>Ga0153916_10004265_pt1 | contig 10790 bp, 8 predicted proteins | sample Opewatmetagenome_FD_109642 | JGI IMG/M metagenome (GOLD analysis project Ga0153916, IMG submission 109642) | Freshwater wetland microbial communities from Ohio, USA - Open water 3 Core 3 Depth 4 metaG | ecosystem: Environmental > Aquatic > Freshwater > Wetlands | place: USA: Ohio, Lake Erie, Old...
CTCGAATTGTTCGCGCGCGTCGCGCAACGGCATTTCCATGAGCGTCGGCGGGTAGGCCTCGGCCGACACCGGCGCCGGCGTGCCGAGGGTCTGCTCGACCTCGGCCTCGGTCACTTCCTCCCCGCGGTTCAGAATCAGCAGCCGCTGCACCAGGTTGCGCAACTCGCGCACGTTGCCCGGCCAGGAATAGTTGCGCAGCAGGTTGAGCGCGCCGGTGGTGAACTTGCGGTACGGCAGATGTTCGTTGTCAGCCATCCAGTTGACGTAGAAATTGATCAGCTCCGGCACGTCCTCGCGGTGTTCGCGCAACGGCGGCACGCGCAGCGGCACGACGTTCAGGCGATAGTAAAGATCCTCGCGAAAGCGCTTGTCATCCACCGCCTTCTGCAGGTCCTGATCGCTCGCGGCGAGGATGCGCACGTCCAGCTCGATGGGTTCGTGCCCGCCCACTCGGGTGAAACGCTTCTGTTCCAGCGCATCCAGCAGGCGCGCCTGCATCGCGGTATCGAGCTCGCCGATTTCGTTCAGCAGCAGCGTGCCGCCCGCGGCCTGCTCGAAGCTGCCGGGCGTGGCGGCGCCTTTGTGTTCATGCCCGAACAGCTGCGCGGCCACGTGCGCCGGCGGGACCGCGGCCAGGCTCACCTCGACGAACGGATATTCCTTGCGCGCGCTCTGGGCGTGCAGGTAGCGCGCGGCCACGGCCTTGCCGCTGCCGGCTTCGCCGCCGATGAGCACCCAGGCGTCGGTCGCGGCGATGCGTTCGATATTCTCTCGTAACTGCTGCATCACCTGGCTCTTGCCGATGAGCGTCGCGGCGGGTTCGGCCTGCCGGCGCAGGCGCAGGTTTTCGCGCCGCAGCTTGTCGTTCTCGAGCGCCCGCTCCACGGTCAGCAGCAGCTTGCCCATCGACAGCGGCTTTTCGATGAAGTCGTAAGCGCCGAGGCGCGTGGCCTCGACCGCGGTTTCGACCGTGCCGTGCCCCGAGATCATGATGACAGGCATCTCCAGATTGCCGCTCGTGGCCCACTCGCGCAGCAGGCTGATGCCGTCGGTATCCGGCATCCAGATGTCGAGCAGCACCAGGTCGGGTCGCTGCTTGCGCACCGCCTCGCGCGCGGCGCGCGCGTTTTCCGCCGCGACCACCTTGTAGTGCTCGTCCTCGAGGATTTCCTGCACCAGGCGGCGGATGTCCGGCTCGTCGTCAACCACCAGGATATAACCCGGGTTCATGCCTTTGTCTCCGCGTGCACGGGTTTATGTAGCGGCGCCTCCGCGAGCGCCGCCTCGCCGACCGGCAGACGGATGGTGACGCAGGCGCCGCCTTCCTTGAGGTTTTCCGCGTGGGTCGTGCCGCCGTGCTCCTCGACGATGCGTTTGACGATCGCGAGCCCCAGCCCGGTGCCCCTTTCCTTGCTGGTGACATAGGGTTCGTACAGGCGCCCGAGCATGGCTTCCGGAAAGCCCGGCCCGTTGTCCTGCACCTTGAGCTCGACGAAACGATGCAGGTTCTCCGTCACCGTGCGCGTGCTCACGCGGATCACCGGTTTGGGTGTAGTAGCCAACGCATCGCGCGCATTCAGCAACAGGTTGTGCAGCACCTGCCGCAGCCGTCCGGGGTCGGCCGATACCACCGGCAGATCGGCGTCGAGCTCGAGCCTGGTCGCGACCGGACGCGGCGTTTTGCGGCCGGTTCTGCCGGCCACGCCGTGCAGCGGCACCACGCCGGCGGCCGCTAGCCCGCGTTCGTTCTTGTACAACTCGACGACGTCGCGGATCAGATCGTTGAGATCGACCGGACGCGAGCGCAGCTGGGCCGAACGCGCGTACTCGGAGAAGTCGTTGACCATCGACTTGAGCGCTTCCACCTGTTCGATGATCGTGCGTGTGGCGCGATCGAGCGCGCCACGCTCTTCCTCCTCGACCTGGCGCAGGTACTTGTGGCGGATGCGCTCGGCCGAAAGCTGGATCGGCGTGAGCGGGTTCTTGATCTCGTGCGCCATGCGCCGCGCCACCTCGCCCCAGGCGGCGTTGCGCTGCGCCTGGATCAGGGTGGTGATGTCGTCGAACACGACCACGTAGCCGCCGCGCTTGCCGCGCCAGGACGGCAGCAGCGTGCCGCGCACCATGAGCGTGCGGCTGTGATTGTTGGCCGGCAGCTCGATCTGGGTGCGCCATTCGCTGTCTCCGGCGGCGGTCGCCTGCGCGATCGACTCGGTGAACGGCTGCAACAGCGGATAGCGTTCCGCCAGCCACGCGAGCGGCTTGCGTTCGCCCGCCTTGAGCTCGACGCCGAGGATGTGGCTCGCCGCCGGGTTATGCGTGCGCAGCATCAGCCGCTGGTTGAAGGTGAGCACGCCCGAGGACAGGTGGCCGAGCACGGTCTCGAGGTAGGCGCGCTGGATCTCGGCCTCCTGCTGGCTGCGCTTGCTCTGCGACTGCGCGCGATGAATGCGCCGCGTCATGTCGTTGAAGGATTCGACCAGGATGCCGATCTCGTCGTGGCTGGTGACGGGCAGCTGTTTCTGGTAATCGCCCTGTGCCACCGCGCGCGTGCCTTCGGCGAGCTCGCGGATCGGCGCCGCCAGCCGCCGCGCCGAGAAGATCGCGGCCCACACCGCGATCAGCAACGTCAGCAGCGCGATCAGCGACAGCGTGAGGGTGAACCCGAACTTGAGCGGTCCGCGCAGGTACACCAGCTTTTCGTAGTCGGCGAAGGCCGATTGCACCGATTCGCCGAGCTTGGCGTAGCGCGGCGGCAGCGCCTGCAGCGCCTGCAGCGCGCGGTTGGGCGCGCCGACTTCGCGCGGGTGCACCGGCACCACCACGCGCAGCTGCAGCCCGGATCTGCCGATGGCGTCGAGGTTGGCGTAGACCAGCCCTTGGCGCACCTGCGCCAGGATCGCATCGTTCGGCCGGTCCGGGAGCAATGTGCCGGTGTCCAGGCTGGCGTCGCTGCTAGAGGCGACGATCTTGCCGTCCTGGGTGAAGAGCGTCAGTTCCGTGATGGCGTACTGTTCGCGCAGGGCGTTCAGCAGCGACAGCTCCGAGCGCGGGCCGCCGATCTTGCGCGTCACCGAAATGGTTTCGATTTCGCCCGCCATGGTCTGGGTATTCTTGACCAGGTCCTGCTTGAGCGCGTCGAGCGCGGTGCGCCCGAGCAGCAGCGCGTCGTCGAGCGCGCGCTCGATGCGCACGTCGAACCAGTTGTCGATGCCGCGGTTGAGCGCCTGGATCGAGAAGAAAAACACCACCGATACCGGCACCACCGCGAGCACGACGAACATCACCAGCAGGCGCACGGTCAGGCGCGTGCCGGTCACGCGCGCGCGGTACTGCTCCAGGAGATGGAACAGATTGAGCAGGATGAGCGCGAGCAGCAGCACGACGCCGAGGATGTTGACCAGCAGCAGCACCGAGTACAGCCGCCCGAACAGTGCCGAGTTCTGCGCCGCCGCGTTCATCATGATGAACGCGGCGATCAGCAGCAGCGACAGCACCGCGAGCGGCGTCACGCCCGTGACGTAGCGGGTGACGTAACGGTTCCAGCCCTCGGTCCGTTCACGGGGCGCTCCGGCCCCGCTTTTCAGCGCGCCACTTTCCATGTGGTCCACCCGCTGTTGAGGTGCCAGGCGAATGAGGTGTAGGCGACCGGCCGCAGGGGCGTGGGCAGCGCCTCGATGTCGAGGCTCGCGCGCACGTCGACGGAATAGTTGTCAGCGGGCGCGACGTTCGTGAGCGTGAGCCTGAGGTCGTTCAGGCTGCCGAGCGATTTCAGTGCCTCCTGCTGGGTGAGCAGGCTTTCGCGGGTTTCCGAACCCGGATCGCCCGCGCTCACAAGATACTGCCCGGAAAGCGCGTGGTACTGGATGCTGCGGTGCAGGGTCCAGGTGGCGACTTGTTTGTCCCACAGGAACCGGCGGTACTGGTAAAGACGGACTTCGATGATGACCTCGAGCGGGATGCCCTTGGACAACGCCTCCTCCACCTGGGAACTCAGGCCGAGGTCGATATTGCCGGAGAGCACCAGCGCCTGGTCCGCGAACTTCGGTTGCACGTCGGCGACCTTGAAATCGGCCGCGGCCTGGCCGAGAACCGCCAGTCCCAGGAGCAGAAAGGCGAGGCAGCGCCAGTTAGTTTTTGCGCAGGCACGCATAGTAAAAGCCGTCCATGCCGGATTCGCCCGGCAAGATCTGCCGGCCGACGGCGCGCGCGACACCGGCGGCCAGCGGCAGGCTGACTTCCGCGGCCTCGGGATGGCGCGCCAGAAACGCCGTCATCTGTTTTTCATTCTCGGCCGTGAGGATCGAGCAGGTCACGTACAGAAGCTTACCTCCGGGTTTGAGCAAGGGCCACAGGCTTTCCAGGATGCGCATTTGCGTCTCGAGAAGTTTAGGCAGGTCCTGGGGCTGGCGCCGGACCTTGATGTCGGGGTGACGGCGGATCACGCCGGTCGCCGAGCACGGCACGTCCGCGAGAATCCGGTCGAATTGTCGTCCGTCCCACCACGTCCGCGAGTCGGTGACATCGCCGGTGACGACCGTGGCGGTTACGCCGAGCCGTGCGAGATTCTCTTCGATCAGCGCCACCCGCGCCGGTTCCCGGTCGAGCGCGACCAGCTCGATGAGCCCCGGCGTGCGCTCCAGCAGATGTCCGGTTTTGCCGCCGGGAGCGGCGCAGGCGTCGAGCACCCGCTCGCCGGCCTGCGCATCCAGCAGCACGGCGGCGAACTGGGCCGCCCCGTCCTGCACCGAAACCTCGCCTTGCGCGAAACCGGGCAGCGCATCGACGGCGACCGGCGTTTCCAGGCGGATGGCGCTCGGCAGCGCCGGCACGGCCGCTGCCGCGATGCCGGCGGCGGCGAGGCGCGCGAGATATTGTTCGCGCGTGAACCGCCGCCGGTTGATCCGCAGCACCATTGGCGGACGTTCGTTGTTGGCGGCGAGAATGGCGCGCCACTCCTCAGGCCAGTCGCGCCGGAAGGCGTCGATGAGCCACGCCGGATGGCTGAAAGCCGCCGCCGGCTCCGCCGCGATTGCCGCCTGCGCGCGCGCCTCTTCGCGCAGATAGGAACGCAGGCAGGCGTTCAGCAGATTTTTCGCCCATGGTTTTTTCAGCGCCGTGGCCGCCTCCACGGTTTCTGTCACTGCCGCGTGTTTAGCCACGCGCATGTGGCGCAGCTGATACAGGCCGGTGAGCAACAGCGCATGGATATCCCGGTCTTTTTCCTTCAAGGGTTTGGTCAGGAACAGTGCGGCCACAGTTTCGAGCTCGTGAAACCAGCGCAATACGCCGTAGGTCATTTCCTGGATCAGCGCGGCGTCGCGCGCCTGCGCGTCCGGCAACGACTCAAGCGTTTGCGCCAGCGCGGTGTCGAGATAGCGTGCGCGGGCGACGACCTCTTCCACGGTCCTGGCCGCCGCCGCGCGCGGGTTGATGCGCCCGGGCGGCGTGCGCCTAACCGGCCGTGCGGTTTTTCTGTTCATCGCCCAGGCGATCGCCCGCCGCCAAGCGATGACCGTTCAGGAAATCGCCCGCGGCCAGCGCCTTGCCGCCCTGCGCCTGCAGGCGCGTGATGTTGAGTACGCCATCGCCGGTGAGCACGCGTACGCCCGAGGCGTCGGCACGTACGATGGTGCCCGGGGCGCCCGAAGCGCGCTGGTTTTCCAGCAGACCCACTTCCCATAACCGCAGGGTTTTTCCGTGCCATACGGTGTTCGCCACCGGCCAGGGATTGAGCGCGCGGATCTTGCGGTGCAGCACCGCAGCCGGCTGGCGCCAGTCGATCGGCGCTTCCTCCTTGCGCAGTTTCTTGGCGTAGCAGGCGTGCGTCGCGTCCTGCGGCGTCGGCGAGATTTCACCGTGCTGCAAGTGTTCGAGCGTACTGACTAATGTTTCAGCACCGAGTTGCGCCAGGCGATCGTGCAGAGTCTGTGCCGTGTCATTGTCGGCGATCGGAGTTGATGCCTCCGCCAGCACCGGTCCAGTATCGAGGCCGGTTTCCATCTGCATGATGTTCACGCCGGTGACGGCATCGCCGGCCTCGATGGCACGCGGGATCGGGGCCGCCCCGCGCCAGCGCGGCAGCAGCGAGGCGTGCACGTTGAGACAGCCGTGGCGGGGGATCGCAAGAATTGCGGGCGGCAACAGCAGCCCGTAGGCGATGACGATCATCGCCTCGGGCGCATCAGCGCGCAGCCGTTGTTCTTCGCCATCGAGCTTCTGCGGTTGCCGGATTTCGATGCCGTATTTTTCCGCGCATTGCTTCACGGGGCTTGCCGTGAGCTGGCGACCGCGTCCGGCCGGCCGGTCCGGCTGGGTGTATACCGCGCGGATGACATGACCGGCGCGGCGCAGTGCTTCGAGCGCGGGAACGGCAAAGGCGGGAGTCCCGGCGAAAATGAGATTCATGCCGCCGCCTTTACATCGCCAGGCGAGCGTCGCCGCCGTGCTCATCAGAGGGCGGGATTAGCATGACGAGATTCTTATATTTTGAATCGTGACTTGTTTGCGGCGGCCGCGAGCGACTCGCGGCCGGTCGCATCCCCACTTCGTGGGGCCCCTGCTCCCTGCTCGCGCTCGCGCTTCTCTAGTTTTTTGCGGATACGTGTTTGTTTCAGGCGCGAGAGATAATCGACGAACACCTTGCCGTCGAGATGATCGATTTCGTGCTGGATGCAGGTGGCGAGCAGGCCTTCGGCATCGAGTTCGAACGGTTTGCCGTCGCGGTCGAGCGCACGCACGCGGATGCGGTTGGCGCGCACTACCGGCTCGTAAATGCCGGGCACCGACAGACAACCCTCTTCGCGTTCCTGTTCGCCTTCCTTGAACGTAATTTCCGGGTCGATAAACACTTGCAAGCGTTCCCGGTTCTCGGAGATGTCGATTACCAGGATGCGCCACGGTTCGTTGACCTGGATCGCGGCGAGTCCGATGCCCGGGGCCTGGTACATGGTTTCGGCCATGTCATCGACCAGGCGGCGGGTGTCGTCGGTGACCGCGACCACGGGGTTGGCGCGGCGGCGCAGGCGCGGGTCTGGATAATGGAGAATGGTGCGAACAGTCATGATAATCGGGTCAGAAACGTACGGTTTACTTCCTGCCAAACTGGATTATTATCAGTTTGGATGCTACTGAATAACAAGAAAATTCGACTCCCACGCCGTCTTGGCGTTACATGCCGGCATGGACTACACTGAAAACCGTTATCAGATTACACGGAAAGTCAACGAATGTCGCCTAAACACTTACTAGGATCCGGCTTTCTCTCACTTATTATTGCCGCTTGCCTGCTTTCCCCCCGCCTCACCGGGGCGGACGAAGTTCAGCTCAAGCCCGACCATCCGGAACGTTATACCGTGGTCAAGGGCGACACCCTGTGGGACATCTCGAGTCGTTTTCTGAAAAGCCCGTGGCTGTGGCCGAAGATCTGGAAGATCAACCAGGACATCAAGAATCCGCACCTGATTTATCCCGGCGACGTGATCGTGTTACGCATGGTCAATGGCCAACCTGAGCTGTCCGTACTACGCAATGAAAAGCTGACGCCGACGCCGTCTTCAGCGGCATTACCCGCGCCGGCCGCACCAGCGCCGGTCGAGGCGCCGGTGGTGACGGATGGGCGCACCGTAAAACTTTCACCGCAGGTGCGCAGCGAGCCGCTCGAGGCGGCGATCCCGACGATTCCGCCCAACGCCATTTTGCCGTTCCTGACACGGCCGTTGGTAGTTCAGGACGATGAACTCGAAAAAGCCGGGTACGTCACGACCGGCCTGGACGACCGCATCGCCCTCGGCAACAACAGCCAGTTTTACGCCCGTGGTCTGAAAGACGACAGCCAGGAGTATTACTACATTTTCCGCCCCGGCCAGCCGATCCGTAACCCGGACAGCGGCGAGCTGCTTGGCTACGAAGCCATATATCTCGGCGATGCCGAGCTTCTGGAAGGCGGCGATCCGACCAAACTCGTGGTGACGAAGGTGAAGCAGGAAATCGTCCCGACCGACCGGCTGTTGGCGGCGCCGCAAAAAGTGTCGCTGCCTTACTATTATCCGCACGCGCCCAAGAACCAGGTGGAGGGCCGCATCGTCACCGCGCTCAATGCCGTGGCCGAAATCGGTCCCTATACCGTGATCGGTATCTCGCTGGGCACGCGTGAAGGCATCGAGGAAGGCACGGTACTGCGCATCATGCGTCATGTCGGCACCAGCAAGGACCCGGTGACGCATGGAACCTACAAGCTGCCGGATGAGGAATCCGGCCTGCTGATGGTCTTCCGCACCTACGAAAAGATGAGCTACGCACTGGTGATGACGGCGACCCGCCCGATTCATTTGCTCGATACGGTAATCACGCCCTGACGTCTTCGCGTCGACCGGAGTAGACTGCGCCCCATGAACGGGGCGCCGTCCTCAAGCATTCCATCTGAAGCCCTATCTTTATGGCTCGCTCTGCGGCGTTTGCCCGGCGTAGGCCATCGCACGCAGCTCGATTTGCTGGAACATTTCGGATCAGTCGAAAACATTTTTTCCGCCGGCGCCGGCTTGCTGGAGAAGGCGCTCACCGGCAAGCCGGAGGCGATCCGAGCGATTCTGGCCGGGCCCGATGCACCGGCTTTGCAAACCGAGCTCGAATGGTTGCGTGAGCCCGGACACCATCTGATTACGTGGGCTGATCCCGGCTATCCGCCGCTGCTGCGGGAAATTCCCGATCCGCCGTTGATGTTTTACGTTTTGGGCGAGCGTGCGTTGCTGTCGGGCCCGCAACTCGCCGTCGTCGGCTCGCGCAATCCCACGCCGATGGGACGGGAAAACGCGCATGCCTTTGCCAAGAGTCTGGCCGCAGCGGGAGTGACCGTCACCAGCGGCCTGGCGCTCGGCATCGACGGCGCAGCCCATCGCGGCGCGCTCGAGGCGGGCGGCACGACCGTGGCGGTCGCCGGCACCGGCCTGGATCGCGTGTATCCGGCGCGGCATCGCGAGCTGGCGCATGAAATCGTCGGGCATGGCGGCGCGCTCGTGTCCGAATTTCCCCTCGGCACACCGCCGCTGCCGGAGAACTTTCCTGTACGCAACCGGATCATCAGCGGTCTGTCGCTGGGCACTTTGGTGGTGGAAGCGGCGTTGCAAAGCGGATCGCTGATTACGGCACGGCTCGCCACCGAACAGGGGCGCGAAGTGTTCGCCATTCCCGGCTCGATTCACTCCCCGCAGGCGCGCGGTTGCCATGCGCTCATTCGTCAGGGCGCCAAGCTCGTGGAAACGGCGCAGGATATCCTCGAAGAGCTGGGTCCGCTGGCCAGTTTGACGCGTCGCGCGACGCCGGAAAACGCCGACGCCGTGCGTCCGCTCGATCCGTCAATGAATGCGTTGCTCGAACATATCGGCCATGATCCGGTCACAGTCGATGTGTTGATCGAGCGCAGCGGATTGACGGCGGATGCGGTTTCCTCCATGCTCTTGCAAATGGAGCTGAACGGACTCGTGTCCAGCTGTCCGGGCGGCAAGATCCAGAGGATTTCCTGACGAGACGAGAGAAGAGCACCACACGCTGATGAAAGAAAATGTTTTCGATGTGCTGATGTATCTGTTCGAAAACTACATGGACGAAGGCACCGAGTTTCAACCCGATCAGGAAGCGCTCACCAACGAACTGACGCAGGCCGGTTTCCGCCGCGGCGAAATCCGCAAGGCTTTCACGTGGCTCGACGGGCTGTCCGCCATGCGCGCCAGCAGCGCCGGCCAGGCGCGCCAGCGAGTCGTCGGCGCGATCCGCCACTACACGCCGCAGGAGCAGGAAAAGCTCGACGAGACGTGCCGCGGTTATCTGCACTTCATGGAAACGAGCGGCCTGATCGACCCTGCGACCCGCGAGGTCATCATCGATCGGCTGATGGCGCTCGAAGCGGACGACATCGCGCTGGAGCAGCTCAAGTGGGTGATGCTGCTCGTGTTGTTCAATCAGCCGGAACAGGAACATGCGTATCACATGCTCGAGGACCTGGTATTCGACGAAATGCAGGGTCATCTGCATTGATTTGCATCGCCAATCTCGTCTCCGTTTCCGCCGTCGCGCCGCACCGTCCGGCAATCCCAGACTTGACAAGCCCCGCCCGTTATCGACAACAATTCGCGGCATGAGACAACCCGGACGCCCGCAACTACACCGGGAACCGACGACGCGGTGTTCATGCGGCGTCGTTTTTTTTCAGGATAACGGCGTTCACAGCTATCGTGGTGATGGAATAACCGATGTCTAAACATCTTATCGTGGTGGAATCCCCGGCTAAGGCCAAGACCATGTCCAAGTATCTGGGCAAGGACTTCACTTGCCTGGCTTCCTACGGGCACGTACGCGACCTGATCCCGAAACAGGGTGCGGTTGAAACTGAAAACGGTTTCGGCATGAAGTATCAGCTGATCGAGAAGAACAAGAAGCACGTCGACGCCATCGTCAAAGCGATGAAGAAGGCCGACTCGCTGTATCTCGCGACCGACCCGGACCGCGAGGGCGAGGCGATTTCCTGGCACCTGTACGAAATCCTGCGGGCGGAAGAGGTCATCGATGACAAGCCGGTGCACCGCGTGGAGTTCCATGAGATCACCAAGAGCGCGATCCAGCACGCGATCGAATCGCCGCGCCAGCTGTCCGAGAATCTCATCAACGCGCAGCAGGCACGCCGCGCCCTCGATTACCTCGTGGGCTTCAATCTCTCGCCGTTGCTGTGGAAGAAGGTCCGCCGCGGGCTTTCCGCCGGCCGCGTGCAGAGCCCGGCGCTGCGCCTGATCGTCGAG
>Ga0153916_10004266_pt1 | contig 10786 bp, 11 predicted proteins | sample Opewatmetagenome_FD_109642 | JGI IMG/M metagenome (GOLD analysis project Ga0153916, IMG submission 109642) | Freshwater wetland microbial communities from Ohio, USA - Open water 3 Core 3 Depth 4 metaG | ecosystem: Environmental > Aquatic > Freshwater > Wetlands | place: USA: Ohio, Lake Erie...
CGGCATCCCCGCGTCCAGGGCAGAGTCGATGTCACGCAAGTTTTTCAGGTGATCGCCGTCCGCCCCGTAGCCGCCCTCGTACCCCTCCTGGAAGACCAGGAACGTGGCATCACGTACCACGCCGGGAAAGGTGCGGCCGGTCAGCGTGAGCTCCCGGACCGACTGCTGCGCGAGCACCGGCGCCGCGTCCCTGCCCGTGAGGGCGCGGATGTGACCCGGGGTGGCCAGGCCGAGGCGGTCGCCGCAGCCGATAGTGGTCCTGCGGTCCCGCAGGGAGACCGGGGCGGTGAACGGAAAGACCTCGTGAAGGACGGCAGCGTTTTCCGTGGTCAACCCGGCCTGCAGGAGATGCACGCCGCCCGCGCTGGTGGAACGCCCATGGAAGCTCCCCGGCAGGGGCGACGGGCCGGCCGCGTACAAGTGCTTTGTCTGGCCGTCGGAGGCGATGAAGTGCAGGATTCCTTCCCGGACACGAAGGGACCGCCGATAGATCCGCCTCCCTTCACCCTCGATCCACGGTCCCTCTTCTTCCACGGCGGATTTCAAGGCGGCGACTCGCGCCGTCCCGGCATCCGCCAGACCCGACCGCACGAGAAGACGGGCAACGTGTTCCATGATCGGGACCCTATATGTTGTCCACGAGATAGCCGCCGTCCACGGGGAGCGTGATACCGGTCACGAACCCTGAAGCGGCGCCGCTGGCGAGGAAAAGCAGCGCACCGGCGAGCTCCGACACCTGTCCGAACCTGCCGAACGGTGTATGGGCGATGATCTTCCGCCCGCGCTCGGTGAGCTCCCCCGTGGACTGGTCGATCAGCAGGGCCCGGTTCTGGTTGCCCAGGAAGAACCCGGGCGCCAGGGCGTTGACCCGGATTCCGTGCGGTGCGAACTCCTTGGCGGTTGCCATGGTGAGATTGCGGACCGCGGCCTTGGCCGCATCGTACGCCCAGACCCGGGACAGTGGAACGAAGGAAGACATCGAGGCCAGGTTGATGATGCATCCCCCGCTCTTCTTCTCGATCCAATGCGCGGCAAGGACCTTGGTGGGCACCATCAGCCCCGCCACCAGGTTGAGGCTGAGGATCTCGCCGAACAGCTTCATGTCGGTTTCCACGAAGCTCGAGGTGCCCCGGTTGCCGCCGGCGCAGTTGATGAGCACGTCGATGCGGCCGAACCGTCGCTCCGTCTCACCCGCCGCGGCGCGCACCGAGAGCTCGTCCGCGGCGTCGACCTCCAGCACCTGCACCCGGTCGTCGGGCGCCGCTGCTTTTTGCAGCCGGGCCGCGGCTTCCTCGCCGCTGGCCCTGCGGTGCGCCCAGAGGCTCACGCTCCCGCCTGCTTTGAGCAGTGCCTCCGCCATGGCCCCGGCAATGACGCCGCCGGCGCCCGTAATCGCGATCGTCTTTCCCGAAAGGCCGAACATCTCCTCGATGTAGCTCATTGTGGCGCACATCGTATGCCGGGCCCTTCCACTTGTCGATGGCGTTCGGTTGTCCTGAGCACTTTTTGATACGGGAAAGCCGCTGCGCCGAGGGCCGAAAAGGGTAGCGCCTCGCCGCCTGGTGGAGCCTGATCCGTATTTGCTTGTTCCATAATTGAATAGAAGCTTGAGCAAGGATCGCGTACCAGCTCGGCTTCGAAACCGAAAGATTGGCACGGGCCTTGCAACCCTATCGGGTGTATGGCTAGGGAGGGTTGGGCCGTCGGAATGGAGGCAGTATGATCAGGTTTCGCGTAGTCAAGAACACCCCCGTCGCCCGGACCGAAACCAAGAAGTCTCTCGCAAACGAGTTCGCTCGCCTGAGGATGGCCGGCAAGAGCGAGGCCGACGCACTCCGGATTCTTTTCGACATGGTCACCGAGGACGCCCCGGTCCCCGAAATCGAGAGGCGGCAGGACGGCCGGGCGATCTAGGGCATGTTGCCCGGCACGGGCCCGGTCGTTATCCTTGCCCGGAAGTGATCTACCACGAACAGGGCTCTGCGTCGAAATCCATCTCTGACGATGAGCTCAAGGCGGGCCTGGCGCAGGCGCTGAAGGCCATCGGCCCCCGACGCCGCGTGCTCGCCGTGCCGCCGGACTTCACCCGGTTTCATTCGCGCGCCGGACGCATCACCGAGCTGGCCTGGGAGCACTACGGGGATGCGCTCACCGACGTGCTCCCCGCCACCGGCACGCACTTTGAAGTCAGCGACGAAGAGAAGACCACGATGTTCGGCCGGGTCCCGAAGAAGCTGTTCCGCGTACACCGCTGGAAGGAGAACCTCCAGACCCTCGGCCGGGTGCCGGCGCAGTTCATACGGGAAGTCTCCGGCGGGGCGCTGTCGTTCGACTGGCCCGCTCAGGTGGATGCCCTGATCGCCCGGGGGGGCCACGACCTGGTGCTTTCCATCGGGCAGGTCGTCCCGCACGAGGTAACCGGGATGGCCGGGCACATGAAGAACATCTTCATCGGCACCGGCGGCGCCGAGGCCATCCACAAGAGCCACTACCTCGGGGCAGTGTACGGCATGGAGCGGATGATGGGCAGGGCCGACACGCCGGTGCGGGCGGTCCTGGACCGCGCCGCGGCGCGCTTTGCCTCCCACCTCCCCATCGTGCACGCGCTCACCGTCGTGGCCCGGGACCCGGATGGCAGCCTTGCACTCAAGGGCTTGTTCGTCGGGGACGACCGGGAAACGTTCACCCGGGCGGCCGCGCTGGCGCGCGAGGTCAACGTGCAGCTGCTGGACGAGCCCCTGAGGAAGGTCGTGGTCTTCCTGGATCCGGGAGAGTTCAAGAGCACCTGGCTGGGCAACAAGGCCATCTACCGCACGCGCATGGCCATCGCGGACGGAGGGGAGCTGGTCGTGCTGGCCCCGGGCGTGCGGCAGTTCGGGGAAGACCCGGGGATCGACGCGCTCATCCGCAAGTACGGGTACTTCACCACGCCGCGGATCCTGCGCCTTGTCGAAGAGAACCGCGACCTGCAGGAAAACCTCAGCGTGGCCGCCCACCTCATTCACGGATCCTCCGAGGAGCGGTTCACCATCACCTACTGTCCGACCGGACTCACCCGGGAGCAGGTGCAGAAGGCGGGCTTCCGCTGGGGGGATCTCGCGGCCATGAGCACGACCTACGATCCGCGCCGCCTGCGCGACGGGTGGAACGACTGCGGAGGGGAGAAGGTCTTCTACATCTCCAATCCCGCGACCGGCCTGTGGGCGTCGCGGGCTAGATTCACGTAACTCGCCTTCACAAGGAGCATCGGGATGGACCAGCTTTCGGATTTCGGGCTGATCGGGCTGGCGGTCATGGGCCAGAACCTCGTTCTCAACATCGCCGATCACGGGTACTCCGTGATCGTCTTCAACCGCACCACCACGGTGGTGGACGAGTTCCTCAGGGACGCCGCCCGGGGCCGCGCCACCATACGAGGCGCCCACTCGATAGAAGAGCTCGTCGCGGGCCTGAAGCGCCCCCGAAAGATCATGCTCCTGGTGAAGGCGGGAGACCCGGTGGACCAGACCATCGCCCTGCTCCTTCCCCACCTGCAGGCCGGGGACTGCATCATTGACGGCGGCAACTCGCACTTCCCCGACACCATCCGCCGCGCGAAGTCCCTCGCGGAGAAGGGGTTGCTGTTCGTGGGCACCGGGGTCTCCGGCGGCGAGGAAGGCGCGCGGCACGGACCCTCGATCATGCCCGGCGGCGACCCGCGGGCGTGGCCCCTGGTGAAGGAGATCTTCCAGTCCATCGCGGCCAAGGCCGACGGCGTGCCCTGCTGCGACTGGGTGGGGGAGGACGGGGCGGGACACTACGTGAAGATGGTGCACAACGGGATCGAGTACGGGGACCTGCAGCTCATCGGCGAGGCCTACCAGTTCATGCGGGACGGCATGGGCATGGGCGCGGCGGAGATGCACGAGGTGTTTGCGGACTGGAACAAGGGGGAGCTGGACAGCTACCTCATCCAGATCACCGCCGACATCCTGGCGCACAAGGACGAGGACGGGCAGCCCCTGGTGGACAAGATCCTGGACACCGCCGGGCAAAAAGGCACCGGCAAGTGGACGACCGTCTCCGCGCTGGACCAGGGCATGCCGGTCACGCTGATCGGGGAAGCGGTGTTCGCCCGGTGTCTCTCGGCGATGAAGGACGAGCGGGTGCACGCCTCGCAGGTGCTCAAGGGGCCCGCGGCGAAGATGAAGGGAAACCGCAAGGCGATAATCGAGGACCTGCGCCAGGGACTGCTAGCCTCGAAGATCGTCTCCTACGCGCAGGGGTACATGCTGCTTCGCGAGGCCGCCGCCGAGCACCACTGGAACCTGAACTACGGCGGGATCGCCCTGATGTGGCGCGGCGGCTGCATCATCCGCAGCGTGTTCCTCGGCCGGATCAAGGAAGCCTTCGACCGCAACCCGGGCCTCACCAACCTCCTGCTGGATCCCTACTTCCTGCAGGTGATGGAGCGCTGCCAGGATCCCTGGCGCCGGGCAGTGGCCGCGGCGTTCCAGCACGGGATCCCGGTGCCCGCCTTCTCCACGGCGCTGGCCTTCTTCGACGGCTACCGCACGGCGCGGTTGCCGGCCAACCTTCTGCAGGCGCAGCGCGACTACTTCGGCGCCCACACCTACGAGAGGCTGGACTCGCCGCGGGGCAAGTTCTTCCACACGAACTGGACGGGAGAAGGGGGGAACGTTTCTTCCCGGACCTACAACGCGTAGGGCCGCAGGGTCCCTCCCGCGGGCCTCAGTGCTCGGTGATCTGCGCTCCCAGGTTCGGCCAGGTGCCGAAGATGAGCACCGTGTAGCTCTTGGGATCGGCCACCGTCACCCCGTTGGGCCAGGTGACGGTTGTCCCGTTCGTTGCGCTCAAGGTGTAGGTTCCGGAATCCAGGAAGTAGTCGCCCGACGTCATACCGACGATCAGGCTGCTCACAGACGCGGTGCCGAGCGAGACTGTAGTAAGCAGGACGTCGGTCTGGTTGGTGAACCTGACCGAAGCCTTGCTGAGCAGCAGGTTGCACGAGGAGAGGATCACGGCGAGCGCAGCCAGGACGACAACGATCGGAATCAACCGGAAGAGCCTTACCTTTTTCATGGCATGGCCTCCACGAATCGTGGGCTCCCCGGGGGAGCCCGGACGTCTTCTATTAATAAGGATTATACCACCTGGAACCCCATCCAGGGGGGACCGGGATTCATGGGACGACACGTCCCGGCCTGCGCCCATTCAGTCCTTGTTGACCTGCGCCGCCAGGTTCGGCCAGGTGCCGGCGATCACGATCGTGTAGCTGTTGGGCTCGGCAAATGTCATGCTGCCGCCGGGCCAGGTGACGGTGCCGGCCGGGGGCGCGGGCTTCGTCACGCTCAGGGTGTAGGAACCGGAGTCCAGGAGCTGGTAGTCCGACGTGGAGCCGACACCCAGGGAGGCCACCGATACGGTACCCAGAGACACTGGAGCAAGCACGACGTTGGTCTTGTTGGTGAAACTGACCTGCGCCTTGTGGAGAATCAGGTTGCAGGAGGAGAGGAAGACGGCAACCGTGATCGCCGCAACGACGAGCGGAACAAGCCCTCGGACTTTGACCTTTTCCATGGCAAGACCTCCACGGATCGCGGGCTCCACGAGAGCCCGCACGTTTTCCATACAGAGTATACCACCTTGGCCGACACCCCGCTGTCACGGACGGCATTTGACGTCCGAGCCGGTCTGCCCCAAGGCGGGGAGTGAAGGCGGTCTGCGCCCGGCCGCGGGCCTGGGGGAAGGCTACATTCGGGCAGCCGCCCGAATGCCGGCGGCACGATCCATGATCTCCTCGCGTGCGATCCCGGCGGTCTCGTACAGGGCAAAGATATTCTCGTCCGGTGTCTCCGGCGGGATCGTGTGGGACGCCGCCAGGATGTAACCGCCGCCCCCTGCCGTCATCGCAAGAAGGAGTCTTTCCGTCTCCCGGCGAACGTCGGCTGCGCTTCCGAAAGGCAGGAGGTTCTGGGTATCCACCCCGCCCATGAACGCCAGCTCGTCCCCGAACTCCCGCTTCAGCTCGTACGGGTCCATGCCCGGGCAGCCGGCCTGCACGGGGTTCAGCACGTCCAGCCCGATCTCCACCAGGTCGGGAATGATCGGGCGCAGCGCGCCGCAGCAGTGATTGGCCACCCAGAGGCCCCGGGATTTGCCCTCGGCAAAGATCTCCGCCATCAGCGGCTTGATGAGGTCCCGCCACGCGGCGGGGCTCATGATCATGGAGGTCTGCCCTGCCACGTCGTCCCCGCACCACAGCCAGTCGATCGGGAGCTCCGCGCAGGCCCGGCGGGAGAGCTCCAGGGCAAAGCTCGCGCAATTGGCGAACATCGCGCGCGTGAGCTCTGGGTCCGTGGCAATGTCCAGGATCGCGTTCTCAAGGCCCCGCAGGCGCCAGTACATCTCGAACACACAGGGGGACACGTCGCACCCGATGAAAAACCGCTCGCGCTGGGCGAGGACCGGGTCCATGAGGTGCAGGAGGAAGTCCATCCGGTCCTCAGGAAAGCGGTAGGCGAGCATCTCCTCGCGGGAGGCGCCGGCCAGGGGGAACCCCACGGGCTGGTTGAACGCGCCTTCCTTCACCCAGCGCACGCCCCAGGGATCCACGTGGCTTTCGCCCTCGCGCTCGTGCACGACGCCCTCCATGGCCCAGTTGTTGTTCACCCAGGTCATGCGCACGTCGTCTCCCATGGCCGCCCCCACCGCGGAGGCCGGGATCTCCAGCACTTCGGCGAGGTGACGGGCGGTCTGCGGGTGAAACCACATGAACACGGGGACCCGGTCGGTGGGTTGGCGCTGAAGCGCGGCGTGCACTCTCTGCTTCGGTGTCATGGCGCTCCTTGACGTGCAGGCAGACAGTCTGGTCCGGTTTTCGATCCGCTTCAAGACTCCTTGACGGGTTTGTCCCTGCTGCGCAGAAGCAGACCATGAAGGGTGGACGTGAGAAGGGCTGGGACCGAGGATGCATCCATATGACGGGCGCGCACTTCACCTGCGGCTACATGGAAGATCGCGACGCAGCATTGCGCCAGCCACTCCGACGGCACGTCGGATCGGAAGACGCCCTTGTCCTGCCCGCGCTCTATCAGTCGGCGTAGGAGCGCGGAGACCGGACTGTGCAGCCTGCGGACCCTGTCCGCGGGGAGCTGTTCGATCGCAACTCCGGCAATGGCGGCAGATCGTTCGAGCGTCTGCCAGCCGGCGCCGATCACCCGGTCCAGAGCCTCGAGGGGCTCCCCTGCCTCGGGCGCGGCGGCTTCGAATGCCGCGGCGGAAGCGCGCAGCGCGCGATCCACAAGAGCTTCCAGCAGCTGTTCGAGATTCGCGTAGTGCCCGTAGACCGTTACACGAGAAAGCCGGGACTCGGCGGCCACCGCCGCGATGCTGAGCGGGCGTCCGCGCTCCAGCAGGCGCTCTGCGGCCACACATATCGCCCGTGCGTTGCGCTCGGAGGTCACTTGCCGAGCTTTCCCGGCAGATTCTCGTGGTTTGGACATCCCGTTCGCCTAGTGAACTCCAACCCTCGTTCCGCCCGCCGGTCGCACGGAAGGCAGCACGAACAGGGCGAGGATGATCATGACCGCTCCCAGGATCGCGGCAGCCACCATGGCGGCTGAATAGCCAGAGGCAAGCGCCGCAACCGTTGTCTCAGGACCCATCCTGGCTGTCAAGATGCCCGAGAGGACTGCCACCCCCAGGGCCGCTCCGAGCTCGTGACTGGACATCATCACGCCGGACGCTGCACCTGCCATCTCCGGCTTGACCTCGGACATGGCGGCGACGGAAACCGAAACGAATACCCAGCCGATCCCGAGTCCCACCAGCACGAAGCCCGGCAGCAGATTGCCGAAATAGGACGGCTGCGGGGGAATTCGAGCCCACAGGAACAGGCCGGCGGTTACCGCGACAAGCCCCAGGATGGCAGTCGCCTTGGTCCCGGCGTGCCCCACAAGCCTCGATCCGAGGAGGGCTCCCAACGCGGTTGAAATTGCGAAAGGAAGGAAAAAGAGTCCCGCAGTCAAAGCCGATACACCGAGCACCCGCTGAAGATAGAGCGAATTGAGAAAGAAAGCGCCGGCCATGATGGCGGTGGCGCCGAGCATGATGACGGAGCTGGAGACCAGGGAGCGAATCTCCCAGATTGCCGGCGGAATGATCGGCTGCCGGGCTCCACGCTCGACGAGCACAAACGCAACAATCAGGACCGCGGCAGCGGCAAGGGCCACGATCACCGGCAGTGAGACCCAGCCGGTGGCGGCCGCGCCGGAGATCGCGAAAACGAGGGCCGCGGGGGCAGCCACCGCGGTGAAGCCGCCTGCGAGATCAAGCCTTTGTCCGCCACTGGGGATCCTGGGCGTGGCCGGCACCGCACGAAGCGAGAGCACCAACGTGGCGACGCCAATGGGAACGTTGATGAAGAAGATCGCCGCCCAACCAAGCCAGCTCGTCAGGATTCCGCCCAGCAGCACGCCCACCGCGGCGCCGGCCGCCGCAAGCCCGCCCCAGGCGGCCAGCGCGGTGGTGCGCTGCCTTCCTGCGTACGCGCTGGTGATGATCGAGAGCGCGGATGGCGTAAGGACCGCGGCGCCGACGCCCTGGAACGCCCGCGAAATGATGAGGAAGATCGGGGTGGTCGCAAGACCGCTTGCCAGGGAAGCGGCGGTGAAGATCGCGAGGCCCACGAGGAACATGCGGCGACGTCCGACCAGGTCGGCGGTCCGCCCGCCAAGCATCTGCAGCCCGCCGCTGAACAGCACGTAGATCGCGACGATCCATTGAAGTGCCGCGGCGGTGGGAAATCTCAGCGCCTGGCCGATGGAAGGCAGGGCGATGTTCACCACGGTCATGTCTATAAGGACCATGAACTGGGCGATACACAGCAGGATCAGGATCGACCAGGATTGGCGGCCTTCCTGCGCCGCGTCCGCGCGGGCAAGCGAAAACTGACTGGAACCGTGCAGCATGACAAGAATCCTCCTATATGGTTTACAGTAGTGTAAAGATACATAAGGTTTACACCAGTGTCAACCATCTGGGCGGACGGGACCGGGGGGCTTCCTCCAGCGCCCCCGAAGCGGGGCCGGCCGTGGCTGGTCAACGGCGCTGCACCTCCGGGGCGGACAGCACCACGGACTTCTTCTCATAGTGCTCTTTGATCTTCAAAATGATGGGCTTGGGAATGATGGGTTTGACATAGACATCGTCCTGCCATCCGGCTCCCTCCTGAAGTATATCGCGCGCGATCCGTGCGAATGCCCTCTTCAGCCGGGGATTGAGCAGGGGAACCTTCATGGTCATCGCGGTGACCGGCCCCGAGCTGACAGCAACCGAGAACCGGTAGCGCAGCCCCATCCTGGCGCAGAAGTTCTTCACCACCCGGATGGACTCCCGCATGGTCCAGGGCTCGGGAAATCCGCAGTTGATGATGGCAAAGACCCGCGCTTCCGGGTTGTACCGGCCGCCCTTTGCGGCGAATGCGTGGAAATCTTCCAGGAGAGCGGTGACGGCACCCGACAGGCTGTAGGAGAAAAGCGGGAACGCCAGGACGATTGCATCCGCAGCGCTCATTGCGCCCAGCGTCTCCCTGCTTCCGCCCGCCCCGGGTCTCACACCGACCCAGTCGACGTGGAAAAGGGCCGGCGTCATTTCGGCCGATAGCCTTTTCAGGAACGTGAGGCTCGATGCCTTTGCGCCGCTCAGGCTTCCGTTGACCAGGCACACCCTTTTCATTCGCACCCTCCTTTACACCACTGCAGCGAGGCGCTCGCAGATGTCGTGGTTGTCCTCTCTGCACCGGGTGAAATACACCTCGATGGTCTCCTTCACCTTCGGATGGACCACGTCGGCTTTTCCCCGATGCTTCGCGATGAGGTCGATAAACGTGCTCCGTTCCTCGTCGGTGGCGTCCTCTGCGTAGCCGATGACGATCTGCAGGCATCGCTGGTGGTCCGTGATGATGAGGCCGCCCCGGTCGATGACGTTCTTCATCGTCGAGGAAAAAGTGCCGAACCGCACCGGCGCCATGAAGAGGACCACCCGGCAGCCGCGCGCAAGGCCGGTGATTCCGCTGAACGATCGGCCGTACACACATTCCCCGGGATGTTTCGTCAGGCAGAACAAGCATCCCGTGCAGGGTGGAGTATCCGCTCTTCTCAGCTCGATCACACGCACCTGGTGTCCCTTGGTCCGGGCCATCTCCTGGATCCCTCCCGCCAGGTGATCGGAGAGGCTCGTCCGCGAATCCGCATCCAGGATGACCACCACGTCTTGGTTTTCCATGCGCACAGGATGGCGGTAAACCAGGGTGCGCGCAGTGGCCAAAAGGCGTATTCGAGGGCGTATTCTACAGGAGGTCCATCTCACGGGCCCGGGCGACTGCCTGCGTGCGGCTTTCCACGCCGAGCTTGCCGAAGATGTTGTTCAGGTGCTTCTTGACCGTTCCGACCGCCAGGAACAAGTCGAAAGCGATCTCCTTGTTCGACTTCCCGCCGGCGATGAGTCGAAGGACCTCCAACTCCCGATTGCTGAGAGGCTCGGAAACCTGGAGGGCGCCGCGTGGCGGCGCCCGGTCCCGTGATGGTCTACGCGGCGTCTCCCGAGTCGCAGCCGTCATCGCAGAAAGAAGGTTTGACACGAAATCTCCGTGAGTTCCCTGCGCTGCCAGGCGTTTCAGCAAGACGGCCATGGGGGGACCCTCATCCGAAAAGAGCCGTATAAACCGCGCGGGTTCGGCCAGGGACACGGCGCGTTCCAGGCTGGCCAGCGCCTCCGCGGTTGA
>Ga0153916_10004267_pt1 | contig 10785 bp, 8 predicted proteins | sample Opewatmetagenome_FD_109642 | JGI IMG/M metagenome (GOLD analysis project Ga0153916, IMG submission 109642) | Freshwater wetland microbial communities from Ohio, USA - Open water 3 Core 3 Depth 4 metaG | ecosystem: Environmental > Aquatic > Freshwater > Wetlands | place: USA: Ohio, Lake Erie, Old...
CTGACTTGATCAGCTTGGGCCGGGTCGGTTGGTCAGTGGCCGGGCGGCGACGGCTGGGCTCCACGGCCCGCACGGTGTTGGCCCAGGTCTCCGGGCCAGCACTGGTGGTCCACCAGGGCGGCCAACTGAAGCCGCCCTTCGTCGCCTTGTACGACGTGTCGGCGCTGGCCGGCAAAGCGCTGGCCATCGCCACGTGCCTGACTGAAGGCAAAGACGGGGATCTGCTGGTCCTAGTGGCGGCCGATGACCCCGACGAAGCCCTAGAGCTGAGCGCGGCGGCCGCTGACTGGCTAGAGACACGGGGAGTAAGTGCCCGCTTCCGCCAGCTGACCGAAACAGCCGTGCCCAGGCTGCTGTCAATGCTGAAAGCAGAGTGCTGTGGCACGCTGATCCTGCCGGCCGAAGGCACCCTGCTTCGCGACGAAGCGCTGGTAGGCAGGATCCTCGAATCTGTGGTCGAAGCCGTCGATGTGCCGGTCACGCTCAAGTTCCGCACCGGTTGGGACTGCAACCACCGCAATGCGCTCAGCGTCGCCAAGATTGCCGAAGACGCGGGAATCCGGCTGCTCGCGCTGCACGGCCGCACGCGCGCCTGCGGCTTTTCCGGCCAGGCGGAATACGAAACGATCCGCGCCGTCAAGGCGGCCAGCCGGCTGCCCGTGGTGGCCAACGGCGACATCACCACGCCCGAGGAGGCACAGCAGGTGCTCGTCTATACGGGCGCAGACGGTCTAATGATCGGTCGCGCGGCGCAAGGCCGTCCCTGGATATTTCGCGAGATCGAGCACTACCTCGCCAGCGGCAGGAAACTTCCCGCGCCGCTCGTATCCGAAATTCACGCAGTGCTGGTTTCGCACCTGCACGACCTGTATTCGTTTTACGGCCGCGAAACCGGCGTAAAAATCGCGCGCAAGCATATTTCCTGGTACACGAAGGGCTTGGCGGGCTCGGCAAGCTTTCGCCATCGTATGAACCAGATCGAAACCTGTGAGGCGCAGCTCGAGGCGGTCAACCAGTTCTTCGAACATTCGGCGCAGCAGCACCAGCGCCTGCAGTATTTGGAGCAAGAGGTAGGGGAGGCGGCGTGAGCCGGAAGCAGGCAGCGCGGATGCGACCGACCGCGATTGCCACCAGCCGATGGCAGTGCGACGTACATGACCGTGGGAATGGTTTGGAGGAGGGGGCATGAGGCAGACCAACGAGATTGCGGATTGCGTGCGCCGTTCACTCGAGCGCTACTTCAAAGATCTTGACGGCGAACGTCCGCGCTCGGTATACGACATGGTGCTAAAGAATGTCGAGAAACCGATGTTCGAAATCGTGCTCGACCGCGCCGAGGGCAATCAGACCGTGGCTGCCGAAATGCTCGGCATCAACCGCAACACGCTGCGCAAAAAAATCCAAACCCTGAAAATTAAACTGTAATACCCGCGAAGTAAGTGCGAGTAGCCAGGCGCAATCGCATGATATGTCCCACCCCACCTAGATCCTCAATCCTGAATCCTGAATCCTGATTCCCGAATCCCGAATCCCGAATCCCGAATCCCGAATCCCGACCATGAACCCACCCATCCGCCAAGCCCTGATCAGCGTCTCGGACAAGACCGGCTTGGTCGAATTCTGCCGCGGGCTGGCCGCAATGCACGTGCGCATTCTTTCGACCGGCGGCACCGCCAAGCTGCTATCCGACAGCGGCATCAAGGTTACCGAAGTATCGGAGTACACCGGTTTTCCGGAGATGCTCGACGGGCGGGTAAAGACCCTGCATCCGAAGGTCCACGGCGGGTTGCTTGCTCGGCGCGACCTGCCCGCGCATATGTCGGCCATCAGACAGGCGGGCATCGAACCCATCGATCTTGTCGTGGTCAATCTTTACCCGTTCGCGCAGACCGTAGCCAAGCCCGGCTGCATGCTGCCGGAGGCGATCGAGAACATCGATATCGGCGGACCGACCATGCTGCGCTCGGCGGCCAAAAACTACACCGGTGTGGCGGTGGTTACCGATCCGGCCGACTACGCAGCGCTGCTCGCGGAAATGCGGGAAAACCTCGGCGCTGTTTCCGAGGGCACCCGGTTTGCATTAGCGAAGAAAGTCTTCACGCACACGGCGGCCTATGACGCCGCCATCAGCAATTATCTTACCGGTATCGACAGCAGTGGCGGCCGGATGCCCTGGCCCGACCGCCTGACGCTTCAATTCGAGAAGGTGCAGGACATGCGCTACGGTGAGAATCCGCACCAGAGCGCGGCGTTTTACCGCGAGGCCTCGCCCCCTCCGGGCACGCTCGCGGGCTACCGCCAACTGCAGGGCAAGGAACTTTCGTACAACAATATTGGCGACACCGACGCAGCATGGGAATGCGCCAGGACATTCGAGCTGCCGGCCTGCGTGATCGTCAAGCATGCCAACCCCTGCGGCGCGGCGGTGGGGGCGTCGCCACGCGAGGCCTATGAGCGCGCATTCGCCACCGATCCGGTGTCGGCGTTCGGCGGCATCATCGCGTTCAACCGCCCGCTGGACGGCACCGCCGCGGAAGTGATCGCCAAGCAGTTCGTCGAGGTCCTGATCGCGCCGTCGCTCGACCAGGATGCGCGGCGCGTGTTCGCGGCCAAGACCAATGTGCGGGTGCTCGAGGTTACCCCGGGCAGCGGCACGAATGCCTACGATCTCAAGCGCGTCGGCGGGGGACTGCTGGTGCAGTCCCCCGATACGCGCAATATCGGCACCGCGGAACTGCGCACCGTGACCAAGCTCGCGCCAACCAAAGAGCAGCTGGGCGATCTGCTGTTCGCTTGGCGCGTGGCGAAGTTCGTGAAGTCGAACGCAATCGTCTTCTGCGGAGCCGGGCGCACCCTGGGTGTCGGCGCCGGCCAGATGAGCCGCGTCGATAGCGCCCGCATTGCTGCCATGAAGGCTCAGGGCGCCGGCCTCTCGCTTGCGGGGTCCGTGGTTGGATCGGACGCTTTCTTCCCGTTTCGTGACGGCATCGACGTCGTCGCGCAATCGGGCGCCAAGGCGATCATCCAGCCCGGCGGCAGCATGCGCGACGAAGAAGTCATCGCCGCGGCCGACGAACTGGGACTCGCGATGGTCTTCACCGGCGTGCGCCATTTCCGACACTGAAAGGCGTGAGGAGCGAGAAGTAACGCTGGAAAAAGCTTACGGCCTCTCTCCTCAATCCTGGATCCTGAATCCTAAATCCTGAATTTCGACATGAAGCTGCTGGTCATCGGCTCGGGAGGACGCGAGCACGCTATCGCCTGGCGGCTGGCCCAGAGCCCGCGGGTGCAGAAGGTCTTTGTCGCACCGGGCAATGGCGGTACCGCGCTCGAGTCCGGTCTCGAGAACGTGGAGGTGAGCGGCAATGAGGCTCTCGCCGCTTTTGCGCGCAAGGAGCACATCCATCTCACGGTGGTGGGTCCCGAGGGGCCGCTCGCCGCTGGTATCGTCGATCACTTCCGCGCTCAAGGTCTGCGCATTTTCGGCCCGACCCGGGCATGCGCCCAATTGGAGAGTTCCAAGGAATTCGCCAAGGCATTCATGCAGCGCCATCGCATTCCAACCGCGGCGTTTGCGAGTTTCACGGAGCCGAAGCCTGCGCACGAATACGTCGCCGCGCGCGGCGCCCCGATCGTGATCAAGGCCGACGGGCTTGCCGCGGGCAAGGGCGTGGTGGTCGCGGCAACACTGGAGGAAGCGCACCAGGCGATAGACCGCATGCTGGTCGAACGCAACATGGGCAGCGCCGGCGAGCGCATTTTGATCGAGGAATTCCTCCAAGGCGAGGAGGCGAGCTTCATCGTGATGTGCGACGGCGAGCACGTGCTCGCGCTCGCGAGCAGCCAAGACCACAAGCGCCTCTACGATGGCGACGAGGGTCCCAACACCGGCGGCATGGGAGCGTATTCCCCGGCGCCCGTGGTCACGCCCAAAGTACATGCGCGCGTGCTGCGCGAGGTGATCCAACCGACGCTCGCCGGAATGGCAGCAGAAGGCCACGCCTACACCGGCTTTCTCTACGCCGGGCTGATGATCGACGCCACGGGAACGCCCCGGGTACTGGAATACAACTGCCGCCTGGGAGACCCGGAGACGCAGCCAATCCTGCTGCGGCTCAAGAGCGACCTGTACGATCTGATCGAGCACGCGCTCGAGGGCAGGCTCGATACGGTCGAGGCGCAATGGGACCGGCGCGCGGCGCTTGGCGTGGTGCTGGCCGCCGGCGGTTATCCTGACGCACCGAGAAAGGGCGATCCCGTTTCGGGGATTCCTCCTGCAGGCGAGGATTATCACGTCTTTCACGCGGGCACCGCCGCGCGAGACGGCGGCGTGATCACCAGCGGCGGCCGGGTGCTCTGCGTCACTGCACTCGGCGATTCGATCAAAATGGCGCAGCGCCGTGCCTATCAGGTGGCCGAAAGAATCTGGTTCGAGGGCATGCAGTTCCGCAAGGATGTCGGGCACCGCGCGATCAATGCTGCCAGACGGGCGTGAATACCTCGAGCGTCAGGAATTTTCTCACCGGGCTGCAGGACCGCATCGTTGCCGCTCTCGAGCGCCTCGAGGGATCACCGTTTCGCCGCGATACTTGGCAGCGCGCGGGTGGCAACGCCGTGGCAGCCGGCCCCGAGAGCGGCGGTGGCGACAGCCGCATTATCGAAGACGGCAACCTGTTCGAGCGCGGCGTAGTCGGTTTCTCCCATGTGCTTGGCGCGAGGCTTCCGCCTTCGGCCTCCGCCGCCCGAGCCGAACTGGCCGGGCGCGGATTCGAAGCCATGGGCGTTTCGCTGGTTCTGCACCCGTGCAATCCCTACGTGCCCACCGTGCATCTGAACGTGCGCTTTTTCATCGCCACCAAGGAGGGCGAAGCCCCGGTATTCTGGTTTGGCGGCGGCATGGACCTCACGCCCTATTACGGATTCGAGGAAGACTGCGCGCATTTCCATCGGTGCTGCAAGTCAGCCCTCGATTCGTTCGGCCCCGAATATCACCCGCGTTTCAAGCGCTGGTGTGACGAATACTTTTTCTTGCGCCACCGCAACGAGCCGCGCGGCATCGGCGGCATATTCTTCGATGATCTGAATGCGCCGGGATTCGACACGAGCTTTGCCCTGGTGCAAAGCGTGGGCGAGCACTTTCTCCCCGCGTATGTGCCGATCGTCGAGCGGCGCCGGCACCTGCCCTACGGCGAGCGCGAACGCGATTTCCAGGCCTATCGGCGCGGCCGCTATGTCGAATTCAACCTCGTATACGATCGCGGCACCCTGTTCGGCTTGCAGTCGGGCGGGCGCACCGAATCGATCCTGATGTCGCTGCCACCGCTGGTGAAATGGCGCTATGACTGGAAACCCCGGGCGGGCAGCGCCGAAGAACGGCTCTATACGGAGTTTCTGCCTCCGCACGACTGGGCCTGAGCGCTCGCTGGTCTCTGTACTTACAAAGCGCAGGTTGCTAACTGCGCATTTGGCCTTTCCTTCACTATATGCCTGTAGAAGCCCATGAATAGGGCATCTCCAAATGTCTCGCCCTTCCATGGCGTCGGCAATATTGGCTGCTGAGGTGACGGCATTTCGTGGCCTATACCGTTCCCGCGGCGAGAATCATTCCAGTATTTGGCGCTCGCAGGAGAAGGGATACCGTTTTTCCGGGCGAAGGGTAAACTTGGCTGGTCACAAGAAAACGATTTTGGAAAGATCGGTAGCGCAAAAAACAAAAATGGTCGAACGCTGGCATCAGCGAACAGTTCCCAATCACGACACCTTGAGCATCGGGTTGAGCGCGGTCATCGTCGCCGTGACCGGCGATGAACCGAAGGTACTCGCAATCCGCTCCGGCAGTGGCGCTCCTGACGCGTTACCCTTCGGACCTCTGGAATCGCGCCACCGCACGCTAGAGGCCGGACTTCGATCGTGGGTGGCGCGCCAAACTCGGCAAACGCTTGGCTATGTCGAGCAGCTCTACACTTTCGGCGACCGCAATCGACTGGTCGTTGAAACAGGCAGGCGGGTTCGCGCGCTCTCGATCGGCTATCTTGCGTTAGCGCACGAAGCCCGGCCCGAAGGCATGAGCGAAGCTCTTTGGCGCGATTGGTACCGGTACCTGCCTTGGGAGGATTGGCGTGCTGGAAAGCCGTCGGTCCTGGCAAGGATCGAGCGCCAGCTCGCGCGCTGGGTCGCCTCCGCCCAAATGCTCGCTGATCGGCGGGCTCGGGACGAGCGCTTGCGCGTCGCTTTCGGATTGCATAACGTGCCTTGGAGCGACGAGCGAGTGCTGGAGCGCTACGAGCTTCTGTACGAGGTGGGGCTTGTCCCCGAGGCCCATCGCGACCGCGTTCGTACCTGGGCGGCGCGCGAAGACGTGATCAGCGAAGGCGCGAGCATGGTCGCCGACCACCGCCGCGTTCTCGCGACGGGCATTGCGCGATTGCGCGGCAAAATCAAATACCGACCTGTCGTATTCGAGTTGATGCCGCCGACGTTCACGTTCCTCCAGCTTCAGCGCGCCGTCGAGGCGCTGGCAGGCCTGCGCCTGCACAAATCCAATTTCCGGCGGCTTGTGGAAAGCCAGGGACTGGTGGAGGAGACTGGCGAAGTAGCCCTCGGCACCGGCGGGCGGCCGGCGCGGCTGCTGCGCTTTCGCCACGATGTGGTGATGGAGCGCCCTGCTCCCGGCGTTCGACTTCCCAAAGTGAAGCGCGATTAGCGTACTGAAAGCGAAGGAACCATCGCTGCGAAAAGCGCGGCGATGAAACCTCTCTTCGCCCAACGAGATTGCTTCGCTTGGCTCGCGATGACGTCGATTGCAACCGTCATTGCGGCGAGCGCAGCGACGAAGCGATGTTGTCAAAGCAAGGCGAATGTTTCGACTCGCTGATAACGACTCCGCAACTGGCTTGGCAATCCCGTTGAAAGCCAAAAAGCGCCCGCCACAGCTTATACTCTGAGTTAGTATATAATCCATGGCGACCGGGCGGGTTGCCCGTTTCTTTTTCAACGATCTAATACTTATTACGAGTATAAGGAACACCCTATGCAGACCGCTAGGCCGGCGATCATGCCGATCGCATCGGTGACTCAGGAAATCCCGGGACCCATAGGCCGTAGCCGCGCACGCATGCATTCAGGCGCTGCCGCACTCGCCGCGCCGGACTTCAGGAACGACATCGATGCAATCCTGCGCCTGAAACACGAGCGCAATGCAGTAATTCTCGCCCACAACTATCAGACACCGGAGATCTTTCATGGCGTCGCCGACATCGTCGGCGATTCGCTGGCGCTTGCCCGAGAGGCTACCAAGGTCAAAGCCGACGTCATCGTCCTGTGCGGCGTGCATTTTATGGCTGAGACGGCGAAACTTTTGAACCCGGAGAAGACGGTCCTCATTCCCGATCCCGAGGCGGGCTGTTCGCTCGCTGCCTCAATTACCGGCGCCGATGTGCGAGAGCTCCGACGTCGTTACCCGGGCTTTCCGGTCGTAACCTATGTCAATACCTCGGCCGAGGTAAAGGCTGAAAGCGATATCTGCTGCACGTCCGGCAATGCCGTCAAGGTGGTCGAAAGTCTGCGTGCCGAGCAGGTTATCTTGTTGCCAGACGAGTATCTGGCGAAGAACGTTGCGGCCCAGACCAAGGTCAAAATCGTATCCTGGCACGGGCGGTGCGAAGTGCACGAGCAGTTCAGCGCTGAAGATGTCAGGCGGCTTCGCGAGGGTTATCCCGGTCTGAGCGTACTCGCCCACCCGGAATGCCTGCCGGAAGTCGTCGCGGCTGCCGATTTCGCCGGGTCGACGGCCGCCATGTCCGGCTATGTCGAAAAAACACGACCCGCGCGGGTCATGCTGCTTACGGAATGCTCCATGAGCGACAACCTCGCGGTCCAGTTTCCCGAAATCGAGTTCGTCGGAATGTGCCGGCTATGTCCGCACATGCAGAAAATCACGCTGTCGGGAATCCGCCGCGCGCTGGAAACCGCAACACATGAAGTCGTGATCGATCCCCAGGTTGCAGAGCGTGCACGCGTGGCAGTCGAGCGCATGCTCGAGGTGCGGTGAACGCCATGCTCTATACAGCGCGTTTTGCTCAGCCCCGGGTGATCGTCATCGGGGGCGGAATCGCCGGACTTGCGTCGGCCCTGCAGCTTGCGCCCTTGCCCGTGACGCTGCTCGCCAAGTCGCCTCTTGGCGCCGAGGCTTCAACCCCTTTGGCGCAAGGCGGCATCGCTTGCGCATTGGGTGCAGGCGACGCGCCTGCCCTGCACGCCGCCGACACCCTGGCCGCCGCCGCAGGGCTCGGCGATCCGGACATCGCCTCCCGCGTGACAGCGGAGGCCCCGGCCTGCATCGAAGATCTTTGCCGGCGCGGCGTGCAGTTCGATCGCGATGCGGCAGGCGGGCTCGCGCTCGGGCTCGAAGCGGCACATTCGCACCATCGCATCGTGCATGCCGGTGGTGATGCCACCGGACGCGCGGTCATTGACGGGCTGATCAGTAGCGTGCGCGCGACTCCCAGTATCGAAATACTGGAAAACGTGCGTGCAACGGACTTGGTGGTCCAGGACGGCCGCGTGACCGGAGTGCGCATCGCGCAAGGCGACAAGCAGCATATTCTGCCTGCGCGGGGTGTGGTGCTTGCCACAGGCGGCGTAGGCGGGCTTTACGCCCACACCACCAATCCACTCGGCGCCACAGGCAGCGGGCTCGCGTTGGCCTCGCGCGCAGGCGCGATTCTGCGCGACCTGGAGTTCGTGCAGTTCCACCCGACTGCAATCGCCATTGGAAATGCATCGGGGAATGATCCGTTGCCGCTCGCCACGGAGGCCTTGCGCGGTGAAGGCGCCGTATTGCTGAATGGACGCGGCGAGCGATTCATGGACCGCATTCCGGGCGGGGAACTTGCTCCACGCGATGTCGTAACTCGTGCGGTCTGGCGCGAAATCGAGGCGGGTGAAACAGTAGTTCTCGATGCGCGCGCGGCGGTCGGCCAGCGCTTTCCCAAACGCTTCCCGTCGGTCGCCGAGTTTTGCCGCAGGGCCGGGCTCGATCCGGTCAAACAGCCTATTCCGGTGCGGCCGGCCGCGCATTACCACATGGGCGGCGTTGCCGTGGATGGGCGCGGGCGCACCTCTGTGCCCGGTCTGTGGGCCTGCGGCGAAGTGGCCGCGACCGGCCTGCACGGCGCCAACCGGCTGGCGAGTAATTCGCTGCTCGAAGCACTTGCGTTCGCTCGCTGGATCGCCTCTGACATCGCCGGCGTCGACCACGTGCGTATCGGCCGAACTGTTCCACCGGTCAGCGCTGCAGCCTCGGCAGCAGATGACGCCGCGCGCGTGGCCGAGATTCGCGGGCTAATGACGAGCGCAGTCGGCGTCATACGCGACGATGCCGGACTCGCAAGGGCCATGAGCCAGCTCGGCGCGATCGCCTGGGGCCGGAGAGGACGCGCCGCGAATCTTGCCTTGGTCGGACTTTTCGTAGCAGCGGCGGCTCGCGAACGAAGAGAAAGCCGCGGTGCGCACTTTCGCAGCGATTATTCGACACCGGTCGACGCTTACGCGCGTCCAATTGAACTGACGCTCGCCGACCTGCAAGAGCGCGTCGACGCCCTGCCCATTCAGTATCCCATTGCAAGAGGTGCATGATGTCCGCAAGTCACGCCGCTGTTGAACCCCTGCCCGAGCTCATGGTCGAGCCGATCGTCCGCGCCGCACTGCTCGAGGATCTTGGGCGCGCCGGCGACCTTACGACCGATGCGATCATTCGGCGTGCTTCGGTAATGGCCGGAACGATCTCCGCGCGGCATCCGGGCACCATTGCGGGGACCGACACGGCCGCGCTCGCCTTCCGCTTGCTCGACCCGAACATTATGCTCACGGTGGAAAGTCCCGACGGGACGCGGGTCCAGGCGGGCACGCCGGTTATCCGCATCAGGGGATCGGCGCGCGCAATTCTATCTGCCGAGCGCGTCGCGCTGAATTTTCTCTGCCAGCTATCGGGCGTGGCCACGGCAACCGCATTGCTCGTCGACGCCGTGCGGCCATACCGCGCGCGCGTCGTGTGCACGCGAAAAACGATACCGGGATTGCGCACGCTGCAGAAGCACGCAGTGCGTGTCGGTGGCGGTGCCAATCACCGCTTCGGACTCGACGATGCCGTGCTGATCAAGGACAACCACGTGGCGCTCGCCGGGGGCATTCGTCCCGCGATCGAACGCGTGCGCCAATCCGTCGGCCATCTGGTCAAAATCGAAGTCGAGGTCGACACCATCGCTCAGCTGGCCGAGGTGCTGGAAGTTGGCACCGATGCCGTGCTGCTCGACAACATGACCCCGGAACAGATGCGCGAGGCGGTACGCATGGTGAACGGTCGCGCGATCATCGAAGCCTCGGGCCGGATTACGCCGGCGAACGCGAATGCCATCGCCGCCACGGGCGTGGGCTTGATCTCGGCTGGCTGGATCACCCACAGCGCGCCCGTCCTCGATCTGGGACTGGATGCTGGCCCTTCGGATTAGCGCGGCACGGCGTCCGCGTGCGGGGAGAGCGCGCCTGCTTGCCTAAGAGCGTTGCTTGGAGATGACCGTCCCCAGGGCATCATTGGGCAATCTGTGCAGTGTGACTTGCGCTCCTGTTCGAGCCGACAGCGTGCGTGAGCCAGCCGTCTAAACGAGCACCAATCATTGCCTCTCCCCCAAGGTGGTATCTCTTCATACCTGAGGGGAAACCAAGTGGCGCCAAAGCCGGAAGAAAGCGCCCGCGCGAAGCATTGGGAGTCGCTGATGGCAGCGGTCA
>Ga0153916_10004268_pt1 | contig 10784 bp, 7 predicted proteins | sample Opewatmetagenome_FD_109642 | JGI IMG/M metagenome (GOLD analysis project Ga0153916, IMG submission 109642) | Freshwater wetland microbial communities from Ohio, USA - Open water 3 Core 3 Depth 4 metaG | ecosystem: Environmental > Aquatic > Freshwater > Wetlands | place: USA: Ohio, Lake Erie, Old...
CTGCTGGAACCATCCAAGTGCCGCTATAATCCATTTTTACTCTCAGATAAGTCTCATCTAAAGCTTGTCCGTTGACATATACCACGCCATTTCTGACTTCGATCTGATCCCCAGGTAGCCCGATGACGCGCTTGATGTACTCTTCCTTGGGGTCGCGTGGGAAGTGAAAGACGATAATATCATTTCGCTGGGGGCTTCCCAGACGGTAACTTATCCGGCTTACAATCACATACTCGCCTGTAACCAAGGTTGGCTCCATGCTGGCACCATCCACCCGGATGCGGGCGGAGATCATGTTGATGCTTACAAACAGTACTACTGAAAGAACAAGCGTCTCGAGAATATCCACCAAAATACGCAGAAACCCAGACCTTTTTTCTTTCGGTTGGGATGATTCTGAATTTACTCCTGATTGAGATGTGTCCAAAATTCCTCCGTGTTCCTGGGATTATAAGACCGCTCCCCCTTCAGGGCAAGGGAGGCTGGATTAATGAATCCTGAACATATATAACGCAATTTACAGGCGCAGGCTGGCTATTTCCTCCGAGGTCGTAAAACGATCCTGATGGGAGTCCCCAAAAAAGCATGCTCCTTGCGAATGCAATTTTCTAAATATCGCAGATAAGTGAAGTGTGCCAATTTCGGGTCATTTACATGGAGCAGAAAAACCGGGGGATCATTCCTGACCTGGGTGCCATAATAAATTTTTAACCCCGTCCCTGCATGGGATGGTGCAGCATGCTGGTCTTGGGCTTGTTGCAGGATGCGGTTGATTTTTGAAGTTGGTAAGCGGGTGAGGCGTTCCTCCTGAACCCTCAATGCCAGTGGCAACACCTGATCCACACGCTGACCTGTCTTGGCTGAAATGAACAAGACCGGTACATAATCCATAAAGTTCAATTCCTGCCGAACGCTTTCGGTAAATTCAGCCATTGTGTGCGTATCTTTCTCAACCGCGTCCCACTTGTTCACCAACACCACTGCACTTTTCCAGGCATCTAAAATAAATCCGGCAATGTGAGCATCCTGAGCAGTCAATCCAGCGGTCGCATCCAATATAAGCAGGACAACATCTGACCTTTCAATGGCCTGGAGGGCGCGTAGCACGCTGTATTGTTCCACGCCCGGAGTAATATGCCCACGCCTGCGAATGCCCGCCGTATCGATCAGTACCATGGGAATATCGCCATAAGTCAGGTGGGTATCGATGGCATCCCGCGTGGTACCTGCAATTGGGCTGACGATGGCGCGTTCCTCCCCCAAGAGACGATTAAGAAGACTGGATTTTCCCACGTTGGGTTTACCGACGATTGCAATCTTGACTGAATCATCCTCAATCTCTTGACCTTCTTTTGTAAACGTGGCGACCAAAGCATCCAGCATATCTCCGGTGCCAGTTCCATGCAGAGCTGAAATCGGATATGGTTCCCCCAAGCCCAGCTCATAGAATTCCATAGCAGCCATACGGCGAGCTTCATTTTCACATTTATTTACCACCAACAGCACCGGTGGTTTAGCCTGACCATCCACATCGCGTTGATGCTTACGCAAAATCTGCGCTACTTCATAATCTGCCGGGGTCACGCCGCCCTCAGCATCCGTGATAAATAGCACCGCGTCAGAATCCTGAATAGCAATCTCAGCTTGAGCTCGAATCTGTTCGATAAAATCAGCGGAACCGATCGAGAGCGGTTTCTGATTACGACCCAGACCAGATTGGGTGGGGTCAATCCCCCCGGTATCCACAATATCAAACACACTACCTGCCCATTCTGCTTCCATCACCAGACGGTCGCGGGTCGTTCCGGGGATATCATCCACGACTGCCAGACGCTCACCAGCCAGGCGGTTAAATAAAGTACTCTTCCCCACATTGGGACGCCCGACCAGGGCAACGACAGGTTTAGTCATGAACTATCCTTATGGACTAATCGTGGATTTTGGTGTTCGCGCTGGAGTGACGGATCCGTTCGGGGTGCCAGTTTGCACAGGTGTGGATGCAATGGTGATGGTGATCTCAATTGTAGAAGGCAGCATCGAGACCTTTTGCACCCGTTCAGGTAGGATATTTACATTCGGAATTAACTGATAAGTGCCCACATCATATCCGCTTAAGTCGATCAATGCTCTAACATCTGTTGGCCCCAATGTGTTCAGGATAGGAACGGGTCCTGAAAGAATGATATCTACGATAGCTGGGGTTGCACTCGCTGCCAGCCCGGGAGCCAGCCCTATTACCTCAACTGGCAGCGAAATTGCCAGGTTTGACTCGATCGCAGCAATGCTGACCTGAACTAAAACTTTAGGATCCCCGACGACTGAAATTCCAGCTGGGAGATTCAAATCCACCAGGGTCTCAAAATCGTCCTCTTTATCAGTTAAATCGATGGATTGGGTCTCCACATAACCAGGCAGATTATTCACCAACTGCGGATCGGAGGAAAAAACAACCACACCAACAGGTGAAACAAAAATATTGGTCAACCGGTAACCACTGGCTACTTGCCCCATCGAGATTGCCCGGACAATCACATAGCGATAACCTCCCAAAAGCGTGATCGGTTGGGTAATCGAGATCGAACCCGGCGTTACTGTCAATCCATTGATAACACGACCTTCCGCGTCGACAATAAGTGGTATTTCATCCCTGACAATAATCTGATTGGCATTGGTTATATCCATTGTCACACGCACTTCCTTGACAAGGGATACCAGGGACTCTGGTCCTGTCACCGTCACCTCCGAAGGATCCAACAGGGGAGTTTGAGCCCGATAACCAACGGGTGGGTCACCCCGGACGATCAGGTTAACTGGAAATACCTGGGTAATAATGGTATCAAGGGTGATGGAGAGAGATTCCGGGTCCTGGCTAATCAGGCGGACAAGGTGTGGGGTGATCTGTACTTGAACTGGGACGTCATGTACGCCTTGCCCAAGGTTGGATAAATCCACCCAAGCGCGCACAGATTGCGGATCATTATTTAGCTGAGTCCATACCGAAGTGGGTGCCCTAAGAACCAGAGTGATATCACGCGACACATCGCCCATGATCTGCAAGTTGGGATCTTGACCAATAATCTCAATCTGAACAGGGTGGTCCAAGATGTGCTCTTCATTAGGATCAGAGGCGATAACAGCAGATACCCAAACAATGACGGCCAGGATAAAGGCGGTCAGTAGAGTACCAAAGTTTTTCGCCAACCAACGCAAGATTTTCACTTAATGAACCTCTCCTCCGGGTTTCTTTCTATTTGGATAAATACCCTTTAATATGTCGGCTAATCCTTGACGTTGTGCATCGGGACTGAAAAAAGCCTTCAAGATATTTTCCAATCGATCAGTATCCAGGCGTCGGATCATCCGACCGTTATGCACCACCGAAATCGTCCCACTCTCTTCGGATACGACAACGACTACAGCATCACTTACTTCAGAGATCCCCAGAGCAGCCCGATGGCGCAAACCTAGTTGCCGATCAGGGGTATGTGCCAACACGCCACTGGCAGAAAGTGGCATGACGCATGCGGCAGCTACCATACGTGACCCCTCCAAGATGGCTGCACCATCATGCAGGGGTGTGTTTGGGTAGAAGACTTGCAGAATCAATTCCGGAGTCACTTGGGCATCAATCTTTACTCCGGTCTGGACATATTCCTCCAAATTATCCAGCCGCTGTAGGATGATCAACGCACCATGGCGGCGGTCAGAGAGGCGAATCGCTGCATTCACCACCGCCGAGATGGATTTTTGTGTCCCGGTAGAAGCTTTTCCGTTGCCAAATATAAAACCTGCCCTGCCCAAACGCTCCAGCCCACGGCGAATCTCAGGTGCGAATATGACCACGATTGCCAGGACAAGGGCAGGCGAAGTTATCCGCACCAACCAGGAAAACGCCGGTAGCACCGCAGTACTGTTCAATAAGCTACTCAGCACTACCAGCACGAGGATACCCCGCAGTAGCACCACGGCCTGGGTATCACGTAATAATATCAGAAGGCCAAAAAATATCAGCGTGACAATCGCCAGGTCGATGATGCTCGACCAATTGAGCCGTTCAAAAATAAAACCCAGGCTTTCAATCAGGTAACGGATTAGGTTTTCCACAGGAGCCTTGGTCCATCAGTTTCTCTGCTTGTTCTCATTCATTGAACTTACCCGGCTTGGTTTTACATCCATAATAATTCAAGCGAACTAGACTGGTCGTAACACGCGATCTTTCCGCAACTGCTTAAAGAACATGGATTCCCCTTCTCCCATGGTTTCTTGAGCAGCTTCTTGCCAGGCACGTACACCTAAGGATTCAGTGGTGCATCTTTCGTACCCAAGTGAAGACCACACATCTACCTGATTGGATAATTCAGGGGGTAAGAATAATAATGCGATTTCACATTGTAAATCGCGGGAGGTCGTTTCTATTTCATCCAGCAATGCTTGCATTGCATTGGATAGTGATTGGTTCGGCTCTATGAACACATCATCTGTGCGTTCAACCAGGTTTTCAACCTGCCAGCCAACGACTCCAACCGGTTCACCATCCAATTTGAGGAACAAAAAAGCTTTCTCACCAAAAGCTGCCATAATATCTTCGCTGCTGGGTTTTTTCTTGCCATCGCTAAGTCGGCCGATGAGGGATGCAATCTCAGCAGCTTGGCGGGGCCTTGCTTTTTCCACCAGCATAACCCCTTTGGGAGCCGTGATTGGCTTGATAACGCCTGTCTCATAGGTCGGGAAGAGCGCTTGCCAGGCTTGTGTTACCTGATTCCAGGTTTCCTCGAAAGAACCTTCATTGTGAATGACCGTATTAGCGGCTTTCACTTTCTCGGTCTGGGGTGCCTGTGAATTTACTCGCTGATGGGCCACAGCCGCGCTCATTCCCCGTTTTTGGGTCAGGCGTGAAATCTGAGCTTCCTTCTTGGCATAGGTAACCCAGATCGTATCACATGCCTGGCGCAGAGGTCCTTCCAACAGCTTGATGGCTTCAATGACGATCACTTTTTGAGAGGAACGCCTGATGAGAATATCTACAGCCTGGCGTACCAGTGGATGAACAATCGACTCAAGCTGAACAAGCGCATCGGGGTCCGAGAATACCACATGTGCCAGCTTTGCACGGTCAATTTGCCCATCCGGAGCCAGGATCCACTTCCCAAAGGTATTCACGACAGGCTGATAGCCTGGCGCGTCCTTGGTAATGGCGCGATGACCCAAGGCATCTGCATCAATGCCATAAGCACCCAGGTGTTCCAACATCTTGCGAACCACACTTTTACCGGTGGCGATATTACCCGTTAATCCAATGACAAATTTACCTGGCCAGGCACTCATCTAGACTCCTGCGACATGTTCTCATTTTAGTCGCGGTAATGCAGAATGTCAAAGGTTCTTCCAAAATTTCTTGGGAGGAGGTCTATTATGCTGAAAAGCCATGAAATGCTAACGATACCCCAACGAGTAGCGATGTTGCTATTTATAAATTTCGCGCGTCAATACACTTAAATCCAGTCTGTTTTCGGAGGCAAAGCGATGAATAAGGGAAGTGATGAAATCAGTATCGCACATCGTCCGGTGGAACTCCTACAACATTTGATCCGTTACGATACGACCAATCCACCGGGCAATGAAGCAGAATGTATCAGTTATATCAACACCATTCTGGCAAATGCAGGAATCAACACAACAATATTTGCCAAAGTTCCTGCCCGTCCAAACCTAATCGTGCGAATTCCGGGGCGGGGTGAAGCTTCACCTCTACTGGTCTATGCTCACATCGATGTGGTAACCACCGAGAATCAAATATGGAAATATCCACCGTTTGAAGCTCAAATTGTTGACGGGAACATTTGGGGACGGGGTGCATTGGATGATAAAAATGGAGCGGCGATGTCAATCTGTGCCATACTTCGCATGAAAGAGGAGGGCTGGAGTCCACCTGGGGATATAGTCTTGGCAATCGTTTGTGATGAAGAACGAGGTGGTTCTTATGGGTCCGGATTCTTAATTGAGGATCATCCTGATCTTTTTACTGGCATCCGTTATGCCATAGGTGAGACGGGTGCTTTTACTTTTTATATTGGTAAACAAAAATTCTACCCGATCATGGTAACTGAAAAACAATATTGCAGGCTAAGTATAATCCTGCGCGGTCCCGCCTACTATGCCACCGCAGCGGTGAAGCGGGGCGGCACCGCAGCGAAAGCGGGAGCGCTGCTCACCCAGCTTGACAAAGGACGATTACCGGTCCATGTGATACCCGTCGTTCGCCAGATGATCGAGACATTTTCTGCGAATATGCCACTACCAAACAGCCTGGTGTTGCGTCAACTATTGAAGCCGGCTTTGACAGACAATGTCTTGGGCTTGATTGGATCACAGGGACGGGCAATATTCCCATTATTCCATAATACCTGTGCGGTTATAGGAATCAGCGGAGGAGAGCAGACTATAACAACACCAGCGAAGATTGTAGTCAATGTAGCTTTGGGTTTGATCCCAGGTTGTAGTCTGGGAGATGCGATCGGGGAAATCCGTGAAATGACTGGTGCTGAATTTGAATATGAAGTGCTCCATAATGTGGAACCTGGACCAGAGCAACCGGATATGGGTCTCTTTGATACTTTGTGCCAAATACTGCGCGAGGCTGATCCGCAAGGTGTGCCCATGCTTTAATGCTCACCTCTCCGACTGACGCCAGACTTTATAACCGGCTTGGCATTCAGACCTACGGCTTCCAACCGGTTAAGCTTCCCCCCGACATTCAAATCGAACAGCTGGCTCATTCTGCAGATGAGCGTATTCCGGTTGATGCGCTGGAGTTCAGCACGAATGCTATTTATAAGCTATTGCAGAGATTTTGCTAATCGCAACAGAACTAAAAAAAATCCATAAAGCAGGGTTGCATAGAAATATTAGAAGAGTAGTGGGTTTTTTATCCCGCTGCCTTTCTAAGGCAGAAGTGGTAGATGCATACCGTCCTGCCCAGGAGTTCGCTGTGGCGCACACCACGGAAAAAGTGGCTTTGCTTTCGATCGCGACTTCACAGCCAACGCATACAACCGTAACAATCCAATAAACAACACCATTAAGCAAACAGGGATAACCTCCCCGGAAAGTTTAGGCGACCCTAAATTCCCTCATGACCTTTTGACGGTTCTACTAGACCCCTTGGCCAATTTTCCCAAACCAAAAAGAAGGGAAGGAGATTTTACTTCTTCCAAGCCGTGTTTATATCAATTTTTTGCCAATCAGAAAAAGCCGGAGCAAGATCGGTTACACGATCCCGGCGAATCATTACAAGAAAACCATTCCAATCAGTACAACTACCCAAACAGTAATCCTCGTATCTTGCCAATGCTGCCGGGTCAACCCATTTCATATGGCCCGGATAATGCCAAATCAAGATAGATGGTTGTAGAGTATCTACTAAATATCGAAAATCGGATTTTCCGTACGGGATACGTGGATCTCCATGCTTTGCAAAATAAGTATTCGTAAGCCCCAAAGGATCGATAAAGGTGTTATCAATTAACCGGTAGGAGATATAACCAATAGCCTCGGCACTGATCACATCGGTTTTGTTCAAAACGGGAGCCAACCGCCTTGAAACTTCAGCGTATGTGTTTGAATTTTCCTGATACTTTGGAAAAAACTCTGGTTGGTAATTAACAAATACGTTCGTGGTTTGTAGGAACGGCAGTGTGACAAAGGCTGCTGCAAATACAATAGACAATACCTTATTACCGACCAGGATAATCAGAAGGACCGAGTACAAAACCCCATACTGTGCGAGTAAGCGATGGTTTCCCATCCAATCTCCACCATTCCGGGCCATAACAATGAATGAAAACAAGACGCCGCTTAGGCAGAACAACAAAATCTCAGTTGATTTACTGCTCAGCGACCGGATACAACTGAAAGCGAAAACCCCACCAATCGCCAGAATAACAAAATAAACATTTGCCTTGACAAACCCGATGACGTAGAGAAGAATTGGAAGCAATAATCCAGGTAATAAACTGGCAGGGAATGACTTCGCAATGATTGAATTTGGCAGTAGAGATCCATACATTAAATATCGGTACAACGTCACCAACGCGACAAAACTGCCTAGAATGCTGATACCAACAGCGATCTTTCGTAAGGTCCGGTATTTGTAGTAAACAAGCCCAATGATCAGCAAACCAAAAAACAAACCCTCTGGTCGGGTCATAAATAGAAGACCTGCAAAGACATAAGCACGTTTTAGATGCTCACTGCAGTAACTATAAATAATCTCGGCCAGTAGGAAAGTGTATAATGACACCTCAAGCCCGTTTGTTGCTGAAATTAAAAATTCCGAGCTCGTTAATAATAGTATTGCAGCCAGTGCCCCCGTTATGTGAGTTGCTCCGAGCATTGGGCTTAACTGCCACACGCGAAAGCAGGCTAAAAACAAAAAAACCAGCGATAGCAGTAGGGCAGCCTGTTCTATTGAGATATTGAACAACTGGTTTACGACAGCCAGTAGTACAGTCCATAACAGATTCGTGATACCTTCGACCCTCTCGCCAAGGTTATAGACTAACATTCCATGGTGGGCAAGTTGATATGCATACCGAAAGGAAATATAAGCATCGTCAATGAGGAAATAACGAGTGCCGCTAATGATCGCAATAAACGCCACAATAAATAAAACAAGGCTGGGATATTTTGGTCCAATGCTTTTGAGTTTTGATGGGGTTAACTGCATTGTTGCTTTGATCGTTTCTTAAAAGGGCTAAAGGAGAAATAGGTTTTTCATGCGGAGGTCAATTATATCAGCCTACCTAAGAATCCCGATCTATTGAGTGGATAGTCTCGACGAGATCTGTATGAATTATCGCATTAATTTTGGTTAAGCCGGTGCGCATCATAAGCGGTGAAGCCACTGTCCGCTGGAGCCAGTGTTAGTCAGCTAATTAAAAAACAAACCCATGGTAGAGATTATTATTCGCTTCGTCGTTTAATATATACATCCATAAAACTATGATCTAACTGGGTCGATTGAACAAACTCGAATCTCACCTCCATCAATAATCGAAGCAATGGCCCGATGTAAACATACTCCGTACCTTCGTACGTCTCATTCGTTGACAGGCGATGATATTCCACCTTATATGCACTGATCGCAGGATCGTATTCTATGAAACGTCGAACGATTTGACTGTCCAGACCCTGTTCGACCACTTCTTTTGGCTCACTCATAAAGGCCACCCGCTTCAATCCATCAAAGTACTCAAGGATAAAGAAGCCTCCGGGTTTTAGTGTGTCGAAAACCCGGTCCCGGAACTGGGGAAAGCTCCGGTGGGGAAAATCGCAGATGGCATTACCGAAGCACACTGCCAGGTCATAAATCCCTTCCCCCAGTGGATAGGTCAGGACATTGGCTTGAATGAAATTAGCTTTCGCTCCCCGTTTGACGGCTTCTTGACGTGCCAGGGCAATCAGACCCGGAGCGAGGTCAATACCGGTGACTTGCGTACCTTGCTCTTCCAAAAAAACGGCGATTGGACCTGCACCACAACAGAGATCCACCACACGATCACCTCGTTTCAGACATGCTTTCATGCAAGGGTAGATCTTTTCAATGAATTCCTCTCGGCGTTTGGAAGTGAATTGATTTGCGAACCAGTCAAAAGGAGCAATCGGTTGATCATTCATCATTCCTTCTCTCCTCCTGTTTGTTTGAGTGTATACCAGGACGTCTGGCTATATCAATAATCAAATAGAAAAATCCTGGATGAAAAAGATAACCCAATGATAAATGACTTTGACGATTTCTTCTTATAGATGTACTTAGTCGCAAATATTAATTTTAGGGACGATAAAACTGGGTATTAAGCAATCCAAAATTCCCTTTTTACTGATTAATTTTTCCAGGATAGGCTGCTTAAGAAATAGCAGAATGTCAAAGGTTATAGCAAAATACTATCGAGAGGGAAATTAAAGATAATCGCTAGAAATCTACCGAACTAGTACTGCAATTACTTAGTTCGCATTGCCAGGCGTGGGTCGAGGGCATCGCGTAAACCGTCACCCAGCAGGTTGAATGAAAGCACCACCAAAATGATCGCCAATCCGGGGTAAAAAACTAGATATGGAGCGGTGAATACCTGGTTGCGTTCCGCGCTCAGCATGGACCCCCATTCTGGTGTAGGTGGTTGCGCACCCAGCCCCAGGAAAGACAGCGCAGCCGCATCCAGAATAGCAGTAGCGATGCCCAAGGTGCCTTGGACGATAAGCGGCGTCATCGAATTTGGCAAGATGCGTCCAAACAAGAGATACAAGGTGCTGCCTCCCAATGAGCGGGAGGCTTCCACGAACTCCATTTCCCGGGTAGTTAATACTGCTGAACGCGTTACACGGGCATAAGCGGGGATGGAGACGATACCAATCGCTAGCAAAGCGTTAATCAACCCCGGCCCCAGGGCGGTGACAAGGGCAATGGCTAAAAGGAGTGAAGGAAATGCCAGCAGCACATCCATGAAGCGCATGATGACATTATCCACCCAGCCCCCCAAATAACCCGCTAACGCCCCAAGCACGACGCCGATAACAATCGCAAATGATACCGTGGTAAAACCAATGATCAGGCTTAACCTGGCTCCAAATAACACCCGACTGAATTCATCACGCACGTTACCGTCAATACCCATAATATGCTGCGGCTGGTCTGCCGGGCAACCCAGCAGATGGATGCAGGGTGCCTGCCGTGCCTTTACTTTTTCTATACCGATCAGCACCTGCTGAGGATCATAAGGTGCTATCCA
>Ga0153916_10004269_pt1 | contig 10783 bp, 14 predicted proteins | sample Opewatmetagenome_FD_109642 | JGI IMG/M metagenome (GOLD analysis project Ga0153916, IMG submission 109642) | Freshwater wetland microbial communities from Ohio, USA - Open water 3 Core 3 Depth 4 metaG | ecosystem: Environmental > Aquatic > Freshwater > Wetlands | place: USA: Ohio, Lake Erie...
AAGGAGTGTAGCAAAGGTGTGTGTTGGGTGTCAATAGGTGTGACGTGTGGATAGTAATATTATACCATAGAATGGCGGGTGGCGCCTAATTTTTGTGCTATACCTAATAGGGACACAAAATGTGGTGTTGTGTCAAAAGAGGCAAAAAAAGGGCGTGCTATACCTTCTGCTATACCTCCTGCTATACCTCAAAACGATAAAAGGGTGGCGTAGGTGCTGGATTTCTTCATTTTCGTGCTATACCTCTATACCTTTTCTCAAACACTATGGCTATGTCCCCCCTATTTTATTACTATATAAGTATAAATATAGGTATAGTAATAGTAGTAAAGGTAGTGTAAGGCACCACGTATTACCATTCTATGGCGATCGACTAAGGTATAGCGCGCTATACCTCGACGTTTTCGAGCGAGTGGACAGGTGTGTGCGAAATGTGGTGTTGTGAGTTAGGCCAAACGGTGATCGCCCAGCGTTGTGGTGTAATAAAGTGCTATTTGCATAAACGCGTCAATAGCAAATGACCATATATGGCTTAGGTACGCGGTGCTGTGGAAGTGGGTCGTCAAATAGATATTGTGCGACGTGTTTTATTTGGTGTATTTATTGACCTTTAAACAAGTCATCCCCCAGGCCACCCCCATTGCCTCCAGTCAGCTTATAGTCGAAAAATTCATCCATGAGTAACCATCCCCACCACGTACTCCCCTATCCCCACCACTACCTCCTACTTGCTAAAAAAATAATGTATAGTATGAAAATGACCGACGCCGATATAGAACTCCTACGCTTCGCTTACTCCAAAGGTAAGTCCGACAAAGAGATTGCGACACTCCTTCACACCACCCCTACCGCCGTTCTCGAAAAAAGAACTGAACTAGGACTCACCACTATCTCCAAACCAAAATCAATGAAGGAGGCCGCGCGTGAATATCTTCTTACTATGTCAGACCAAGAGAAGCTCGATTTCCTCGCCACTATTCCAAAGAAGGATTTGTGGCAAATGGCGGAAGGCTCCGCCCCTACCTCTGGTACACTGGAGGTAAAACAGGAACCAATCCGCATCGACATTACTCATCAACTACGAACCGTCTATGGACCAAGAATTATTGATCAAGTGCCTACAGACAGCTCACCAAGCCAACTGCCCGCCGGACCAAGCGAATAACTTTCTCTCCCATGGCTACGTGCCCAGCCCACGCCAATGGCTCTTCCACGCGGCCGCCCGCGCCGCAGACGCCCCCACTGGCCCCGTTGAAATCGGCATGGGTGGTGCTCGTGGTGGTGGTAAATCTCACAGTATCTTTGCTCAAGCTGCACTCGATGACTCCCAGCGCCAACCGAACCTCAAAATTCTTTTCATCCGTAAGACGGCAATCTCCGCGAAGGAAAGTTTCGGTGACCTTATTGAACGTATTCTCTCTCATAAAGTTTCTTATACCCTAAGCAACAACGTCATCTCATTCCAAAACGGTAGCCGTATCCTCCTTGGAGGATTCCACAGCGAAGATGATATAGACAAGTATATCGGGGTCGAGTACGACGTGATTGTTATTGAGGAACTAAACCAACTTACAGAGGAGAAACTAGAAAAGCTGAAAGGCTCCCTCCGTACCTCAAAACCAAACTGGCGACCACGCATGTATGTCTCCTTCAATCCCGGTGGCATCGGACACAACTTGGTCAAAAGCCGTTTCGTGCTTCCAGCACGGCTTCATACTGAAACAACGACGCGCTTTATCTCAGCAACGTATTCGGATAATCCGAATCTCAACAAGGAATACACCGACTATCTCCTTTCCCTTCAAGGTGATCTTGGTCGCGCATGGCGCGAAGGGGATTTTGACCTTTTTGCCGGGCAGTTCTTTAAGGAGTTCAAACCAGCAATTCATGTGTGTGAGCCATTTACTATTCCGAATGATTGGAAAAAATGTTTCGCATTTGACTACGGACTAAACCATCCACTCTCCCTTGGTTGGTATGCAATATCGCCCGATGGTGTTTCGTATCGCTATCGCGAACTGCATGGTTCAGGAATGTCTTATACGCAAGCGGCGGAGGAGTTTGTGGCGATGACGCCGCCTAATGAGAAATTGGATTATGGGGTGTGCGATCCGGCAATATGGGCGAAGAAGGGTGAGAATGATGATGGTCTTTCAGGCGCTGAGATATTTTCGAAGCGTGTGGGTGATTTGACAGGCAAACAGCCGCATTTGATTAAGGCAGATAATGCGCGGGTGATTGGGTGGGGAGCGGTACGGGAGATGTTGAGGCCGTATATGGGGCCGCATGATATGCCGACAGCAAATCTACAAATATTTTCTACCTGCCACGCGATGATCAAAGCACTGCCTGAACAGGTCCACTCGGACCGGGTACCGGAGGACATGGAGAAACAGGATGGGGATGATCCGGTGGACGAACTGCGGTATTATGCGATGAGTCGCCCCCGCCCCTCATCCTCTCCTGAGCAGATAGCGAAGCGCGAATTTGATGCGATGATAAAAAGGAAGAATTCCACAGGTTTAGGGAAAACACGCTTGCGCTTTGTGCGTTCATAGTATACTTCTGGTATGGCAAAATCATATAACTGGATCGGAGGTGCTATTAAGCATCCGGGGGCGTTACATCGTCAGCTTGGTGTTCCTGTGGGGAAGAAGATACCGAAGTCTAAACTGAAGAAGGCGGCAAAAGCAAAAGGGAAACTTGGTCGGCGTGCACGTCTCGCTATCACTCTTTCTAAAATGCATTGATATGATTGAATCCCGAAAGAAGCCCTGTTAAGTAAATTGTGGATAACGCCATTGACCGCTAATGGCCAGTGGCGTTATTGTTTAGTGTATGAATTACAATCCGCTTATTGAAGCACTTTTGGATCATTCGGTCATACGGGCTACCAAGTATGTGAGCCGTACTAAGGTGATACGCGCGACACGGATACGATTTAGTAAGAAGATTGATAAACGTGGACCTATATCAATAGTTTTCACAATCGGAAAGCCAAATTATCTTGAACGTGATTTTATAAAACAATGTAAGAAGGCCGGTGAACCATTTCCTGTGAAGAAAATTCAATTGAAATTTTATAATTCGCCTAAGAAAAAACTTAAACGTAACAAATAATTATGAAACGCAAAGAAGAGAAATATGGTAAGGATGCGCGTGACGCGATAAAGACGGTTGCCGCGGCACTCGGTAATACGGTCGGTAAAACGCTTGGTCCTGCCGGCAGAAACTATCAGACACCGCAGGGTATTACGAATGATGGGTATTCTATTCTGGCAAATATTCGTTTCAATGATGAGTGCGAGGATAATGTGGCTTTGGCGTTTCACGAGATTGCAAAACGGACTGATGATGAGGTAGGTGATGGAACGACAGGATCTACGGTTATTGGTACGGAACTTACACTTGATTTGATTGATAAAATTCCTGATTTGGATGCGCCAATTCCTGGACAGAAATCGGTGATGGACTTGTCACGTGAACTTGAGGAGGAGAAGAATAAGGCAATCGCTATACTTGAAAAGAAAGTGATCCCAGTGACAACGCTCGAGCAGGTCGAGCAGGTGGCATTTACCTCTATGGAAGATAAGGAAATAGCGAAAGTAGTTGCGGCTACTATTTTTAAGGCTGGTAAAGATTCATATACGGCGCTTGATGAAGGGTTCAACGGGAAGATTGAGACTGATGTGCAGTCGGGTATCGAGATGCCACTTCAGGTAGCTGCTCCGTTTATGTTTACGAACGGAAAAGAGGCGGTGTATGAGGGTACTATCCCAGTATTAGTCGCGAATCATCTCTTTGAGGATTATCGTGGGGTGCAGCGATTTATGCAATCGATGATTGAGTATCGAGAAGCGAACAAAATTTCATTCCCGGTGCTTGTTATTGTTGCGAAGCAGTTCTCTATTCCGTTTGTGCAGGCTGTTGCGCGTATATTTACGGCAAGTAAGGGATCTGTTCGCTTCTTACTTCTATCAAACGCTCATCTTTCGGATGATTTGTTTGAGGATACAGCGGCATTTTGTGATGCTAAATACATAGACACGCATCCGAAGGGCGGACAAAACATATCTACGGCTAAGTTTTTGGATTGTGGGATGATTACAAAGGTAGTTGCGACCCCCAAAGGGACGGTTTTCTACGGAGGGAAGGGATTACAGATGAATCCTAAGGCTGAAACAAGTCGTGTGAATGCTCGTATTCTTCAAATCCGCACTCTGTTGGACAAAGAATCTGATACCAAGAAGCGAAAGGCTATGGAACGTCGTATTGCTGAGTTCTCCGGGGGTAAAGCAACGATTTATGTTGATGCAAAGACCGCTGCAGAGAAATATTATCTGAAATTGAAGGTGCAAGATTGTATGAATTCGTGCAAAACGGCCCTTGAAGGTGGTATGGTACCCGGTGGAGGTGTTTCTCTCAAGGAAGTCGCTGAAGAACTTGGCGAATCATCTATTTTGTATCGTGCACTCGTGGCACCTTACCTACGGATACAGCAAAACGCAGGAGGTAAGCTCGAAATTGGTCCTGAGGTCATGGATTCGTACCTCTGTGTGAAGGCAGGTGTTGAAAATGCGGTGTCGGTTGTGAAAACGGTTATAACCATTGAAGGTATTATTGCAGAACACCCCCAGAGTATGGTGGAGGAGATTAAAAATCTTGTTGCAGGTGTATGATTTCCTCTGCTGATTTCGGAGTTAAGCAACCGGTGACTAATAGGGCTATGAGACGACAAAAATATCGTCGTCCCGATAGTGATCGTCAATTTCGCATGCCGAAAAGTATGATTGTGCATTTGATGATGACGAAATGAAAAGTCGCTATTTAAGTATTCTGGCGAAAGAACCACTCTACCGCAGAGTGATTCGCTGGGTGTACTGTACATATCTTGATGAGTTGTATATTCCATTTGGATCTGAAATATCACTTACTTACCATGCATTAGGTAAGCGGGGAATAAAAATCCGCTACCAGAAGTCTGGTCCTTGGCGAGGAACTCAAGAAGAGTATTTTGATATACCTGAGGATAAGTTATCCACACCTATACCGTAGAAACATAACGAGGTCCTTGGAAATGTCGGGGGTCGATATTTTTGTACTTCCGCTGACGATATCTATTCTGCCGATTTAGTTCGCGCTTGTTTGCCATGTAGTATTCAGGCCATTTCTCCTTGTGCCACCACTCCATATAGTGCTTTTGACACATATCTCTCCCGTAGTGGGGACTGAGACATTCAGGCGTAAGACATTTTCTTGTTGTTCCCTTTGGCCGAGCCATGCCTAAATAGTAGCAGTTATGTCGCTAGGGTACAGGCATCAAGTTATCTCCAAGTATCCCTTGACAACATAACCCCTAGGGATTAAGATATGGGTATGAAAAGGATAAATCGTTATGGAATACGAATTTCCTTGAGGATTTTATCTCTCAGATAAATGCCTAGCACCTCCACAATCTCGTTAAACTCCATACCTTCCTTAAAAAGATACTCTTTCACTTGATTTATTCTTTGATCGTCCTTCAACCCCTCGACAACTTTTCTAGAGGCCTCTTGTATATCATAAGAGTTTTGAGGATTTGTCGCCTCCACGGCCTTTTTAAGTTCTGTATAGTTGGTGTCTATAAATTCATTACCCTTACTGTCAGTGAGCACCTTGTTTCCTCTATCAGTTAGCACAACAGGGCTTTTGCGCTTCGTAAGAGGCTCCCTTTCTTTTAGACTTGTCTCACAAGCAATAGCCTTATCCCTGATTTCTTTCATCTCGGTACGGAGCTTCTCCACTTCCTTCTCAAGATGATTGACTTTTTCTCTATACACAAAAAACGTCGCTATGCCGGTAATGAGTGATACGGCAAGCGGAATTATCACATTAGCGTACTGGACAAATAGGTTAGTCTCGGGTGGCATATGACTTCATTATAGCCAACATGGGCGTAATTAGCGAATCAAGAATTAATGCGGTTCCTATTCCAAGGAAAAATATTGTAACACATAGTAATCCTGTGTATAATTTGCGAGTATCTCGCAAATTATACACAGGACGATATTGTCAAGTTATTAACGCTTATGTTACTGTTCCAACAGGAACGCAAAAAGCCCCCCTTTCGGAGAGCTTTCTGGGTTCTCAAGAGCTGTAACTCTTTTCGAACAGTTTTGTCTTTAGGAACCGCTCTTGCTTTGGCGAGGGCGTTTTCCTTTCTTGAACTTTGTTCCCCCGATTGGGAAACACTTGAATCCGTAATCAGAAGCGTGTAGTACGCGACCGTCACGGGTGGTTATGGTTGCAACGCAATTCATAATTGGTAGTTTGTTGGTGGAGCTTGATAAAAGCACGTATCATTATTTCAGGGCGTCGCGCACTTCGCTCCGTCATGCGCTGGCAGGAAAACACCATCGATCAGGTATCAATGGTCAAAGCCAATAGATTTCAAAGAACAAAAAGAATGGCCTGAAAGGACGGGACTCCGAGGAAGTTTCCTTCCGCGAAATACCCTCCTCTAAGGCCTTCTAATCTATTCGATTTTGAAAATCTATCGTTAAGGTAAATCGTGAGTTCCGTCCCCCTCTTGCGAGGTACTAGGAGTATAACAAACTTTTTATTGTCAATGCCCTAAAATCAACTTACCTGTGGATTATGTCGCTACGGAATAGGTGGGAAGTTATCCACACCCTCTAAAAAGTAAGTATTTACCTTCTGATATACTCATGGTATGGCAATGAAAAGTCTTGAGATGAAACCTGAGCCAAGCATGGAGATGCCGATGCAAGGGTCTTCATTTCCAACTTTTTATGTCTGCGATGAACAGATGCCTGAGATCGCCGATTGGGAAACAGACGGTGAATATACTTTGACAGTGAAGGTCCGTGTGAAATCAAAATCCGAAGAGACAACAATGGATGGGATTGATACGGATGCTACTCTTGAAGTACTTTCCTACGATGTTTCCTAATGAAACAACTGCTCATTAAAATCCTCATACGTTTGTTAAAACTCGACGCACAAAAGCAAGTCGCCGATAAAAAAGAGGAAGATATTATTCTTTCTACTTTGTGGCAGTCGCCGGCATTTCGAAAGCGAGTGGCTGATCGTGATGCGAAGATTATCTATATGATGGCTGGAGGTGAGGGTATGGGACCTGAACCACGGACGGAATATATGCTTCATGCCGGACAGCGGGTGGAAAATCTTCTTCTTGCACGGGATGCGAAGGCAGCGTGGGGACGATTGGAAAAAGAACGTATTGCGTTGAAGGATATTCAGAATACAGATTCCGAACATCCTCCAGCGTGAAAACGCGGGAGCGGCAGCAGAGTCGTTAATTCTGTATTAAAAGCCTAATCTACCAAGCGTATGGCAGACCCAACTCTGGGACAAGAGAGCGCAGGCGGGGGAGCGGAAGACCTCGAATTGGAACCTGAAAATACTCCTACGGGAGAAGATAAGGAACCGAACGACCCTCTCGATGACATTAAGGATGAGACGGCAAGGGCACAGGCGAAGAAGGATCGGGCTATCGCACGCCGGAAGGGAAATAAACCTGAAGGTGTCGTTGAGAAACCTGAACCTAAATCTTCTGATTTTTTGACAAAGCAGGACTTTGAGAAAGCCAATGAGCGGAAAGCTATCTTGACGGCGCAAGCCGATCCTGAGGTTAAAGCGATTTGGAATGAAATTGTCCCGTTCTATACACCTCGTAGAGGTAAAGCAACTCCTGAAGATATATCTGAAGATATCAAGGATGCTATCACTCTCTATAAGGCTCGTAATCCAGATCCGAAGGAAAAGGATACGAGTGCTGCCGATCTGACGACTACTCCGGTAGTCAAAGTAGGTGGAGGTGCTACAGATAAGTCAACTACCAAGCCGAAAGATCCGCCTAATTTTTCCCTCCCAAGGCAACCAAAAGATTGGTTTCCAAAGAAAAATAAGGAATAGTGCCTCGAGATAGTCGTTAAGTATTACTTACTTAACTTAACTATCGTGGCATTTTTACCCCTTAATTATGAAGATGGTAAGACAATGCTTCTTCCTTGTACGAACACTGCGTTTAACAAGGGAGATGCAATAAAGACCACCTCTGGCGTTGGTACTCCAGCCGCTTCCGGCGATAATACTGACGTTTGGTTTGTCGCGGCTGAGACTAAGACGATTGCCACTTCTGGTGATCCGCTTCTTGTGTACTCAACTCGCGGTGCTCGGTTTATTGTCGATACTTCGAATACGCCAACGCAGGCTCAGATGATGCTTGCGGTGGATCTTTCGGCTGCAGGTACGGTTGATACTTCTGCAGTTACTGACCAGGTGTTCTTCGCTGAACGCGCTATTCTTCCTCTTTCTTCAAAGAAAGTGGTTGGGTACTTCACGCTTGGTGTACCGAATTCGTAGTCTTATTAACCTAATATTAACGTATGATTACAACTACGGACTTTCCTACACTGACTCAGAAGCTCAATGAATGGTTCAATGAGGCTGCGTCTTTGGCAGTAGAGAGTTGGATTGGTGCTCAATTGTTCGATTGTGGTGAGACAAATTGGCAGGTGTATAACGGTTTGATCCTCAACGGTGCGGCGAAATTCGATCGCGTAGGCGAGGGTGCTCAATTGCCGGTAGGTACTATCGGTGAGGGAGATGGTATGTCTATCACTCAGAAGCGATACGGCGGGCGTATCAGCATTTCGAAGGATATGCGTATGTTCGATCGTTATGACCAAATTCAGGAAGTCGCTCAGGATAATACTCAGTATGCGTTTGATCGTATCGATCAATCGCAAGCTGACCTTATTCTCAACGGCTTTTCTGGTACGTCATACACTGATGTGTATGGCTTTACTCAGTCAAATGTCGCAGCCGATGCGGTGGTCTTGTTCTCTGCTTCTCACACGAACAATCAAAATAGCACCACGGCTCGTAACCTGATTCGCAATGCCGCTGGCACTGCAAATCCGGCTCTTGATCGTGCAGCTATTGTGACGGCTCGTAAGGATGGGCGGACCAATAAGGATCCGAACAGTGCAAACCGACCGATTAATCTCAACCGTCTCATTGTTTCGGCTACTAACGAGGATCTCGCGGAGCGTACGGTCTACTCTTCTGGAGTTGCTGGAACGCCGAACGTCGATCTTAACCCTCTCAAAGGTAAGGTAAGTAACATCCTTGTTTGGTCGCGTTGTGACCTTCGAGGAAGCGATAGTACTGATACCTCTGCGTACTGGTTCCTCGCTGATTCACGTTTCTCAACGAAGACTCTTAAGAGTCCGTTCGCTCAGCGTCCGATGATGTCGGCACCGACGCAGGTCCACGATTCTCTTAACTGGGAATACCCGTTGGATGCCTATTACACTCTCGGTATTCTTTGGCCGTTCGGAGTTTGGGGCAGCACCGGTGCGAACTAGTTCTTAGATTATTAACTTAATAACCCTCTATGATTGACCTTGCAAAATTGGTTGGCCAAGGACGGGCGTATAGCGCGGCACGGCCGTGGACCCCAGAAGAGCTTGATGCTCTTCTCGTCCTTGAACGTGAACGCGGAATAGGTCGTCTGAAGGCTGCCGACTACATTCGTAATGGCATCGTGACTCTTGAGGCTTATGACAAAGCTGTTGAGGCTGAGTTTAAGCCGAAGACTCTTGAGGCTGCTGCGGTAGATGCCGAGGCTTCTTTGAAGGATAATGAATTCGCAGTAACGACACCTGAGGTGTTGGGCGCTACGGATTCTACTCCTGCGAAGAAAACAAAGGGTAAGAAATAACCTATGGACTACCTAAAACAAAATCATCTGTCGATCTTGATTATAGCGTTCTTGGTTGTCTCAATTATATTCAACGGCCGATCTGATGGTTCTCTTGGTGCGACGATTCCTGCAAGTGTATCTACATTTACGAATCCTATTTCGTTTCGTGGAGGTACATTGTATGGATATACAAATTCGACATCTACGACTGTTACAAGTTACACTCTTGTACAAAGGGATATCGATAAGTACAGTACGATTATTCTCACTCCTAATACAGGAAACCTGACTATCACTCTTCCCGCGTCTTCAACGGTACCGACATGGTTGCCAACTGCGGGGGATACTCAGAAGACTTGTATTGTGAATGGAACTACGACTGCTGCTATTTATATAACGGTCGCTGGTGGTACTGGTACGACACTACTTGCAGCGTCGTCTTCAGTTACGGCTCTTGGTAGTTTGGTGATTGGTCCGCAAAAAGAAGGGTGTTTCAATTTTGTCCGTGGAAATTCTACGGCAACAACATTCGATATTCTTAGCGCATTCACTACGTACCAGTAGTTCTGTTCCTCTTCTCTCCCTGAACTTTTGGGGAGAGAGATGGGGATGGAACCCCCAATATATTAATTAAAAAAAATTATGGCACTTAATCTTAAAAATGTATTGATAGTTGCCGCAATATTTGTTGTCATGTTTGGATTAGTGATTGGTGTTGCATCGCAACGTCGTGTTGAGGCATCGACTTCATTCACAACTCCGACGCAGCCGGATCATACGTATAAGAACTTTACGTTCTTATCTGCGACAACAACTACTGCTACGTCAACGAATACGACTGATGGTGGGCAGTATTTTGTTATCAATGGAGTGAAGAAAGTAACGTTTTATTTCACGCATGGTGGTACAGCAACTACGAGTACGGGAGGAGCTCGTTTTAATCTTCAAACATCTCGTGATGGAGTGAACTGGGACAATTTCAGTAAACTCATTGGAGCTGACCAGGCTTCAACTGCCACATCGTCATATACGATTATAGGTGCGACTTCG
>Ga0153916_10004270_pt1 | contig 10782 bp, 11 predicted proteins | sample Opewatmetagenome_FD_109642 | JGI IMG/M metagenome (GOLD analysis project Ga0153916, IMG submission 109642) | Freshwater wetland microbial communities from Ohio, USA - Open water 3 Core 3 Depth 4 metaG | ecosystem: Environmental > Aquatic > Freshwater > Wetlands | place: USA: Ohio, Lake Erie...
AGTACGATGCGATGTAAACGGTTTGCAGGAGACTGAGGAATGACTTTAGTCGATCTATTGATAAACATGAAAGTGGTCCTTCCGCTGGCAGCACTCATTGCCTGGTCTTGCGCTTTGCTGCTGGTGGATTTGTTCATTCCCAAAGGCCATAAAGGTTGGACCGCACTGATTGCCGCCTTGGGCGTGGTAATGTGCATGGGATTGTCGATCGTCCAGTTCAGACAAGCCTCTTCAGGCTTTAATGGCATGGTCATCTATGATGGTTTTTCGTTCTTCTTGAATATTTTATTCCTTAGCAGTGGTTTGGCTGGAATAGCACTGGCTTACGATTACATCAAGCGCATGCATATCGATCGAGGCGAGTATTACGTATTGCTGCTGTTCTCCATAAGCGGAATGATGCTTATGTCGCAAGCGAATGACCTGATCGTCGTCTTTCTCGCCCTGGAACTTCTCTCCATCCCTTTGTACGTTCTAGCAGGATTTGCCCGTCCGAGGTTGGAATCTGAAGAAGCCTCCCTGAAGTACTTTTTGATGGGGGCTTTTGCGGGCAGCTTCGTAGTGTTTGGGATCGCTTTAGTCTTCGGCGCAACGGGCACGACCAATTTGTCAGCCGTTTTTGCCGCCATCAACAATCGGATTGCCGATTTACCGTTGCTGACCGTGGGTGCCGCTTTGATCCTGGTGGGCTTGGGATTTAAAGTAGCCGCTGTTCCGTTCCACATGTGGACGCCAGATGTTTATCATGGCTCACCCTCTTCAGTGACTGCTTTCATGTCGGTAGGAGCTAAAGCTGGTGGGTTTGCTGCCTTATTGCGCATATTTATCTCTGCTTTTCCCAGCTTGTCCACCGATTTGACGATGATCTTATGGACAATCTCGGCACTGACCATGTTCCTCGGGAATGTGGTCGCCATTGCTCAAAGCAATATTAAACGCCTGTTGGCATATTCAAGTATCGCTAATGCAGGTTACATACTGATGGCACTGGTGCCCTATGGAAATAGCGCTGTAAGCCCTGAAACAGTGAGCGCAGCCCTTTTCTATTTGGTAGCGTATGCTATAACCAGTTTTGGAGCCTGGGCAGTGGTGATTGCACTCGAGAAGGCGGAAGGTCAGGGGCTGGCTTTGGACGATTACGCTGGATTGGCTCGTAAGTACCCGCTACTAGCTGCGTCAATGGCTATTTTCATGCTCTCGTTCACGGGTGTGCCACCGACCCTGGGTTTCATGGGGAAGTTTTACCTATTTCGGACTGTGATCCAAGGGGGATATTTGGGCTTAGCATTGATTGGTGTGTTCACCTCACTGATATCTGCATACTACTATTTGCGCCTCATCGTCATTATGTATATGCGCGAAGGTGAGCCATCAGCTAGCAAGGAATTCTGGGTGCAATTTACCGCCGCGATGACTGCAGTCCTGGTCATTGTGCTCAGTCTTGTCGCCGGGCCACTGCTGAACCTGGCTTCTAGAGCGGTCCTGTTTACCTTCTGAGAAAGCAAGATCCCGTGTGATTTATATATCTAACCCGGTTTGATTTGAGCCGGGTTTTTGATTTTTCAGCATCTATCTTCGACGTATGTACGAGGCATCATTTATTGAATATTAATGGGTGTGGAGTTAAAAGGCGATTATTTATTGATAAAATAACTAAAGATTTGGTTCTTAAGGTATTCGAGATCATGGAATATCCCGATCTATGAACAATATTTTAGACAGGTTGGCTAAAAGAATACGTCCAGACTTGGAAAGCTTAAGCGGGCAGCAACGCATGAGCGGGACAGCTGATGTACTGACCCTGCTGTATACTTTGCCGTTGCTGGTCATTGGATTAATATGGCTGATCCGTGTGTCCAGCTGGGAATCTATCCGCCAGAATTGGTCGCTCTATCTTCTCCTGGCGGTAACCCTGTATATATTTAACCGCTTGCGCTTCTTCTTTATCACTGAGATCAGGGAGGGTGGGTATGCCAACTCAGATGGTTCGATGGACGGAATTGCGGTTTGGGCAGCCGTCTTGTTGCTGGGTCCCACTGCTTTATGGCTTAAAGTCATCTGGAATTTTATAATCTTTTTCACGGCGATCAATCGCGAGAGGAACACGCAATCTTACTGGAATCGCAGCCGAATGTTCTCGGCAGATACCTCCTCAGATCTATTGGCGACACTGGTCGCTTTAGTAGTTTACAAATGGGCTGGGGGCCTGCTTCCGATCCACGACTATTCAATCAGCGCAATTTTACCGGCGTTATTGGCTATCTTTATTCAATACCTTGGTGTCTTTCTTATATATTCTGGATACATGGCGTATGTGATCTGGTCACTGAAGAATGTGTTGCACACCCCTACCCGCCCAGTGATTACTTTCTTCTTTATGGCCCTTACATTACCTGTATTGGCAAATCCATTTGGAATTGTGGCTGCAGGGACTTACGTCGAGGAAGGATTGTTGGAGTTCACGTTCATTATCATCGGTCTGTTATTGGCAGCAATCTTAGCCCGGCGTTTAAGTCAGACGGCAGAATATTCTCGCCAGCAATTCCACCAGATCGATCAATTGGAGAAATTGGGTAGAGCCATCCTGGCTGCACCACCAGATGGGTCTGACCTGCCAAACGTACTACAGAAACACGTCTCATCCATGTTCTCCTCGCGGGTGATCCTGATCTGGACGCAATCCAACGGTATCCTCCTGCAGGAACCAGCGAATACGCCATTTGATTGGGAGCTTGCATGGAAGTGGCTACAAGTGAAGAACGAGGCATATTTTTCCATGCCTGGGAAAAGACTCCCATGGAATGCCGAAATCACCCATGGGGGTCCAATCATTTTGTGCCCAATCCGAGACGAGGAAAGCCGTCAGTTGATTGGAGAAATATTTATCGAGCTGCAAACCATGACCATTCCTTGGGATACTCCCGCGGTGCACAGGCAATTACCCGCAGTTCAATCTCTTGCTGCGCATGTGGCCTCGGCAATCCACCAAGGACACGTTTATACGGGCACGCTTGCCATGCAAAAGACACTCCAGGAACTATCTCTGGCGCACTCCATCCAGACCAGCTTCCTGCCCGCATCCATTCCTCAGCTTTCGGGATGGCAGCTTACTGCCATTCTGGAACCTGCCCGACAAATTGCAGGTGATTTCTATGATTTCATTCATCTGCCAGAAGGCAAACTCGGCATTTTGATCGCGGATGTCGCTGATAAGGGTTTAGGCTCGGCACTGTATATGGCACTGAGCAGCACATTGATCCGCACTTTCGCAAATGAATATCATCAAGATCCGGCGAAGGTGTTAAAAACCGCCAACCAACATATTCTACGAAATGCACGCGCGAATCTTTTCGTTACGGTATTTTTCGCGGTTCTCGACCCAACCACAGGCGTGCTACGCTATGCGAATGCCGGGCACAACCCGCCCTTTTTGTTAGGGATGAATACAGGTATAAAAACATTAAATAATACAGGCATGCCCTTGGGTGTGGATGAAGAAAATGATTGGGGTCAGGATGAGATATTGATTTCTCCTGGTGAGATGCTATTGTGTTATACCGATGGGGTGACGGATGCTCAAAATAATGCTGGAGAATTCATCGATCGAAAAATAATCCTGAGCACTATTCAGCAGAATATGGGCAAAACTGTCCTGGACCTCCAACAAGGAATCATGGATAAAGTACATCACTTTGTAGGGGATGCACCTCGCTTTGATGATTTAACTCTGGTTATCCTGGGAAGGGATCGTTAATAAAAATAAAATGCCTGCCAAGATTTTATTAGCAGGCAATTGGTTAATATTGTGAGAATTTATCGGGCGTGACGTTTAATCATCGTCAGGGTATTACCCTTATCTGGGCTGGATTCATATTGCACTTCATCCATCATCTTACGCATCAAAAATATCCCTAACCCGCGTGGTTTGAGGTCATCCAAAGATACATTAATCTCTGGTTCTGGAACTGTTTCGGGATTGAATGGATCCGCGTCATCGTAGATAACAACTTTCAACCCGTCCTCCAGGGTTTCACAGGTGATGTCAATCCTGCTTGGACATTCCCGACCGTAACCGTGCTCCATAATGTTGGTGGTGGCTTCGTCCACTGCCAGCTGGACTGCGTATATATCTGACTCATTAAAACCAGCTTGAGCGGCCCAGTGGCCGACGAAATCGCAAATTTCTTCCAGATTTTTTAAACTACAGGTAAACCTTTTTGTTGGCATTCTTTGGTTAAAAATCCCCTACCGCTGAGGTTACATCTTCATAGGTGCGGAAATAGGAACCCATCCCGACTAGATTGAGTGAGTCCTTGATACCTTGATCAATCTTCACCAAAACCAGCTCACCGGCGGGTTTGCATGTCTTTTGAGTGTCAATCAAAACCCACCAACCAGCGCTGGCTACAAAAGTCACATCACTCATATCAAATACTATGTTCATTTTACCCTTGGATGTTAATGCCTTAAGCGCTTGTGCGAGTTCTTGGGCATTGGATCCATCTATCCGGCCGCTAGTTTTGATCACATTACAGCGCTTGAATTCTGACGTCTGAATCTCCATAATTTCCTCCTGGTATGATTGGGATAATTTGATTACTCATAGCATGAACAATTAGTTCGATTAAGCCCGTTTATATCAATTCGTTAATTTTACCAGATTGCGATATTATCTCATATTCTTGACCACAGGCTGATGCTTATTAGCAAAGCTTAATCATGATACAATCCAACCCGGTTTTTTTCCTTCTATGGATAATCCGACTTACCTGAATTCAATTCATCACAGTGGATCCTCACGCTACGTATTTCCAAATGCGCCTCATTTAGGGGACGAGGTGACCATTCGGTTACGCACAAGCCCAAATGCTCCCATCCAGCAAGTGATATTACGGACCTCTCCCGATGGTGAGCAGCACTTCACTTCACTATACCCCGAGCAACTTGATCAGACTGGTGTGTGTAATTGGTGGCGCACTTCCATGCACCTCACCATGCCGCTTACCTCCTATCGGTTCTTGATTGTTAGCGAGGATGCCACCTATTGGTATAACGCTGGCGGATTGCATACCTTCAACCCGACAGATGCAGAGGACTTCCGCATCCTGGCTGATTATCAAGCTCCAGGTTGGTTGAAAAATTCTGTCTTTTACCAAATTTTCCCGGACCGTTTTGCGGACGGCGATCCATCCAATAATGTGCGGGATGGTGAGTACGAATATGCGGGTTTCCCCGCCCGTGCCCGCCGGTGGGGAGAGCCTCTGACCACAGGGAGCAGGGCTGCGATGGTCGAGTTTTATGGCGGTGACCTGGCTGGAATTATCGCTCACCTGGATTACCTCGCCAGTCTTGGTGCGAATGCCCTCTATATAAATCCCATATTCACCGCATTTTCAAATCACCGCTACGATGTAACCGATTACTTCTCGGTGGACCCACACCTGGGTGGAAACCCATCCCTGGTAGATTTACGCCAGGCCCTCACCGAACGTGGCATGCGTTATATATTGGATATCGTCCCTAATCATTGTGGTATCTTACACCCCTGGTTTCAGGCTGCATTAGCAGATCCGTCTGCACCCACCGCCGAATACTTCACCTTCCGCAAACACCCGGATGATTACGATACCTGGCTGGGGGTGCGAACGTTGGTTAAGCTGAATTACCGCTCAGCTGCTCTGCAGAGCGAGATGTATTCTAGATCCAACTCGATATTCCGTCATTGGCTTCGCCCGCCGTATTCTGCCGATGGTTGGCGGATCGACGTAGCCAACATGCTTGCCCGGCAAGGGCCAGACCAGATGGGAATGAAGGTCGGACGGGGCATCCGCCAGGCGGTCAAAGATGAGAACCCGCAGGCGTATTTTATGGGTGAAAATTTCTTTGACCCGACCCACCAGCTGCAAGGGGATTGCTGGGATGGAGTAATGAACTACGCAGGATTTGCGTTTCCACTTAGAGATTGGCTCGGTCCGGTCAGGATTTTTGTACCAGGTCAAACCCAGTGGATCAACACGGGTAACCCGCTCACCACACAAGCGCTGGTGGATAGCTGGGGAGCTATCAGGGCCGCAATCCCCTGGGTTATTACATGCCAGCAATTTAACCTGATCGATAGTCACGATACACCGCGAGCACTCGCTTTGCTGGAGGGAAACCGTGAGTTATTTCGGCTTGTGGTGACGCTCTTATTCACTTATCCGGGTGTGCCGTGCGTCTATTATGGGGATGAGATTGGTTTGGGTGGGGGTCAGGGAATGAATTCACGCCAGTGCATGAGCTGGGATCCATCCACCTGGGACATGGAGCTGCAAGCCTTTTATAAAACCTTGATCCATTTACGGCGTACTTCTCCGGCATTGATGGATGGAGGATTTCAGGTCCTGTGGACTGAGGATGACACCCTGGTGTACCAACGAGATTCCGAGGATGTGGCCGTCGTGGTCGTAGCCAGGCGTGGCAGTACAACCCGCCCGGCTGGACCGATCCCTGTTTCTCATGGGGCGATCCCCGAAGGAGCAGAGTTCGTCGAGCTATTCACCCGACAGCGTATCTGTGTGCAGAATGGGAAATTCCCCTTAGCGGCATTGCCGCCAGGTGCACAGGTTTGGATCTCGCGAAATGGTTAATGGATATATATAGATCAGGTTAGGGGCACGGAACTACTCTTCCACACGGAGGGCTTACTCCAAGGAAATGCTTAATCGCTGTGATGAAAAGCATCCCTTGGATACAAGAGTCCATGAGGATGGTCATGCCCCTACGATTATCTCTCCGGATGCTCAGTTCGAAAGTCGAACGGCATCCAGATTAAACCTATTCCTCGCTTGATGGCAGGGCATGCCTTCTGCTGCTCATGCGGAACATCATTCCGGCCATGCAGCCCAAAGCTGTCAGAGCTGCTAATCCAATCTTGGTGATGTCTACCACGGGTTCTACTCGAACGCCCTCAGGTGATGCCACGATCACCGCTACCGGGCGTGACAAGATGCGCCCTCCTCCACCACCACCGCTGCCCGATCCCTGTGAAGGTTTATCAGGTTTCTCATCTGAACTGGTGCCGCTACCGCTGCCAACCCCGAAGCCTAAACCACACAGCACTTCAGCGGTCGGGATGATCATCGTATCATCATGCACAATGGGTTCTCCGTAAACCACGCGTACATCAGCAGCTGCCAGGAACTCCTCTATTGTATTTTGGTACATTTCCAATCCAGCTTCTACTGGTGGATTCGTATTCATTTCATCAGTCATTGGTATCACTCCTTTATGTATTCTTGCAAGTTAATCCTTGCGGTACATCAGTCCTATCAGGATTGCTCCCAGCAACCCTCCAGCCAGCATGGACCAGATCACAAGGCGTGTGACGTCTCTTATGGGAAGGCTGCTTTCCTGACCGTCGGAGGTCCTCACCGTCACCGCTTTTGGACGGTTCCAAATCAGACCGGCATGTTGACCAGGCATACGAATTTTTAAAACACGTGTCGTGGGTGTGATCTGATAATCTCCCACCTGCATCGTCTCCCCGGTCTTAATTTCTCGCTCTATAGTAGGCATAAGACCTCCTTATGCGCCGGATTGGTCCGAGGGTGGAGGTGGGCTCTTTTTAGTGGCTTTCTGTAACTCAGTATTAACTTTGCGCAATGCCTCAACGATTTCTGCATGTGCCTTTGATCGTACTTCACCGCTTCGCCACCGCTCTTGTAGATCTTTCATATCTTCTTTAAGGCTCTCCCCAGTGGGGCTGGTCGAGAAATCCTTGGCTGCCTGACTTAATGAGGCGCCCAGGTTGGCAAGCCCATCTTCGATTTCCTTTTGCAATTTCCTGCGTTCTTCACTTTCCCAGGCAGATTGCAGCGCTTCGCGCAAGTTTTTACCCAGCTCATTCAATTGCTCGCTAATATTGTCATTGGGAAACTTGTTTTCATTGGGATTAGTATCATTCATAATATCCTCCTTGCATTATGACCGCACTTATTATACGCTGTAAGGGGTAAAAAGTAGCTTATTAGAACATTAAGGGCACATTGGATGATTATTCGATGTGCCCTGATCCGCAGTTTAGGCGATGACTAACTAACTATTTTGAGAAAGCGGCGCTTACCCGCTTGGAGTACACCCGCATGAGGAAAAACCTGGTTTGGGTCCGTCAGGGTCACTCCATCCAGCCGGACTCCATTTTGCTCAATCAATCGCCGGCCTTCACTCTTGCTGCTTGCCAGCATCCCCAGCAGCAGCACATCCAATACGGTTTGCCCGGCTCGCAATGTGAAGACAGGCATCTCCTCGGGAAGGCTGCCTTTCTGGAATATGCTCACAAAGTTATCTTCCGCCCGCCTGGCAGCTTCAACGCCATGAAATATCTCGGTGACCTCACGTGCCAGCTTCATTTTGGCATCGCGTGGATGGATTTTCCCAGAGCTAATATCCTTTTCGAGGTTAGCGATATCAGCTGTCGTCCAACGGGTCGTCAGACGAAAATATAAAGGCATGGCTTTATCCGGCACGCTCATCAATTTGCCGTACATATCTTCTGCAGTCGTGTTGATGGGAATATAGTTCCCCATCGTTTTACTCATCCGCACTTCACCATCCGTCCCAGGCAAGATACCCATGATGATGGCGATGTTGGGTTTTTCTCCCAGGTAGGTCATTATTTTTCGGGCCGCAGTGACGATATTGAATAATTGGTCAGAACCGCCCACCTGTACATCGCTGCGCATGGAATAAGCATCAAAACCTTGCATGATAGAGTAGAAGAACTCATGCACGAAGATCGGTTCATTCTTCTCCCAGCGCAGCTTGAAATTCTCGCGTGTGATGAACTGTTGGACAGTGAAGTTCGAACACAACCTGATCAATTCTTCGAAGGTTAGCTTGGATAACCATTCAGCATTGTAGCGGATAATGGTTTTCTCTCGATCCAGGACACGGAATACCTGGTCGGCATAGGTGCGAGAATTTAAGGCAACTTCATCCGGCGAGAGGATCGGGCGGAGCTTATCCTTATCCGATGGGTCGCCGATTAATGACGTGTAGTTGCCAATTAGGAAGGTCACTTCATGTCCTAGCTCTTGGAATTGGGCAAGTTTGCGCAAGGTGATGGTATGCCCCATGTGCAGGTCTGGTTTGGTTGGGTCGTATCCGCAGTACACCCTGAGTGGGCGCTTTTCCTGGTTCGCTTCAATCAAACGCTGTCGCAGCTCATTTTTCATGGCCTGCTTCAGGGTTTCATCACCATATTCTGTGCCCTGCATGAGGTATTCCACCTGCTCATCGATGCCCATTTTCGTTTTTTCCATTCACGCCTCCATTTTCTAAATCCCACTGGAACTCTGTCGCCGGTTTTACCCTTATAAAAAAAAACGCCCTCTGTGGGAGGACGCGTCATACTCACCACAGATGATGGTCAATCGCTTGTATAATATGCGTAGCAATAACTGCAATTTTTCATGCGGCGATTATACCATTATTGATCAAGAGGAAAAAAGTATGGATCTAAAAATAGATTCCTTAATCGCAAAAATGGAGCTTTCGCGAGCACGGCTTAATTCTGCTCTCGATAAAATAACTCCGCAGACGGAAATCTATCCCACCTGGATGCTCAAGCAGCTGTTGGACCACATCACTGGCTGGGACGAGCTGACATTGACCTCGCTACGCGCCTATTCACGGGGAGAAACACCTGGACTGGTGGTGAAGGACGGGATTAACCAATTCAACGCTCAGTCGGTTTTTGCGCGTAAGGCGATATCCTTTGACCAATCACGCCGGGCTTATGATGCTACGCGGGAAAAAGTAATCCAATCCTTGCGTGAGATGCCGCCAGAGATGCTCACCCAAAAATTTCCGGCACCTTGGGGAGGGATGTGCACAATTTCCAGCGTGGTTAAGATATTTGTCTCGCATGAGCTGGAGCACGCCAAGCATATCGAAGAAATCCTGACGAAATCCACCAGCAAAGCTTAAATTTAAAAGGGCAACCAATTTAATAGAAGGAACAAAAGATCCCCAGCCCTGGGTTTTTGAAAACCTGCCCAGATGGATGAGTGTGCTATAATTCCCGGAATTGGAGTGAGTTATGCAGGCCCCGGTATTGGTCCTCAACGCGAATTTCGAGCCGATCAATGTCTGCAACACCCGCCGTGCCATTACCCTCGTGATCGATGGAAAAGCCAGCCTGATCCTGGATGGACGCGGTGAGATAAAGACAGTCAGGCAGGTTTATCCGCGTCCTTCGATCATCCGTTTGGAAAAGATGATCCACCGCCCACACCCCCAGGTCAAGCTGACCAAGCGTGAAATTTTGCGTCGAGATAGCTACACCTGCCAGTATTGTGGGCAGCATGTGTCTTATCTTACAGTGGACCATGTCGTCCCACGCCATCTTGGGGGTGAGCATGTGTGGACCAATCTGGTCGCAGCCTGCCCGCATTGTAACCACCGCAAAGGTGGGAGAACGATTGAGCAAGCGCAAATGCACCTGTTACGCCCACCTTCCACTCCGCCTGCTTCAGCCACCTATTTATTTGCCCGGCATTTACACGAAAATCAGGATTGGTTACCATTTGTAACAGGCTGGTAACCTGACCTATGGGCTCCTGTTAACCCCCACCCAACAACCTGACCAGAAGCTGTGGGCTGATAAAAACCTCAAGAAATGCTGCACCCAAAAATAGTGGGATTACCAGCGCAAGGGTAATCTTCACCCAATCTGCGAATGAGCTCATCAGACCCTCACCAATCGATTGGTTTTGATGAGGGGTTACGAGAGTCGCACCC
>Ga0153916_10004271_pt1 | contig 10779 bp, 10 predicted proteins | sample Opewatmetagenome_FD_109642 | JGI IMG/M metagenome (GOLD analysis project Ga0153916, IMG submission 109642) | Freshwater wetland microbial communities from Ohio, USA - Open water 3 Core 3 Depth 4 metaG | ecosystem: Environmental > Aquatic > Freshwater > Wetlands | place: USA: Ohio, Lake Erie...
GCACCATCCGTTCGCTCGCCGTCAGACCGATAGATCCCCCGTCGGCGTCAATCGTGCCGCTGTTTTCAAACCGGGCGGCGTCAACGGTTATCGTACCGCCGGCCGCCGCCAGATCGCCCACATTGCTGATGGCCCGAGAGAACCGGTCACCGGCGGCCAGGATGATGCTCCCCTCGTCGGCGGCGATTGTGCCTTGGTTGACCACGTCGGCAGAGGAGTCAACCGGCTCCGTGCCAACCTCGACCAGAACGTTACTGCCATCCTGACCGAGATACACCCTGTCGCCGGCCGCCATCACCACCAGACCCTCCGGGGCCACAATCGAGCCTACGTTGAGCACCCTCTGGCCAATCAAATAGACGCTATCGGCCGTGATGGTACCGAGGTTCTGCACGCTCCCTCCACCGTCCCGGAATACCATCAGCTTGCTTTCATCGGCCAGGATAGCACTGAAAGCGTCGTTTGACATGTTCAGGCCCGAGGCGACTAATTGTGAGACATTGACCTGGGAGCCTTCGCCGAAAATTATGCCGGCGGGGTTTACGATGAAAATGCGCATGTCCAGGCCGCTGAGCATACCGTCGAACTGCGTTGGGTTGCCCGACATGATCCGGTTGAGCACGGCCGAATTACTCAGACTCCCGGCTTGCAGGAACGTGAGACTTTCGGCCGAGCTGGTGTCGATCCCCCCAACACCCGCGGCGCCCCACTCGATCACGGACTGGCTCTGGTTCACGGTTACGGCGGTGTTGGCACCGTAATCAATCGTTCCGGTCCCCACGGTAAAAACGCCGCCCGCAGGTGTGGCCAGCACCGCCGGCAATGACGTGTTCAGAATCAGACTGTACGTCAGGAAATAAATGATGCCCTTTCGCACGTAACGCCTTCTGGAAATCTTACTTATGCTTTGCATTTTTCGCATCCCTGCCAAATGTGATGGTTATATATGGAGTTGTCTATATACTGCTTTTCTACACTCTATTCTCTTGGATAGTTTCCCCCTTTGATCGCGAATAATTCCGTTCATTCGACCAATAAGTGAATCGGCAAATACGGTTTCAAAACTTCTACCTTTTTATGGGACGATTTGTTCGCTAATGCCGCTTCTGATGTCACTGCGCTACGTTTCCTCGGGAGCCACTAATCTGGGGCGGCAAAGGAAACTGACTCAATCTTCAGCGTTCGCGGGAAAGGTAACGCCCCAGCCCAAGGCAGACAGCGTAACTCAAGAAAACCTGTTTCCAATACTGATAACGGGCATAACTGCACTGACAGGAACCGCCTTCAGATTGTAGTTGTTCTTCGATGACCCGGCAGGCACGACCGAGCAGGCAAGGCGCTCACGCTCAATGGCCGATCAGGACGGCACCGCCGCTCAAAGTAGCTCGTATGAGGCGGGTAAGCACGTTTTCAGTATTGATAAGGCTGTTTGCCGGCGGCAAAGAGACCATCTTCGCGCTGCAGGACACGATGCTGCCGGTTACTGCGGTCGATTGTGAAAACACTGCTCCACGAGGGTGAAAAAAAATGTGGGAAAAATTTTGCGCCGGCTGTCGTTTTTCAGCCATTTCAGTGAAACTGGAAAAAAGACGAGATTTTTCTGGACAGGCCTGGAAAAGCGAGTACACTATGACTTCGAAAATCCTGTAATTCGAAGTCTGAAATGGTTAGAGGTCAGTCATTATGGCACACAAAAAAGGACAAGGCTCCACGCGCAACGGCAGAGACAGCAACCCGAAGTACAGAGGTATCAAGCTGTTCGCCGGCCAGGAGGTGAGAGCCGGCTCAATTATCCTCCGACAGTGCGGAACAAAGTTCTTTCCCGGCTCCAATGTCGGCATAGGCAGAGACTACACCTTGTTCGCCACCACAGATGGCCAAGTGCGCTTCCAGGGCCGAAAGGTTCACGTCATCTGACAGAAAGACAAAACACCCGCCAACAGAAGGATGGTAGGGCTACCATCCTTTTTTTATCTCGCTACCCCGTTGAACTTTGCAGGCAGACACCGCTGACGTGCACAGACCGATCAGCCCGGCTGTGCCATGCCCACACTCATCTTGCAGCAGCTTGCGACGAGCGCACGTGCTCGCAGGCTTGCAGCACTTCGTCCTTGAACTGCTCGAAGTCAAGCTGCAGGCCATTGACATACGTGCTCCATCCAGCAGTCTGCTTGGCGTAGTGTACCGCGTCTTCGATCTCCTCATCGGTCGCTCCGAAGAGCTTGGCCACTTCGGTGTGGTAGACTGCACAGTAGCGGCACTTGGTAACACCCGAGATGGCCAGGCCGATCAGCTCCCGATACTTGTTCGGAATAGGACTCTCTTCGAGCTGCACTTGCTTGAACAGTTTCCACTCCAATTCCAGTGAGGAATCGGGAATCGACTTGAACATGGTGGGAACCAGTCCGAACGTCTCTTCGATCTCTTTGTACACTTCCTTTCGAGTCATCGCGTTTTCTCCAAATTAGATAACCTGTTTCCTATTCAACCCAAGAGGACAATCCCCAACATCGTGAGCTACTACGCTTCACGCAGTTGAGAACAAGAATAACGACCTATCCCCTGGGGGCACGTCTGTAGAGAAAATACGCTAACCTCTACAGACTGAGGAATAAGGAAATCTCCTAAATCACCGTAGAAAAAAGCGTAGGATTCTCCAATAACATCGGGCCGAGGACGCCACAAGGTCTGTCAAACGGCGGCGTCCGCAATTATAATAGGAGTAAATGTTTGTTGACGAAGCGAAAATCTGGGTGAAGGCGGGAGACGGAGGCCACGGCTGTGTCAGCTTCCGGCGGGAAAAATTCATTCCCAAAGGAGGCCCCGACGGCGGCGACGGCGGAAAGGGAGGCGACGTCTATTTTCAGGCCGTCGAGAATCTCGACACCCTGCTGGACTTTGCCGGCAAGCACCACTGGCAGGCTCAGAACGGCCAGCCGGGCTCGGGAAGCAACAAGTCCGGACCAAGCGGCCAGGACCTCGTCATCAGTGTCCCGCCGGGAACGCTCATCTACGATACCGATCTTGATTTGCTCTTGAAGGACCTCCATGAGATTGGACTGAAGGTTTGTGTCTGTCGTGGCGGGCGAGGCGGAAAAGGGAACAAGGCCTTTGCTACCTCAACGCATCAAACTCCACGGTACGCCGAGCCCGGCAAGAAGGGTCAGGAAAGAAACATACGGCTCGAATTGAAGCTCATCGCGGACGTGGGACTCGTCGGGATGCCGAACGCCGGCAAGAGCACGCTCATCTCCCGCTGCTCAGCCGCCAGGCCGAAGATCGCCGCCTACCCCTTCACTACCATAGAGCCGGTGCTGGGCATCGTCGAATTGAGCGATTTCCGCCGGTTCGTCATGGCCGACATCCCCGGCCTGATTGAGGGGGCGCACGCCGGCGCCGGCCTCGGCCACGATTTTCTCAGGCACATCGAGCGAACTAAAATCCTCGTCCATCTCATTGATGTCATGCCGACGGACGGCTCGGACCCGGCGCAAAACTACAACGCCATCCGCCGCGAGCTGGAGCAATACAGCAAGGCCCTGGCTCAAAAGCAGGAGATTATCGTGGCCAACAAGATCGACCTCGACCCCGATGGAAGATTCGTCGCAGAGCTGAGGAGCAAGCTGAACAGCGAGGTCCACCCCATCTCCGCCGTCACCGGCCAGGGAATCAGAGAACTGACCGAGCTGCTCTGGCAAAAAGTCAAAGAACTCAAAGTTCCCTAAAAGACAGACGTGGTTCATCTTTGAAGCGTGAAAAATCTATGGCAGGTTTTCGAGGTCGGCCAGGTCCTGGTGTGAACGTTGAGCAACCTCAAGAACTCTTTGAAGTCGCGTGGTAGATGGATCGTAGCCATAGATAATTTGTCGCATCAACTCAACGGCCTCAAGGCGTTCAGAAGGGGTCTTCGAGAGCCAATACGATTTCTCGTCCGACGGCTCAAGAGCTGATGCTACCGTAAAGGCTGTTCTTTGCAGCTCTGGAAAATGGGGCCGATCCATGCTGGAATTGTACCAGGAAAATGCACCCGCGTAAACGAAACTTTCGCTCGTATTTTCACGCCGTTCAGACATTCAAAGCCGTTTTTCAGATTGACTTTTGAAGAATAATAAGTAAAAGACAGGAAATACGGTTCACGAATCACCAGATGCGAATCTATGAATATCATTGCGATAGATATCGGCAATACGAACATCGCCATCGGGCTTTTTCTCGATGACCAGGAGGAGTTTATCAAGACCATCCCGGGCGAGTCGGCGGCAAAACTGACAAGCTGCCTGAAGTCCGCCTGGGAGAAAATTCCCCTGGCCGAAAGCTCCAAAGAGCGAAAGCATGACGGCGTTATTGTTGTCAGCAGCGTCAAACCTGTTTGGACCGAGCTCATTCAGCAGATCGCCAGAGACCAGCTCGATGAAGAGATTCACGTCGTCGGCCAAGATGTCCCCCTGCCGATGACGCTCTGGGTGGATGAGCCGGCCAAGGTCGGTACGGACAGGGTGGTTTCGGCCGCAGCGGCATACGCCGTCGTTGAGGACGCCGTGGTCATCGCCGATTTCGGTACCGCCGTGACCATCGACCTGGTTGATCAGAACGGCATCTTCCTCGGCGGCGTCATTTGTCCCGGCTTCGAGATCAGCGCCAAGGCCCTACAGGAGAATACCGCCCAACTGCCTCATGTTAAAGTCACAAAGCCCACAGCTCCGTACGGCAGGAATACGGTCGATGCCATCAATTGCGGGTTGTACTATTCTATCGTGGGTGCATTGCAGGAAATCATCAGACGCTACGCGGAAGAAATCGGCAGGTGGCCGCAAACAGTCATTACCGGCTCCGGCGCCAAAACGATACAGAGCGATTGCACGTTCATAGACAACTACGTCCCTAACCTGGTTGTTAAAGGCATCGTTCTGGCCTATAAGAAATACCTCGAGTCAAAAACGGCGTAGATTGTTCGCCGATGAAAGGTGAGATTGGTGTTCGCTGACCGTTCGGGCTGACATGGAGGGGGTTGTGGGTAGTTTCGCTGCAGTAATGACGGGCACGGGCACAGGCGCGATAGCCACTGTTCAAGTCTTCGGCGACACGGCGGGCGCGGTGCTGGCAAAGGTATTCAGACCGGCAGGCACAAAACCCGCAGAATTCAAGAGCGGAGAAATCCTGCTCGGCACAATCTGCGACGGCGGCAAGACCCTCGACCAGGTTGCCGTTGGTTGTGAGGGCGCCGATACGTTCGCAATCAATTGTCATGGCAACCCGCTCATCGTCGAAATGATCATGCAACTGCTCCAGCGATGCGGGACGACGTTGCTGACCGCCGAGCAGCTCTTAGCCAAAATCCTCACGGCACAAGGACCCATTAATACAATCGCCGTCGAGGCCAAACTGGCCCAGGCCAAAGCCAAGGCCATCGAGGGCACGAAAGCAATCGCGAACCAGATCGGCGCCGGCTTGAGTATGAGAGCGCAGGATTGGCTCGAAGGCATGGACGGCGTCTCGCTTGACAGAATCAAGGCCGAGGCAATTGCGATACTGCAAAAATCTCAAGCCGCGAAGCTCATCATCTACGGCTGCACCGTTGTTCTCGCGGGCCCCCAAAACAGCGGCAAGAGCACCCTTCTGAACTGCCTGGCCGGTCGGCAAAAGGCAATTGTCACCAATATCAAAGGCACGACCAGAGATTGGGTCGAAGCTGAGTGTCGGGCAGGTTCCTTGTCCTTGGCGCTGATCGACACGGCGGGACTCAGCCGGGAGCCCATGGGGCCGGAAAATACCGTTGAGAAAGCCGCCCAGAAGAAGACCGCCGAAATCTTGGAACAGGCAGACATGGTCCTGCTGGTTCTGGACAATAGTCAACCTGTCGAAGAATTAGATGCCCGAATCAGTGAAAGAATCGCCGGAAAAAATGTCATCACGGTCCTAAACAAATCCGACCTGCCCGCCAAATTCGATGCCGCCAAACTGCCTAAAACCTTGTCAAACACAGTACAAATAAGCGCCAAGTTTGGTACCGGAATCGAGACCTTAAAAGAAAGAATTCGGCAGACTTCCGGCGCCGCCGACTTCGATCTGCGGCAGGCAATCTGTTTCACCAGCCGGCAGGAAAACCTGCTCAAACAACTGATAAATGCGAAATCCAAACAGCAGGCAGCCTCCGCCATAACAGAGTTGTTAAAGGGTCGAATGTAGAACAGGCCGTGCTGCTGTACGCGGCAGCTTAGCTACGCATCCGCCAATCGCTGTCGTCTCAGGTCACGTTTTAAGCAAACCATTGAATTTTGCCAACATACCCTCGTGCTCTGGAATCTTGCCAAATTCCAAAAGCCATTTCTCGACATACTTCAAGTCAATCTCGGCCCTATTCTTCGCGAGAATAGCCTTAACATCCTCCTCATCAATGGCTCTGCCCGCCACCATTTTGTGAATAATGACATCCTCACAGGATGCAAACTTCACCGGATAATCATCTATCACCACCCTCTTTGCATTCTTAATCGCTTGTGTTTCGTATGGGGTGAACGAAAAGATGAAATCTACCCGAATTTTCGAATCCGGCTCCTCCGTAGGAAGCACCTTTGTATTTACCGCGAAGTCATGTGGATTCTCAACGAGGGGCCTCAACTTGAGCTTCTTACACACACCCTCAATTGACGCAAAGTTGTCGGTGTCAAGACCGAGAGTGATATCAATGTCCCGTGTCAATCTCGGCCTGCCATATAATAAAACCGCCTGCCCGCCGATAATCATATAGGGGATTTTTCGCCGGTCTAAATCCTGCGCCGTCTTTTTGATGAGCTTCTCTATCATACACCCACACTATTCACGGCTTTGGCGATTCTCAGGTCCACCTCCAGCCCATCCAGCATATTCTCAGAGCTGATCGCCCCTAAAGATACGGCCTCTTTGTGGAGCATCTCGTAGATGGCCAGCGCCTCCTGGTAGGAAAGGTTTTCCTCTGCATCTAACCGACGATAGAAATCATTCAAGTGGCGGCCGTTTTGGATCATCGTGTGTTTCATCTTATCTGTTTCCTTGCCGCTGTAAAGTAAGAAATGCCGAAAAGAAGTCTCTTGGCTTGTTCAACGGCCTGCTTCTTGTATAATCTGCACCTATGACCCCAATCAAAGAAAACCTGACGCCGGCGATGAAGCAGTTTCACCGGTTCAAGCAGAAGTACCCGGACTGCATATTGTTTTTCCGCATGGGCGATTTCTACGAGACCTTTTACGAGGACGCCAAAGTCTGCTCGCAGGTTTTGGGCCTGGCGCTGACCAGCCGGAGCAAAGGCGACAATCCAGTCCCGCTGGCCGGCGTGCCGTACCACGCAGTCGAGGGATATCTGAAAAAAATGCTCCAGGCTGGCTACCGAGTCGCAGTCTGCGAGCAGGTCGAAGACCCCAAGACCGCCAAGGGTGTGGTCAAACGCGACGTCGTGCGAATCGTCACCCCCGGCACGCTCACCGACGATACTCTGCTCGACGCCAAGCAAGACAATTTCCTTTGTGCCGTCAGTCTGGGGACAAAAAGCCGGGCGGTCATGAGCTGGGTCGATGTCTCAACGGGTCACTTTTTCGTCCAGGACCTTCCCGAGGAAAAGCTACTCGACGAGTTACTCCAACTGGCGCCGGCTGAGTGCCTGCTTGCCGACCGGCGAGGAGAGCTGTTCGACGCTGAGACAAGAAAACTCACCACAGAGATCAAACAACTGACCAATGCTATCATCACCGAACGTCCCGGCTGGTACTTCGACCCCTACCAGGCGCGGCAGCGCCTGCTCAAGCATTTCGGCACGGCCACGCTTGAGGGCTTCGGCATCAGTGACGGCGACGACGCCCTTATCCCCCCCGCCGGCGCCATCATCGAATACCTCAACGAAACGCAGAGAACCACGCTCGGTCACATCCGGAATTTGAAGAAAATCAATCGCGAAAACTTTCTGCAAATCGACCCGGCGTCCTTACGAAGCCTCGAGATCCTGCGAACCATTCGCACGGAGAGCCAAAGAGGCTCGCTGCTGGACTGCCTCGATGAAACCATCACCGGCGCGGGCGCCCGCATGTTTCGCAACTGGCTGTGCACGCCGCTCCGCGATCTCGGCGCTATCGAGCGGCGGCAGGACGCCGTCGAAGAAATCAAGAATGCCGATGCACCATCAGCCGACATTCGCAGACTTCTGGCGAACATGTCCGACACCGAGCGAATCGCCGCCCGCATCAGCACGCTTCGAGCCAGTCCCAGGGACTTGACGGCCCTGGCGGCGACGCTGAGGCAAATCCCCCTGCTGCGCCAGATCCTCCAGCAATTCAGAAGCGATTTGCTCGTGCAGTTGGCCGGCCAATGCGACAGCATGGACGAGTTAGCCGACCTGCTCGAAGCAGCCATCGAGCCGCAGCCCCCTTCCCACCTTCGCGACGGGGGCGTCATCCGGGCCGGCTTCTCCCAAGAGCTCGACCGCCTGCACTCGATCTCAAAAGACGGCCAAAGCTGGCTGAGAAACTACCAGAGGCAACAGGCCGAGCGAACGGGCATCGCAAACCTGAAGATCGGCTACAACCAGGTCTTCGGCTACTACATCGAGGTGAACCACGCCTCCTCAGACAAGGTCCCCGCCGACTATGTCCGCAAGCAGACGATCAAGAACGCCGAACGCTACGTCACCGAGGAGCTGAAGGAATACGAAACGCAGGCCCTCAGCGCCGAGGAGAAAGCCCTCGAATTGGAGCAGCAGCTTTTCGACCAGCTCCGCCGCCAATCGGCCCAGTACGTGAGCCGGCTCCAGACCCTGGCCGAGACCGTCGCCCAATGTGACGGCCTGGCGGCGCTGGGCTATCTGGCCAGGCGGCGAAATTATGTCCGGCCAAAAATGACCGGCGGTCGAGAGCTTGTCATTCACGAAGGCAAACATCCCGTCCTGGCAGAAACGCTCGGGGCGGACTTCGTGCCCAATGACGTCGCGCTTGGCAACGGCGCAGGTGATATCCTGGTCATCACAGGTCCCAACATGAGCGGCAAGAGCACATATATACGGCAGGTCGCCCTGCTGGTGCTGATGGCGCAGACTGGGTCATTCATCCCCGCCAAAGACGCGCAAATCGGTCTGGTGGATAAAATCTTCACGCGCGTTGGTGCTTCTGACGAATTGGTGCGAGGCCAATCGACCTTCATGGTCGAGATGACCGAGACCGCCAATATCATCAACAACGCCACCGAACGGTCGCTGGTCATTCTCGATGAGGTCGGCCGTGGCACGAGCACGTACGACGGGCTGTCGCTGGCCTGGGCAATCACCGAGCACATTGCAAACGGACTCAAGTGCCGAACCCTCTTTGCCACGCACTACCACGAGCTGACCGAGCTGGCCGAGCTGTTTGCCAACGTGAAGAATGGCAACGTCGCCGTCCGCGAATGGATGGATGAGGTCGTCTTTTTGCACAAGATTCTGCCCGGCGGGACAGACAAGAGCTACGGCCTGCACGTCGCCAAGCTGGCGGGCATCCCCAAAACCATCCTGAACCGCTCCAAAGAAATCTTGGAGGAGCTGGAAAGCACCTTTCAGAAAGAAGCCACGGGCGAACATTTCTCTCGCCACAAGACCAAGGAGCCGGATAAAGACACCCTCTTCGTCCAGAAGCACAAATCCGTCCTGGAGAAACTCGCATCCACCGACCTGAACAACCTCACACCGATCGATGCCATAAATCTGCTCAATCAAGTGAGGAGTGAGATAAGCGAGAGTCATAGTCCGCCAGAAAAAGGAGAAAGATGACATTCAGCGGTTGTAATTTCCGGCCCACCATTCGTATAATCTAATGGCAGAGTATATGTAAGAGAGACCGGCCGAACTATGATTAGCGACGAGCTTGTAGATGGTATCAGGAAACGATTGGTCGATGCATTTGCCCCCGACAAGATCATCCTTATCGGCTCGCAGGCACGTGGCACAGCCGATGACCGCAGCGACGTGGATATCCTGGTCATTTGTTCGTTCGAGGGCAAACGTCGCCATTTGATGCTCGAAATGGATCGAGCTCTGGACGACTTGGACTATGCGTTTGATATACTGATTCTGACCCCCGAAGAATTCCAGCGCGATCGTCACATCCCCGGCACCATAGGCAGGTATGCGCAGCAGGAAGGAAGGATTCTTTATGCCCAATCCTGACCCTGAAACAGTCAGAAAGGTCACGCAGTGGCTGACCTTTGCAGACGACGACCTGAAGATGGCCTCCGATACGCTCAACCGAGGCGCGGGTGGACCTTACCGCCTGATTGCTTACCATGCTCAACAATGCGCAGAGAAATACCTCAAGGCGTACCTGGTTTACCAAAACGTGGATTTCCCCTACACGCACAATATTCGACGGTTGTTGAAACTCTGTGGACAGCGGGCAACTTGGGCGCAAGATCTCAAAGATGCCGAACAATTGACACCCTATGCCATCACGGCACGTTATCCAGGAGAGGACGAGGAAATAGCCCAAGCCGAAGCCTCCGAGGCCGTTGATATTGCTCGACAGGTTCGAAACCGCGTCCGAACTGAACTGAAGAAGCTCGGAGTCGATTTGCCGGAGTGAGCCAAGAAAACAAATGACGTGACTTTATCGAGAAAGGGCAAAGCCATGAAAACTGCTCTGAAACCGGTCGTTCTGTCGGGCCTTCTGCTGCTATCCGGCTGCACGGAGGTCGAAATCACCGGCCGGCAGCAATTCAACGTGGTCCCGGATTCCATGATGACCTCCATGAGTTTCCAGTCCTACGGCGAGTTTCTCTCGGCGCATAAGC
>Ga0153916_10004272_pt1 | contig 10779 bp, 12 predicted proteins | sample Opewatmetagenome_FD_109642 | JGI IMG/M metagenome (GOLD analysis project Ga0153916, IMG submission 109642) | Freshwater wetland microbial communities from Ohio, USA - Open water 3 Core 3 Depth 4 metaG | ecosystem: Environmental > Aquatic > Freshwater > Wetlands | place: USA: Ohio, Lake Erie...
CGATTATGCAGAACGGATAGTTGTTCCGCTTCCTGTCATCTTCTATTGCTTTTTTCAGGGCGTCCAGCCTTATCCTGCAGTCGTCGTCTGTTGGAATCCACCTTAAGGCTTCATTTCCGAGTCCGAGAAGCTCCACGGAACGCTCAAGACAATGGTGTGTCTCATCGCTGCAGTAGAGGGTCATTTTTCGAGTGAGTCCTTGAACACCTTTTGCCTTCATGTCAATCTCAGCCTTCGCATTTCGGGCTACAGCTAATCCCGTGAAATTGGCTTCGGAACCGCCGCTCACGAGTACTCCGCCAGCTTCTTCGGGGAAGTCAAGCATCTCCTTGATCCAGTCGATTACTTGCTTATGGACATGTGCTTCTGCGAAAAAGGCTTCTTGGGCGCTATTCACGCCTGCTCTCAGCATTTCAACGAGCATCCCATAGGGTGACCCTGTTCCCATCACCCCTCCCCAAAACTCAGGCCTCGTGTTTGGGAACGTATAGGGGAGAATGCTCTGCCGGACTACCTCGTAAACCTTCTCTTCACCTTCCCCTTTTTGGGTTAGAGGAACGCAGATTTCCTCGATGGCTTTTTGGGGTGGAGGACCTGAAGGTTCAGATCTTATACTCTTCAGGTATGTTAACATATCGTCAAGCATTCGGTGACCGAGCGCCCTCATCTTTTCCCAATCTTCAGGGTCAAGCGTCTCTTCGCGCACAGTATCTTTTGTTTCTCGCCTCAAACTACTAACCTCTCGATTCAGAGTCTATTTTATGATTGCTATTATAGTTTTCGAAGAAATGCCGTGGACAAATGCTGGAAACCGCGGATGCGACTCGTGTCCATTCCTAACGATAAGGTTTTCACAGAAATCTTGAAAATCGAGAATTTAAACGTCAATCGCGATTGTCAGTGCGGGGGATGGGGTTTGAACCCATGCAGCCCTACGGCATCAGGTCCTAAGCCTGACTCCTTTGACCAGACTCGGACACCCCCGCGTTTGCGGTGCCAATGTTGAAGTTGCGCTTCCTTTTTATATCTATTTAGCCCTCATGCATCGGAAGCCCTAAAAACGTTAAAAAGTGCTCTCGCAATAGTTAGTTGCGCTCGTGTGCGTGCCTCGGTAGCCTAGCCCGGTGGGGCGTTACCTTGGTAAGGTAATGGTCGCGGGTCCAAATCCCGCCCGAGGCTCTCCAAACCTATGGCGATCAAAAACTGTTCTATTCGTGGAAATCTATTTATAATAAGCCGTTAAGTATATATAATCATTCTGCAATATATACCAGCTCCATCGGCAGGCGAAAGCCTTCACCGAATGAGAGAAGGGAGAAAAAGTTGCCACCAGACCTAACGGAAATCATGGTAAAGAAAATCGAAGAAGACGCCCTAACCCGAACCCAACAAGAATGCCGAGAAATCGTCCAACGATCAGAAAACCTGAAACAACACTTGCTCACAATCGCCAAAGCCGGCAGATGGAGCCTTCCCTTGACGATAAGAGGCATGGAAATCAGCCATCCAGAACACGAACGAAGCCTGGAACTGCTGGAAAGATGCGGCCTCGTGGAGAGCAAAACTCGCTACACAGAACACAACTCCTACCGCGAGTACACCGTGACCGAACAGGGAATCGCACTGATAAAAAAGGAGCTTCCACCCCTAGAATCACGCTAGAAACCGCTGCCATTCGTCAAAACTCCGTTGCACACGCCGCGCAAACATTCTTTAATACCTAATTCCATAGAACTCGCCCATCAACACGCTAATTGGAAAGAATTATCATGCGGGCAGGGTTCAGGGAATACGCAGAAAAAGTCAAGCTTAAGGAATTGTTCGCGAAGCTCGGGGCAGCAGAACCTGAAACCCTCGCCAAGACAGCAGAATACTTCACCACAAAAGAAGCGACGAAGAGAGACAGCATAGTCGTCAACTACTTCGGAAAAGAAGGCATAAACCGCATCGTCGACGCTGTCGCCTCCTGTCTGGTTTCACCGCCAAAGTTGCCTCGCAAGCCTAGTATATTGGATGTGGGCGCCGGCAGCGGGTTCTTCACCGTAAGAATCGCCGACAAAATCCATGCTACGCTGCCAGAAGCCTCGTTCTACGCCATGGACATCACCCCGGCAATGCTCATCTCGCTGGCAGAGAAAAAAGCCGGCATAACCCCGTTCATCGGCATAGCCGAAAACATCAAGGGCAGCGTGAAAGAAGCCCCGCGCCGCTTCAAAATCCCCAGCAGATTCGACGCCGTATTCTCCACGCTGATGCTGCACCACAGCGCAGACCCCGAAAAAGTCTTCCAAAGCCTCGCGACCGTCCTCAAGAAGAGCGGGAAAGCCGTCATAGTTGACCTATGCGAGCATGAATTTGAGGAATTTAGAACAGTGATGGGCGACGTTCATCTGGGCTTCAAGTCCGAAGACATCGGGAAAATGGCTCGCGAGCGTTTCTCATGGGTTGAGGTTGACAAGATACCGGGAGCACGCTGCGAAAGTTCGGGGAGGTCGGCGGAGATTTTCGTAGCATCCATGCGGAGCAGTCCATAAAAACCGATTTATATTTTATATATGAATAGTAGACAATGGAATTAGAGAGGGAAACCCATGCCCCTGGACGATCCCCTAATCATGGCAATTGCAATCGTAGGGGTCGTCATCGCTTCTGCAATAGTTGTCTATGCCATGAGAAAACGCGGATGGAAGAAAGAAAAAGCAGTGGAAGATGAAAAACCGCCGCTGGAACTCAGAGGGTTGCCCTTCAAAGTAGCAAAGAGCGTCGCGTCAGAAGACGCCACCCAAGCGAAGGAGGAGCTCAGGATTCTTGACTTGGAAAGAGAGATTTTGAGCGATGCAATTCGGAGGCTCTATGAGGCTCACGCTGAGGGGAAAATCACGGAGGAAGAGCGGGAGAGACTGGGGCAAACTTACAAGTCCAGGATGATGACGGTAAAGGATGCCATCTCGAAGGATGAAAACTTGGTTGCCCTCCACGAGCTTGAAGCCATGCAGGAAGACCTCATCAAACTGTTCAGCGAACGCTTCGACGAAATAACCACGAAAGTCGAAGACCTGCGGTCGAAAGTAGAAGCGAAAACGATAAAAGAAATCGCAATACCCACAGCCAAACCGACGGCAATGGAAGCACCGGAAGAGAAAACCCCTGGCGAAGAGAAGGCGAAAAGAAAGCGGAAACCGCCAGCGACTAAGACGACTCCGAGAACTGAGGCGGAGAAGAGAATAGAGGAGATCAGGGCTGAGGTGGAAAAGGTTCTGGATAGATTGGGGCAGATGGAAGTTGAATCCTAAAGTGGAAGTGGTCGAAAGAGCGAAGCGGAACGCCGCGCAAGAAGCCGCCAAACACGTAAAAGACGGGTTTGTCGTCGGCTTGGGAAGCGGGAGCACAGCCGCCTACGCCATCGAGGAGATAGGGAAAAGAGCGAAGCGCGAGGGATTGAAGATTCTGGGTGTTCCGACGTCTTATCAAGCCCTTATGCTGGCTGTGCAGAATGGAATCCAAATGACGACTTTGGAGGAGCACCCGTCAATTGACGTGGCGATAGACGGTGCAGACCAGGTTGACGAGCATCTTGACTTGATCAAGGGTATGGGGGGCGCGCTCGCCCGAGAGAAAATTGTCGCTGCAGCCTCGAAAAAATTCATCATAGTGGCGGATGAAAACAAGAAAGTCAAGGTGCTTGGAGAAAACGGTCATCCGGTTCCGTTGGAAGTATTGCCTATGGCAACGGCTTTCGTCATGCAGAAGACGAAACAATATAGTGGCAGACCGTCTTTGAGAGAATCATCAGGAAAGGTCGGGCCAGTCATCACCGACAACGGCAACGTCATCATAGACGCGGTTTTCGGACTCATAAACAAGCCCGCAGAGTTGGAAGGCAGGTTGAGGTACATTCCCGGGGTTGTTGAGACGGGACTTTTCGTGGACATGGCAGACATCGTGTATCTCGGAAAGCGTTCCGGCGTTGAGGAGCTGAAGAGTCGAGGTTCAAGATAGAGATAAATCCGTGATGAAGAGCGGTTCAGGATTGGATGAGACTGGTATGGAATCGCGGAGGATCACGGTTTACGTTCGAAGCGCTAAGAAGGTGGCTGGAGCCGAGGAGTGGGGCGAATGGGGATACGTGATAAGCCCTGGACTGAGGGGCGGATACCGGTTGATTCCAGATTATAAGACGCATGCAGAAGTAACGTATGAGAATGTTCTTCCGGAAGACCAAGAGAAGTTCGTGGAGATGGTTAAGGCGGTTGCTCCCAGACTCGGTTTTGACGTTGAAATCATCGACTGTGCACGACGTAGAGGAGTGAGAATAAAGAAGTTTCCAACGCTCGTGGTCGATTCTGGGAAGAAGATTGAAGGCGTCGTGTCGGAGGAGCAGGTTGAATCCTTACTCGCCCGAGCTAAATTGACATCATCCAGAAAGCAAGTCTGATGACGAAGAGGCTTCTTCACTGTTATGTTGTGACAACCCATAGGCTGAATGCTCACGTAAAGGTTTTAAAATCAGTCTCCAATAACGAGTTCCGGAGCCGGGGTAGCCTAGCCTGGTTTGGGCGCCAGACTCATAATCTGGAGAACAAACGGGGCAAACGCCCAAGTGTCCAGAAGTCGCGGGCTCGAATCCCGCCCCCGGCACCATTTTGCCGATTAGGGCGTTCTTGCAGGCTATCTTAGATAAATGACGACGCTTGAAAAGGGTGCTCAGAACGAGACGAATAGCGTAAGGTATGCCAACGCATAGAGCATAATGAAAAGCAACCCTGACTTTCTGTCGTGTCTCTGCCGCAAAGCGAGTATCGTTACAACTGCTATTGAACACAGTAGGGCGTAAATGCCGGTTTTTTGGGCGATCGACGCAGTTACGTTGCCTGGGAAGAACAGGGTCCCGATTCCAATTGAGAAGCCGGCGTCTATTATGCTGCTTCCTACAGCGTCACCTATTGCGATTTCGTATTGTTTCTTTCTCATGGCTGTCAGGTCTACCACGATCTCCGGCAAGGATGTTCCGAAAGCGACGATGAAGAAGCTGACGAAATATTCGGGTATTGAAAGAACGGCTGAGAGCGTTATTACGGATTGGACTGTAATGTATGCCCCTGCAGCTACTCCAATGAAACCGAGAACAGAGAGGAAAAGATGGTGGGACAGCCTTCGGTTGGTCTCGTTTAGTGAAGGAGGATTCTTCATAATGTTTCGTGTTATCAGCATGAGCAGGGGCCAGCTGGCCACAAGGAAAACGGCGTTCATCCTTGAAATGTAGCCCTTCTCAACCATTGAGACCGAAGCTATGAATGCTAGAACTTCGCATGCGCCCATGACTGCGATTTCCTCTCTTTTGACCTTGAAGGCTCCCGCAACGAAGGGAAATAGGCCTAGAACCAGAGTCATTTGCATGAGTACGGAACCGAAGGAATCGCCCACGTTTATGTCGACGTGGCCCAGCGCTGACGATACGATCGAGTTCACAATCTCCGGGAAGTCAGTGCCCAGCGACACTACTATGAGGCCTATCATCAAGGGAGATATTTTCAAAGCAGTGGCAATGCCTATAGAATGCTCAACTGCTTTCTCCGCCGAAATCGCCAGAAGAGCCAGCCCAATGGTCAGGAGAGTGATGCCTACCGTGGCTTCGAACGCAAGGACCAAACCGACCGCAAGCGTCGGGACGGCAGCGACGACAGCGAATATCAGCCTCTTGTCTTTCAACATTCTCTTGACTTTTGTACGGAAGGTTGATTCACTCCCCAAAGTCTTTCCTCCTCTAGAGCGCACTAAGAGTCATCAGTAATAGAGCTATTTAAATAGTCTTTCTACGATATTATTAGCAACCCACCTAAGTGGACGCTTAGAGAATCAAGAAGAGGGTGTATATGAAGAAGAAGCAAAAGAAGAAAACCAAACTTCCAAAGAGATATGGCAAGAACAAGAAATAATCGCGTGCGCAACACTACGCACGTACAACATCTCCGCAGCTCCATTTTTTCTATTACGAGTTTTCCAAGACAGATGACTCATATGAACATAATCGATCTCCCGGCACTGGATGAGAATGTATCAATTGGCTATAACTATAGACAATAGCTATAATAATCAAGTCTACCTATACCAATCGGACTTCCGCAAATATTATAAAAGGGTTGTCCATTCCCTGTCTGTGGAAGAGAGGTTCTTGTTTGACTCTGGAAGAGATCGTTGTGACAGGCGAAGCATCTTTGAAGATTGCTGACGCTCTAACCTCGACAAGTCTCAGAATACTGCAATTGGTTTCTCAGAAGCGGCTTGATGTTTCAACGATTGCTAGAAAATTGCACTTGAGTGAGGCATACATGAGCGAACAGGTACGTATGCTGGAAGAAGCCAAGCTGATCAAAGTAAGCTATGAACGGGGAAAGAGAGGAATCAGGAAATTGTGTGAATTGGCAGTCTCCAGAATAATCATAGTGATCAAGCCCGACTAGAATGGTAATAGTGTCGAGCGTGTGTGCTTAGAAAACACGTAAACAGCGCTAAATCTAAGGTACTTCGTTCTGGATACCACAGCGGCAGTACTCCTCCCGAACAAAAAAAGGAGTTGCGGAGACGGTGGAGACATCGGTATATGGCAACAGTGCAAACCGCATCCAACGCTATCATTAAGCCGAGAGTTTGAAAAATGCCCTGACTTGGGCTTGATGGTAGCTCGGGAGAGATTAGAACTCTCGCCACTATCTTATGATGAACTTTTGCTAGTATATTGGTGTTGAAATCCCGCCCTCGGCATTCAGGACTTTCTCTTTTTGAACATGATCGTTAGTATCGTTGAGGACATCAACACGAGAAGAATCGTGACTGATGAAATTTCCGCCAAGACATGAGTTCCCCGAATCACCACAGTCTGAGTACTATTACTGTAAACAAAGTAAATGTGGGTGTAGTCCTCACTGGACATTGCTTCATGGTCTATTATTTGGTCATTCACCCAGATTGTCCATCCGTCTTCAACCCACAACAGATCCATCGGAATTGTTACTTTGCAGAAACCTATTTCTTGACTGCCACAGCTGACATTAAACGTGATGAATGGTCCTTCTTCCGGGTCGAAACTGAAACCTGTAACAGTGGAGTTGCTAACAATATCTATTGTGTGAGCTTCCCCATCCCAAATGCCTGCATCAAACACGCTCACTGGGAACATAAGCGGATATCTGTCGATGTTATCTGCATCAATGCCATGGAATGTGTCGCCGATTCCGTCGCTTCCAAGCTGGTTCTGATCTTGACCACCGTAATGATCGACACCAGTGTAGTTGCTCCAGTAGTTACCGCCAAAAGGATAGCCTTCATCCCAAATGTTTGCATATCCAGATTCTGACAAGTCCACCTGTCTGTAATTGTTCACGAAGTTGTTGTAGTAACACAAGTTGCCAATAGACTCCGAGAGAGAGATGCCATAATAGTTGTCGGTCAAATTGTTCTCATGTATACGATTATAGTTGGAAGAATAGCCGACTGCTACGGCGCCGTAGTAAGTTTCCGTTATGTTGTTTCCACATATGCTGTTGTACGAAGAGTTATAGAGGTCAATGCCGTCATCACCGTTCCCCACTATGCTGTTTCCAAAAACGAGGTTGTGATTTGAAGAGTACCCGAGATCGATCCCGTCAAAATAGCTATTCGTTATGTTGTTTCCAAAAACAGTGTTATATGAAGATCCGTAGAGGTCAATACCATCCTCATCATTTCCTTGCACACTGTTTTCGTATATCGTGTTGTTCGAAGAATCACCAACTACGATGCCATCAAAGGTGCTTCCCGTCACGTTATTTCCGTATACGGCATTGTACCTTGAAGAACTGACGAGTTCGATACCATCCTCACTGTTTTCCATTACAGTGTTACCGAACACCTCGTTGTATAAAGAACCACTCAGCGATATGCCATCCTCCAGATTTCCCGCCACGAGATTTCCAGATATACGATTATGGAAACAATCATCAAGATTAATCCCGAAGCGAAAACCTTTGATGATTGCGTTCCTTATTGTAACGTTGGTTCTTCCCGAAAGGCCTACGCCCGCCCCCGTTCCAGCGCCTTGAATGGCATAGCCCGAACCATCGATAATGATGTCATCCTTCTGGACAATGATCGAATCACTAACATCACCCAATAGGATGTAGACGTTGCCATTCCGCTGAATCGGCACGGAAGATGGTTCGATGCTTCCATCAGCTCTGATGTAAGTAGTTCCCGATGCCTTGGCCAGTTGTATTCCGAACGTCAAAGCCAACATGCCCGACACGAGCAACGTCAGCATTAATCTAGTAACTGCTTTCTTCATCCTCCCTTCCCTCGCATTCAATAATCGATTTAATCTGAAGTTGTAGATAGAGTTTTTCATGCCTGCTTACACAACAGAATTCAGCTTAACCTTTCGAAAAAGAAACATCGCGACATAAGCCTCTGCATAAGTTGTGTTGCCAAGTATACTGATAGCTTTCCGCAAATTTGAAATACCATCCGCTTCCTCCTTTAGTCTACAGCTGGTGGCTCTTTGGAGGGAACCCTAAGAAAATTCACCTTAGAAGAACTGAAGCAGTTCGACGGAAAAGAAGGAAGACCAGCGTGCATCGCTTACAAAGGCAAAGTCTATGATGTAACAGAAGACTACCTGTGGATCGACGGCGACCACCAGGGCGAACACCAAGCCGGAAAAGACCTCACCGAGGAGATGAGCAAGGCGCCACATGGCGAAGACAGGCTCGAACTCGTGAAACAAATCGGTGTGCTCGCCACCGAGACCGAAAAAACCATCTAGCAAGACAGCCAACATCATTTGTTGTTAAACAAAAGAGAACTGGCAACCAACAAACCTATACATATCTTGGTCATCGTTTGTTCGATGCGTTCTCTATTTTCCAGATAGTCTTGCCGTCCGGGTCAGGACAGTGAATGTGCTCCACGCTGAACAGCCAATCTGAAGATGTCGCATTAGACCTCTGCCGCGCCGAAAGGAAAGGCAAGAGACTGGAAAGCGACCACAAACAAACATGCTTACCCTCCGGAATTCGGACAACATCGTTCTCAACCTCAAAGAAATCCCCAACCTTGTGAGGGCAATAACTGCTCCCCACTTTGACGACCTTGACGACAAGCTTGACCGCCAACTCCATCATCCCTAATGAAAACCTCACCATTTCCTCTTAAATAGTTTCGCCGCATCGAACACATCGCAAAATCGCAAATTACCATGCCGTGGACGCACCATCAGCACAGACCTGAACGGTTCAACCCGCGTTTCAAGCTATTTATAGAGAGGGGGGATAACTCAAAATCACAGCGCAAAACCGACCAAAGGCTGTCTTTTCATGGATGATAACAAGTCGCGGTCATGAAGTTTTGTTCCACAGTAATAAGTCATGATTCGTAATATAGGTTAAATCTTTTAAACCCAATAAGCTATAATCAGAAAGCAGAAACCACAAAAGGATGAAACAAAATGCCCAAAGGCGGAGAAGAAGAGAAGATTCGACACGTCCTGAAAGACCCCAAACTAGCCCCCGTAAAAGCTATGCTTGAAAAAGACCACGCCATCGACTGCCTATTCTTATTACACGTTGGACGCGGAAAATGGAAAGAAGCCAAAGAATTCATGCGCAACAACGGCTTAACGCTGAGCGATGGAACGTTCCGCGCACGAATGATAGAAATCGAAGACTTAGGCTTAGCCACCAGCCAACGCATCGACCCCCTCAAAAAATACTACATCATAACCCCACTCGGCGAAAAAACAGCCACACTACTGCTCGAACTCTTCAACAAAATCCAACAATAACACAACAACAACCACTCCAACACAAACAAGGCTCTTTTTAAAACCACACCCCAGACCACACAGCAAAAACCAACCACGCCGATGACCGTTCCTTCTTTGCAAAGGAATAATATGGTCTATTAAGTCGTAAGATTTAAATGCCTTGCCTCCACTAACATACACGTGAACCCCAAAAGGAGGGATAGAAAACAAAATGAAAATGTGGAAGAGTAAGAAAGCCCTAAGCCCCGTGGTCGCATCAATCATACTCATCGCCGTAACAGTCGCAGTCAGCATCGCAGTGGCAGCATGGATGGCATCGCTAACAACGGGTCAAATGCAAACGGAACAAATAATCTTCACCGGATCCTCATGGGGAAGCCCATCAGGAACCACTGTCCCATACATCCTGATCTCAGTCAAGAACAACGGTGCATCAGACCTTTCAATCGCTGAAGCCCGAGTTGACGGTTCAACAGCTGTCACTTACGCGCCGTTGCCCTTGTCGAAAGGAAGCTCGACAACGCTGAACATCACCATTGCAAGCGGATTCACACGCGGAGTGCAATACAGCTTCACAGTGCTAACGTCCAAAGGCAACATATTCGGCCCCTATGTCCAAACAGCGCCATAAGGCACCACATGGGCAACTGTACAGTTCGAGTTTGGGGGTAGGGTAAACAGAAACATCTCTTAACTTCCCTCTATTGTTTCCTATTTGGAGGTGCAACAACAAAATGGTCGTGAAAATAAAAGAGTATCCTTCGGCAGGAGAAATAGCTGAAACCCTCGACAAGGAAATATCCGATACCAAAAGCACATTAGGTGAATACCTGCGCAGGCTAGACGACATCCGAGCTTTAGCGGAAAAATCCAAGAAGATCCGCGAGGTCGTCATGAAACTAGCAGGCAAGAAAGCAGCCACCGAAAGCCTCGGCGAACTCACAGTAGGCACTTTGAACATTGTGCTGGACGCCAACCCATTC
>Ga0153916_10004273_pt1 | contig 10776 bp, 9 predicted proteins | sample Opewatmetagenome_FD_109642 | JGI IMG/M metagenome (GOLD analysis project Ga0153916, IMG submission 109642) | Freshwater wetland microbial communities from Ohio, USA - Open water 3 Core 3 Depth 4 metaG | ecosystem: Environmental > Aquatic > Freshwater > Wetlands | place: USA: Ohio, Lake Erie, Old...
CCCGGGTGTTTGGCGCAACGGGAGACTGGCCGCAGGCCGCGGCGAACGTGGCGGTCGCAGCAATGGCGAGCGCAGTGATAGTACGTGACGAAACACGGTGCATACGATTGGCTCCTCGAGCGAAACGCTCGCGAGTAAAGGACCGGCGACCTACGCCGACATGAGCACGTGGCAGGTGCGCCACGGCAACGAGGGCCCGCCCCACGACCGGCAGGGGGAGTGCGGACGCGCGCGCAATCGCCCAGCTGCAGAGCAGGCAAATCCGTTGCCGCCCTCGCAGCCCGTGCGTATTGCATTACCGCGTGCGGCCCGCGATCAAGAGCCGCGGGCAGGCAGACAATTGTCAGCAGGAACGCGTCCGGAACACGTCTGTCAGCGGTAGTCCTTGAAGGGAATCTGGCAGTCGTGCTTGCGGAGGAAGTTGAGGAAGCGCTTGTAGTCCCGCGGCTCCATGTTGAACAGGCGCGCCACGATCTTGTAGTTGCCGCGCGCCTCCTCCAGCCCGCGGCGCACGACCTCGCGGACGTTCGTCCGCGTGATCTCACGATCCATGAAGACCGGGTAGACCGCGGTCCAGAACGATTCGTGCTGCTGCACCATGCGCTTGTACAGATCGTCGACCACCGTGCGCCGCCGCTCCCGCTTGGGACGCAGCGCGACGCGATCGTGGGTCTGGATCTCGGACGGCAGATGCTCGGCGCGGATCGTGTCGCCCTCGGCGGTCACGATGAGCCGCTCCATGACGTTTTCCAGCTCGCGCACGTTGCCCGGCCACGAGTACTCGCACATCGCCTTCATCGCATCGGGCGCAACCGTCATGACGGCCGACCGGTTCTGGGCGGCGAACTGCTCCAGGAAGTGCGAGATGAGCAGCGGGATGTCATCCCGGCGCTCCCGGAGCGGGGGGACCGCGATGTGAATCACGTTGAGCCGATAGAACAGATCCTCGCGGAACGTCCCCTGCTTGATCATCTCGCGGAGGTCGCGGTTGGTCGCGGCGACAACGCGCACGTTGACGTGGCGGGCCGCGTTCTCCGAGCCGACCTTCTGGAGCTCGCCGGTCTCGAGAAACCGCAGGAGGAGACCCTGCATCCGCAGCGTCATCTCCCCGACTTCGTCCATGAAGATCGTGCCCATGTGCGCGAGTTCGAGCTTGCCCGGCTTGTCCCGGTACGCGCCCGTGAAGCTTCCCTTGACGTGTCCAAACAGCTCGGACTCGAGCAGCGTCTCCGGAAGACCGGCACAGTTGACGGGCGCGAACACATTGGTGGCCCTCGGACCACGCGAGTGAATCGCGCGGGCGACGATCTCCTTGCCCACCCCGCTCTCGCCCGTGATGAGCACCTTCGCGTCCGAGCGGGCCACGCGATCGATCTCCTGCTGGAGCGCGATGATTTCAGGGCTTCGTCCAATCATCTGAACGTGCGTCTTCGCGCGCATTGAGTTGAACGGCGTAATACGTGAGCTGCCTTCCACAGGCCCTTTCTACTGCGAGATGAAACGCGCGAGGAGCTGCGCGTTCTCCGGGGTGACGCCGACAAACGCCGCCCCGATGTGATAGCTGAGAGAACTGTCCGGCGCCGGACTCACACGCCGCACCTCGAGCGACCCCGTGAAGGGTGTCCCGCGGAGGTTCAGGCGAAGCGCGCCTTTGGTGCCTGGAGCGAAGGGGCGGCTTGTCCGAAGCAGGACACCGGCCCCGCTGATCTCGACGACCTGCACGTTCGAGGATGTCCGAATCGTCGTGAACTCATTCCCGACCCGGGTCCGCGGAAATTTTCGTCTTTCGTCCATAACCATCCCCCGGGGTCATCCCCGGATTCAGCCCCTGCGACCTGAACTGCAAGCGAGTCGCCGCGCAGAGGCAGATGTTTGTCTGCCTGCTCAACCCATGTAGAAACAGTCGTTTAGCGAGGGAACGCGGCCGGAGCCGCGCCGGAAAAGTCTTGTCTGGTGGCGCCAATTTGCCTACGCCGTGCAGGATTTCTACTGAGCGAGAAAACGTGTCAGCGGTGGCGGGGGTGAAATGAACTCGACGCCGAGGGCGTAGCGAAGGGGCTCCTCGTCGGTCTCGGGGAGCGGGCGGAGATGGCGGACGCGGACTTCCACGACAAATGTCTCCCGTCCAAGGCTGAGCAGAAGGGGCTGCACAGAATCGGGTGCCAGTGCGACCGGAGACGCGATGAGCGCCCCGCCGGCACTGAGTTCGAGGATCCGCGCCGGCTCCTCGGCCTCGAAGCCTCCCCAGAGGTCGCCGACGACTTCCAGCCGGACCTTCGTCCGCCGGTCACCAGGGGGCGACATTTCACTCAGAAGCAAGCTTGGATCAGGCGACATCACGTGCGAGCGCATGAGCGCGGGCCTCCTGGACAGATCCCCCGGAATCGGTCATACCGGCCTGCCGGAAGGCAATTCCGGTGGCGGCCACGAGCGGCCGGCCAGCTGGCGCCACTGCTTCGAGCGCCTGCCTGACGCGCTCGACCACGAGGGTCACCCGATCCGACGACACGTCATGGAGCAACAAGGCAACCTCTGACGGCCCAAGCGTCCCTACCAGATCCGGGAATCGCAACAGGCCGCGAATTTCAGTGACCAGCGTGTGCAGCTGGTCTGACTGCTGAGGGCGAGCGAAACTGAGCACGACGACCGCCACCGACACCCCCTGATCGAGCGCTTGTCGGACGTAGCGGTCCACGACCTCGTCGAATCGTCGTGCCACGACCCGCCGCTCGCGGCGCGCGGCCGGCTCCTGAATGACCCGCCGCGCCCAGGCCGTGAAGAGATCCGCGCTCGCGTCGACCACCGCGCGCTCCTGGGGCGTGAAGCGCCGGCCGGGTGGCAGATGGACGGCAAGCGTCATCGCGACGTCCGGCGTCACCGCGTTGGTGACCCGGCGAAAGGCGCCCGTCGCGTCGACCGGGATCTGCGCATCTCCCGCCTGAAACAGGACCTGGTCCGGCGCCGCGCCGAGGGTGAGGGTTGCCGCGCTGGCGCCGGCAAGCCGGCGGAGTTCGGCGATGGCTCGATCGGCGCTGATCTTCGGGTCGGCGGCATCGTGGAACAGCGTCTTGAACAACGCGCCCGACACCCGGTTCTGCGATTCTGCCGTCGCGCGCGTCAGCCACTCTCCAAGTACGCGCGTGTAGACCTCGAGGCGCGGCAGCAGGTTCGGGGGGATCGACGCGCCACAGAGGAGAAGAAGCCACGACTGCCGTTCCGGGCCAAGCCGCGCGATCAGCACATCTTCGCTGATGTCCAGATTGAGGCGATTCGGGTCGCTCCTGACCAGGACGGCATCGTCCTGGGCGGGCGGCAGCAGCGCGCCGGAGAGCACGTCCGGCAGCTTCTGCCGATCGGCCCCTGGCAACACCACCTCGCGCTGAAAGGTGCCATCCGCCAGCTCCACGTATCCAGTGAGCTCGATGTCGTGCCAGATCGCGAGCGTGTCGGCAAAGCTCGTGACGAGACTCCGGTCCGATCCCGGCACCGATGCGGCGGCCAGCACGGTCAACATCGCGGACACGCGCCGTAGCGACTCGGCCTCCGTGGTGACGGGGCTTTGCAGGTGGGCGCCGATCGCCGGCGCAAGCCAGCGCGCGATCAGGGAGAGCTCACCGCGCGGCTGTCCGCCCGCCGGAGCGGGGCGCGCCACGATGAGTGCGGCAGGATCCCCCGTGGATGTCGCGACCGCGCAACACGCGATGTGCAGATCGTCGATAGTGACCTCGAGCGGCGTGCTCCCGCGCAATGCGGTGCCGATGGCGCTTCTCAGCGCTGGAAGGGCGGTACCCAGGAGCTCCGATATCCGGGACGGCTGCGGCACCGGCGGCAACGGGATCGGCGCATAGTCGGCGTCCACCAGTTGCAGATCCACCCGCAGGCGCTCGGCGAGAGATGAAAGCCACTCCCATGATCGGCTGCCCGTGGCCACCGTCAGGCGATGAGTGTCTCCCCATGTTTCCGGCATAGTCATGTCGCGCCGACCGTCCGCACGTGTCAGCTGGAACCGACAAGAGTGCAAGGGATTCGCCACAGACCGCCGCGCGAAATGCTGCAAATACCGAAGGATTCCTGCACTTAAACTCAGCCGCAGTTCAACGGGCCAAACGAGGGAGACTAAAAGTCCGCGGAGCGGCGTACTGTCAGCCGCGCCGCGCAGGCCCAGCACAGCACGGCGAGGATGGCGCTGGCGTACCCGTCCACCGCGTAGTGCCACGCCAGAACCACCGACCCGAGTTGAATCAGCGCGGCGTACACGCCGAGAAGCGCACCGGCCAGCGGCGAGAGCTCCCACGCCACGAGGGCGAACAGGACCGCCATCCCCACGTGCATGCTCGGCATGGCCGACACGCCGCCAAACGGATCCCATCGGCCGCTGCGGTTGGCGGCCCATAGCCACTGCTGCGTCTGCCGCGCGAGCAGTCCGTGGCTGCCGCCGGCCGAATCGAGGGTCGTGAGCAGCGGTCCAAAGGGACGCGCGTCTCCGGTCACCTCCCCGTAATAGCACGGCCCGGCACTTGGCGCGAGCCAGGCACCCGCCGTGCCCGCGACGATCCAGAGAAGGGCACACGCGACCAACGCCCGTTGCCGCACCGCGCGGACGCGACTCCATGACGCCCAGAGGACGAACACGATCACACCACCGAACCAGCACGCGTAGAGCAGGTCGAGCAGCCCGACGAGCGCGGGCCGATCGATCACGGCGGTGAGCCATTGCCACGCAGGCCGGCCATGGATCAGAACATCCAGCCGCTCCAGCTGCAGATCGGCGCGAAAGCCGACCACCGGGCCGATCGCCTGCTTGAGCGCCTGAAACGTGATCTGCATCGGCACGACGATGAGAGCTACGAGTGCCGCGCCGAGCACGCGCCCAGGGTGAAGCGCGGCCTGCAGCCGCCGGCGGCCGCTCAGAAACTCCCAGGCCAGCCACAGCGCACTCAGGGCCAGCCAGGCGCCCAGGAACCAGGAGGTCGTCAGCTCGATCGGCCAGGGGCGTCCGAGCACCGCGAGCGTCAGCCCACCGGCTGCAACGTATCCGCTGGCCAGCACTAACAGGATGCGATGCTCGCGCGCGCTCGCGAGAACGTGTGACGCCAGGATCTGCCAGGCCGCTGTGTTCGCGGCCGCGTGCGGAGGCTCGGAAGGGGCCGCCAGGTCCATCGACGTGAGTCTCATCCAGCCACCGCTGAACGGGCCACTCGTCGCGTGAGCCGCGGCACCACGGCGCCAGCAGTCTCACGGTATGCCGCGTACTGCGGAAACACCCGCACGAGCGTCTCCTCCTCGTACTGGATGCTCCACCACACGAACAGCCCCCAGATCGCCAGGACGAGCGCGAGTTGCGGCGTCGGCCTCAAGAGCCAGAGGCCTGCGTATTGGAGCACGTAGCCGCTGTATATAGGGTGACGCACGTACCGGTAAGGTCCACCCGTCGTCAGCTCCCGGGCCTGCGGCTCGATGCTGAACGACGACCGCAGGTGCCACAACGCCCAGGCGGAGACCGCCAAGCCTCCCGCGACGCAGGCCGCCGCTGCCAGCCAGAGCGCAGCTTGAGGCGTCATCACCATCCACTCGGGCCGGTATCGGGACATGAGCCCAAGCGCCAGCAGCAGGAACAGCACGCGTCCGTACGCGGCCAGGCGCGCGGGCGGAGACGACACGGACGCGCGCACAGGCTTCCTGATCAGAAAGGCAACGGCCATCATGAGGTCGTACGCCACCGTGGGAAGCAGGCTCAGCGCAGCCGCACCCGCGCCGGCCAGCGCATAGCCTCCGAGGCCCGCGTGAAACAGGAAGCCGGTCCAGTCGGTCGCGCGCGATCGCGCAACGCTACTGAGCCGGGGCAAAATAGCCGCCTCCGCTTCGCAGCGTGACCTTCCTGTCGCGGGCCCGCATTTGCACCTTGCGCCACGACCCGTCCCGCAGCCGATTCGACGATTCATAAGCCACGACGTACCGTCGCCGGAGTTCATCGAGAATCCGGTGGTACTCCGAAGCCAGGGTCGTGACATCCGCAGGAAAGTAGGCGGCACCGCCCGAGTCGTCGGCCAGCTGCTGCAGCTTGGCGCGATCGACGCGTGACCCCACGCCGACGGTGTAGACCGTGGCCCCGCTCTGCGGGAGCTTCCGCAGCACCTCGTCCCAGGTCCTGAGGCTGCCCGGGCCATTGGACGCCGCGTTCTCGTCGCGGCCATCTGTCACGATGACGACGACCCGGCGTCCGGACACGGTGGACACCTGCGCAAGACAGTCGTACACGGCGTCGTACAGGGCCGTCCCCCCCTGCGCCGCGTACCGATCGATCGCCGCGAGCGACGGATCGCGCTTCTGCATCGGCGCGTTGATGAACTCGGCCTTGTCGGCGAACAGGATCATCCCGAGGTCGTCCTCCGGCCGGAGCGCCTCGACGAAGGATCGCGCCGCGGTCTTCGCCGCGTCGGCACTGTTCTTCATGCTGCCGCTCGCATCGAGCGCCAGCATGAACGTGACCGGCAGCACCGCCTCCTGAAACGTGTCGAGCTTCTGTGGCACGCCGTCTTCGAGCAGCTCGACGTCGTCGATGGTCAGCGCCGCCGGCCGATCGCCGCTGGAAATCGCCGTGAACTCCATCGATGCGCGGACCGGCGGTGCCAGGGGCGCGGTGTAGCCGCTGCGTGTGTGAACCTGCGCGTCGGGGACACGCGTCCGCACCGTCAGGGCGCGCCACAGGCCGTCACGCCGCTGGTTCGCCGGCGTATAGGTGAGAAGATACTTGTGCTGCACGTCCGCCGCGGCTGTCTCGTAGGCCTCGGCGATCCGCCTGTCGTCGCGCGGAAACCAGGCGCGGCCGCCCGTCATCTCGGCCAGCTGCGACAGCACCTTCTCGCCCTTGAGAGAAATGCCGGCAACACCGCCGACGCCAATCACGTAGACGGTCACGCTGCTCTTCCGGAGCGCCTGGATCGTGTCCATGAATGCCGACGTGCTGTGCTCGTCGTACCCGTCGGTGATCAGGATGACGGCGCGCCGCTCGTGTTCGGGCGAGATGATGCGCGCGGCCTCCTGCAGCGAATCGAGGATCGCGGTGCCGCCCGACGGGCGGATCGCCGCAATCGCATCGAGCACCGTCTGCCGGTCGGTCGTGGGCCCCGTGACCGACGTGATCGCGCGGGAGAATGGCGCGACCATCACCTTGTCATCCTTGTTGAGCGGATCCAGGAGGCGCCGCGCGGCCGCGCGGACCGCGTCCGCCCGAAGCGCCATGCTCTGGCTGCTGTCGACGAGCAGTGTGAACAGGGCCGGCTCCCGCCGCTCGGCCACCAGGTCGATCGTCTGCGGCGCCGCATCTTCCAGCAGTTCGAAGTCGGCTGCGCTCAGGTTCGGGATGAACCGCCCTTTCGCGTCGAGCACCGATACATCGACGGCCACGCTGGTCACCTCGGTGGCGTCGGTCAGTTCCAGCGGCTTCAGGACGACTCGATCCGTGAGTACGGCGCCGGTCGGCAGCTCTGCACGCGCGATGATTTCGCGCTGCTCGAACGGGTTCTCGTCCGTCCACAGCGCGTCGTATGGCGGACCATCGGTGTCGGTGCCGACGAGCAGGTCGTCGACATAGAACTCGACACGATCCGGAGCCTTGGCTCCCTGCGCGTCCAGCCTGGCGACGATGCGGATCCGCCCCGGAAAATCGGTACGTCCCAGCGGCGATGTGATGTGGATGGCCGGTGTCGCGGGCGCAGGGGCCTGCGCGGCGACGCCGGCCGACCGGATCGGCGTGGTGACGGCAACGAGGAGCGCGACGGCCGCTAGACGGCTGCCGGGGCCTGCTCCGTGTCGTCCACGAAGTAGCCTGCGCATGCGGCCTCCAGTAGTTCGTGCGTCAGTTTCGGCGGCGCGCCGATGTACTCGGCATGCGCGAGTGCCTGGTCGATCAGGTCTCTCGGATGGCAGCCACGCAGCTGAATGCCGCGCGGCAGAAAATAGCTGGCAATCAGGCTGTCGAGCAGGGCGGGGTCGTATTCCAGCTCCCGGCTCGCGCAGTAGTTCCTGAAGATCAACTCGAAATCGTCCCGCGTGGGGCTCTCGGCAAACACCTTGTAGTGGATGCGGCGCAGGAACGCCTCGTCGACCAGCTCCGCCGGACGGATGTTGGTGGCGAAGACGACCAGCACCATGAACGGCATGTCGAACTTCTGCCCGGTCTGCAGCGTCAGGAAATCGACGCGGCTTTCGAGCGGCACGATCCAGCGGTTCAGCAGATCGCGTGGCGGGCAGCGCTGCCGCCCGAAGTCGTCGATCACCAGCACGCCGCCGTTGGCCAGCGCCTGGACGGGCGCCGAATAGAAACCGCTCGTCGTCGAAAACGACAGGTCGAGCGCGTCCAGCGTGAGCTCACCTCCGACCATCACCATCGGGCGCCGGCACGTGACCCACCGGGCATCGGGCTGGTGGCCTCTCAGCAGGCTCTCGGACTGTTCCCCGTTCTCAACCGGCTGATGGTTGACCGGATCGAAGAACTTCACGATCTGCCCTTCGATTTCGAGCGCGTGGGGGATCGCAATCTCGCCGTCGAGGAGGTTTCGGATCGCCTGGGCAATCACCGTCTTGCCGTTGCCCGGGGGGCCGTACACGAACATCGAGTGGCCCGCCGCTACCGCGGGGCCCACCTGGTCGAGCACTTTCTGGCTGATCACCAGATGGGAAAACGCCTCACGCACGCGATCGCGGGTGACCGTGCGCGGCAACACGCGACGGTAGGCCTCCATGTAGGCGCGATACTGCGCGAGCGGAACGGGAGCCACGCCGGTGTACTGGTTGTGCTCGAGGAAGAGAAGCGCCCTGCGTCGTCCCTCGTCGGTGATGCGGTATCGGAACGAGGGGCCGCCCACCATCGAGCCGCCGTAGATCTCGCACTGGTGCGAGCGCTTGAGGAAGTCCAGCACCGGCTCGATGACGGAGAATTCCAGCCCCAGGCGGCGCGCCAGCTCCACCCCGGAGTAGTCCGCTCCGAAGTGCATCACCTTCAGGACGAGCTGCGTCAGGAAGTCTTCGCTGAGGCCGGCCTCTTCCGCGGTTCGCGGCGCCCGCGGATGCAGGGCGGCGATCGGATCGGTCGTTGCGGTGGTGGTGAATATGCTCATGGTCATTTCACGAGTCCAGCAACCGCGAGCTCGGCCTGCCGCTGCCGCGCCGCGGCGATCCGCATGGTGGGACGTGCGACCTGTGCCGCGGCAAAGGCGCTGACGGCATCCGCATAGCGTCCGCGGGCCAGGTTCACCATGCCGGCATTGAACAGGGCGGCGGCGCGATCGCCGGTGGCATCGAAGGCCCTCCCTGCCGCACGGAGATCGCCGGCGGCGGCGTAGGCGAGGCCCAGGTTGTTCTGCGCCGTGGTCAGATCCGGTTCCAGGACCAGCGCTTCCTCACAGGCCTCGATGGCCGTTCGCGCGTTCCCGGCCAGCATCCGCGTGTAGCACAGGTTGCTGAAGGCATAGGCGGCGTTGGGATCGAGCGTGAGCACCATCTCGTACTGCCGCGCAGCATCCGCGCGGCGGCCCATCGCCTGGAAGACGGTGCCGAGCGTGTTCCGGGCCGCGGCAGAGGACGGTGCGTAATACACGGCCCGGTAGGCATCGCTCAGCGCCAGGTTCGGGAACCCCTGGTCGCGCCACATCCGCGCAAGCGCGTCGTAGGTCTGCCAGTCGCTGCGGTCCATGGCGAGCGCCTTCGAGAGGAATTCGAACGCGCGATCGCCGATCCTGAGACGCTGGTACTCGGCAGACACCGCGCGGAACGTCTGCGGGCGCGGATCGACGATGGACGCGGCGAGTGCGGCTGCGAGCCGCGGGTCGCTGGCTTCGATGGTCTTCAGCGCCACGCGCGACATGCGCGCTTCGCTCGAGATCGCCTGCACCTTCTTCATGAAGGTTTCGAGCGACTCCCCTGGCGGCCGGACTCCCGGGCTGGTTGCCGGAGCCGCGCCTTCAGGCGCCACCTCCGGCACTCGCCGGGCCGCGCACCCGGTCATGACGATCGCCAGTACCACACACACAATACGCACACGATCTCCCTGCTGAGGAGGCGTTGCCGCGTCCTACCCTTCTGGTCTTTCTCGCTCCGCCGCCGACTCCCGCTCTAGTCTTCGTCCGATGTCAGACGAGAACGCCGGCGCATCAGATACAGAACGAGACACACGACAGCCAGACCTACGAGCACTGTGTTCATCATGGCAAGTTGCTCCCTGAGACAAAGCCTCCGCTGCCGAAGGCTTGAATGAACTTGATCACCGCCGACCCCAGCACGACGACGTAGAACGCCGGAAAGAGACAGAACACCAGCGGGAACACCATCTTCACGCCGATCTTTGCCGCGCGCTCCTCTGCGCGCTGGCGCCGTTTCGTCCGCGACACTTCAGCGTGCGTGCGCAGCGCCTGCGCCACGCTCGTGCCGAACCGGTCGGTCTGGATGAGCATCGTCACCAGCGCGCGGACATCGTCAACCTTGGTGCGGGTCGAGAAATTCTTGAACGCCTCGAGCCGCGGTTTCCCTGCGCGGCACTCGACGTTGACGAGCCGCAGCTCCTGCGAGAGCGCCGGATGAGCGATCTCGAGCTCCTCGGCGCTTTTCAGCAGCGCCTGGTCGATGGCCAGGCCGGCTTCGAGGCAGACGATCAGGAGATCGAGAGCATCGGGGAGGCCGTTCTGAATCTGCTTCTGCCGCTTCTTGATGTAGCGTTCGAGGACGAAGCTCGGAAGGACGTACCCGAGAAGGGCGCCCATGATGCCGTAGATGAGCCCG
>Ga0153916_10004274_pt1 | contig 10774 bp, 7 predicted proteins | sample Opewatmetagenome_FD_109642 | JGI IMG/M metagenome (GOLD analysis project Ga0153916, IMG submission 109642) | Freshwater wetland microbial communities from Ohio, USA - Open water 3 Core 3 Depth 4 metaG | ecosystem: Environmental > Aquatic > Freshwater > Wetlands | place: USA: Ohio, Lake Erie, Old...
GTTCCGGGCGCGGCGCTGTTTGAAACCCTGCGCGCCTATTTCGGTGCATTGCCCCTGGTGGCGGAGGATCTTGGCCTGATCACGCCCGAGGTGAACGCCTTGCGCGAGAAATTCGGCCTGCCGGGGATGAAGATTCTCCATTTCGCCTTTGACAGCGACTCGAACAATCCTTACCTGCCGCATAACCACCGTGTCGATAGCGTCGTCTATACCGGCACGCACGATAACGATACGACCATGGCCTGGTTTGAAAATCTTCCCGCCGAGCGACAGCTCTACGTGATGGATTATCTCGGCTATCCGCATGAGCCCATGCCGTGGCCGATGATCCGCGCCGCGCTTTCCTCCGTGTCCCGGCTTGCCGTCATACCGATGCAGGATATTCTGATGCTCGGGCGCGGCCAGCGCATGAACACGCCGGGGACGACGGAGGGTAACTGGCGCTGGCGCTTTGAATGGGACCAGCTTGCGCCGGACACCGCAGCGCGCTCACGCCGCCTGTCGCAGCTGTATGGGCGCCTCTGAAGAGGCCGGAACCCCCTGGCTAACAGTGAATCTGCAGCTTGGTATAGGCGGCCATGGGTAGCGTCGCGGCAGTTCCCGTCACCGGCTCGCGCGCCACCCCCGGGCCATAGGTCGCAATCAGATCCTGCTTGTAGGCCTTGAAGAAGTCATCAAAGAGCTGGGCGCCAAAGACCCCGGTCGCATAGAGCTCATCGGTGTCCTTGTTGTGTTCCAGGGCGATGGTGGCAAGCGGTTGCGTGGCCGGTCCGGTGAGCACCTTGGCCCCCGCGGCCGGATCGTAAACGCTGCCATGGGCACAGCAGACGATAACCCCGCTCGACTTGACCTTCCCGCCTTCCGCCAGTTTGCTTTTGCCGGCGACATAATTGATCGCGCTGGTCTCTTTTGAGGGATAGGCGAGTTGATGTGCGCAGATCGCGGAGAAGGCGACGATCTTGCGGTCGGGACCCACACCACCGGCCCACTGGTATTTTCCCTGACGTTCCGTCGTGAGCGTGACATCACGCGCCGTCTCGTTCTGCAGGCTGATCAGAAAACAGGGCGTGCTCTTGAAGGGGTAATCGAAAACGTAGGCGTCGTACGGGGACAGCAGGCCGGCCTTGATGGGTTCGCCGTCCTTGCCCACGAGCTTGACGCGATTGAATGTCTTGAGTTCCTCGGCTTGCGCGCTGTGCGTCAGCCGTTGTGTCAGACCCGCCATGGTGGCGATGCTGCCACAGATTTTGATAAATGATCTTCTGCGCATGTCAGACCCCGTGCATCACGGCAAGTAGTAAAAGGAAGGGGGCCCGGAGGCCCCCTGTGGACTGCGAGACGCTATTACGAGAAGAGATCGCGGTAGATGCCTTTTGCCCATTCAATGGTGGCATGTCCCTTGGCCTGATCGCGGTTCTCGAGCATGATGACATTGGCAAAGCCAAATGCCTTTTTCTTGTCATCGTAGGCGTAGCCCGCATCCACGCTGATGGCTTCCATCGGCTCGGCATTCACCATGGAGTAGCAGAGGGTGTGCGGGCTGACCCAGCTGATGTCCTTGCCCATCGACCGTGCTGCGATCACCTTGGCCACATAATGGCCTTCGCTGTTGGCCGTGTTGGCGCTCTTGGAGTATGGCTGGGGACGCGCGTCGCCCGCCACATATACCCGGTCATCGCCGATCACGTTGTACTTGAACGGGTCGATGTGCGCTTCCTTCTGCGGGCTGCTGTTATCCACCAGGCCCATCTGCTCGATGAGACGCGAGGCCCGCACGCCGGGGTAGATCGAGGCGTCGTCGAAATTGTAGCTGTCGAACTTGGTTTTGATGACCTTCTTCACCGGATCGACATCTTCGATTTCGGCCTTGCCGACGTATTCAACGATGCCTTTGTAGAGCTCATCGAACGCCGCATGGAAGCCCTTGGTCTTGATGGTGATGTCCGGATTGTGATCGAGCACCAGCACCTTGCCCTTGATCTTGTTCTTCTTGATATGCGAGGCGATCATGCAGGCGCGTTCGTACGGTGCGGGCAGGCAGCGGTAGTTGCCGCTGGGTACCGTCTGCACGAAGACGCCGCCCTCGAAGCCGAGAATCTTGTCGCGGATGGACACATGCTCGGTCGGCATGGCAAAGCCGCCGGGGAAATTGGTGCGCAGCATGTATTCCTTGTCCGTGTCCTTGACGCCGATGCGGCTGTAGTCGTAGTCGATGCCCGGTGCGATCACGAGGTAGTCGTATTTGATCGTGCCCTGGTTGGTGTGCAGTGTGCGGCTGCCACGATCGAGACCGGTGCAGGTCGCGTTGAAGAAGGTGTAGTTGCTGTTCTTCGCCGCATCGAGGAAGCTGTGGGCCGCCAGTGATTCGAGATTGATCAGGCCCGCGTACCACAGGTTGCTGGTGAAGCAGGATTCGTACATGTCGCGTTTTTCGACCAGCACGACATCAAGCTTGGGATTTTCCTTCTTTACATACTTCGCGATCGTAAGACCTGCAGTGCCGCCGCCAACCACTACCACGCGTGGCCCCTTGGCCTTGGGCAGTGCTGCCGCACCACCGGTATTCACCTTGGCGTCTTTCTCTTTTGCGGAGGCGGAGCCGGCAGCGCCAAGGCCGCCGACAACACCTGTGGCCAGGGCAGCCGTGGATGCCCCGCTGATCTTGATAAAGTCGCGTCTGGAAAATTTTTTGTCCATTGATTCCTCCTCGCTGAAGTTGGTTACCTACGATGGCTGCCAGAGCTGGCAGTGTCCCGAACGATATTTCTTGTTGCCTCGGTTTTACCTGTGAACCGATTGCCTCTAACTCTAGACCATAAATCAGGAATTACGAGACAAGCGCTGTGTTTTCCTGTGTCGGTGCGATGCTATGGCGGTGAATTTTAGGTAACAAAAAGGAGCAATCCCTGTGCCAGATAAAATATTTATATAAATTAATAATTTATAGCAAAGGCGAATGCCAATGCTGCCAGATTGGCATTCAAATTCGATTCATGGCGTCTGACAGAATGTCAGGCACTAAAATTGGATCAAAGCCAGATCATGTAACCCGATTCGAACCGGTGCGACAGCGCGGGATGGAACGGGAACATGCGGATCTTGTAATACTGCAATCCAGGCAGTCGCGGGGTCAGATCCAGTTTGAAAACGGTCTCGCCGTTGCTGTCCGATGTGGTTTCCGGCGTGAAGGTGTGGCTGTCGAGCCGGGTGAATTCACCGTTCTCGGTCTCACGCCCGACGAGACATTCCACGAGTACGTCATCGGCATGCAGCCCGTTCAGGCGCGCGGCTACCCGCATCGGCAGGACCTCTCCGGAGCAGATTTCCTGGGGCACATGGTCGAGGCGGCGCAGGCTCACGCCTGGCCAGCTTTGTTCGAGCCGCTTGCGCCACGCGGCGACTTCCTTGGCGCGGGAGAACTGGTTTCCCGTCATCGTGAGCCGTTGCCGCTTTGCCAGTGAGTAGTAGTTCTTGACGTAATCCATCACCATGCGCTCGGCATTGAAACGCGGCATGAGTGATTTCATCGAGTTCTTGGATTTTTTCACCCAGCCTTCCGGGTAACCGTAGCCATTGCGGTCGTAATAAAGCGGGATAACCTGGTTCTCGAGGATGTCGAGAAGTTCCTGGCTTTCTTCACGGTCGCGGTAGGCTTTGTCGTACTGCGGGCCGTGCGGGGTGATGGCCCAGCCGTTCTCGCCGTTGTAGCCCTCGCCCCACCACCCGTCGAGCACGCTCAGGTTGGTGATGCCGTTGATGCCGGCCTTCTCGCCGGAGGTGCCGCTGGCCTCCATCGGGTATTCCGGCGTGTTGAGCCATACGTCCACCCCGGTGACCAGCTTGCGCGCCAGCGCCAGATCGTAACCTTCGACGAGGATTATCTTGCCCTCGAACTCAGGGCGATGCGAATACTCATGGATCACCTGGATCAGACGTTGCGCAGGCATGTCGTGCGGGTGCGCCTTGCCGGCGACGATGAGCAAAACGGGGCGTTTTGGATCGTTGAACAGGCGCGCGAGCCGCTCGGGGTCGGAAAACAAAAGCGTGGCGCGCTTGTAGGTTGCAAACCGGCGCGCGAAGCCGATGACAAGAGTGTCCGCCGACTTCGGTGTGAGGTGTCGCGTCAGTCGTTCGATGATGGCTTCGCTGCAACCATTGCGCCGCTGTTGAAGCAAAACGCGGTCGCGTACATTTCCCAGCATCTCTGCCTTGAGCGACTGCAGTACGCTCCAGTAACTGTGGTTGGGGATGCTGTCGACATGTTCCCAGAATTCCGGGTTGAGCAGCTCGTTGCGCCATCCACCGCCGAAGCGCATGTCGAACAGATTGGCCCATTCACGCGCCAGGAATGTCGGCACGTGTACGCCGTTGGTGACGTAACCCAGCGGGTTTTCATCGGGCGGTATCTGTGGCCAGATATAGGCAGCCATACGCGCCGCCACACTGCCATGAATGCGGGAGACGCCGTTGCGGAAGCGCGAACCGCGCAGGGCGAGTGACGTTTGGTTAAAACCGCCCTGGTTGTTGGGGCTGGAGCCGAGTGACAGGAAATAGTCCATGTCGGTGCCAAGCTCCTTCACGTATTTCTCGAAATACGTGCCCATGAGGTGATGATCGAAGATATCGTGGCCGGCCGGCACCGGCGTGTGTGTCGTGAAAACGGTGCTGGCCGCCACCAGTTCGAAGGCACTGTCGAAGTCGAGCCCCTGGGCCACGTGCTCGCGGCAACGCTCCAGTATCAGGAACGCGGCGTGCCCTTCGTTGATATGCCAGATGGTCGGATTGAGGCCGACGGCTTGCAGTGCCCGCACACCACCGATCCCCAGGACAATCTCCTGCTGGATGCGTGTGTTGATGTCGCCGCCATACAGCTGATAGGTGATGCGGCGGTCGGCCTCGACGTTGTCGGAAAGATCACTGTCGAGAAGATAAAGCGTGATATGTCCGGCCTTGGCTTTCCATACCTTGAGCATCACGCGCCGCCCAGGCATATCCACGTGCACGTGGATCTCCTCGCCTTTGGCGTTTGTGGCCGGGAAAACCGGCAAATCGGCGAAATGGGTGGGCGCGTAATGCGCGACCTGGTTGCCGTGCGCGTCGATGGTCTGGGTGAAATAGCCCTGGCGGTAGAGCATGCCCACGGCGACAAAGGGCAGGCCGAGGTCGCTGGCGGCCTTGCAGTAATCGCCGGCCAGGATACCGAGGCCGCCAGAGTAGATCTGGAAGCTCTCGTGGAAGCCGAACTCGGCGCAGAAATAGGCGACCAGGTCTTCCGTGGGGTCGAGCAGTTGCTGGACGCCAGGCTTGGCGCGCTCCTGGTGATAGGTGTCGTAAACCGACAGGACGCGGTTGTAGTCTTCCAGGAAGACGCTGTCGTCCGCCGCTGCGTCCAGGCGTTTCTGCGAGACGCGGCGCAGAAATACCTTGGGGTTGTGTCCGCTGTCTCCCCACAGCTCGCGGTCAAGGCGGAAGAACAGCCCGCGCACCTCGCGGTCCCAGCTGTACAGGAGATCGTTGGCTAGTTCCTGCAGCCGTTTGAGGCGCTCCGGAATGACGGGCTGGACTTCGAGCGTGTAGCGTGTACCGGGCATAGTTCCTCAGTGGGTTAAGACAGGCATTGGCCGAATAGTATAGTATGAATCCCTGCCGCGGTGACCTTACTAAATATATGATGTTTTCCGAGTTGCCCGGTCAAGCGCACCATGCGGAAATCCGATTTTCACTATCATCTGCCCACTGAGCTGATCGCCCAACATCCCGCCTCGCCGCGGTCAGCGAGCCGTTTGCTGGTTCTTGATGGCGCCACCGGCGGGTGCCGGGATGCGCAGTTTACCGATCTGCCCTCCCTGTTGCGCGCGGGCGACCTGCTGGTGTTCAACGACACACGCGTGATCCCGGCGCGGCTGTTCGGGGCCAAGGACACCGGCGGGCGCATTGAGATGCTGATCGAGCGCATGCTCGATGCACACCGGGCGCTGGCGCAGGTGCGCGCCAGCAAACCACCCAAGCCCGGTTCAGGCATTTTGCTCGAGGGTGGCGTGGCAGTGAGGGTAGAGGGCCGCCACGGCGATTTTTATGAATTAGTCTTTATGGCGGATGAGCCTGTATGGCAGATTCTCGACCGCATCGGACATATGCCGCTCCCACCTTATATATCCCGTGCGGACGAAGCCGGTGACACCGAGCGTTATCAAACGATCTATGCTCGGCACCACGGCGCCGTGGCCGCACCGACGGCGGGACTGCATTTCGACGAGGCCATGCTGGCGCGTCTCCAGGCGCTGGGCGTGGAGAGTACCTACGTGACGTTGCACGTCGGCGCCGGGACGTTCCAGCCGCTGCGCGTCGACGACATCCACGCCCACCGCATGCACAAGGAATTCTTCCGAATCGATCAGGCCACCTGCGATCGAATCAACGCGGCCAAGGCATCAGGACGGCGTGTGATCGCGATCGGCACCACCGTGATGCGGGTGCTGGAGACAGCCGCCAAGGATGGTCGGGTGACGCCGTACGAAGGGGAGACGGATATTTTTATCTACCCGGGTTATCGATTCCAGATCGCCGACGCCTTGCTGACCAATTTTCATTTGCCCGAGTCCACACTGCTCATGCTGGTGTGCGCCTTTGGCGGCATGGAGCAGGTGCTGGGCGCCTATCGGCATGCGGTGCAGGAACGCTATCGCTTTTATAGTTATGGCGATGCTATGTTTGTGACGCTGAAGGCGTGAAATCTTTTATCCGAAGAAATAGAGAATAATGAAATTCGAATTGTTGAATTCCGATGGCGCTGCCCGCCGCGGGCGCATGACCTTTGCGCGAGGCACGGTCGAGACGCCGGCGTTCATGCCGGTCGGCACTTACGGTACGGTCAAGGCCATGACCCCGGAGGAACTGCGTGAGATCGGTGCCGAAATCATTCTCGGCAACACCTTTCATCTCATGCTGCGGCCCGGCGTGGAGGTGATCCGTGCCCACGGCGGGTTGCATCGTTTCATGCATTGGGAAGGACCGATCCTGACTGACTCCGGCGGATTTCAGGTGTGGAGTCTCGGCCAGTTGCGCAAGGTTACCGAGCAGGGTGTGCATTTTCAGTCGCCGGTGAACGGCGACCGTATCTTCATGGGGCCGGAAGAGTCCATGGCGGTGCAGCAGGCGCTCGATGCCGACATCATCATGATCTTCGATGAATGCACCCAACATCCGGCGACAGAATCCGAGGCGCGCGCCTCGATGGAACTGTCGCTGCGCTGGGCTGAGCGCAGCAAGCGCGCGCATGGCGATCATAAGGCCGCGCTCTTCGGCATCGTTCAGGGTGGCATGTACGAGCATTTACGCGATATCTCGCTCACCGGTCTCAAGCAAATCGGATTCGATGGCTATGCCATCGGCGGGCTGTCGGTGGGGGAGAGCAAGGAGGAGATGTTGCGTATTCTCTCGCACATCGCCCCGCAGATGCCGGAGGACAAGCCGCGCTACCTCATGGGGGTCGGCACGCCGGTGGATCTGGTGGAGGCGGTGCGCCGCGGCATGGACATGTTCGACTGCGTGATGCCGACGCGGAATGCCCGTAATGGCTGGCTGTTTACCCACGATGGGGCGGTAAAGATCAAAAACAGCCAATATGCCCGTGACACCGGTCCGGTGGACAGCCTCTGTGGCTGCTACACCTGTCGTCACTATAGCCGTGCCTATCTGCGCCATTTGCAGCAGGCCAACGAGATATTGGGCGCGCGCTTGGCCACGATCCATAATCTGTACTATTACCAGAGCCTGATGCGGGGGCTGCGCGAGGCCATTGCAGAAAAAAAACTGGATGATTTTGTTCAGAAGTTTTATCGTATGCGCCGCCCGGACGACCCCTCCGAGGAGCCGGGCGAGCCAAACGACACATAAAAGGAATAAGCCATGAATTTTCTGATCTCTGACGCCTGGGCCGAAGCCCCGGCCGCCGCGGGCGCACCGCCCCAGGGAAGCCCGGTAGTTACCCTCGTGATGCTCGGCGTGTTGTTCGCCGCGTTTTATTTCATCCTTATCCGTCCGCAGGCCAAGCGCGCCAAGGAGCACAAAGCCATGATCGCCGCGATCGCCAAGGGCGATGAAGTGGTGACCATGGGCGGCGTGCTGGGGCGGGTTACCGGCCTGAGCGATACCTATGTGACGGTTGAGATCGCCGCGGGAGTGGAGGTCAAAGTCCAGCGCCATGCCATCCAGTCGGTTTTGCCCAAGGGCACGATCAAGTCGGTCTGAAAAAAATAATTTCTGGCCATGCGATTTGCCATGGCTTGCGTGAATAATGAATAAATACCCTCTCTGGAAATACTTGCTGGTCCTCATCGTGGTGGCGGTGGGGTTTCTCTATGCCTTGCCCAATCTTTTTGGCGAGTATCCCGCCGTCCAGATCTCACCCACGCGCACGACCAAGGTTGATCAGGCGCTGCTGGCGCAAGTCGAAAACAAGCTGAAGCAGGCCAACCTGGCCTACAGTGGCGCACTGCTCGACGACAAGGGCGCAAGAATCCGCTTTGCCGATACCGAAACCCAGATCCGGGCGCGCGACCTGATAAACCAGGAACTGGGCGACACGTATGTGGTGGCGCTCAACCTGCTCCCGGCCACGCCGTCCTGGCTCGCCGCGCTCGGTGGCAAGCCCATGTACCTCGGCCTCGACCTGCGCGGCGGTGTGCATTTCCTCATGCAGGTGGACATGAGCGCCGTGCTCAAGAAGGCCGAGGAAAGCTATGTCGATGACATGCGCCGGGTGTTGCGCGAGAAAAAGGTGCAGTACCTGACGGTGACCCGCCAGGAGCGCGGTGGCATCGAGATTCGTTTCCGTGACGCTCAGGAGCGTGACAAGGGACGCACGCTGATGAGCAAGGAGATGCCGGATCTCGAATTGACCGACAGCAACCGCGGCAATGAGTTCGCGATCATCGCCGCGATGAAACAGACGGCGGTGGTGGAGAAGGGCCGTTTTGCACTCGAGCAGAACATGAACTCGCTGCGCAACCGCGTCAATGAACTCGGCGTGGCCGAACCCATCATCCAGCAGCAGGGTGCGGACCGCATCGTGGTGCAGCTGCCGGGCGTGCAGGATACCGCCAAGGCCAAGGAAATCCTCGGACGCACCGCGACGCTTGAGATCATGATGGTGGATGAGGAGCATGACCTCGGCGCCACCCTGAGCGGGTCGGTGCCGGCCGGCTCCAAGCTGTACAAGATGCGCGACGGCCGTCCGATCCTGCTCAAGAACCGTCTGATCTATTCCGGCGACAACATCGTCGATGCCGCTCCGGGCTTCGAAAGCCAGAGCAACCGCGCCATCGTGTCGATCACGCTCGATGCGCGTGGCGCGGCCATCAACCAGCGTGTCACCGGCGAGAACGTGGGCAAGCGCATGGCGGTGGTGTATATCGAGGTCAAGTCGGAACCCCGGGTCGATGAGCACGGGAAACCGATGATCGATGAACAGGGCAGACCGGTGCGCGTCAGCAAACGCATCGAGGAAGTGATCACGGCGCCGGTCATCCGCTCGCAGCTCGGCAAGCGATTCCAGATTGAAGGCATGGACTCCGTCAAGGAAGCCAATGAACTTTCCCTGCTGTTGCGCGCCGGCGCCTTCGCGGCCCCGGTGGAGATCATCGAAGAACGCACGGTGGGTCCGAGTCTCGGCGCCGACAACATCGCCAAGGGCTTCCACTCGACGTGGGTGGGTTTCACCGCCATCGCCGTCTTCATGAGTATTTATTACCTCGTGTTCGGCCTCGTTTCCGTCATTTCGCTGGCGGTGAACGTCGTGCTGCTGGTGTCGCTGCTGTCGATCCTGCAGGCCACGCTGACCCTGCCCGGTATGGCCGGTATCGCCTTGACGGTCGGCATGGCGATCGACGCCAACGTGCTGATCAACGAACGCATCCGTGAGGAATTGCGCAACGGCAACACGCCGCAAGCCAGCATTTATGCCGGGTATGAACGCGCCTTCGGCACGATCATCGACTCCAACATCACCGCCCTGATCGCGGGCCTGGCGCTCTTCATGTTCGGCACGGGACCGATTCGAGGTTTTGCCGTGGTGTTGTGTCTCGGCATTCTCACCTCCATGTTCAGCGCCGTAATGGTGTCGCGCAGCATGGTGAATCTGCTGTACGGAAGTCAGCGCAAGCTGGAGCGGATTGCCATCGGCAATACGCAATGGAAATGAGATAACAGCCGGATAACAACGCGCCATGGAATTTTTCAAGATACGAAAAGACATCCCGTTCATGCGCCACGCCCTGGCGTTCAACGTGATTTCCGTGATCACGTTCCTGCTGGCGGTTGTTTTCCTGGCGACGAAGGGCCTGAATTTCGGCGTCGACTTCACCGGCGGCACCGTGATGGAGGTGAGTTACAGCCATCCCGCCGAGGTTCCGCAGATCCGCGATTCATTGGCTGCGCTCGGTTTTCGCGATGTCAGTGTGCAGAACTTCGGTACCGCGCGTGACGTGCTGATCCGGCTGCCATTACGCAAGGAGACCTCCAGCGCCAAGCTGTCCGAGACGGTGATGGAGTCGCTGCGCCAGGTGGACAAGACGGTGGAGTTGCGGCGCGTGGAATTCGTCGGACCCCAGGTTGGCAAGGAACTGGTCGAAAACGGCGTGTGGGCATTGTTTTTCGTGTCGCTGGGCATCGTTCTTTATCTCTGGGCCCGATTTGAGTGGAAGTTCGGCATCGCCACCATCATTGCCAACCTGCATGACGTGGTGATCATTCTGGGTTTCTTTGCATTTTTCCA
>Ga0153916_10004275_pt1 | contig 10772 bp, 10 predicted proteins | sample Opewatmetagenome_FD_109642 | JGI IMG/M metagenome (GOLD analysis project Ga0153916, IMG submission 109642) | Freshwater wetland microbial communities from Ohio, USA - Open water 3 Core 3 Depth 4 metaG | ecosystem: Environmental > Aquatic > Freshwater > Wetlands | place: USA: Ohio, Lake Erie...
CATATCCCGTTCCTGATTGGTCGCAAGAAAATGCTCGCGGCGATCCTCGGTCCATTTGACCGGCCGGCCGAGCGCTCGCGCCGCGAACGGCACCAGCCCTTCCTCGGGATAGAAGATCGCTTTCGGTCCGAAACCGCCGCCGACGTCGTGCGGGGCGATCACCCGGACCTGCCGCTCCTCCACTCCAAGCATCTCGCTGGCGAGCCGCCCGATCAAATGAGGCGCCTGAGTCGCGGACCACATCGTGATCCGCTGTGCGCGCCGATCGTACTCGGCCAGCACCGCGCGGCCTTCCATAGCTTGACCGGCGCCGCGATGAATCTTGAACTGTTGTCGCAGCACGAGGTCGGCTCGCGCAAAAATCTCTGTGGCATCGCCGAAACCCAGCGTAAAGCGAGACGCTAGATTGTTGGCAATCTCCGGATACACCAGCGGCGCGCCATCTTCGAGCGCCTCCTTAGCGTCCGCAGCAACCGCCAGCGGCTCGTAGGCAACTTCGATCAGCTCCAGCGCATCCTCGGTTACGTAGCGATCGTCCCCCACGACAAACGCCACAGGCTCGCCCACGTAGCGCACTTCGTCATGCGCCAGCAGCAGTTGGGTCCGTGCGACGAGGAGGGGATTGGGCTGCAGAAGAGGGATCGCCTTACCGGCAGCGCCGAGGTCAGCGTGCGTAAACACGGCAACAACGCCGGCCAGCGACCTCGCGGCTGAGACGTCGATCGAGCGGATCTTGGCGTGGGCATGCGGGCTGCGCAACACAGCGGCGTGCAGCATGCCGGGCCGCTTCAGGTCGTCGGTGAAGCATCCCTGGCCCGTGAGGAGAGGCAGATCCTCGCGCCGCTCGACCCTGGTGCCGAAGAGCGCCCGACTCATGGCGTTCGCTCCCGGCGCAGCTGGGCGGCCACTTCTCGGACCGCGGCCACGATACCGCTATAGCCGGTACACCGGCAGAGATTGCCGGCGAGAGCCACTCGAATCTCGTTCTCGTCTTCAATATCGGGCCGCGTTTTGAGCAGGTCGACGATCGACATCAGGAAGCCCGGAGTACAGAATCCACACTGGAGCGCGTGATGCTTGTGGAACGCTGTCTGGATCAGATTCAGCTCGCCCGTGGGACCGGCCAGCCCTTCCACGGTCTCAACCCGGCGTCCATTTGCCTGAACTGCCAGTACCAGACACGAGCGGACGGCGGCCCCGTCCAGCAGAATCGTACAGCTTCCACAGACTCCATGCTCGCAGCCCAGATGCGTGCCGGTCAGATCCAGGTCCTGGCGCAGAAAATCGGCCAGCGTGCGGCGCGGCTCAACCTGACCGCTGTGCTGCCGGCCATTGATCGTGAGTTGAATGGTTCGCTTTTCCGCCATCTCAATTACCTTTGTTGGAACGCGCGGCCGCGGACTGAAGCGCTCGCTCGGCGAGCACACCGGCCAACTCGCGCCGGTATTCGGCGCTGGCGTGGATATCCGGCTCTGCCTCGAAGCTCGCCGCGGCGCGCTCGGCGAAGGCGTTCATCGCCTGCGGCGTGAGCGGCTCACCGCGCAATACGCCCTGCTCGTCTGTGCACAGGATCGGGACCGGCCCGACACCGGTAAACGCGAGCCGCGCGTCGGCGCAGCGGTGCGCCGGATCCTGCTCAATGATTGCGGCGACACCGACGAGCGCGAAGTCGCCGTAGCGCCGGGCGAACTCGGCAAAGGCGTAACCGGTTCGGGGTCGCGCCGCCGGGAAGCGGGCCTCGACGAGCACCTCGTCCGGCGCCAGCGCTGTCGTGAGATACGAGACGAAAAACTGCTCCGCAGGGACAGTGCGAGGTCCACGCGTGCTCTGTATCCTCAGCTCCGCGCCCAGGGCCAAGGCAACGGCGCCGAGTTCGGCTGCAGGGTCGGCGTGGGCAAGGCTCCCCACGACCGTGCCGCGGTTACGAATCTGGAAGTGGCCGATGAATGGCAGCGCCTCGGCCAGCAGGGGACAGGTCGCTGTCACCAGCGCGCTTAGCTCCGCAGCTCGCTGGCGCACGAGCGCGCCGACGGCAAGCCAGCCATCTTCCCGACGGAGATAGTCCAACTCCTCGACGCCGTTGATATCGACTATGGCCGCGGGTCGTGCCAGGCGAAAGTTGAGCAGCGGCATCAGGCTTTGCCCACCCGCCAGCACTTTGGCGTCTTCTCCATGATCGCGCAGCAGGCTTACAGTCTCCGCAACCGTGGTGGGATCGTGATACTCGAATGGGGCCGGCTTCATAGATCTCGATCAGGGGCTCCGCTTTTTCGCCGAGTCGGAGGTCGTCGCGGCGGATTCGGGTCCGAACGCGCCCTGTTGCCGCAGTGTTTCAATCCGCTCGGGAGTATATTCCAACACCTCCCGCAAGACGCTCTCCGTGTGCTGGCCAAGCGTCGGCGGGCTTATGAAATCAGCTTCGTGGCTTCGTGAAAACTTGATCGGGTTGCCGAGCACGCGGATTTCTCCACCCAGAGTATGCGCCACCGCGCGCACCATCCGGCGGTGGACGACTTGCGGATCGGCGAGCGCTTCGGCCACCGAGTTTACCGGCGCGCTCGGGATGCCGCGCTCGTGAAAACGCGCCAGGAGATTAGCACAATCATATTTCGCGAACGCCCGCTCTAGAATCGGCTCCAGTTCCGCGCGATTGGCGTGGCGACGCTCGTTGGTCTCGAAGCGAGGATCGTTCGCCAGGGCCGCCATTTCCAGCGCCTCACAGAGCTGTTGCCACATCCGCTCCGTATTGGCGCAGATGAGAACGTCGCGGCCATCGCGCGCGCGAAAGGCATTGTAGGTTGGAATCGACATATGTCCTCTGCCCTGGAGACCGGGGACGTCGCCGGAAATTAAGTAGTACTCGCCTAGATAGCTTAGCATCGCGACCTGGACGTCCAACATAGAGATGTCGATGGACTGGCCCGCTCCTGAGCGCTCCCGTTCCCAGAGCGCGGCCAAAATCGCCGTTGCCGCAGACTGGCCCGCGTTAAGATCGCCAATCGGTGTGCCGGAGCGGACCGGCCGCCCGCCGACCTCGCCGGTCAGACTCATCGCGCCGGATAGCGCCTGCACGATCATGTCATAGGCAGGTCGCGTCGCGTACGGTCCATCCTGGCCGAAGCCGGAGATCGAACAGTAGACGATCCGCGGGTTGATTGTCTTGATCGCGTCGTAGTCCACGCCCAGTTTTTTAGTTACGCCCGGGCGATACGCTTCGATGACCGCGTCTGCCCGCCGCACCAGGTCGTGGAATACGTTCCGGCCGGCGTCGGTGGAAAGGTCCAGCACAAGGCTCTGCTTGGTGCGATTGATCGCCAGAAAATAAGCGCTTTCGCCCTTGTAGAAATAAGGCGGCAAGGCGCGCGTGGGATCGCCGGCCTGAGGCTCGATCTTGATGATCTCCGCTCCGAGATCGGTCAGGATCTGGGTGCAGAACGGTCCGGCCAGGAATTGAGTAAGGTCGAGGATGCGGAGCCCGCTGAGCGGGGGGGAGGCGGAGTTCATCGGCTCATCGGTGCTACTGCTCGAAGAGGTGGATCGTGCAGGCAATGTGATCGAATCCCGCCACGCCGCCCCCCGTGCAGTGAGTTAGCCCAATGCGCGCCCCCGCGATTTGCCGCGGCCCGCAGTTGCCGCGCAACTGATTGACGATCTCCACGATCTGAGCCACCCCGGTGGCGCCCACCGGATGCCCCTTTGAGAGCAAGCCGCCACTCGGATTCACCGGAATGCGTCCGCCGATCTCGGTCGCCCCTTCGTCGATGAGCCGCCCGCCGTCGCCCGGCGCGCAGAAACCGAGCGCCTCGTAGTACATAAGCTCGCCGATAGTGAAGGCGTCGTGCACCTCTGCGACATCGACGTCCTCGGGACCCAGCCCAGCCATCTCATAGGCGGCAGCGGCCGCGCGGTAGCTCAGGTCGGACTTCGTCATATCGCGAAAGTCGTTCTTGAATAGGCCGGATTGAAGCACCGAAGCGCGCACCTTGACCGGCTTGCCGCGCAGCCGCGATGAGCACTCCGTTGCCGCCAGTACCACAGCGGCTGCGCCATCGCCGCTCGGGCAGCAATGCAAAATCGTGAGCGGGTCGGCGATCATGCGTGAGTTAAACACCTCCTCCAGCGTGTACTCGCGCTGGTACTGGGCGCGCGGGTTGTGGACGCTGTTATGGTGGTTCTTGACCGCTATCTTAGCGAGTTGCTCGATGGTGGTGCCGTACTCCATCATGTGGCGGCGTGCCCGCATGGCATAGACGGCAGGCATCAACACGCCCTGGTCGGCTTCGATGTCATCGCTCAACGGAAAGGCACCGCCGCCCAGCGCGGTCAACTTCTCCGCGCCAAAAGCGAGCGACACATCGTACATGCCGCTGGCCACACCCAGCCAGGCTTCTCGGAAAGCCGATGAGCCGCTCGAGCAGGCATTTTCCAAATTTAGAATCGGGATACTGGAGATGCCAATGCCCTTCAGCACTTTTTGGCCCAGGCTGGAACCGCCGAAAACACTGCCGCTGTAGGCCGCCTGCACCTGCCCGACGGCGACGCCGGCGTCCTCGAGGGCATCCAAGATCGGCGCCTGGGTAAGATCGACGATGCTGACTTCCGGCTGCTTGGCGAATCGGCTCATGCCGACGCCGATCACGCTGACTTCGCGCAGGTTCGCCATCACGCTCCTCCTGCTGATTTGCGCTCAGCCGCCAGCGGACGGAAGCGGACGCTGATCAGCTCTTCGCCGTCGCGGCCCTTGCCGATCGGCCCGGCATAGATCTCGACGGGAGTGTCCAGCGTTACCGGGCCATTCTGCCAGCCGTCCAGATGGCCGAAGACGCGCGGCCCCTCCGGCAAATCGACATAGCCGACGGCGTAAGGGGCTTTAAAGCCCGGGCTGTTGACGTGGATTACCGAATACGAATATAGCGATCCGCGACTGCTGAGCCGAACCTCCGCCATCGGCTTGCGCGACGCGCAGCTCGGACAGGCGTTGAACCGCGGAAAGAACACCTTGTCGCAACTCAAGCAGCGCCCTCCGACGAGCTGGGCCGACTCGCTCTCCAGCGGCAAGCCGCTCCAGTTCTCCGGCCGGTAAACTTTGGCTGACATGCCACTTGCTCCTTATCGTATCGTCGCACCCACTCGGTCGAGCCGGAACGCCCGCCGGCAGCGAACAATCAGGCTCATCTGGGTTTTCTGTGAAGAAATATTCACCACCGAGACCTAGCGTGGCGTAGCCGCAACCAAAACAGCAACCGCTATTTCACCACAGAGGCGCAGAGTACACAGAGTTCGAAGAATCTCTTAATCAAAAACTCTTTACTCCGCGCCCTCTGTGTCTCCGCGGTGCAAACTCCGATCCCTGCTTCACACTAGCATCAGCACACGCAAGCAGATTGATCTGCCGATCCTGTGTAAGCGGGAAATTATCCGATAATGAGACGTTATGTCAACCTGAGCCTGCAGAGTTAGCGCTTGATGATTGCTTTCGAAGGAGCTGTTTTAGGTGAGAGGTTCCTTTGAGAATGAAACGTTGATATTTTAGATTCAACAGATCGGTACCCGACAGAGAGGAATCGGGTTCATGCCAATGATTCATTTGATGATCCGCGCAGCTTTCGCCCTATGCCTGTTTTTCGGCATCGCTGGATGCGGTGAGAGCCCTAAGCAACTGTTTGAAACCGCCCAGTTCGAAGAGCTGCAAAATAATCAAAGCCACGCCCGGGAATTATACGAGCGGATCATTCAGACGCACCCGGATAGTGACTTTGCGAAAAAAGCAGCGCTACGCCTGGCCGAATTGAAAAAGAAGCCAAGTCATTAAGAAACTCCGGGAGTTCTTAAAGTAAGCCGCGGTTCAGGCAATGTGAGAAGAAACTCATCGGGTTTCGGCGCCCACACCGAAGATCTGATTGAACTCTTTCTCATAGCGGCTATAGTTTTTGACCACTCGATCCCAGTTCATTTCAAAGAGTTTAAGTTTGGTTGCCCGAGCGACAGGTTGATCGAGGTCGCTCCGAGTGGGATTCCTGTTTGAGCTGCGAATGACTAACTGGCCCTCGCGCGAGAGAACATAATCGATGAAGACGCGCGCAGCGGTCGGATGGAGAGAATTGGGGGCCATCGCCACCGAAACGGGTGGATTGGGAGCTATCGGCTCGATCGCCAGCCAATCCACTGGGGCCCCCTTGGATTTTAGAGTTTCCGCTATATTGACCCGCATCGTCGGTGTAAGGGGCACCTCGCCTGCGGCGACCAATTGAGAAATCAGCGTATGGCCTCGGCGTATCTGGGTCTGCTGTTTGGCCAGGCGCCGAAAATAGTCCGTGCCTTTGTCTTCCCCCATAATCTGCAAGAGCGAGGCAAACCACGGGATATCTTCGATCTCAACCGTCATTCTTCCCTTCCATCTCGGGTCCACAAGATCTTCCCATTTTTTGGGCAGTTCCCGTTCGCTGGTGAGTTTTGTGTTGTATCCTACGACCTCCATGTTGAAATACATTCCGGTCCAATGTCCGGTTTCATCCTTAAAGGCTTTTTGCACACCTTCTCTTTCCGGTGACAGATAGGGAACCAGATGCCCCGCGTCTTTGAGCAGCCACATTTGCAGTCCGCTGATAATATAGACATCGGCGAGATAGCGGCCGGCGCGAATTTCGGTGAGAATCTTCTGGATGAGTCGTTCGCCGGTGGAGCGAAAGGACTCGACCTCCAAGAAGGGATATTTCGTTTTGAACCCGTCCATGATTTTTTGCATGTCCGGGACGGTTGTGGTGTTGTAGACAACGACTTTTTTTTCTTCTCTGGCCTTCGCCAGCCTGCCGTCCTGAGCGGAGGCGGGCGATGAAAAACAGCTCAGCAGAAGAATCCACAGGGCGCATTGGATCCACGGCCTCATCGACGGCACCTTCCTTTCCATTGCTTGGCAACGCGGCGCGATCAAAACTTTTGACGCCCCGGCGAACCGGCCATGGGGCGGCATGATCCTATGCGATGGAGCGCGGGGATGGCAAGCGAAAAAGCCTTGCGCTTCAGACAGGGGGAAAGGGTCGTGTGGGACAAATGACAGCCGAGGCGCGATGAGCTTTGTCGACACTTGCCATGATCCCATAATTGAAAAAGCGGCCTTTTCCCTTTAATCTTCCCCTTGCGGGCGATGAGAAGCGGCATATGGAGCGCCTCCTTTCATTCAGTTCGCGCGGAAATCCATCGCTTAGATCGGCTAAAAAATGACTAACCCTGCGAATCATGCCGGCGTGCTGCCGGGCACCAAGGTCCTCGTCGCCCTCTCCGGCGGCGTGGACTCGTCGGTGGCCGCGGCGCTGCTCAAAGAAGCGGGCTTCGAGGTCTACGGCGCCCACATGATCTGTTGGGACGAGTGCGACTTGAAGGAAGAGAAACGCGATGCGCTGCGCGTCGCGCTGCAACTGGACATCCCTTTCATGTCCCTCGACTTTACCGCCGGTTATCGCCAGCGTGTTTTCGACTACATGATTCGTGAATACGCCGAGGGCAAAACTCCCAATCCCGACGTCATGTGCAACCGGGAAATCAAGTTCGGCCTGTTCCTGGAAAAGGCCGAGGAGTTGGGGATCGATTATGTCGCGACGGGACACTACGCGCGGCTGGATCACGACGGCCCTTGCCCCGCTTTATCGGAAGCCGCGGATAAGTCCAAAGATCAATCCTACTTCCTGTGGGCGGTCGAACGGCCGCAGTTGGGGCGCTGCCTGTTCCCGCTGGGGAACTACGCCAAGAGCGAAGTGCGGCGGATGGCCCGCCGCTTCGGCCTTCCCACCGCCGAGAAGACAGACTCCCAGGGGCTTTGTTTCGTCGGCAAGGTCAACTTCGGTTATTTTCTGCGCGGCTACCTGCCCCGCCGGGAAGGAGTCGTCACCAATGCCGAAGGCGATGTTTTGGGCAAGCATGACGGCGTCGCCTTCTACACCATCGGCCAGCGCCACGGCCTCGCCATCGGCGGCGGCGCGCCCTACTACGTGGCGGCAAAAGAACTCGAGACCAACACCTTGATCGTCGGTAAAGGAGCCGACGACCCGGTGTTGTATAAAAACGAACTGCGGATCCATCGGCTCAATTGGCTCTCCGAGTTTCGCGGCGGGGAGTGCGAAGTTCGAATCCGCTACCGCCAAGCGAAAGTACCCGCGCTCGTAACCGAAGATGACTGCGGAGCTCGGGTGATTTTCGACATACCCCAACGCGGCGTAGCGCCCGGTCAGTCGGCCGTTTTCTATAGACGGGAAAGACTGCTCGGCGGCGGAATCATTCTGTAGCACTCAACCGGGAGTCCCGCGCCGCTCCATCCATAGCCTTGCCAAGCCATTCTTAACGAATGGAAATTTCTCGGCCATTTTCTCATGCCTGCCAGCTCTCTTTAGAAAAGCGCCGAGATTTCGAGCTGTTCCATACGGTATGAGAATTGCTGTTTTAAGGTGCGTTATCAGTGAAACAGTCGCAGAGGGCGGTTTTTCCCGGCCCTGTCGCAGGGGGAACCGCAATGGCGATGAAAATTTTACCGAGCGCCCATCGACCCATGTCACCACGTTGGCTGATAGGTCTGGCGGTTTTACTGGTTCTCGCTGTCTCCACAGTTGGCGCCAATCCCTACCGTGACGATTGGTATTTTTCGCGGGACGAAATCGCAGCCGCTTATCGCTATCAATTGAATTTCGGCGAGCGAATCAACAATCCGCTCAAGGGGAGAAAATGTCTCCTTGGCGGGAAGCAAATCCAGGTTTCCCAGCGCGGCCGGCAGTTCTGGCTCTCTTGCCGTTTCGTCACCCAAACCATCGCCCACATCACGGAGATGCTCAACGTCGGCGCCGCGAAGTTTCTCTTCCCTCTGGATGCCGACCACGCCCACCTCGGCGTGCCGGTGGCACTGTGGCAGGAAAAATACGCCAACCTCTCGCCGGACGACATTCTGCCGGCAATGCTTGAGGATCCGGCGTTGGTGGCTCTTTATCATACCGCCGAACACCTGGTTACCGCTGATCCGAAAAACAAGGAGTGGAAGGCAAAGCGGAACGTCATCGGTTACTACGACGGGCGAAGCATTAAAATCTTACCGCCCCATCCGAAAGGCGCCGGGGTCGGCCTGCCGGAATCTTATCATTCGTACGGCGGCTTCAGGTTCTTGGCGAGTCCACTAGGTCAGCTCAACATCTTTCACAAGGGCGGAGTGACCGTTTTCGATATTTCACTCGATTTTGGCGATACCAACGACGATCTCGACGGCGTGCTATAACCCTCCGGGATTTCACCCGGATCATCGATCCCCTCCGTGCGCGCGATAAGATCGTGAACGCCGGCATGTCCCGCCGACGCGTCAGCGGAGATATTCGACCGGCAGCGGCACCTCCTGCACCGAGCCGTAGACACTCCGCAGGCTGTAGGCTCTGGCGCCGTTACGCGACGCCACCACGCGAGAAATTTCCACGCCCTGGGAGTGGACGGCCGTCCAATCTTCGATCGCTATGCCGGCGCTGATTTCGCCGCCGGCCAAAAGCCGGTGATAGGAGGGACGGCGCTGCGGTTCGCCGTCGTAGTGCGGACAGCAACTGCCGGGCAGAAAACCGAGGCATGCGAGCGGGCGCAGAGCGTCCGAGAACGAATCCGTCAGCCCCTGCTCGAACCAACAGATCGCTCCGGCGCTCACGCCGGTCAGCACGACGCCCGTCTCCCAGGCTTCGCGGAGAATCTCGATCACCCCCCAATCGCGCCAGACGGCGAGCAGGGTCTTGGTGTTGCCGCCGCCGACGTAGATCACATCTTGGTCGAGCAAGAACGATCGCAGTTCAGGCGTTCTTTTAAAGAAGGTGAGAACCGAAGGGCGGCAGCCAAGCTTCAAAAACGCGGCGTAAAAACTCGCCACATAATGATCCGGCTCGCCGCTCGCCGTCGGCACGAACGCCACGCGCGGGCTCTCAACACCGGTTTGTTGAATCACGTATTTCTCCAGCGCGAGATTCTCCGCGTCCCGATAGAATCCGCCGCCGCCGATGGCGATGATCTGTCGCGGTTTTTCCGGCATGGGTTCCCTTCGTGAGTGTTTCCGAATTCGGCAAGATTCCGCTACAGCGCGCCGATCGCGACGAGCGCCCGTTTCACTTCATCGATGCCTTCAGGCGACAGCGGCGCCTGCGGCGGTAGCGGCGGGCCGACGGGATATCCCTGAAGTTCGAGCGCGCCCTTGATGCAGGCGGCGAGATTGTACTTGGCGAAAACCTGGTTGAGCGCCCAGAGCGGCCGTTGCAGCGCCATCGCCACCGGCCAATCGCCGCGGCGGCAAAGCTCGTAAAGCTCGACGCTCTGGCGCGGCGCAATGCACGCCGGCCCGGCCATCCAGCCGACGCCGCCGATCAGCATGACGCAGGCGGGGATATGCGCCGATGCCGAGAATACTTTCATCCGCCCTTCGACTCTGTTGATGATCGAAAGCAGGCGGCCGGTGTTGGACGATGCGTCTTTGATGTAGCGGATGTTCGGCACGCGGCTCAATTTCTCAATCACCGGGAGGCTCAAATCCGAGCGCTGGAAGTTGGGATTGGTGTAAAGCACCACCGGCAGCGAGACCGCATCGGCGATCGCTTTGAAATAGTCGAAGACCCCTTCGTCCGAGATCGGGAAGTAGGCTTCGAGTATGGCGAGAATCCCTTGGCAGCCGAGCCGTTCGAACTCCCGCGCTTGCGCAACGGCGTCGGCGATCGTCGTCGAAGCCACACCCGCCACGACGGGCACGCGCCCGGCCGCCGCCTCCACGGTCA
>Ga0153916_10004276_pt1 | contig 10772 bp, 15 predicted proteins | sample Opewatmetagenome_FD_109642 | JGI IMG/M metagenome (GOLD analysis project Ga0153916, IMG submission 109642) | Freshwater wetland microbial communities from Ohio, USA - Open water 3 Core 3 Depth 4 metaG | ecosystem: Environmental > Aquatic > Freshwater > Wetlands | place: USA: Ohio, Lake Erie...
TGTGTAAGGGCGGCGGGGCTGCCGCGGAAAAGTACTCGCCCGCGCGACAGAACAGCCATGTCGCGGCAGGTCTGGTGAATGTCTTCGACGATATGCGTGGAAAGCAGCACGGTCCGGAATGAACGATTATAATGATTACGTGCTTTGAATTGATGGAGGTTTTCTTATTAAAGGAGGCTCAAGTAAAGATGAAGATCAACCGATGGGCAACCTTTGCAGCCCTGGTTTTAGCATTTATCGGAGCCCTGATAGCTCTAAGTGGTTCATGGTTAGTTTTTGTGGAACAAGCTCAGTTTCAAGGAGCAAGGATTTGGCCTCTCCCAGGCTTCGCTCTCGTGGATTGGGCTATAATGGGTACCCTTGGCTTTCTAGGTGTGCTGTTTAGTTACAGACCCAATGGTTCTGCCTGGCTAAAAACAATCTGGTTCGTTGTGGGCGCATTGATACCTCTCGTGGTACTCGGAGCGTTCTCGATCGGCTTATTTGTACTTATTTCTTTACTGTTTATCCTGGCATCTTCAATCATCATCAGCATACAAAAGAAAAGTAAGTGGCTTTGGCACCTGGGGTTGTTAATGGTGGGCGTAATCTGCAACCTTGGATTATTCTTGCTCTTCATCGCCTTCAGCAAGCTTTCTGCATAAACCAAAAATTCTTCTTGTACATATTCGAAACTTGATGCCTCAAGCGTTTCCTATATGCTTTTAGGATAATACAGAACTAAACCTGCTTCAGAAACTCGTCTACGGTGGATTCGAAAGTTTTTGTGTGTACCTGCACCGATGCCGCTTCAACTTGCTGGCTCGTCAATTGTGATTCCAATTCAATGCGCAGACGGACGGCGCGGCCCCTGGTGCCTGGAATGATGGCGGGATGATTCAAGACCAGCAGCAGCAACACAAGGGCTTGCTCTCGTTCACCCTGTTTCGCTTGCAAGCTAGCCAGACCAATGAGCGCTTCCAGCGCTATGAACCACCCTTTCGTTTCGATTGCGAGGCGCAATGCCTCGCGCCAAATGCGCCCGGCTTCAGCGTCATTTCCCAGTGCGAAAATACTTCGACTCATCTCAGCGAGCGCACGCGCCACATCCTGACGCGCACCAAGCTCGGTGAGTATATCCAGGCTTTTGCGGAACAAATTCACTGCCTGTACATGCTCACTTTGAAACTGTGCTATGACGCCGAGTCCACGGTAGGCAAAACCCAGACTCCAGCGATCTCCGACTGAACTACTCAGGGCAATACTTTCCTCCAGCGCAAGGCGCGCTTCGTCATAACGTTCAAGTAATAATGCGCTTGCGCTGAGCTCATTCAACCCAATGGATGTAAGGCGGGGATCGCCAATGAGGCGCAATTCTGCCACAACCGACAGTAATCGCCCGTATGCATCCAAAGGTTTAACCAATCCCTGCATGAATTCACTCGTGTCGGTATGACTAAGGAGACACAAAGCGGCGAACCACCGATCGCCAATCGCCGTGGCAATCTCCAACCCCTCTGAGTACAGCTCCAATCCTCTGGCATAGTTGCCGGTTGAACCGTTGACGAAGCCAAGAAAGGTTACCGATTCGACCAGCACGCGCAGCTCATTCAATGGACGCAAGATTTCCAGGCTGCGCTCAAGCATCGCTCCCGCCTGCGTGTGCCATGTCAACCGAAAAGCGAGAAAACCCTGGCACGTCAACAGATGACCTAACGCCACTTGCTCCATCCTGCCGGGGGGGGAGAGTAGATTGGCTGCCTCCAAAGCGGCAACGGCACGATCCAGCGCGTCGAGCCCTTCTCGATACCAGCCACGAATGTCGAAAAATATGGCGAATGTGCGTAAGGTTGCCTCGATCAAGGCGAACTCGCCATGCGTGCCAGCCCAATCCCACGCTGCTCGGAAGTTGTCCATCTCGGCGGTCAGCTCGGCGAGTGCCTCGTGCTGCGCGGAGCTTCGCAAGAGCCCGTCCGCCTGGCTGAAACAGGTCAGGTAATACCTGCCGTGACGCGCTTGGGTGGCGATTTGTTCTTCCGGAAATTCGGCAAGCTGATCAGCGACAAACTGACGGATGAGCTCATGCAGATCGTAACGTCCCGCGCCGCTGCGCCGGATTAACGATTTCGTCACCAAGGTGGAAAGCGTGGAAAGTGTGGCGCCTGTTATGACCTCGGCTGCCTCGCGCTTGAACCCACCCTGGAACACAGAAAGCCGCAGCAGGACTGCCTGCTCTTCTGCTGCAAGCAGTTTCCACGAATGGTCAATGACGGCTCGCATGGAGCGGTGACGGACCGGGAGGTCACGCGCGGATACGCTCAGGAAATCCAGACTGCGCGCGATCTCGCGGGCGATCTCGTCACAGTCGAGGATCCGCACCCAGGCTGCAGCCAGTTCAATGCCCAGGGGCATCCCATCCACAAGCTGGCAGATGCGAATAATGGCGGGGTAATCCTCTGCCGTCGCATTGAATCCGACGTGCGCCCGGCGAGCGCGCTGCAGGAACAACTCCACAGAAGTATCCCGCGCACTACCCTCCGCATAGGTGCTTTCAGGAACGGGTAGCCCCTGGACTTCAAACACCCATTCTCCCTGCAGCCCTAAGGACTCACGCGATGTAGCCAGCAGTTTAACGTGGAGCGCATTAGCAAGTAATTCGCCCAGCACCTCAATGCCTGACTCGGCTAATAAATGTTCGAGATTATCGATTAGAAGAAGGGCTTGCTTCTCCTTTAGATAATTGAAAAGCTGCGTTTTGGGATCGGAATGACTGGCACTCTCGAATGCAAACCCGATCGCGTCGGCGATCACCGGGACGATTAAGCGCGTTGTGTTTACCGGGGCAAAGGGAACGAAATAAATACCACCAGTGAAGACATCCTGCATATGCGCTGCAATCTCTATTGCCAGGCGGGTCTTCCCAATGCCGCCCGGCCCGACCAAAGTCAGCAGACGGCATTGAGGATCACGCAGGAGCTGGCTGAGCTGCTCTATTTCACGCTGACGACCGATCAATGGCGTAGGAAATATGGGGAGTTTGGTTTGGGGGATTGTCGGGACGGCGGCAGGCTTTGGTACGCGAGGCAGACGATCCACGCTCAATTCGCCGCGCGCCACTTTTACAAAGGTCGAACGTTCTGCTGGCGCGATGTCGAGACAGTTCGCCATCAGTTCAGCGATTTGTGTTGAGGGGCGCCGCTCGCCGTCTTCAACCTTACGCAGCAAAGCGATGGAACAGCCGACGCGCTCGGCAAACTCCTTGCGGGTGAGTTTCAGTTGGTCGCGCTGATGATGAAGCCATTCGCCAAATGTGTTCATGTGGACCTTTTGTATCCGAATTGTAACACTTTTTATAACACTTTCTGTAACATTGAGCTGTTACCTGTAAAGCACCTTGGCGATGTTTAATATGGATAGAGAAAGGTGTATAGAGAATGGCTTATTTGAAAACCAAACCTTATGAGCTCCAGCGTGACGAAGGGCAAAGAATCCAGTCTATGGGAGCACAGATTTCTGTAAAGGCGACCTCGGAACAAACGGGCGGAGTGTTCAACCTGTTTGAGCTGTCTTGCCCGCCTGGTTACGCCACGACGCTGCACATCCACTATACCGAAGATGTGGCAGTGTATGTTTTGGAGGGCGCTCTCACTTTTTTTTGGGGCTGTGAGAAAAAGGAAGCGGCGGCTGGGTCTTTCTTTTTCCAACCGCGAGATATACCGCACGGATTCCGTGTGGAAGGAACAACGCCGGCGCGGATTTTATACATGACCCTACCTGCGGGTTTCGACCGGTTCGTTCTTGAACAGGAACAGCTCGTTGTTTGTTCTGAGGCGATGATCTCTGCAGCCCGATACAAGATCGAGATCCTGGGACCGCTGCCTGAATGATCTGGCGATGGTTCACCATCATGTTTCTCGCCCTCGTCGTGATCGGACGAGAACAGCAGATCAAGCTTCGAGTGGAAGCGGAGGAGAAGCTGAAGACGATGTCGCTGGGCGGCGGGCTGGGAATTCGATGATTGTGTTACCTACCGTGCATCACACGCACAAGGACCGGCAAACTAATCCCTTTTAATTCCAGGCTGCGCGACTCCAGTGTACTGCCATCGACCCCAGCAGCCTGAAGCGCCTGCTCACTGACGATGATCTCTCCTGCGGCGGCTTTCGAAGCCAGGCGAGCAGCAGTGTTTACCTCGTCACCTATGGCGGATATATCCACCAATCCATCCGGAGTCCCGAAGGCTCCGAAATAGGCTACCCCTGAATGAACACCGATCCCTACAGGGATCTCCTGCTGCAGCATAACCCTGGACAGATTTTGGGCGACATTCAAAGTCCTGCGTACATAATCCGGACCTGCAAAGCCCGCGCCCCAAAAAGCAGCTACTGCATCGCCTGCCAGTTTTTCCACCAACCCATCTTCTTCGGTAATGACTTTGGTCGACTGTGTATAAAATCGATTAATCAGCCGGCTGAATTCAGAGGGGCTCATTTTCTCTGAGAGAGCCGTAGACCCACGTACGTCCGCGAAAAGCATGGACATTTCAACCTCAGCTCCCCCCGGAAATCTGCGCGAGGCTTCCTCGCAAATATTACAAATACGAGGATTTAGGTCAGAGCGCTGTTTACCGAACAAAGACTTGACGATGATCCCGCCAATGCCTCGAAAGGGGGCATTGCAGAATTTACAACGAGGGTCGCGGGGCAGCCTTCGAAATAACCGGCGCAAGCGTTTATCCACGTCAAAGGCGCTGGTCGTAAACCAAAAAGACCACACCTGTCCAACATCGAGAGGTTTTTTCTCGCTCAACTTGATATTTCCTTATTTGCTCACGCTCTTGCGATTGTCAAACTGTTTAAATATGAGTAAAATTACCATAAATAGTATAATAACGTCCCTGAACTAGAAATGCAAGAGGTGGAAAGTGAATGCTTCAAAACGATCTAAGAATGCGCGAGATGCCTACGGTCGGGGGGATGTGAAAGCATCTGCCCTGGCTCATACCCCCCATCAAATCGCGCAGGCAAGCGCACAGGAAAAACATGGCGGAGCAAGCAGCCAATACATTGGAAATATGGTTTACGGCGGCTTAGACGGAATCATAACTACCTTTGCGATTGTCAGCGGTGTAGCCGGCGCTCAATTGGGCGGAGATATCATCCTGATTCTGGGCTTGGCAAACCTGTTTGCTGATGGGTTTTCGATGGCCACTGGCGCATACCTTTCCACCAGGAGTGAGCAGGAGTATTACCAACGCGAGCGTCAGCGCGAGTCCTGGGAGGTGGAACACTTCCCTGAAGGGGAACGATTAGAGCTCCTCGAGCTCTATCGCCGCAGGGGTTATACCGAAACGGAAGCGGTTGCATTGGTCGAAATCTACTCACGCGATCCAAAGCACTGGGTAGATGCGATGATGGTCGATGAATTGGGGATGCTGCCGGACGAGCGTAAGCCACTGATCAGCGCCTTGGCGACCCTGGTATCATTTATTGTGGTTGGGTCTATCCCGCTTCTTGCTTACCTGTTGGGGCTCATCATCCATTTTCCAGCCAGGGATACTTTCCCGATTTCACTAGGGTTATCGGCTGTCGCTCTGTTTGGACTGGGTGCCGCGAAAGTTTTGGTCACACAGCACAACCCGTTTCGCAGCGGTCTGGAAACGCTGTTGGTAGGTGGTTTGGCTGCCGGAGTGGCATACATTGTGGGTGCCCTTCTCAGAGGGATTGGGGGAAAACCCTAATTCCCCAAGGGAATCCCTTACCAAATTTCAGGGACATCCCGGATTGAATCTTAGCGCCTCCGAAGTTATATTCAAAAATATAATTTCCGGAGGTGCTTGTATGTCATCCTGGTTATTTTTTCTAATAAGAACGATGCTTCTTAATTTATATAATCGAATCGCTGATGTTAGCCACAGTTTTGATAAAAAATTAATTCCTGTTCCAGTGATGCGCTTGGGAGAACAAAGGAAGAATGAGAGATATATTTCGAAAATTCGCTGGTAACGTATCCCGCTGGGCTGGATCTCCAGGGGCATTTTTCATCGCCGTTGTGGTGCTTTTCATCTGGGGGATCACTGGACCGCTCTTTAAGTTCTCTGATTCCTGGCAACTTGTGATCAACACCGGCACCACGATCGTCACTTTTTTGATGGTCTTCTTAATCCAGAACACGCAAAATCGGGAGTCTAGGGCTATCAACCTAAAACTCGACGAGTTGATACGTGCCATTAGCAAAGCGAGAAATGACATGATCGATGTGGAAAACGTCAGTGAGGACGAAATGGAAAAAGTAGAAGACCAGTTTCATCGTCTTATGAAACAGCTACGAAAGTAAGTAGCCTGATCAGTTCCTCACCAGGACATCATCGAATTACGATGCCCACGAATTAGAAAGGAGAAAACAAATGGATCTGATAAATTTCATCGTATGGCTCTCCATTGGGGCAGTGATTGGTTGGTTCGCCAGCTCGATGGTTAAAGCTGAACACAAGCGAGTACACAAACCAGTGCCCGATGAGGATTGCAGCTCTAAGAAGGATCAAGTCGGTCCAAGTTGAAATCCGCGATAACCTGTCTACTTGGGCTGCCCTTGCTGGACGATAGAATGCGTGAAAGCCCCATGTCGCATTGGAGGTAAATGGTATGACTATTTCCAAGCAGAAAGAAGCAGCGAAGGAAAACATCAAGAAAGCACAACAAAGATGGCAGGAAATGACACCTCGGGAACGCGCTTTAGCCCAGCCCGAAGGAAGAAAAAGGGCTAAACCAGGAACGAAAGGGGAAGGCGATTATTTCCGAATTGTTGTTCGATCCAAAAACGATTTCACCCTGTTCCGCTATCAGGATGTCGGTGAAAAAGGCCATATATTACGTCTTGCTGGTAAAAGAGAAAGCGGAACTTGGGATACGCAAGCCTGGCTCATCAGTAAAGAGGATGCCCATCTTGAAGGCGATGCCTTAATTGCCGACACCGATGATGCCAAGAAATTGGTCGAATCTCTGGGAACAAAGCCAAAGCATGTTAAAGGGGACATCTTTGAGGCGAAAGACAGGCCCAATGTCCCTGAGAGGAAAAAGCCAACAGAGGCGCAACGGAGAGCCCGACTCGAAAATATAAAAAAGGCGCAGCAAGCTCGCCGGGCAAGCGCATCGAAGAAATCGGGTTGAGAAAACTGAAACAATTCAACAAATGGGAAGCTCTGATCAGAGCCTGGTCACCACGCGAGGCATATCCTGCAATTCGGACGATAAGATTAGCCGTTCCACAAGGATTTTAGCTCAGGTTCGGAGTTCGAAGCCAGCTCCATATTTTTTTGCTCAACCGGTAGACTTTTCTCAAGCAAGTGTTCCATCCGAGCGGTCAAGCTAGCAATTTCAGACGCATGCGGGCCATCATCTAACGTAATTGTCATCTGCTTGATCAATTCCATTTTATCCTGCAGGTCTGCATAAGTTCTTTCATGTGTTCCATTTGGATCCGCAACGTGCACCGGAAACAGGTTGATATACAGGATCTGGATGGCAACCGCCAGCAAGGGTGCCAGTACCACACCCAGAAAGCCAAATGAATCGACTAATGCAATCATGACAATCACCAACAGCAGCGAACTGTATCGTTGGCGAGAAAAGATACGTGCCCCCAAAGTCATTTCCAGCAATATAGAAATCAACAAGGTGTAGGCTGCAGCTGCCAGACTTATCCCCCAACCCAACCCAGAGCCGACCACGACGGTCAATATCACCATCAGAACTGGGCCTAACCACGGTATCAACCGGGCAACTGCACCAATCAAAGCCAGCAGGATAGGATAATTGACCCCCAATATCCAGTATCCAATCCATAAACATACCCCACCTAAAACGCTTAGGGTGAACTCACGGCGCAAATAGGCACCGATACCGGTTTCAATGGCTTGCCAGATCTTACGCGCCTGGGCTCGGCTTTCCACGGGCAATAAAGATAACCAGAGCCGCTCAAAATGTATATGATCAGCACTCCAATACAAGGTTAACGCGATTATTATGGCCAGTCGCCCTAGAAATTCAAATGTGCCTTCTGCAGCGCCAAAAATAGCCCGGATCGCATGACTTGAACCGTCACCTATCAGCGCATCATATAACACCTGGGTAGGGGGCAACTGTCCGGCGAGATTAACGATTAGGGGAAATTGAGCATGCAATCCAATATTTTTGAACCGTTCATAGGTCATAAAAAGGTCATCAATCGCTTGCTGCAAATTGGCAAGCAATGGTCCAGTAATCACGAAAATTAATACACTAAACGCACAAACTATCAGTCCGAATGAGATTGCCAGGGCTAACCCCTTGTGCGGAACCCAGTGACTGAACAACTCAACCATGGGACGTAAGGCTGCAGCCGCAGCTAGAGAGAGCAAGAACATGACTACCGCCACGTTGAACTGCCAGAGCAGACCCAGAACTGTCAGGGTGATAAGCACCAGAGCGGCAATCCACGCGACACGAATCATAATTTTTCCTCTTGACATTCCTGGTCTAGGTAAAGATCAAGGTCAATGGCAAACGCTTCGATAGCGTCTTCAATTTGGTCAGTAGCTTCATTCGAACGCGCACCTTTTTTACGAAGCTGTTTACGCACATCCCCAATGAGATCCTGAACTTCATAACGTAAGGTACTGTTTAAATCTCGACCAGCTGGTAATGACCTGTTCACCTGATCTGTAGAAATAACGAAGCGATTCCAAAATAGTTGAACAACAGCTGCTAATGGGATTGCGATCAAGCCTCCAGGCAGCCCCAAGAGTGAGGTAAAGGTTGCCAGGGACAGCAATGTAATGATCGGATTTACGCCCACCGCAGCGCGCATTATACGCGGCACGAGCAGAAAATTCTCAAGCCCCTGGATGATAACAGTCGCCAGCAATACCCATATAACCAGGACTGGCTCTATTGAAAAGGCGACCAATGATGCCGGAATCGCCCCTAAGGCTGGACCCAATACAGGGATCGCTTCGAATATACCCGCGATAAGCGCCAGGACGAAGGCATTGGGCAGGCCAAGTATCAAGTAAGTGATTAATGCCATTAAACCAATCACAAGGCAAAGGATCAACTGGCCGCGCACAAAGGCTCCCACGCGTGATTCAATCAACTCAATAAATTCCCGGACTTGCTGGCGCTGACGCAAAGGCACAATCAGCAGCAAGCTGCGTAGAGTCCACTCGCTTTCCATGATCCAAAACGAAGTTAAAAGAAATACTGCCATGGCTGTGACTAAGCCAGATAAAAAGGTGCCGATAATTCCGATGGAGAGGGTTACCGCATCTAGAGATCCATTTTCTAGAGGAGAGGCGCTCAACATCTTCCGCAAATCTGATGGCAGGTTTAGCCCGATATTCTGTAATAACAGGCTGGGTGAGTTCAAGAAAACTGTTCGCAGGTCAAGATAAATTTTGGGGAGTGAGACAAACAAAGCGAGCGTCTGTTTGAAAAGCATTGGCACGGTCATCCATATGACTGCCGCAAATCCCCCCAGCAAGATTAAAAAAGTTATCGCAAGGCTAAGTCCACGTGAAAAGCCGCGCCGGACAAACCAATCCACCATCGGGCGAATAGCAGTGCCCAGGATCACTGCAGCAAAGAGAACCAGGACCACCATACGGTAACGATAAAGCAGCCAGAAACCCAGCCAGACAGAAACGACGGATAAGGTTGCCAGAATCACCTGGCGAGCAGTCCAATCAGGAACATTTTTGGAATGGTTAGACATGATCAGGATCAATACCCATCAAGATCGAGGTCTTCATTCGAAGCACCTCGATCTTGAAGGAATAAAACTTTATCTTCTTTTAGAACCAGCCAAGCAGCAGTCCCACAATCAGGATCAAGAGCAAGAAGCCAACCAGTCCAGATCCCCTGTAGCCCCAACTGCGGCTGTATGGCCAGACAGGCAAGCCTCCTATCAGAAGGAGAATTAATATGATGACCAATATTGTTGTTAGCATAGAGTCTCCTATTCCTTCATGTGCGGATCGAGTTTTTCCTGCACTTTGCCCTCGATCTGCCCCATAAAATCAGCGATCTGGCGTTGAATTTCACTTATTGAGTATCCATAACGCTCTTGCAGAATTCCTGCAAGCTTGTCGACGCTTCCGTGAATGCGGTCGAGATCGTCATTGGTGAGTCTGCCCCAACGGGACTGTATTTCACCACGGACTTGTTTCCATTTGCCTTGCAAGATATTTTGGTTCATGAATTTACCTCCTAAGGTATCCGGTTTTTTTCGTACATTACCAATTATTCTGAGCAAATCGCCAGTCGATCTGTTTAATCCTACCTGACATCGTCATGTTCGCGCTCGACCGTACGCACCGTGCGCGAGGCTGGATTGTAGAAAAGCAACCAGACCAACCGGACGAGAAGCCAGCCCACCAGGGCATAAATCAGTATGGCGATAATCGCCGGTATTTCTAGCACCATGCCATTAAACGACGGAGCCGAGGTGAGGCCCTTAAAAGGCCACAAGAACAGATCTGTGAAAGAATAGATCACAGAGGCGAAGGGATTGTCGGGGTTAGCAGCAATCAACTTAAACATCACTCTCAATCCAATCAGCGCCTCTAAAAAGCCAAACAACAGCCAAATAAGCTGGGCGAGCCGGCTGACAAGCAGACGCCGCCCGGCGTTCAGATCTTCGACGACCTGGGTTTGACGCTCGTAACCATCGATATGGTGGATATTAGCGCGTACCTGGCGATCTACTGGCTGAGTTTCATCGATTTTATCCATGGAAACCTCCATTCTAGTGATCAA
>Ga0153916_10004277_pt1 | contig 10772 bp, 9 predicted proteins | sample Opewatmetagenome_FD_109642 | JGI IMG/M metagenome (GOLD analysis project Ga0153916, IMG submission 109642) | Freshwater wetland microbial communities from Ohio, USA - Open water 3 Core 3 Depth 4 metaG | ecosystem: Environmental > Aquatic > Freshwater > Wetlands | place: USA: Ohio, Lake Erie, Old...
CTGATCGCCGCGGTGTCGCTGGCCTGCCTGGTGTTTTACCTCGGCGTCGTCGGCGAGCAGGACCGGAACTACGGCGGCACGACGAGCGGGTTGCGCTGGGTCTTCTGGCTGGCCCCGCTGTGGTTCGTTGCGATGCTCCCGGGGGCCGACGCGATGGCCCGGCGGGCCTGGACCCGCTGGCTCGCCTTGGCGATGCTGGCCCTCTCGGCCCTGTCGGCGAGCTACCCCACCTGGAACCCCTGGACGCACCCGTGGATCTACGATTTCCTGGAGTACCTTCGCCGGACATCCTGAGGATCGAATCCGTGACCAAGAAAACCGTCCGCACCGGCATCGTCGGCTGCGGCTTTTCCGCGACGTTTCACTTCGAGGCCCTCGAGCGGGTCTACGGGACCAATGTGGAGGTCGTGGGGGTTTACTCGAAGGATGCGGCCGGCGCGAACGCCTACGCGGAGCAGCGGGGCATTCGGGCCTTCGAGAGCCTGGAAAGCCTCCTGGACGAGGTCGAAGTGATTCACGTCTGCGTGCCGCCGGTGGCCCACGAGCCGATCTCCATCGAAGGGCTCCGGCGCGACAAGTTCGTCGTCTGCGAGAAGCCGCTGACCGGCTACTTCGGCGACGGCTCGCCGGATTTCCACTGGGACCGCGCCGACAAGCAGCTCGCGCTGCGCACTGCGCTGGCCAGCGTCGAGCGGATCCTCGAGGCCGAGCACGCCAGCCGCGGGCGGCTCCTGTACGCGGAGAACTGGGTCTACGCGCCGGCGGTGCAGAAGGAGCGGGAGATCCTGGAGAAGACCGGCGGGCAGGTCCTCTGGATCCACGGCGAAGAGGCGCATAGCGGCTCGCACTCGGTCGACTATGCCTATTCCGCCCGCTGCGGCGGCGGGGTGCTGATCGGCAAGGCGTGCCACCCGCTGACGGCGGCGTTGTACCTGAAGCGGGTCGAAGGGCGGGCCCGCGACGGCCGGCCGATCCGCCCCAGGTCCGTCTCCGCCCGAACCCACGCCATCACCCGCTTGCCGACCTTCCGCGACGCCGGCCACCTCCGCCGCGACTACTACGACATCGACGATTTCTCCATGATTCACGTCGAGTTCACCGACGGCACGATCGCCACCGTCTTCGCTTCCGACGTCGTACTGGGCGGGATCCACAACTGGCTCGAGGTCTGCGCCGACAACCACCGCTCGATCTGCAACATCAACCCCAACACCGCGATGCAGACCTACAATCCCAAGGAAGAGTACTTCCGCGACGTGTACGTGGTGGAGAAGATCGGCACGAAGCAGGGCTGGGCCTGCACCTCGCCCGACGAGGACTGGTTCACCGGCTATCACCAGGAGATGGAGGCCTTTTACCGCACGATCGCCTACGGCGAGCCGCTCCAGAGCGACAGCCTCCTGGCGGCCGACGCGATCTCGACCATTTACAGCGCCTACCTGTCCGCCGATCGCCGCGGCGCCGCGGTGGACGTGAAGACCTATTGACTCTGCCGATTGCTGCGCGGATTCCTGCTTGGAGGAACAACCCTATGCCAACTCGCACCTCTACCCCTTTCCCGAAGCCCGGTCTTCTCCTGGCGATCGCGATGGTCGCCGGCTATCTCCCGGCGGCGAGCACACTGGGAGCGGCCGCCGACGTTGCGCCGGCGGTCCTGAGCGTGCCGGCCGATCGGTCTACCATCCATCTGGCGGTCCCACTGCCGGAGGCCGTCAAGCCCGCTGCGTCCGCGGCGTGGGAGCTGGTTGAGGTCGAGCGGCCGGAGGTCAAGATTCCCGCCCAGCGAATCCCGGCGATGGCCTCCGACGGAACGGTTGCCGAGAAAGGGGCGCGGCTAGCCGCCGACGTCCCGCCGCGGGAAGATGCCGCCGGGGTCCGCCGGTTTCGGCTCGAGCCGGCGCGGGCCGGTGCGGCCGAGAAAAAGACGGGCTTCCGGTTCCGCGAGGTCGACGACAAGTCGCTCGGCCTGTGGGACGGCGACCGCCCCGTGCTGGTCTACAACCACGGCGTCATCACCGATGCCAAGATCCCGGCGAAGGACACCCGCCGCAGCCGCGCCTGCTACGTCCATCCCCTGTACGGGCTCAACGGGGAAGTGCTCACCGACGATTTCCCCAAGGACCACTACCATCACCACGGCATCTTCTGGTCCTGGCCGCACGTGGGGATCGACGGCCGGGAGTACGACCTCTGGGTCTACGACAACATCCAGCAGAAGCTCGTCCGCTGGATCTGCCGCGAGGCCGGGCCGGTGGCCGCGGTCCTCGGCGTCGAGAACGGCTGGTTCGTGGGCACGAAGAAGGTGATGATCGAGCGGGTGTGGCTGCGGGTCTACCGGGCCGCCGGCGGCGAGCGGTCGCTCGACCTCGAGTTCGTTTGGATTCCCGCCGACAAATCCATCACCCTCCAGGGCGCGGAAGGCAAGAGCTACGGCGGGCTGAACCTCCGCTACGCGCCGCGGAAGGAGACGGTGATCACGGTGCCCGGCGGCCGCACCAAGGACGACCTGCCCGACACGCCGCTGGCCTGGGCCGATCTCAGCGCGCGGTTTGGCGGGACGCCGGGCCGGAGCGGGGCGGCGATCTTCGTCGACCCCGCCCACCCCGATTTTCCCCCCACCTGGCTCACCCGCCACTACGGCATCCTCTGCGTCGGCTGGCCGGGCGTGAAGGCCAGGACGTTCGAGCCGGGCACGGCGATCCGGCTCAACTACCGCGTCTGGGTCCACAAGTCGGACGTCGAGTCCGACCAGTTGAAGCAGGCTTTCGGCGGCTACGGGGCCGGGATGAAGGCCCAATGGGAGGTCGGGCAGAAGCCATGACCCCGCGAGAGCGCTGGCTCGCGCTTTTGGAGAACCGCCGGCCGGACCGGATTCCCACGGACTATCAGGCCACCCCCGAGGTGACCGCCCGGCTGCTCAAGGACCTCGACTGTGCCGACGAGACGGCGCTGTGGCGAAAGCTCCACGTCGATAAGCGGAAGATGGTCGAGCCGCGGTGGAAGCGGGCCCATCACCCTCTCGATCCGCAGGCCGACCTGTGGGGCGTGCGCTATCGCAAGGCCGACTACGGCTCGGGGAGCTACGACGAGCCGTGCTTTCATCCGTTGGCGGCGGCCCAAAGCGTCGAGGAGGTCCACGCCCACCGCTGGCCCGACCCGGACGATTTTGACTACCGGGTGGTCACCCAGGCGGTCGAGGAGGACGACGGGCACTGGCCGATCCACGCCGGCTGTTACGAGCCGTTCTTGCTGTACGGCTACCTCCGCGGGCTGGCCGCCGCGTTGGAAGACCTTCTCCTTCGCCCGCAGATTGCCGAGGCGATCCTGGGGCACCTGTTCGAGTTCCACGAGGAGCATCACCGGCGGATCTTCGCGGCGGGTGGGGGGCGGATCGACCTGACCTGGGTGGCCGAGGACCTCGGGGCCCAGACCGGTCCGCTCGTGAGCCTGGCCACCTACCGCCGCTTTCTGCTCCCCAACCAGGTGAGGATGGCCGAGCTGGCCCGGTCGTTCGGGGTCCACGTGATGTATCACACCGACGGCGCGGCGAGGATGTTCCTGCCGGACCTGGTGGATCGGGTGCGGATCGAGGTCCTCAACCCGATCCAGTGGCGCTGTCCGGGCATGGGGCGGGAATCGCTCGTGGCCGAGTACGGCGGCCGGCTGATCTTCCACGGCTCGATCGACAACCAGAAAACGCTGGCCTTCGGCTCGGTGGACGACGTGGTCGAGGAGGTCCGTCAGAGCGTGGCGATCTACCGCACGGCGCGGTGGATCTGCGCGCCCTGCCACAATCTCCAGCCGATCACGCCCACCGAGAACGTCGTGGCGCTATATGAGACGATCCACCGGCTGGGGGCGGGCTAAGCCGCACGCGGCTTCAAGGTGTTTCGTTTTCGCCGGCTCTCCGGGAGAGTGCCCGGGCCATGCGGAGGATGTCCCAGCCGCCCTTGATCCCAACGTGGAACAGGAGGTACCCGTACCAGGCGATCGAAGCGAAGACCATGGCGGTCCAGAAGCCGATCAGGACGTTGTTCATTGTCGGGTCTCCTGGGAGGAACCGGTCTGCCCCTGACCGAGGGCCCGGCCGACCAGCGAGCCGACGATCAGGCCGGCGAAGGCCAGGGCGAAGGCCGAGAGCCCCGCGACCGCCGCGGGAATCTGCGACTCTTTGGGAACGATGAGGTTGACGACGATGAAGGACAACGGGCCGATGGCGCCCAGCACGATCGCCGCCACGGCGCCGTGGCGGTTGGTCCATCGCCAGTAGAGGGCCCCGACCAACAGGGCGAACAGGCTGGCCAGGTAGATGTTGCCGGTCACGGCCAGGTAGTCCCAGGCCGCGCCGGGCAGCTCGTACCACAGCCCGTAGAAGACCAGGAAGACGCCGATCGCCAGCACCAGAAGGCGCACGGCGAGCAGCTTGGCCCGCAGCGAGAGCGGCCTGCGCAGGCAGGGACTGATCAGGTCGTTGTAGATCACCGTGGCCCAGGTCAAGAGGTAGCCGCTGTCGGTCGACATCTCGGCGGCCAGCATGGCGGCGATCATCAGGCCGAGCAGGCCGGGGCCGAGGATCGTGTGCAGATAGGCCGGCATGGCGGTGAGGCTGCCCATGCCCTGGGGCAGCCCCCCCTTGTGCCAGAAGTACAGGAACGCCCCGATCCCCCACACGCCCGGCAGCCCGAACCGGCCTACGTAGTAGAAGGACGTGCGCCGGTAGATCTTCTTGGCGGTGTCAGCGTCGCGGGCGGCCAGCACCCGGGCGATCGTCGTCTGCCATGTGGTGGCTACCGCCACCATGGTGATCGCCTGCCACACGACCCACGCCCAGCCGAAGGCCGAGACTGGGTTGAACGGATGGGCCAAGGTCACGTCGGTCGATTTGTCAGGAAGGCTCGTGTCGACCATGGTCGCGCCCATCTGGTGCAAGTCCCACAGGCCGTTGATCAGGTTCGACCAGCCGACGTCCCAGACCACCAGCACCGAGGTCACGACGATCCCCGCGCCCATCACGAGGAACTGGAGATAGTCGGTCACCAGCACCGAGAGCATGCCGCCGAGCATGGTGTACACGAGCACGATCGCCAACAGGCCGGTCATCATGACCTCGAGGTATCCGAAGGTGACGGGGAACCCGAGCAGGCTTCCCGCAAACTTGGCCTTCGCATCGAGCCCGCTGACGTACATCAGGAAATCGCCGCCGAGGCGGAGAAAGATCCCCATGTTGAGCAGGCCGCCGATGATGATCACCAGCCCGGCCAGCCAGCGGACTCTCTTGCCGAACCGCTTCTCGAACAGCTCGGGGATGGTCATCACCCCGGCGTTGCGCATGGGCACGATGACGAAGCCGGTGATTCCCACGATGAGCATGGCGAGGCAGCCGAGCACGCCGGGGATAGCCCCGGACAGCCCGTTCTTAAAGCCTTGCTCCGCGGTGTACATGATCGTGACGATGCCGACCTCGGTGGCGGCCAGCGAGGCGACGCCGAGGTTGAGGTCCATTTCCCGTCCGGCGACGGCGAAGTCGTCGACGTTGCGCACGTACTTGCGCATCCACAGGCCCGCCACGATGCAGCCGATCATGTAGACCGCGATGATGATCCAGTCGATGGGCAACAGGGTCGTCATGCGAGGAAGCCTCCCGCGTTGTGCCGTAGAATCGATCCCGCGAGTATACTGAGGCGACGGGCTAAGCCGCAAGCGGCTGGGCAGGAAGCCGCTTGCGGCTCAGCCGACTTGCAGCGCTGCCGGGCCGGCGCCGGTGACGAAGAAATCGCTCCGGGGGGCACGTTCCGGGAATCGGGCGCGATAGGATTCGGCCCATGCCCGCAAAAACTCGTCGGCGCGGGCGGTCTCGACCAGGGCCCAGACGCTGCCGCCGAAGCCGGCCCCGAACGCCGAGGCCGCCGCGGCCCCGAGCGACCGGGCACTGGCCGCGAGGCGCGACGTCTCGGGCACCTGGTTGCCCAGCAGCTCTTCCGCGGCTCGCTGCGAGCGGTCCACCAGCGCGCCGAACTCACCGAGATCGCCGCGGGCCAGGGCCTCGCCGGCCGCCGGCAGGACCCGCTCGTTTTCCACCAAAAAATGATCCAACCGCCGCAGCAGGGCCTGGCGATCCAAGCCACCGTCCTCCGCGGTCGCGACCGCTTGTCGGAGCCGCTCCGCCGCGTCCGGCCCGCCGGCCAGGACGGCAGCCAGGTGGGGATCGCTCCGGCCGGTCGCGCGGCGCCATAGCTCGACCAGCATCGCCGCCAATCGCGAGGCCGCGTTGTATTTCTCCCGGGCCGCCCCGGTCTTTTCGGCCACCACCCCGCTGACGCCCACGGCCAACGTGTAACCCGGCGGGACCGGGATCGTCCGCTGGAAACGGACCGGGCAGTAGGCATACTGGCTGATCTGGCCGGGCCGGCCACAAAGGATGGCGGTGTGGTCCTCGCTTCCCCCAAAAGTGCCGACGCCGCGGTCCCCCGCCAGGGACCCGAACGTCTGCCCGTTCTCTATCGTGGCGAGGTATCCGGCCAGGTCGGTCGGGTCGTGGACGTTGTCCTGGAACTCCCGTCGGTTGGCCAAGCCGTTCACCTCAGCCAGGGCGAGGAAGCCGGCGACGATGAAGGCGCTGGAGCTGCTCATCCCGGCCGCCGGGGGCAGGTCGCTGGCCAGGACGATGGTCGCGCCGCGGCACGCCCCGGGGAAGTTGCGTGCGATCCGCCGGGCGACGGTCGCCGGATAGTTCGACCAGTGGCCCAAGCGAGGGACGAGCCCGGGGGCCAGCTCGAAACCGGCGGCTTCCCGCCGGACCGCGTCGATGACCACGACCAAGGGGTCCGACCGGGGCGAGACGACCAGGGAGAAACCCCGCTCGGCGGCGACGACCATCGTCTGGCCGCCGGCGTAGTCGGTGTGCTTGCCGAGGACCTCGATCCGGCCGGGGACGAAAAAACCCTTGGGCCGAGCGGTCGGAGCGGGGCGGGCGGCCTTCCACGCGGCCGCCGCCGTGGCCAACAGCTCCGCCCGGCGGGCACTGGCGGCCCGGCCCAACCCGGCCGCGTGCAGCCGATCGCCCAGCGCGAGTCGATCGGTCAGCTCGCCGGAGTAGTCGATCCGCTCGATCACAGGCTGACCTCGATGCCCGCAAGCTTGGGGGCAACCGCGGCGACGTCCCGCCGGCTGGTCAGGTCCAGCACCGGGGCCCGAACGCCCACCACGCGAAACGGGTGTCCCAATTGATCGATGGTATACTGGACCGCGTCGGGGAGCTCAAGCTCTCCGCGGCGGGAAGGGCGGATCGCGCGGCAGGCCTGGAAAATCGCGGGGCCGAACCGCCAGCAGTTCATGCTCAGCCAGAGCGGCTGCGGCATTGAGGCCAGGGCGGCCGGGTCCGGCTTCTCGATGATCTCTTGGAGGCACCCTCGAGCGTCGATCTTGCCCACGGCAAACTCCCGGATCCGCTCGGCCGGGATGTTGCTCCCGGAGAGCATGCTCTCCCGCTCGAACAGGGCCACGGCAAAGCCGTCCTCGTGGCGGAGCCGGGCGAGCGCCTCGACCGGGTAGTAATTGTCGGAGTTGACGACCAGGAAGGGATCGTCCGCGGCGAACGACTCCGCGGCGGCCACGGCGTCGGCCGTGCCGCGGGGATGCTCCTGGACGGCGAACTCGATCGAAAGACGCCGCGGCCGCACCCGTTCCTGATAGTAGTCCCGCAGCGCCTGGTGGTCTGGGGCGACCACCAGGCACACCCGGCGGTGGCCCGCGTCGGCCAGGGCCGACAGAACGTAGTCCAGAAAGGGCCGGCCGACGGGGATGAGCGCCTTGACCCCCGTCTCGGCCGCGGCCTCCTGGAGGGCGTCCAAGGGCGCCTGGGCATCGGCCCGTTTCATCCGGGTCCCCAACCCGCGGGCGAGGATCACAGCTTTGTCCATCGGCAGCGGCATTCCGGTCCCCCTGCGGTGATTGACTCAAATCCATCTATTATTGCCCCAGATCCCCAACTCGCCAAGCGCCAGCGGGCCGATCTGGGATCGGACCCATCACGGACGGCCCGATGGAGGGGAGCCAAGCGCCCTGTCTTCTCGCCCGGCCAATTGCATCTCCCGCTCCCTTCTGCTATCACGTCAGGGACCTGTAAGCTGTTTGCGTCGGTTTGCGCTTGTTTGCGTCCATCTGCGGTTTCATCGGTCAAAGGAAGGAAAGCAAACCTGGCGCCGGGGTGTTAGGAGGGGCTCTCAATGGCCAAACCTGTGCGCGTCGGTCTGGTCGGCTCGCAGTTCGTCTCCACAATTCACGCCGAGTCGTTCAAATCGGTCCCCCAGGCGGAGGTAATGGCGGTGGCTTCCCCCACGCCCGGCCACGCCAAGGCCTTGGCAGAGAGGCTTTGCATCCCCCACCACCTGACCGATTACCAAGAACTGTTGGAGATGGACGAGATCGACCTGATTGTGCTGGGGGTGCCCAACGACCTGCACTGCGAGTTCACGGTTCGGGCCGCGGCGGCCGGCAAGCACGTCGTCTGCGAGAAACCGCTGTGCCTGAACCTCCCGGAGGCCGACCGGATGGTCGAGGCCTGCCGCCGCGCGGGCGTGAAGCTGATGTACGCCGAAGAGATCTGCTTCGCCCCGAAGTACGTCCGGATGAAGAAGCTCTTGGACGACGGGGCCCTGGGCCAGCCCACGCTGGTCAAGCAAGCGGAAAAGCACGACGGCCCGCACGCACCCCACTTCTGGGACGTCGGGCGCTCCGGTGGCGGCGTGACGATGGACATGGGCTGCCATGCCATCGAGTTCTTCCGCTGGATGCTCGACAAGCGCCCGATCAAGTCGGTCTACGCCCAGATGGACACCCTGGTCCACAAGGACAAGACCCAAGGGGACGATAACGCCCTGATCCTCGTGGAATTCGAGGGGGGCTGCGTCGGGCTGGCCGAGGAGAGCTGGACCAAGCTCGGCGGCATGGACGACCGCGCCGAGGTCTACGGCTCCCAGGGCGTCGCGTTGGCCGACCTGCTGCGCGGCAATTCGATCCACACCTACAGCTCCGCCGGCTACGACTACGCCGTGGAGAAGGCCGGCACGACCAGGGGGTGGAGCTTCACGATCTACGAGGAGGCTTGGAACTACGGCTTCCCCCAGGAGATGGCCCATTTCGTGGATTGCGTGGCCGGCGACAAGCCGCCGATGGAGACGGGGGACGACGGCCGCGCGGTGCTCGAGGCGATCTTCGCCGCCTACGAGTCGGCCCGCACCGGCCGCAAGGTCCCGCTCCCCTTCCGCACCGACGCCGCCAAGCCGTTCGATCTATGGAAAAAGACCGAGTAAGCATCCGGACAAGAGATGTCTCGCAGAGACAATGGATACCCTCAAAGAGGATCTCTCGCCAAGGCGCCAAGGCGCAAAGCAGAAATGACGAGGGAATTGAACCGCAGAATCGCAGAGATGCGGAGAGTGAGAACCAAAGACGTGAGAAGAGACGGGCGCCTCCTCCGCTTCTCCGCGACTCTGCGGTTATCCCTGTCTTTCTTCTTTGCGCCTTGGCGCCTCTGCGAGAGACTTCTCTTGCCTTGCCGTTTGCGCTAAAGTCTGAACCTTGATATGCCCCACAGGAGATGACACGATGAACTTCGCTTGGAGACTGACGATTCGATTGCTGGCGCTGGTCGCGCTTTGGGGCTGGAACCTGGCCTTGGGGGCCGATTCCCCGGACCCGCGGAGCCGCCTCGAAAAACGCACTTATCGCAACGCCGAGGGAGAGACGCTTCCCTACCGGCTGTCCGTGCCCCGCAACTACGACCCCGCGAAGAAGTATCCGCTCGTCCTTTTCCTGCACGGGGCCGGCGAGCGGGGCAACGACAACGAGGCCCAGCTCAAACACGCCGGGGTGCTCCGCCTGGTGAGCGACGAAGTGGCGGCCAAGCATCCCTGTTTCCTCGTCGCGCCGCAGTGCCCGACGGGCGACACCTGGGGCGGCCTGCCCAGGGGCCGCAAGTCCGACTTCAAGGCGTCGGACCAGCCGGGCAAGGCGATGCGCCTCACCATGGCCCTGCTCGACGCGCTGGACAAAGAATACTCGATCGACCCGGCGCGGCGGTACGTGACGGGGCTGTCGATGGGCGGGTTCGGATCGTTCGATCTCTGCGCCCGCCGCCCGAAGGACATCGCCGCAGCAATGCCCATCTGCGGCGGCGGCGACACCAGCAAGGCCAAGGACATGCGTGAGATCGCCTTTTGGGTGTTCCACGGCGGCGCCGACCCCGTGGTTTCCCCCGCGCTGTCGCAGAAGATGGTCGAGGCCCTCAAGGAGGCTGGGGCCAAGGTGAAGTACACGGAGTATCCGGGCGTCGGGCACGACTCCTGGACCCCGGCCTACAAGGAGCCGGAGCTGGTCGAGTGGCTCTTCGGCCAGCACCGCGAGCCGGGCAAGTGAGCCTGCTAAGCCCAGGGGTTGCAGCCCCTGGGCTTGAAGCGTGTTCCATCCTCAATGCAGAGTTCAATAATACGAGGAGATCACCCATGCACAGCCACCAACGAGACGCTTCATCGCCAACTGGCCGCCGGGCGGGAGTCGACCGCCGGGGCTTCCTGGCCGGCACCGCCGCGGCCACGCTCACCGTGCTTGAGCCCCAGCTCGTCTCCGGCACCCAGGCCAGCTCCAAGGTCCGCCTGGGGCTGGTCGGCTGCGGCGGGCGGGGCAACTGGATCGCCGACCTGTTCGTCCGGCACGGCGGCTACCAGTTCGTGGCCGGCGCCGACTACTTCCAGGACCGCGTGGACAACTTCGGC
>Ga0153916_10004278_pt1 | contig 10771 bp, 12 predicted proteins | sample Opewatmetagenome_FD_109642 | JGI IMG/M metagenome (GOLD analysis project Ga0153916, IMG submission 109642) | Freshwater wetland microbial communities from Ohio, USA - Open water 3 Core 3 Depth 4 metaG | ecosystem: Environmental > Aquatic > Freshwater > Wetlands | place: USA: Ohio, Lake Erie...
GAAGACAACCCTATTTCCACCTCGATCTTACGCTTCAACAACGACCGCAACAACCGCTCATCAAACGATACTCCGGACGCTTTCAGCGCGTCGATCAGAAGGTTTCTCGAGCCTATTCCAATGCGCTTCTCGATGAGCTCGTCGCTCACGCGGACATTGTACTCCTGAAACACCTTCTGAAAAGAAGCAACAACAGCTCGTTTTGAATCGGCCAGTGTCCCGTCCCAATCGAAAATAACCGCACAGTTCATTCCCAATTCTGCTCCAAGAAGTGTGGAAAAAAGACTGCTAACGGCTTATAAAACTATCCGCCGCTGCTTCCTTCTCTCACTGTCGCAAGGTCTTCCCGAAAAACACCGGCGGACAAATACTGCCAGTCTATTCGAGCCTTTTTATTATGTGGTATCCGAACTTGGTCTTAGTTATCGCCGAGATCTGGCCTTTCTGAAGGGCGAATGCAGCACTCTCGAATTCCTTGACCATCTTTCCTCTTCCGAACGTTCCAAGGTCGCCGCCACGCTTGCCCGAAGGGCAAAGCGACACTTGCTGAGCAATGTTTGTAAGCTTCTCACCCTTGTTCAACCTATCCAATATGGCTTGGGCTTCCTGTTGCGTCTTGACCAAGATATGGGCACAATGAACTTTGTCCGGCATAGCCTAGACTGTCGCAAGACGCGTTTTATAACGTTTCTGCAGCGAAACCCCAAGGTTTGTTGATGTTTAAAAATTAATTAGAGGGTAGAACCTTCTAGCAACTCAACCTTGTGAAAGCGAAAACAACGATTCGGTCTCGAAGGTTGAACAAGTGAATGAACAATGGGCAGCGTCAAGAACATAGAAATAGTTAAGAAACCCACAGCAAACGCGATGGGCATCGGACGATTCGTCTTCTCAGACCGCTACTCTGTTTTCGACTGGGGAGAAATGCCAGACTTAATCGAAGGCAAGGGCGCTGCACTCTGTATGATGGGGGCTTACTGCTTCGAAAAGCTTGAAGCCGCCAACATAAGAACACATTACAGAGGCCTCGTCGACAAAGACGGAAAAACCCGCCGCTTCAACGAGCTGAGCGAACCCTCAAACATAATGGAAGTAAGCCTCGTAAACATACACAGACCAGAGGCTCACAAAGAAAAGGGAAAACTCCGATACGACTACACAACGTACACACCGAAGCTGCGCAACTTTCTGATACCGCTCGAGATAATCTACCGCAACAGTCTCCCCCAAGGCTCTTCAGTCTTCAAAAGACTCGAACAAAAAGAAATCACACCCCAAGACTTGGGACTGGACAGATATCCCAAACCCGGCGAACACCTCCCAAGACCCATCTTCGACGTGAGCACAAAGCTTGAGGAGAAGGACAGATACGTCACATGGACAGAAGCGAAGGAAATCGCAGGCTTGACTGACGATGAGGTTGGCCAGATCAAGGCTTTGCTCCTGAAAATCGACGAGTCGATAACGCGTTTGACCGCAAGAGCGGGATTGAAAAACGAAGATGGAAAAATAGAACTAGCCTTTGACCCCGACAGAAAGCTTATGGCTGTCGATGTGGCGGGGACGCTTGACGAATGCCGATTCACTTACAATCAACTGCACGTCAGCAAAGAAATAGCCAGACTTTTCTACAGAAAGACCGAATGGTACAAGGACGTGGAAGAAGCCAAGAAGATGGCAGAAGCTCAAGGCGTGAAAAACTGGCGAACACTCTGTCGGTCAAAGCCGCCACGATTAGACCCGCACCTCAAACAGATAATAAGCGCAATATACATGGCAGCCACAAACGACGTGACTGGTCGCAGACTGTTCGACGTGCCACGCTTGGGCGAAGTAGTTGAAGAATATCGCAAGTATGAAGGTGAACATAAATGATCAGCAACACTATCAGAAACATAATATCCGAGTATGAAACCTGCAAAGTCAGGATAGGCGTTTTGGGCTCACACTCAGCTCTCGAAGTCGCTTCAGGAGCAAAACAGGAAGGATTCGAAACCGTAGTTGTGTGCCAAAAGGGCAGGGAAAAAACCTACACAAAACATTATCGAAACCTGTTCAACCATTTCATCGTTGTCGACAAATTTGCCGACATTGCTCAAGACGAGCCGCTTCAGCGATTGACCGATTTGTGTCCGATATGGGTGCCAAATCGCTCATTCTCCGTTTACATAGGCTACGACACTATTGAGAACAAGTTCACCGTGCCTATAATGGGCAACCGCTACATGCTCAAAACAGAAGAACGCAACACTCCACGCAACCAAACCTATCTACTCGAAAAAGCAAATATTCCGACACCGAAAACGTTCAAATCCCCAAACGAAATAGATCGCCTCGCAATCGTCAAAGTACCCGAAAAAGAACGAAAAATAGAAAGAGCATTCTTCTACGCCTCCTCACCAGAAGAATTCAACAAAAAAGCCGAAGACCGCATCAACAAAGGAACAATCAGCCGCGAAGACCTGGAAAAGGCAGTCATCGAAGAATATATCGTGGGTGCAAAGTTCAACGCCAACTTCTTCTGGTCGCCACTCACAGAAGAGCTCGACCTGCTGGGATTCGACAAGCGAATCCAAACAGACCTAGACGGCGTCTTGGATTTGCCCGCCCCGGAACAGTTGGAGCTCGGCATGGCTACACAAAACATTGAAGTTGGACACATGGGCGTGACTATGCGCGAAAGTCAGCTTGAGAAAATATTCGAGTACGGCGAACGCTTCGTGAACGTCTCCAAAGAGGAATACGCGCCAGGCATGATAGGCCTGTTTGCTCTTCAAGGCGCAATGACGAAAGACATGGAGTTCCACGTTTTCGACGTAAGCCCGCGCGTACCGGGTTGTCCATGCGTGGAGCCCACGTCGCCCTACATGAAGTACAAGTATGGAATGGAAGTGGGCCCCGGACGAAGAGTCGCCATGGAGATCAAACGTGCAATGAAAGAGGGTAGACTCGGAGAAATCCTAACATGATAACGTCAGACGACATTGCCAACGTCCTTGACAGTTATGATTTGGACAATCTCGCCATCGGCACGTTGGGTTCACATTCTGCCCTGAACATCTTCAAAGGCGCCAAGCAAGAAGGCTTCAGAACCGTCAGCATCTGCAAGAAAAACGACGCTGTAGTCTATGAGAAATTTCCTCTGGTTGATGAACTCATCTTCGTCGAGGATTTCACAGAGATTCTGAAAGAAGACCTCCAAGAATGCCTGAGAGAACTCAACGTCGTGCTCATTCCACACGGCTCGTTCACAGCCTATCTCAGCACGGAACAGATGACCGAGAAACTCCTAGTTCCAATGTTTGGAAACAGGCAGCTCTTGCATTGGGAAGCCGACCGTGAGAAGCAGGAAGAATGGCTAAGAAAATCAGGGTTGAGACTGCCGAAGACATACCAGAGACCAGACCAGATAGACAGGCTAGTCATAGCGAAACTTCCAGGCGCAAAGGGTGGAAGAGGTTATTTCCTCTCCAACTCGCCAGAATCTTTCCGCAAGAAAATCAACGAAATGATCAACAGACGCCTACTAACCCATCAGGACGTCGCCCGAATCCACCTGCAGGAATATGCGTTGGGCGTGAACGTTTACCCACATTATTTCGCCTCGATCATGAAAGACGACGTCGAATTCTTGGGCGTTGACAGACGATACGAATCAGCAGTCGACGCCATCGGCAGGATACCTGCAAGCGAACAACTCGAAATCGGCGTTAACCCCACGTACACCATCGTGGGCAACATTCCGATCACCCTTAGAGAATCACTGCTTCCGGAACTCATCAGAATGGGGGACAACGTCCACAAAACAGCCAAGAAACTGGCTCCACCAGGCATAATAGGTCCATTCTGTCTGGAAACAGTGATAACTGACAATCTGGAGATCTACACTTTCGAGATATCAGCGAGGATAGTAGCGGGCACGAACGTAGGCATCGGAGTTTCACCCTACGCGTACCTCAAGTATAATGAGGGTATGTACATGGGTAGGCGGATCGCCGTAGAAATCAAGGAAGCATTGAGTAAGGGACAGATCCACAAAGTATTCGCCTAATAACTCGCAGCCAGCGTATAGAGGTTTCTTCTATCCAGTTTTTACATATCCCATTATTAGCTTCGGAGCCGCAGTCCGATATTGAGGAGAAGGGAGATTGCCCGAAGACTATCGCTGGCTTTTCGTCGACAAAGTCCCGCTGCTCTACGACAAGAAACACGTAGCGAAACAGCTTCAAGTGGAGACTTGGCTTGACCTCGCACAGGTGTTGAAGGAACTCGGCGTAGACAAACTGGAACAACCAACAAGAACTCCACAGCAATCATTAGACTATGTCGTCTAAGCGAGGCTGCAAACCCTCAACACTTCGTCAAAACTCTCTCTGGCCCTATGATGCTTGTACCTCTTCAAAGCCTGAACAAGGACATCCTTATCAACTTCGCCAATTCTTCTGGCAACAATGTCCGCCACAGCCCGATCCATGAACAGAAACTGACATAGAGAAGTGACGTTCGAAACCCTCCGATTGACACTGGCACTCTCAAAATCCACGATACATGGTTTGCCTGTTTTATCGATGATCAAGTGCTTTGGCGCATGACTCAGTTCGCCATGGTCTAAGCCTATTTCGTCAAGACGCCAGCACTGCCCCAGCAGATCACGCAGAGCATTCTTCACGATCGTTTTGGGTTTCCTCTTCTTCAACCAGTCAGGAAACGGCGATCCTTCCACGAACTGTATGACCAGAAAGTTGCGACTCGCGTCAATCATTTTCGGTCCCACCCCTGCCGTGTTGGCTTTTTTCAGCATTTCAGCCTCATGCGCCATGCTTGAACGGTCAGCATCCACTCTGCGAATCTTCAACGCCACCTGCTCTCCCTTTCTGTGGGCAAGCACGACGATGCCTACGCACCCCTTCCCCAAGACACGCATATCAGAAACGATTTTCCTCCCAGTAAACTCTATATTGGATATTCCAAACTTACGCAATTCCGCTAAGCGTTTTCTCAATTCACCTTTGCTGGGTTTAGGATAGCAGATTACAGACGCATAGGGCTCTTGAGCCAGCCGTTCAAGCTCGACGATAGCGGAACATAAAGTTGGGGTCAGTTTTTGCACCGCAGATTCTTATCTTTCGTACGGTCGGTCATGCAACTGGTTCTGCTCCAAATCTCTTGGCGCGTTTTTTCCACATGCGATTAATTAGCATGTTGTAAAACAATCTGGGCACTATGGGCTTCGCCATGAGACTCACCGTTTCTTCAGGTATCGGCAGGTCGTTTGCCAATGCATCCGCGGCAAGATCCAATGCTTTCCTTGCGTTGCGAGCTTTACCGCCAGCTTCTGTGAGCGGCTTGCCCTCTATGGCACCACCTTGTCCCAGCGCCAAGCCTCCGAGCCATTTCATTCCGACTTCGGATGCGAAACGTCTACTGATCGCCAACGCAGTATCACATTGGCCTGCTTCTGGGAAACGCCTTATCCTAACAAGCAAGTCGAAAACTTCCTCAAGCTTTCGATACTCATAATTACCTTTCACATATTTCGGACTTGAGCATTCCACTTTAACCTTCAAAAAGCTTCCCCCTTAATCGAAGAAGAATCTGGCAGACACATATTATTCTTTTTCTACAACTGATTTTTCACAGAGCTTGTTTCGACACTCAAACTGAAAGTCTATGTATGTTTTCTTTCGTGCCTAAACCAGACTGATTGAAGTCGCTGCTAGCTTGCTTTCACATCCTCTTGTTACCAGAATATAGAAGGGGACGATCTTGTCCTTTGACTTTCCGCTAGTCATCTTTCGATTAGAGAACACGGTGAATTGCTCTTTTGTATTGGCATTGTCCAGATCCTCACAGGTTTTTGCCTCTCCAATCGTCACTTGAGCAGCTCTTCTTAGGTTAAGCCGTCTATTAAAATTTTGCAAAACCCCTGCTGTTCCGCGGCAGAACCGTCACCGATTTTTAACAGGGCTCATGTGGGCTCATTTCTAGTCACCAAACGAAAGTTTACAAGGATTACAACCAAACAAAGAGTTTACAGAACCCAGTTTTCACAAGAGAAAAATACTTCACAGTCTATGTTTAGGTGATTAATAGAGTCTGAGGTTATGTCACAAGAACAGATAAAATATAGGCAATTATCTGCGAAGATTGTCGGAAGCAATGTTGTCTGTTTTCGGTTGGAAGACGAAACCTTGATTAAGGTTCATGTTGAAATGGCAAGAGTAGGTGTAGCTGTAGACAGGAAAAATCCCGACGGAACACCTCTATACCTTTTTAGCACAAACCTGAGAATTGAGACACAAACAAAAGACAAGACATTTTATGCTCCACCACCACCGCAACCAACCAAAAGTGTAAGTGATAAGAAAGCAGATCAGTCATATACCGCTTGATTAATACCTATCAACCGAAAAGTAACACGTTCAAGAAAAAGTTTAATCAATCGAAGAGGTAACAGAACCCTGAATAATCTACGATAAGGCGAAAACCAGTTAGGGAGTGAGAAGCTGTGGAAAAACTACTTGTATGGCAGGTATTCTTTGCCCAGCAGTTCTCTCGCGATGACTGTTCTTTGAATGTTTGTTGCACCTTCAGCGCCGACGCAGTAGGACATTATGCCGCGTAAACCCATTTCCAACGGACATTCTTTTGAATAGCCGTAGGCGCCCAACCAAATCATCGCTCGCTTGTAAATGTCGAATGCCAAATGGGGCGCAATAAGCTTGCACGCAGCGATCATCTTGCTTACTTCCAAAGCGGCAAACTTGTTCTCCCTGTAACGCATTTCCTGCATCCACGCCGTGCGGTATGTAAGCGACGTCAGTGCTTCGAGATGCGCCCAATCGTCTGCCAACTCAAACTGAATTCCTTCAAACTTCCCGATTGGTCTGCCGAAAGCTTTGCGCACCTTAATGTAGTCCATCCCGATGTCAAGCGCTCTTCGAGCAGCTCCCACGCACACTGCAGCGATTAGTATTCGTGCACAGTCGAAACCTTCCATCGTGAGGTAGAACCCCTTGTCCACCTCGCCAATGCGGTAGGAGTCAGGAATCTTGACGTTTTCCATCTTGAAGCCTCCAGTGGAAATTGCCATTCTACCCATGTCTTCCAGACGCTTGTTGATCTCAACTCCCGGTGCGTCCATGGGTAAGTAGAATCCCGTCATGCCTCGATGCGCCGCATCCAGTGGAGCGGGCGATGTCCTAGCCAAAACGAAATAGCCCCCGCCCATCTTCTTGGATTCTTCGGTACCGCTGATGTACATTTTCTCTCCGTTGAGAATCCAGTTGTTCCCTTCCTTCTTTGCCGTGGATTTGATAGCTGCCACATCCGAACCCCCGCCCGATTCTGTTGAAGCTATGCCGATGAAAGCGTCACCCCTGAACGCTTTCTTCATGACAACATCACGCACTTCTTCTGTGCAGTGTCGATCCACAACATACCCCCACGAGGATTCTACGAGCCAAAAAACGGGCAAAGCGATACTGATGTCCGCGTAGCCCAACTCTTCAGCCGCTATGCAAGCGGTAACCCAGTCAGCACCTGTGCCCCCATGCGATTGGGGAGCAGTCATTACTAGCAATCCCAAATCAGCCATGCTTTTTATGGTTTCACTAGGTATCTCACCGTTAGAGTCCATTTCTCGGATCTTTTCCAAGGGCAGGTTCTTGTCGCACCATTCTCGAATGGCTTTTCTGAAAAGCTCTTGCTCCTCTGTGAAGCTGAAATCTACCATACGTAGGTTCACCTTGAAGCCTACTACCAAGCCTTCGGCTATAAAAATTGTTCGAACTTCTAGGCGGGAATCTTCTTCAGAAGCTCTTCAACCGGACTCTGGTTGAGATGCAGTCCGAGCCTTTCAAGGCTGATGCCCATGGCCAAACCCAGCAACTGTGTGTAGTATACTATAGGCATGTTTAGCTTTGCCCCCACAGTTGATGAAGCATCCTTCTGTTTCGTGTCGAACATTATTCCACATTCTGGACAAGAAACGACCAAACCATCAATGTTCAAAGTCTGCAACACCTTGAGCTTGGTTCCTGAAAGTGACAGCGCCGAATCAGGGTGACTGCGCGTCAATGCCGCGCCGCAACAATCAAGCTTTTCAGGATAGTCGATGCTTTCAGCGCCAACGGCGGCTATCAACTCGTCCAGTTTGCTCGGCAATTCCGCATCGTCAGGTCTTCCCAAGTCGCTGTAACGTATGAGTTGGCAGCCAACATGGCTTGCAAGGCGTAGACCCTTCAGTTGTTTCGCGGTGGCCTTCTTCAGACTCTTCAATCCGACCATATCGTGAAGCAGATCGATCACGTGCCAGATTTTGATGTCAGGATTATAGCTCAATCCTTCTTCCTTGAGCAAACCGGTCATCTTTTCATGTATGCGGTCGTCGTTTTCCATGAGTTTCTTGGCTTCGGATATCGCGAAGTGGCAGCGATTGCAGGGTATGAGCAAGTTACCCAATCCAGTTTGGTTTGCTAAGGCTAGGATTCTGACTGACAGATATGTTGCAGCAAAATCATTAACGCTCTTGACTGGGTCTCCACAGCAGTTTTCCTCATGCAAGTCAACTAGATCAATGGCGAGTTTGGGAAAGACTTCGCGAACAGATATTTCATAGCTGTATTGGCTGGTCAAGATGCAGCAACCCCAGAAAACCGCCACCTTCATCAGAGCTTCTCCTCCATAGCTTTGAGAAAAGCAGCTTGGAAAGTGTCTTTGGGAACGACAATCTTTGGCAATCCGAGGGATTCGCGATCAAACGTGACCGCTCTGTGAGTGACAACTTTCTGGACTGCCTCAGCCATGCCGGTTTCGAGTATCTGCGAAACGGCTTTAAGGAACGGCTCCGGCACTTTTGCTTCGCGTTCCACAGCCAAATTTCTAAGAGCTATGATCACATGGTAGGGAGACGCCTTCTGGGGACAGCGCTGGATGCACTTGAGACATGTGACGCATGTCCAGATAATGTCCGACGATGCCAGCTCGTCGACAAACCCCATGTCTACGAGTCTGATGATTTCGTGTGGTTTCAGCTCCAACAGTTTCAGCGCTGTGCATCCGCTAGTGCACTTCACACATTGGAAACAGTTCGCCAGTTCCCTTCTGCGGATTTTGGAGAATATTCTTGCGCGCGATTCCGGATTGGGCTTTGCCATAGACATTAGATCTGTGATTCCCAAAGTCAGTGACCTCCTTTCGTTTTGGTCGCTGTCGCCGCGAAAGCGGTTTGAACCTCAGCCGAGACCTGAGCATCGGTGTAATGTTTCATTTTGATTGCGCCGGTTGGGCATGATGCAGCACATAAGCCGCAGCCTTGACACATGGCTTCGACCACCTGAGGCGCGAGCTTCTCGTCTTTTTCGGTCCTCATTTCGACTGCTATGAACGGACAAACTGATTCGCAGATACGACAACCACTGCAAAGCTCACTGTCAACCTCAGCCTTCAAAGGCTCAAGCTCAAGCTCACCAGCCGAAAGCAAATCAATTGTCTTTGCTGCAGCGCCACTAGCCTGAGCCACCGTGTCAGGGATATCTTTGGGTCCTTGACATGCGCCGGCGAGGAAGATGCCAGTAGTTGAACTTTCGAGAGGACGCAGTTTCGGATGCGCTTCCAAGAGGAAGCCGTCAGCACTTCTTGATGCATGGAAAAGTTTATTGACCTCTGCAATCTCATCGCCTGGGACCAGACCGTTTGCAAGCACGACCAGGTCGGCGCGCAACTCTAACAGTCTGTTCGTGGCCTTGTCAAAAACATCAAAGTAGACGATGCCGTCCTGCACGGCGTGGATCTCAGACGGCATGCCCGCCACGAAATTGATGCCTAGGTCTCTTGCCCGTCTGTAGAACTCCTCGTAGCCTTTGCCGAAGGACCTAAGGTCTATGTAGCAAAGGTAGATGTTCACGTCTTCGCCGAGTCTTTCGCGTGCCAGAATAGCTTGCTTCAGCGACACCATGCAACCAACGCGACAACAGTTCTCATGAAAACGTTTGTCCCTCGAACCTACACACTGGATGAATGCGACCGTCTTGGGGGGCTTGCCTGTTTGCGGCGACAGGATTTTGCCTCCTGTCGGACCTGAAGCGTCGGAGATGCGCTCAAATTCGATGCTTGAGACAACGTTCTTGAAACGTGCGTAACCGTATTCTGGCATTTTGGATGCGTCGAACACTTTAGAGCCGACCGCTATGATGATGCCGCCTATTTTGAGTTGGACGGTTTCAGGCTTCTGTTCGAAGTCTATGGCTTTGGCTTCGCATACCTGTGCACATTTGACGCATATGTCCTTGTTCAACTTCAGTTTAAGACAGGTGTCTTGATCGATGACTGCAAGCTTCGGGACAGCGTGGGACGAATGAATTGATATCGCTCGTGTTTCGCTTAGTTTCTCGTTGAAGCGGTCTGGGACTTTAACTGGACAAACCTTCATGCAGAGTTCGCAGCCGACACACTTTGATTCATCGACAAACCGTGGTCTCTTCAAGACCGAGACTTCATAGTTGCCGACAAAACCCTTCACGTCTGTCACTTCGGAACTTGTCAGCAAAATAACATTCGGATGCTTCGCGACATCAACCATCTTCGGCGTGAGAATGCAGGCGCTGCAGTCGAGCGTTGGAAATGTTTTGTCCAACTGTGCCATCCTGCCGCCGATGCTCGGCTGTTTTTCCACGAGGTAAACCTTGAATCCAGCGCTGGCTAGGTCAAGCGACGCTTGTATGCCTGCGATGCCGCCTCCAACAACCAAGACATTCTTGTTAACAGTCAC
>Ga0153916_10004279_pt1 | contig 10771 bp, 8 predicted proteins | sample Opewatmetagenome_FD_109642 | JGI IMG/M metagenome (GOLD analysis project Ga0153916, IMG submission 109642) | Freshwater wetland microbial communities from Ohio, USA - Open water 3 Core 3 Depth 4 metaG | ecosystem: Environmental > Aquatic > Freshwater > Wetlands | place: USA: Ohio, Lake Erie, Old...
AACGCATTGCGAAAACTGCGGGCATTACGGTTGAAGCGGTTGACTTCGCTGTACTCTTGCGCCAGGCTTTTGACAGTCTCAATACCATCCAGCGCTTCAGCCAGGCGACTATTCAAACGGCCGAAGGCCTGGCGTACTTCGCCAGTGACGGGATCGAGCTCTCGTAAGTACTGCCAAAGTGCGAGGAAATATCCTACCATAAATAACGCTGGTATCAGTACCAGTGAGGGATGGTAGCGCGGCCCCAGGATTAATGGCATGAGCATAAAGCTTGCAGAGCCGATCACCAGGTTGAAACCCGGACTGAACATCAGGTTGATCTCACGAACATCGTTGGTGGCGCGCGCCATGGTATCGCCTACAGGCTGCAAGCTGTGGAAGGTCATGCTTTTACCCAGCAGGCTGACGTAGAGCTCGTCGCGGATATCCCGCTCCATGCGTTGTCCAGCCAGCTCTGCGCTGAAATTGCGGACTAATTGCAATCCGGAACGCGCCACTTGAGATATAGCGATCCATATCGCATAGGTGAGGAGAGATTTGGTCACAGGCTGCCCACTGCGAACGTTGTTGATTGCTGCACCGATCAAGACGGGAACAACCGCAGCCAGGGCGGCGTTCCCCAGCGCGCCTACCAGCATGGAGAGGATTAAATACCAATATCGCAAGATATGGGAGGCGAGCCATCGCACCGGACTGCGCCGGTCGACGCGCTGTCCCTCGGGCAGGCTGAACTCAGATAAGGGTTGGAGGTTTAAGGCTGGAGTTTGCAAATTGATTGAAAGTTGAAAGTTGCCCTATTACCGTTGGCCATTATTCACCTGGGAACGGCATCTTAGCCGCAATACCATAGGGTCCGAACTTGGGCAAATCTTCAAGATAGGCGCGGCGCATCCTCCCATTGGACGGCGTGATTTTATAAAAGTCTCCGTTACGGTGGAGCAGGGGGATGGTGCGGTGCATTTGTCCAAAGCGACGGCGCATCAGTGTGGATTGATACAGAAAATTTTCAATCTCTGCTGGAACCAATTGGAAGAGGCGTTCATAAGCCTGAATAAACTCAGCAAGGTATTCCTGGCTTACGTTGGAGAGATTGCTGATGACCCAGCAGCGATCCTCGTAATCCCAGTAATACGTTATCCCGATGAACTCGCCTTCACGGGTAAGGTACGGGAAGAAAGGAAAGCTCCTACAGGTGATGGAGCGAAAATTTCGCTGGCAGAGGCGATGTCCCAGGCATTCGATCAAGACCTGTCCATCGGGAAGGGTTGAGTGCAGGTGGATCGAATTCAGCGAGACTTCTGGTTGCCAGGGGTGCCATAAATCGGTATTCGCCTGCAGGTATTCCCATTCTGCCTGGTGAGCGCTCGGCACGGCGTGATGTGTGTCGCAGCAAAAAGGTACGCCACGTTCGTTATAGGGGGCGCACTTCTCACCGCAGTTAAAGGCGGCGATTGGGGATTGGAATCGCGAGTATAAGGCAGCGAAATCTGCGGGACGTGGTAAGGACATGCCGAAAAGGATACCACAATTCTAAAAGGAACCCTATTGTATTTACCTAATTATTGCTGTATAGTATATTTCTTTCGATATTGGGTAGGGGATAAACGAGCGCCCTGCCTCCGTTTATCCCTTCATTCTATTAATTTGAAAGGGGATTTCTAGCAGTGGCTGAGCACCATGAACTCTATCAGCGGGCTTTTTATTATGACATCGTTATGGACCGCGATGTCAGTCGTGAGATCGGTTTCCTAACATCTGTCTATGAGCGATACAACGGCGGCACGCTTGGCTCTGTGCTCGACCTGGCTTGCGGGCCGGGATACCACGCCCGCGCCTTCGCCCGCCGTGGAATACGCGCTGTAGGGTTGGATTTGCGCTCCGAAATGATCCAATTCGCCGCCGATAAAGCCGCCCAGGAGGAGATCGTAGTCACGTGGATAGCTGCCGATATGCGACACTTTACCCTGACAGCCCCAGTAGATATGGCCTTCAGTATGTTCGACGGCTTTGATGCCCTGTTGGTAAACGAAGATATTGTTCGGCACCTGCGCTCTGTGGCAGAAAATCTGACCCGAGGAGGATTGTATCTCATCGATATGACCCATCCACGTGAGGTGGATTATGATCATTATGGGGATTACATCTACACGGGAGAACGGGATGGTATCCACGTGGAGATCATTTGGGGGACGAATAACCCCCAGGCTGACCTGATCACGGCCGTTGTGGAGACTGAGATCGAAATCCGCATCAATGATCATGGTCAACTGATGGTGATCCACGATAATGCTAAGGAACGCATGCTTTTCCCTCAAGAGCTTGTTTTACTGGCAGAGCTGTCTTCGGCGATGAAAGTGGTTGGATGGCATGGGGATTATGATATCGGGCAACCTTTAGATCACTCTTGGAAATCCAGGCGCATGATCGCGGTTTTGCAGAAAATGTAGGTGTTCGATGTATAATCCGCAATGCTATGATCCGCAGACGTTACCGCCGCATTGTGGGGTTTTTCGCGCGTCTTCTGCTCAGCTTTGTCTTCTGGGATTTATTCTTACCTCGTTTGGGGCTGCGAGATTGGTCAAGGCGTACGCGCCCTGAGCGGTTAAAACGCAGCGCCCACGCTTTTCGAGGGCTTGCAGTCCAAATGGGCGGTGTGTTGATCAAAGTGGGTCAGTTCCTTTCGGCTCGCGTGGATGTCCTTCCCAGTGAGTTTACCGACGAGCTAACAGATCTCCAGGATGAAGTCCCGCCGGAGACATTCGAGGCTATCCGTGGTGTGGTAGAAGCCGAATACGGGATGCCGTTAGCCGAGAAATTCTCATTTTTTGACGAGCGTCCTCTGGCGGCTGCTTCACTGGGTCAGGTGCATCGGGCGAAACTAATTTCAAGGCTGGCGGTATCGGAGCACACCCTCACCGAGCAGGGAGATCACGATGCTTTTGATGTCGTGGTCAAGGTGCAGCGTCCCGATATTGAAACCATCATCGCCACTGATCTATCGGCGTTGCGCACTGTCGGGAACTGGTTGCAGCGTTACCGGCCTATCCGCCGCCGTGCCGACGTGCCCAGGCTCTTGGATGAGTTCACTCGTGTCCTCTACGAGGAAATCGACTATCTCGCAGAAGGCCGCAATGCAGAGACCTTTGCCGCTAACTTCAAAGATGACGAGTGGATAAAGGTCCCCGAGGTGGTATGGACGCATACGACGCGCCGGACGCTGACCCTCGAAGATGTTTTTGCGATTAAGATCACAGATTACGCCGCCATCACTGCGGCTGGTATCGATCGCGTTGAGGTTGCTAGGCGCTTGTTGGACACCTATCTGCGCCAGATTTTCGAGCATGGCTTCTTCCACGCGGACCCCCACCCGGGCAACCTGTTTGTCTCGCCTATCCATCAAGTCGACGAGGAGAGTGAAGCAAGCGAAGGGAAGCAATCCTGGAAACTGACCTTTGTGGATTTCGGCATGGTGGGCCGCCTGCCGCCACATACGATTGAAGGCTTGAGAGAGCTGCTCATCGGTGTGGGCACACAGGACGCCTCCCGTGTCGTCAAAGCATATCAAATGCTGGGTGTACTCTTGCCTGGGGCAGATCTGGACTTGCTCGAAAAGATGGAAGCCAAAGCCTTCGAGCAGTTTTGGGGGAAGAGTATGAGCGAGCTGCAGCAGATTGACACCCGGCAGATCCGCCAGTTTGCGAGCGAATTCCGTGAGCTCCTGTACTCGCTGCCCTTTCAAGTGCCGCAGGACTTCATCTTCCTGGCGCGCTGCGTCGGAATTCTCTCAGGGATGTGTACCGGGTTAGACCCGAATTTCAACGTCTGGGCCAATCTTGCCCCCTATGCACAAAAACTGATCGCTCAGGAAGCACGCTTCGGGGCGGAATTTTGGATCGGCGAGGTCAAAACTCGGCTGGGTGCGATGCTCTCCATCCCATTGAAGATAGAGGCGATGCTGGTGAAGATGGAGCGCGGGGAGATCGCTGTACGTACCCCAGAGATGGGCCAACAGGTCAGGCAGCTCGAGCAAGCTATCCGTCAGCTTGTGGGGGCTATGCTCTTCGCCTCCACATTGATTGGAGGCATCCAGTTCTACGAAGGAGGACGTACCTTATTTGGGGAAATTCTTCTGGCGGCTGCGGGATTGTTCCTCATTTGGGTGCTCGTGTCAGGGAGGCGACGCTAAGATTTATAATATAGTTCTATCCGAAAATTATTAGGAAGCGAGTGTGTAGCGGCTTTTTGTGCCGTTACACACCCACCTCCCCCTATTTTTCGTATGGGCTCTAAATCCAAGGAGTCATCGATGAAATCCGACTTGATTTGGATGGACGGTGAACTGGTGCCTTTCGAAAAGGCGACCATTCACATCATCAACCCTACGCTACATTACGGCCCTGGCGTCTTTGAGGGCATCCGTTGTTATGCAACCCCAGCCGGACCGGCAGTTTTTCGATTACGAGAGCACCTGGAACGCTTTATTGATTCAATCCATATCTTGGGTGTGTTGGATTTTCCCTACACGGTCGATGAACTCCGCCGCGGTGTCCACACCACTATCCAGGCGAACGGATTTAAGGAATGCTATATCCGTCCGCTCATGTACCTGGATGGGCCATTAGGGCTGAACATGGACCGCTCACGCTCCCGGGTGAGCATCGCAGCCTGGGAATGGGGGCCTTACCTTGGTGAGGAAGCGCAGGAGAAGGGCATCCACTTGATGGTGTCTTCCTTCACCCGCCTACACCCGAATATATCCATGACAAAGGCAAAAATTACCGGCAATTATGTCAATTCACTCCTGGTGAAGACACTGGCCCTACGATCCGGTTACGACGAAGCCGTGATCCTGGATCCAAATGGGTTTGTTGCGGAGTGCACTGGCGAGAATATCTTCATGCTGCACCGGGGCAGGCTGTATACGCCGCCCCTTTCCACTGTGCTGGAAGGCATCACACGCGATGCGGTAGTGCATCTGGCGGAAGATATGGGTATAGCGGTTGAAGAGAAAATGATCACCCGCGACCAGCTCTACATTGCCGATGAGGTGTTCATCTCGGGCACAGCTGCTGAAATTGTAGGCGTACGCATGATCGACTTTCGCCAGGTCGGTTCAGGCAGCGTAGGGCCTGTGACTTGTTCCCTGCTGAAAGCCTATCAGGATAACATGCACGGTCTGGGCGTCCATTCGGCAGAGTGGCTTGACTATCTCGTCCAGGTGGAGAAGGCCTGAGTTAACAAACTTCTAATGCAACTTTTGCATGCTGGCAGCATCTGATAAAATGAAAGAAAAATTATCGAATATTTGAAGGAGCGGAATGGATTTCAATTTAACGACAAGCAAACCTTCGGATAGTGAGCATGTAAAAGTGTTAATTATCGGTTCCGGACCGGCCGGACTTTCCGCTGCGCTCTACGCGGCCCGAGCCGAGATGGATCCGGTTGTACTGACCGGCATGGAGCTGGGGGGGCAGGTTTCATTAACCTATACGGTCGAAAATTACCCTGGCTTCCCCGAGGGGGTGGGGGGAACTCAGCTGGTCGAGTTATTCCAGAAGCAGGCCGAACGCTTCGGGGCGCGGGTAGAATTTGATACGGCTACTGAAATTGATTTCTCCCAGAGGCCTTTCCGGGTGCACACGTATAATGGCGAGTATCTGGCCGATACGGTGATTATCTCTACCGGCGCCACACCAATCCACTTGAACGTGCCTGGTGAGACTGAACTGACCGGACGGGGAGTCTCGTACTGCGCTACCTGCGATGGCTGGTTCTTCAAGGATAAAGATGTGGTGGTCGTGGGAGGGGGTGATAGCGCTTTGGAAGAAGGGATCTTCCTGACCCGCTTTGCTAAATCGGTAACGATCGTCCACCGCCGCAATGCGTTGCGCGCGGGGGCTATATTACAAAAACGGGCGATGGAGAACCCAAAGATCAAATTCATCTGGAACACGATCATCACTGAGGTGAAAGGTGATGAGGCCGTGCGCGCTGTTCATCTGAAAAATGTCGCTACGGACGAAGAAAATGATTTCCCAACCGACGGCGTCTTCATTTTCATTGGGCACAACCCCAACACGCAGCTCTTCGAAAATCAGCTAGAGCTGGATGAGCGCGGCTACCTGGTTACCGATCACCTGATGAATACAAATATTCCTGGGGTATTCGCCGGCGGGGAGGCTGCCGATCCAAACTTCCGCCAGGTGATCACATCAGCAGGGATGGGCGCCGCGGCTGCCATGCAGGCGATCCATTTCTTGCAAGAGCACTCCGAAACAAAAGAGGAGTCAACTGTCAGGGCGTAAACAGTGAAGATATAAATGATGGATCAGCAGTTCTACTGCTGAACCATCATCTCTCTAAGAGAAGAGGGAAAAGCAATGAATGTTAAAGTGTCCATCGTTGGCGCTGGAATGACAGGATCTACGACAGCCCATTGGCTGGCGGAACGCGAGATCGCCGACATTGTCCTGGTGGATGTGATCGAGGGCATGCCGCAGGGCAAAGCGCTCGACCTGCTCGAGGCCATGCCCGTCATCGGCAAGGATGTGACCATCACTGGCAGCAATGATTATGCTGCCACTGCTGGCTCAGACATCATCATTCTCACCGCCGGCCTGGCACGCAAGCCCGGCATGAGCCGGGATGACTTACTGGCTGCCAATGCCGCGATCGTGCGCGATGCGACCGAGAAAACCATGCGCCTCTCCCCCGATGCGATCTATGTCGTGCTGACCAACCCGCTCGATGCTATGGCATACTTAACAATGAGGGTTTCCGGGCTCCCGCCAGAAAGAGTGGTTGGACAGGCAGGGATCCTGGATTCAGCGCGCATGCGGGCATTTGTCGCATTGGAGCTGGGTGTGAGCGTGGAGAACGTACATTGCTATGTTCTAGGCGGACATGGCGACGAAATGGTACCTCTGACGCGTTTCTCAAATGTAGCGGGCATCCCATTGGTGGACGTCATGGCGCCCGATCGGCTGGCAGCCATCGTGGAGCGAACGCGCAAGGGTGGCGGTGAAATTGTCAGCCTGCTCAAGACCGGCAGTGCTTATTACGCCCCGGCTATCGCCGTGACTCAGATGGTAGATGCCATCCTCAAGGATAAGCATCTGATTGTAGACGCCTCAGCCTACCTGCAAGGTGAATACGGGCTCAGGGATCTTTTCTTCGGTGTGCCTGTGCAGTTGGGACGTAAAGGAGTTGAGAAGGTCATCGAATACATGCTCTCAGAAGAGGAGAGGGCTGCATTCAAGAAATCTGCTCAAGGTGTCGCCGAAAACAATCTTAAATTGCAATTGTAAAGGAACAATCATGGAGCTCAAAGAGAAATTGGCCAGTCAATTACCAGGCTGGCGAGAGCGGGTTAATAAGCTGCTCAATGAAAGCGGCGAGGTGAAAGTAGGCGACGTCACCATCGGGCAAGTTTATGGCGGGATGCGCGACGTGAAAAGCCTGGTCACCGATATATCCTATGTTGATCCCAGTGAAGGCATACGCTTTCGGGGATACACCATCCCCGAAGTACTGGAAAAACTGCCTAAGCCCCAAGGTGCAGTTATGCCTTACGTCGGTGGATTGTATTACCTCCTCCTAATCGGTGAAATGCCCACCAGCCAGCAGGCGCTCGAAGTTGAGGAGGAATGGAGGCAACGCGCCAGGATCCCTCAATTCGTCTTCGACGTGCTCAAGGCCTTGCCGGACCAGGCGCACCCCATGCTGCTCTTCTCTGCAGCGATTTTGTCGCTACAGCACGAGTCACTCTTCGCCAGGCGTTACCACGAAGGCATGCGCCGAGAGGAATATTGGGAGCCGATGTTGGAGGACAGCCTGAACCTGACGGCGAAGCTACCTGCCATCGCAGCCTACATCTACAACCTGAAGTACCGGCATGGGGTGCCGATCCCTGCTGATCCGAACCTGGATTGGGCAGCGAATTTCGCTCATAGGATCGACATATCCTCGGCGGAGTATATGGACCTGAGCCGCCTCTATTTCATCTTGCATTCGGATCATGAGAGCGGCAACGCCAGCGCACATGTAACCCACCTGGCCGCCTCCACCCTGTCGGACATCTATTATGCCTTCTCGGCTGGCCTCAACAGCCTGGCGGGGCCATTGCACGGCCTGGCGAACCAGGAGTCGATCATCTACTTGCTGCACTTGCTTAAAGAATTCGGCGGCGTACCCAGCAAAGAGCAATTACGCCAGCACGCCTGGGAGACGCTCAATGCGGGCCAGGTTATCCCCGGATATGGACACGCCGTGCTGCGCAAGCCCGACCCGCGTTTTACGGCGCAGCTCGAATATGGCCTTAAATATATGCCGGATGACGAGATTTTCCGGATCGCCCGCATGGTGTATGAAGTCGTCCCGCAGGTGCTGATCGAGCAAGGCAAGGCGAAAAATCCATCCCCCAACGTGGATGCTATCAGCGGCGCGCTGCAGTACCATTACGGGGTCAGAGAATTTGATTTTTACACGGTTATGTTCGGCGTGGGTCGCTCGCTGGGCGTGACCGCGAATGCAGTCTGGGCGCGCGCCCTGGGCCAACCTATCGAACGTCCCAAATCGCTAACGACGGCTATGCTAGAGGACATCGCCTGTAACGCTAAATAAATAATACCTCGATTAAGTAACACGGGGCGGTCATGACCGCCCCGTGTTACTTAATCGGGCTATTTCATGGGGTTGGCGTTGCCACCACCCCAACGCCGGTCCAGATGAAATCTCGCTGGGCGCTGGCCGCGCCGGCTGGCTCCCAGATGGGGTTGCCGCTGTCGTCGGTGCCTACCTGACGAGCAGTCAACACCCACCAGCGGATGACGTGCGGCAAGTTATCTGTAGGCCGGAAAGAGCCCGGCACGTTGTACTTGGTATCGGTGACGTATTCCACCAGCTTGCGCTCCTGCCCGCCGGTGATATCCATAATCGTGACGGCGTAGGCTTCGTTATCACGCAACGTACCCACGGCGGCCCACTGCAGGGTGATGGTCTCGTCGGCGCCAGTGAATGGAGCGCCATCCGGAGGCAATAATAAGCTGGGCGCCGGGTAAGGAGGAGGCAGCGTAGGCGTGGGTGAAGGTCCCGCGGTGGCCGCGCGTTGGCACAGGGGGATCTTGATGCTTTGTCCGGAACGGACTGTGTCATTGACCAGGCCGTTATATTCTTTCAATACCGCGATGGGAACGACGTAGTTGGCAGAGATGCTGCTCAGCGTGTCATTCTCCTGCACCACATATGCAATCTCGCCGCAGGCGACGCGTGTGGCTTCCTCGGCATTCATGGTCGCTGTAGGCTGCGGCGTGGCAGTGGGCGTGGGCTGGGGGATAAGCAGAGTTTGCCCGATGATGAGCGTATCGCAGGCGGCAGGCAGGTTGTTGAGCAAGACGATGCTCTGCACGGATACGACGAAGGCAAAGGCGATCGAGGAGCAGGTATCACCTGAGGCTACTTTGTAGCTAAACGGCGTTGGCGTCGGGATAGGAGGACTGGTGGGGGTTGGGGTCTCAGGTGTAGCGGTAATGGTTGGGGAGGGAGTCAAGGTAATCGTGGCGGTTGGGGTCGGAGGGGAGGCTGCCGGAGTGTTTTGTTGCAGGGCGTAATAGACCAGGCCCGCGCCAATGGCGATAAACAGGATGAACAGCCCCAGGATCGCTGGCAGGTTTAACGTGATCTCGGGTAGGCGGCTGCCTTGAACGGCTTTGGCAGGCTTGGAGGGTTTATCGCTGGTCGCCAGCTCCGTGCCGCACACCAGGCAGCGGGCGGCGTCCTGGCTAAGCCGTGTGCCACAGGTAGGGCACAGTTTTGTGGTTTTTGTGGTGGATTCAGGACTCATAAAGGTTCCCCGCCAGAGGTCTATTCCGTCTATGGCGCAGACTCTGGCGATTATACCAGATAATGAAAGTGCGTCGTGCTAGGTGCGATGTGCCATCGATCTTATGCAGACAGCCATACTTCGCACCTCGCCCATCGCACATGATATACTCATCCCGATGGCTCCCTATAGCCTCTATCTGCACATCCCTTTCTGCCGGCACCGCTGCGCTTACTGCGATTTCAATACATACGCCGGGCTGGAGGGTTTGGTCCCGGACTACGTGCGGGCTTTATGCCGGGAAATCGCCTACAGCGTCGAATCCACCGGGGAGCGCGTGGAAGCCCACACGGTGTTCTTCGGCGGCGGTACGCCCTCGCTCCTGCCGATCGAGGCGCTGGATTCTATCCTGGAGGTGTTGGGGCAGGCCTTTTCCCTCGATTCCGACCTGGAGCTGACTCTGGAAGCCAATCCGGGCACGCTCGATTTGGATTACTTGCGAGAAATTCGCCGCCTGGGGGTCAACCGCATCAGCCTGGGCATGCAATCCGCCAACCCAGAAGAGCTGCGCCTGCTGGAACGCCAGCATGATTACGGCGATGTGATCCAGGCGGTGATTTGGGCGCGGAAAGCCGGCTTTGAAAACGTCAACCTGGACCTGATCTTCGGGCTGCCTTACCAGAGCCTGGAGAGCTGGCAAAATAACCTGGAACGGGCAGCAGGCTTGAAGCCCGAGCATCTTTCGCTCTACGCCCTGACCCTGGAGCACGGCACACCCATGCAGCATTGGGTGGAGCGCGGCTTGCTCAACGAGCCGGATGCTGACCTGGCGGCTGATATGTATGAGTGGGCTGGCGTATACCTGGATAGCAAGGGTTATCAGCAGTACGAGATCTCTAACTGGGCACGGCAAGACGCCAATGGTCAGGTGATGTCTTGCCGCCATAACCT
>Ga0153916_10004280_pt1 | contig 10769 bp, 11 predicted proteins | sample Opewatmetagenome_FD_109642 | JGI IMG/M metagenome (GOLD analysis project Ga0153916, IMG submission 109642) | Freshwater wetland microbial communities from Ohio, USA - Open water 3 Core 3 Depth 4 metaG | ecosystem: Environmental > Aquatic > Freshwater > Wetlands | place: USA: Ohio, Lake Erie...
GACCTCGTCGTCGGCGAGCACGGTCTGCGTGGCCGGGTCCCAGTTGACCAGCCGTTTGCCGCGATAGATCAGCCCGTCCTTAAACAGTTTGAAGAACGCGCTGCGAACAGCCTTCGCGCATACCTCGTCCATGGTGAACCGCGTCCGCGCCCAGTCGCACGAGCAACCCATCGCCTTGAGCTGTCTGATAATCGTGGCCTCGTACTCGTCCTTCCATGCTTGGGTGCGTTCGACAAACTTCTGTCGGGCGATTTGCGGATCGGGATCGAGTTCTGTACGCCGCTTGCCCTCTTCCGAGAGTATTCGCTTCTCAACGACGGTTTGGGTGGCGATGCCCGCGTGGTCGGTGCCCGGCATCCACAAGGTGTTGTAGCTTTGCATCCGGCGAAAGCGAATCAGGATGTCCTGCAGCGTGTTGTTCAGGGCGTGGCCCAGGTGCAGCGGGGCGGTCACGTTGGGCGGCGGAATGACGATCGTGTAGGCCTTTTTCCGGCCGCCGTCAGCAATGGGATCCGCGTGAAAGTAGGGATGCGAGGACCATATCTCGTTCGCCTGCTGCTCGGTCGTTTTTGGTTCGTACGTTTTGGAGAGCTGCTCACCCATGACGTATCCGATTTTGACGATAGCTCATAAAAAATTCCGGCACAACACGGTCGCCGGAATAGTATCCTAATCAGAAAGAGGAATAATGTAAAGCGAACAATCCAACACAAAAGCAGGTGTTACCGTCCGCTCTGGTGGGTGTCGCCTTGTGCGCGCTTAATCGAGGTTCATCGTCATCAGGAATTCAGCGTTGGTCCGGGTCTTTGCGAGCCTGCTTTTCAGCAATTCCACGGCCTCGACCGGGTTCAGCTCACTCAACACTCGTCGCAGCCGATAAACGAGCTGAAGCTCCTTCGGATCGAGCAGCAGCTCTTCCCGCCGGGTTCCACTGCGGCTGATGTCTATCGCCGGCCACGTCCGTCTATCGACCAGACGCCGGTCCAGATGCAGCTCCATGTTTCCGGTCGCCTTGAACTCCTCGAAGATGACCTCGTCCATCTTCGAGCCGGTGTCAATCAGGGCCGTGGCGAAAATCGTCAGCGAGCCGCCTTCCTCGATGTTTCGTGCCGCACCGAAGAATTTCTTGGGCATTTGCATCGCCCCGGCGTCAACGCCGCCCGTCAGGATTCGGCCCGAGTGCGGCATCTCCGTATTGTAAGCACGTGCCAGGCGCGTGATGGAGTCCAGCAGAATGACGACATCCTGGCCGTACTCGATAAGCCGCTTGGCTTTTTCGATCACGACTTCCGCCACCTGACAGTGGCGTGCGGCCGGCTCATCAAACGTCGAGCTGATGACCTCAACGTCGTCGGCGGTTTTGCGCATCATTTCCGTCACTTCCTCGGGCCGCTCGTCGATCAGCAGCACGATCAGCTTCACGTCGGGATGGTTCGTGCTCAGGGCGTTGGCCATCTTCTGCAGCAGAATCGTCTTGCCGGTCCTCGGCGGAGCCACGATCAGGCCGCGCTGACCTTTGCCCACCGGCGTGACTAAATCGATGATTCGCATATTGAGCTCGTCCGCCGTCGTTTCGAGTATGAAGCGTTCCTCCGGATGCAGCGGGGTCAGATCGCTGAAGACGACCTTCTCCGCAAGGTTGTCGGGATCTTCGAAGTTGATTGCCTCAACACGCAGAAGGGCAAAGTACTTCTCCGAGTCCTTGGGCGGCCGGATCTGGCCGGACACGATATTGCCCGTCCGCAGTCCGAATCGCCGGATTTGAGACGGTGAAACGTAGATGTCGTCCGACGATGATAGGTAGTTGTAATCCGGGTTGCGCAGAAATCCGTAGCCGTCCGGCAGCACTTCCAGCACGCCTTCGCCGTACATCAGTCCGTTCTGGCGAATGCGTTCCTTGAGAATCCTGAAAATCAGGTCCTGCTTCTTGAGGGCGCTGTACTCGGTGATGTTCTCTTTCTTGGCCAGCTCATGCAGCTCCGAGACGGTCAGTTTCTGCAGGTCCGTCAGATACAGGTTACCCTTCTTAATCCGTTCGTACTTGGCATGAGTGGATTCTTCGTCGGTTTCCTCTGTTGCCAGGGGCGCATCCTGACTCTCCGTCTTGGCCTGGGGCTCGGTCTGGGGCTCGGTCTCGGTCGCGGGCTCAGTCTCGGCCTCGATAATAGCGGCCGCCTTATCCTCTGTAGCTGTAGCGGCAACCGCCTCATTGCCCGGCTGCGGCTGATCTTCCTCTTCGGCGATAGGTTGTTCCTCGGGGACCGCCTTTCTCTTTAGGTTCTTGCGTCTCTTGCCTGTGCCTCTTACAGCTTTAGCCATCGTTACTCCTTTTCCTTGAAGAATATTGTTGCTACCCGTGTGGAACTGGCGCTGACGTCATGCAGGCTTCAAAGGTCCACCTCCACAGGATAACCTTCCCACAGGAATTCAATTAAGATTTGAACTTTGAATAGTAGAAATAAAACCTATATTTCAAAAACGGGCGATACGAGTGATCTGCCGGAAAGCCCCGCTTACCCATTATCCGTAACATCGGAGAAAATATCAGCGACCTGTCTGACTAAAGCCGAGAAGTCAGAGTTGTTTTCAATCGTATTATCGGCCAGGCCGGCCTTCTTGTCCAGGGAAATCTGAAAATTTTCTCTAATTTTGACCTGATTTTTGTCAAAACCCAGCTTTTTTGCCCGATCCACCCTCGTTTTTTGCCTGCAACTGACAAAAATAAGCCTGTCGCATCGCTCTGCCCAGCTGACTTCCACCAATAACGGCATGTCCAGCACGATTGCCCTGACCCGGTTTTGGCGGCTATACCGCGCAATTAGCTGCTCGGCACGCTCCAGGACAAGGGGATGGATGATCCGGTTGAGTGACAGAAGCCTATCGGCGTCTGCAAAAACGACCCTGGCTAATTTCTTGCGGCTGACTCTCCCTTCGGGACCCAGGATTGACCGGCCAAACGCCGCCACTATTTCTTTCTTAACAGCTCCTTTTTCGAGCAGCTCGCGGGCAATTCTGTCGGCATCGATCACCTTGCAGCCTAATTTGGCGAACTCGGCTGCCACGGTGCTTTTTCCAGAGGCAATGCCACCCAAAATCCCGATAATTGGTTTTTTCCCAGCCTTACCCACGGCCACGCAGTCTAACGGCTCAGCGGCGGGCGGTCAAGACTCGGTCCGGCGAGCCTCAAACAGGCTTGATTGGAGCGAAGAGGCGGCTGATTCGGCACGGGCTGTCTTCAAATCCGCCAGAAGAGGGCACGGGCAGTGACACGTCCGCTGAGTCCGGGCGTCTTGGCACCGAGCAAGGCAGCCAGCCGCCCCGACTCACGAGACACGGACTTTATCCGGAATTCTTCGCAGGCTGGCGAGCAGATAGTTGTTTACGACCACGTCCCAGCTCATATTCCTTGCCAGCTCGTAGCCGCTGCGGATCATGCTTTCGATTTCCGGCTCGTTTTTCGGCAGCCGTGAGCATATATGCATTGCGACCTTCTCACTCTGACTTGCTTCGATCCGGTCTCGCGTTGCTCGATCAATTCGCAGCAGGTCTTCGATGTCCGCATCGGTGCGAGTCTCCAGGTTCGTGTAGTCGGCGATGATCGCGTTCTTGACGTCCTCTGCCCCGGTCACATCCCGCAGGAAACCTGAACATCCGCAGACGCTGCTAAAGACGCATATCCCGCCAAAAGTCAGCGGCTCAAGCTGGGCTATCCCGAACGGCTCATAAATGCTCTGGCCAAATTCGACGTCGGTTCCCTTTCGGATGTCCATGAATTCCATATCGCCCGGCATCCGGCTGCCGCATCTCTTGGGGTCAAAGCCGAACTGATTGACGAAGATGACTTTTATGTTCCTGCTTTTGGCGTTGAACCCCTGCACCGCCGTATAGTAGCCCGCTTCGCCTCCGGACAGGTCCGGCCAGCCCTCGCGATGCGCGACGGGCCAGTTATAGCCGGACTCCATGCTGTGAACGTCCGCGCTGCGGCGCTGCGATACTTCGGTCGAAAGGACAAACAGCACACCCGTTTTACTTTGGGTCCTGAACTCCTTCTCGACATATTCAAGCACGCGCAGATCACGCCACATTCCCTTGCTCTGGACGAGCCTGGTGACGTGTGTAAAAACGAAATCGGGCCTGTAACCCAGCAGGCTCTCGCAATAGCGCAGCAGTTTCTCCTTGGAGGCCAGCTTCTCGGTCACGCTGATCTGGTACGCCGGGATTCCGTTATAGACGATGTCGATTTCGGCTGTTTCGAATTCCGGTGCGAGGAATCGCAACTCATCCACGACGTAATCACCCACGGCCAGTATGCGGTCGCAGTACTTTGAGGCATCCACCAGAGCGTGCTTGAAGTAGGAGTTCTGGTCGCCGAAGACCTCATGGACGTACAGTCCGTCGCTGTGCGCCTGTTTGATGACATTGTAGAACATCGTGTCGTGCCCGGGATGTTTCTCTACAATGTGACGCATGGTGGCCACTTCGTGGGCGTAGAAGACGGTCCTGTAGTGACGGTTTCGTTCGAGGATTGCGGCCAGGGCGGTTGGCATTCCCATGAATTCGTGCGAAATGATAACCGTCGAGTCTTCCGCCGCGCCGATAGCATTGAGGACCTCAATGACGACGGGGGCCAATCGGACGTATTGCTCGTACTCCCACAGCTCCTCATAGAGGTCGCTGCGAATGCCAAATTCCTCGAACAGGCGCCTCTTGAATTCGTTAATGGGTCCCTTGTCCGTGTGCCTGACATCGACCAGCACAACCTCGGGTGAGCTTCGTATGCCGGTACGTTCGTCAACGAACGTCCGCTTGCCGTAAACGATACCGGCGTTGTAGAGGGTCTCGATCTTATGAAAGGCCTGCGCATACCCCGTGTTTACGAAACCATCAATTGAGGAGTAGAGCAGCTCGCCGTCTTCACCCAATCGTTCGTGGGCCGAGTCTTCTGTGGCGAACAGGGGGCCGACGAGTATCGAGCGTTCGACCGCTTCGAGATAGGACTTGCTGGTGAAGAAACCGTGCAGGACGGCGCCGATGCCGCCGACCTTGCCCACCGTCTCATGGGTGACATGTACCGCTGTTGTCTCCCTGGTCATGATAAGTTTCCCTCCACGTCTGGTCTGAGGTTCGATCCGGTTGTCTGCCGCTATCGCTACGTAAACTATACGAAACGGTCTTGTCAGGGCCAAATGGGAGGGCTTCGGTGGGCTATGTTTTGCGGGACCCGGAAAAATCGGGCCGGATAGGCAGGCTGAAGATGGGTTTTCGGACGCACTGCGCCCGATTCGCAAAGGCTCGGCGAATCAGCCTAATCTGTTTCGTAAGGCCCGTATCGAGCCGGAGAGCATCTGCTGAGGAATATCAGCCAGCTCAGGTTCGGGTATTTCGCTCAGGGCTATCTTGTCGATGACCTTCACGGCCCGCGTGCGAAAAGGGGCTATCAATGCCGCGGTTCGTTCGGCTTCGTCTAATTCACCGTACGCCATCTGCCGCAGGTACAGAATGATGTTTTTTACCAGCTCCTGCTCGCTCATCTCATACATCGCCGCGGCAGGCTCGGCGGGACCTTCCGGGACGTCCCTTTCCCGCAGGATATCCTGGGTGAGTCTGTACGTTTCGGCCATGAGCCGCCTTTCCCTTTCGAGGTCGCTTTCATCAAGCGGCGCAAGTCTCAGCTCTTCGCCGGCGTCCGGGCTGGGAACATAGAGTTTGTTGTGACAGGCCGGACATTTGCCCCACTTGCCTCCGGCCGTGTCCGCTGCTTCTATCTTTTTGCCGCAATGCTCGCAGTGAAATGTGATCGCCATTTTCACACCTCGGTTGAACCCTTTGCCTGTTTCTGCGCTTTGTGTTCAGCGACGACCTCGGTGGTTATCCCGCCGCGCGGGGTAAATCGCGAGGTCACTTTCATCCATCGCGGCTTACACGCACCCGCCAGGTCGTCCAGTATGTCGTTGGTCAGGGTCTCGTAGAAAACCCCCTTGTTACGGTAGCTTTGCATGTAGAGTTTCAGGCTCTTGAGCTCGATGCACAGCTTGTCGGGACAATACTCGATGACAATTTCGCCGAAATCCGGCTGGCCTGTCCGGGGGCACACACTCGTGAACTCCGGACATCGGATCGTGATAGAATAGTCTCGTTCGGGACGCGGATTATCGAACAATTCAATTTCTACCCGTTTACCCATGATTAGGTCCTTACCAGGAATCCTGCGCTTGATAGTATAATCTAAGTGCCCGCTGCCCACAAGCGGCAAGAAGCCCCATGGAGTGAAAACGCGCTGCCGCCGCGTCAGCGGAAATGCCCAATTGTTGCCTTTTGACAAGCCAAGGGCAGCTCGTTACAATGTTGCCGGATATTTTGGGGATCGATCTTATTGCCAAACCGAAGAATCCCACGATCCGAGAGGATACCCGGTGGCGGATAGGAAAGCAGTCATCCTGCTGAGCGGCGGCCTTGATTCGGCCACAACCCTGGCCATCGCGGGCAGCGAAGGTTTCCAGTTGTTCGCTTTGACGTTTGCGTACGGGCAGCGGCACAAGCGGGAAATCGCCGCCGCTAAGAAGATCGCTGCATCCCTCGGGGTGGCTGAGCATCGTATAGTCGATATTGATTTAGGTGCGTTCGGCGGCTCGGCCCTCACAGACTCGGCCATTGACGTGCCCAAAGACAGGGCCGACTTGGACAATGCGAGCCGGATTCCCCCGACGTACGTGCCGGCTCGAAACACCATATTCTTGAGTTACGCGCTGGCCTGGGCCGAAGCCTTGGGTGCATTCGACATCTTCATCGGCGTCAATTCCACCGACTACAGCGGCTATCCCGACTGCCGGGCGCAGTTCATCGCCGCGTTCGAGAAGACGGCCAACCTCGCCACCGCAGCCGCCGTCGAAGGCAAGGGCCGATACCGCATCCATACTCCGATCATAGATATGACGAAGGCCCAGATTATCCTAACCGGCGCAAAGCTCGGCGTCGATTATTCCCTGACACACAGTTGCTACGACCCGGACCGGCAGGGCAGAAGCTGCGGCCGATGCGACTCGTGCAGACTCAGGTTGAAAGGCTTTGCCCAAGCGGGTCTCAAAGACCCTATTGAATATCGAACAACGAATATCGAATAACGAATATCGAAGCAACGACTGGGTGGCAGCCTCAAAGCAGAAGGCTTTGGGGATGGCCGGTAGCGGCTACGACATATAACATACGAAATACGACGTGCCATGATAGTGAACGAAATTTTCTATTCTTTGCAGGGCGAAGGATTCTTAGCGGGAGTCCCCAGCGTGTTTGTGCGCCTAACAGGCTGTCCTCTGCGATGCCGGTGGTGCGATACGAAGTATGCCTGGCCGAAGCAAGCAGGGCGGCAGTACAGCGTCACTGAAATAGTCGAACAGGTCCAGCAGTGGCCGTGCAGGTTCGTGGTCATTACCGGCGGCGAGCCGATGATCAATTCGGACCTGCCGCAGTTGGTGCGGCAGCTCAAGGCCGCTGGCAAGCACGTCACAATCGAAACCGCAGGCATCGCATACACCCCGGACATGCCATGCGACTTGATGAGCATCAGCCCCAAGCTGAGCAACTCGGTGCCCGACGATGCGAAATCAGCGGCGATGCACGAGGCCGCGAGGCTCGACCTCGCCGTTCTGCGGGAGTTGATTGACAATTACGACTACCAACTGAAATTCGTGCTCGATTCGCAGGCTGACCTGCCGGAGATAGAAACGACGATAGAGAAATTGGGAAATGTCGATCGGGACAAAGTGATGCTGATGCCCCAGGCAGCCACGAGAGACGAACTCCTGGCCAAATCGCCTATAGTTGCCGATATGTGTAAGCAAGCTGGTTTTGCATTTGGCCAGCGGTTGCAGGTTCTGCTTTGGAACAATCAGAGAGGCACGTAGTAGGGTGTTGTCAAGCTGCGCCGAGTGAGGGCTTTTTGTTATCGGCCAATCAGTTCGAAGATGTTCCGGACCAGTTGCCCGTAGCCTTTGTCAAAGAACAAGCCCAGTTGGGCGATCAAGGAATACGCCACGGCGAATTGTGCCAGTGCAAACCCAGCGATGGTGAACTGGCTGACACTCACAACGCCGATCCCGAACTGAGAGATAGTGACAATCCCAATCGCAAACTGGCCGATGGCGATGATGCCCCTGGCCGGAACAGGGCCGCGACCCGGACGATATTTGAAAGAAACGTGCACCAGAGGCAGCCCCGCAATCCTCGCTTCGGATTTGTACTCGAAGCCCCAGCCGTCCCATTTCTCCTTTGCCGGATAGGGGGCGCCGCACTTTGGGCAGGCCAAAGCCTGCTCGCTCACCACGGCTTGGCAATCGCGACATTCTTTCATTACAGTTTTCCTTTCAGCAGCCGGATATCGTCGATCCATGCCGTCCCTTTCCCGCCTATCACCAGATTGAGTTTCACGTTGTCAGGGTTTTCCCCATCCTGTAGGAGAAAGTGGGTTTCTTCCGTGGCCCAGTCTGTGGTACCGGTCAGAGGAGTCCCTATCTGAGTGAGCCCCCTTGAGAAGAACTCACCTCGCCCTGGGAAGTGACACCACATCTCCAGATAGACCTGGCCTCGCACGTCTTCGGTGCGGAGCTTCGCCTGGTAAATCAGGCGCGCGTACTCGATGTCCACGTCGCCGGTCTCGAAGAGGCGAACCGTTGTCGGCCCTGTGGCGTCGATTCGCAGCGAGCCGTGACCGTCGCTTGAAATCTGTTTATCGAGTGCAACACCCGACTGGGTTATCAGCCCTTCTGTACCGTCAAGTGCAAATCGTCTCAGCTCGGTCGTTTCAATCGCGGCCGCCGGACTCGTGCCAGCCGCGCGATAGGCTATGACGGGAAGCAGAATAGGAACGCTTAGGACAATTGTCAGGCCGAAAATGCTATATGCGGCGATCAGCCCAGCCAAGGCCAGCCCCTTGCCTGTAAGGTGCGAATCCCTTTCAATCCTCCTCAGAGCGATGTGCCCGCAGACTACGGCAGGAATGAAGCCGACAGGTCCAAGAGCCAGCGCCAGAATCAGAGAGGCAATGGCCAGGCGGCTTGTCCGGGCGGGCTGGATCGCCGGCGGAGCCGCCGGGCCGAACTGGACTTTGCCGGTCGTTCGCAGTGTCCCCAGCAGCTCCTCATATTCTTCGTCGGTTATTTTGCCTTCACTGCGAAGAGCCAGCAATTCCTCTTCGGATGACACGTTCGCCAGATCATTCATGGCTCGTTCTCCCAAAACGTCGTCCAAGTCTTCCACGGCTCACACCAAATCAGGCGGAATGCTCCTGACAACCACCGAAAAACCGTTGCCTAACTCATGAGCAAGAGAGTTATTACTGTCACGATGGCTATGGTTATGACTGTGGCCTTGCCAAGGACGTTCGGCCACGAGATCACGCCAATAACAAACGCCGGTATTTCAGCCAGCACGCAGAGGAACAAACATACGCTGAAAATGACATCTCCCTCTCCACCAGCCGCAATCGCGAAGCAGATAAGAAACGCCATAATCGGCACGACAATTCCCGCTAACATTAGATAGAAGGCGATTCTGCCCAGCTTGCGTTTTGAATCCTGAATGCTGTGTTCTAACGTGCGGACTTCGGTGCCCACCGCCAGTTGTTTGCCCATTGCACCGAGCAGATCATTATACTCGGCTTGGCTGATCTTGCCTTCCTCACGCAGCTTCAGGAGTTCTTCTTCCGAGGATACCCTCGATGCGTTCTCCATACTGCTAATCTCCCGCAAGCCTCCCCAGCTTCTCTTTGGCCTCCGCGACACTGATTTCGTCTTTGCGCAGTTGCTCGAGGACGGCCTTTTTCTGAGCGTCCATTTTCAGGAGCTTCTTGTAGTTGGCGATCAACCGGTCGAGTCTCGTTCGTATCGCCGCGTAGCCCAACGAGCCGCTCTCTTCCAGCGCCTTGATGCTGAACCCTGCCAAAAGATACTGCTCCAAGAACGTCTGATCTTCCGGCGGGAGCCTGTTGAAAAACGTTTCGCTGAAGCTGCCCTCGATTTTGACGCCGCACGCCGTGCACGACATCGCGGCGGTCTGCATCGCCAGCCCACAGCAAGGACACAAGGTTGAAAGCATTCTTCTTCTCATATACATAAATATTAGCATATTCGGCCATAAAGTCAATTAAAATTCATAAAAACAATTAAAAAACCTAATATTTTTTGCGGCCAGCCTTTGGGCTAATCCGGCGCCGTTACACGTGATTGCATCTGACAGCAACATGAACGCGGCATAATTCTCTTCCCAGCCTCCGAATGAGAATTGACAATCGGTCATTGGACAACAATAATTAGATAATTATTCGCGTCCCCGCACCAGCGGGACCGACAGTCAATAATAAATAGTAAATCATAAATCTAAGGGCCCAGGTGGCGGAATTGGCAGACGCGCCAGCTTGAGGGGCTGGTGGGAGTAATCCCTTGCAGGTTCAAATCCTGTCCTGGGCAATCTTCATTGATTATTGATGATTTACGATTGAGTATAGTCAACACGTGGATACCAAGATGTGCGCCATCGCTGAACCAGGATTATTAGGCCCATGACTACCGGGAGAAAGACATGCCGAATATCGCCGCAGTACTGAAAGAGGAAATCCTACGGCTGGCACGCAAGGAGGTTCGCAGCCAGACTGGTGTTCTTAAAAAAGCGTCTGCTCAGTATCGTAGGGACATTGCTGAGTTGAAACGCCGGGAATCCAACCTCCAGCGAAAACTCACCGCGCTCGAAAGGCAGGTGCTCAAGGGTGCGCCCTCCCA
>Ga0153916_10004281_pt1 | contig 10767 bp, 8 predicted proteins | sample Opewatmetagenome_FD_109642 | JGI IMG/M metagenome (GOLD analysis project Ga0153916, IMG submission 109642) | Freshwater wetland microbial communities from Ohio, USA - Open water 3 Core 3 Depth 4 metaG | ecosystem: Environmental > Aquatic > Freshwater > Wetlands | place: USA: Ohio, Lake Erie, Old...
AAGGGCGCGAAAATCGCGGCAACAACGCATCGCGGCAGGTTGGCCGGGGATGGTCCGGCGAGGAACGGCCCGAGCGCGCGCCGGAGAGACTCGAACGTCGCGCCGAGCGCCAGGAGGCTCAGGCCGAGCGGCGCGAGGAGCGGGTGGAGCAGCGAACGGTGCGTGTCGAGCGTGCCGACAATGACGACCGGGGCTGGCGCGGGCGTCCGGCGGCGCAGAATCCGGCGGGCCACTGGACCCGGTCCAATGACGATCAGGCCCGCGCCCGGGTGGAACGGCGCGCCGAAGAGCGGCGTGACGTCGCGCCGCAGCGCGTGCGTGAGGTCGAGCAGCGGTTGGCCGAGCAGCGTGCCCGCAATGGCGACGACCGTCGCTGGGATCGGGATCGCCGGGACCGGGACGGACGCTGGGATCGGGACGATCGCCGCCAGGATCGCGACCGTTATGAGCGCTACGCCCGCAACGACCGGCAGAGGGACCGCGATGATCGCCGCTATGACCGCAACGATCGGCGTTACGACCGCGGCGACTGGCGCTTCGATCGCAACCACGCCTATTACCGCCACCCGCAGCGTTACGGCTATGGCTATGGCCACAACCGGCATTATCGCGAGATCGTGCCGTCCTATGTCTGGTACCGCTATCCCTACCGGACGTGGCACCATGGCCATTATTTCCCGCGCAATTACTGGAGCCATGGCTGGGACGGCTATCTGATCGACGACTATTATTATTGGGACCTTCCCCGGCCGCCGCGCGGCTATGGCTGGATCCGCTATCATGACGACGCGATCCTGGTGTTCCTCGCCACCGGCCTCATCCGGGAAGTTTTACGCGACTATTGGTGGTAAGGGCGGCGCGCCCGAACCTCCACATCTTGCACTGACGGCGGCGAGCCGCCAAGAGTACGGCACCTTTCCGCCGCCGTCAGTCGAGAAACCATGCGTCGCATCAGCCTGATCCCCCTGCTTTTCGCCGTTCCCGCCGTCGCTTCCGCCGAGGAGGCGAGCCCGCCCGATGCGACCATCGTCGTCACCGGCCAGGGACTGGAAACGCCGCCGGGCGCCGCCGCCTACGGCGCGGTGGTGATCCAGCGCGAGCGGCTGACCGGCGACGCCTCGGGCCGGCTGGAGGATGTGCTGCGCGATGTCGCCGGCTTCCAGCAGTTCCGCCGCACCGACAGCCGCGCCGCCAACCCGACCAGCCAGGGCGCGACGCTGCGCGCCATGGGCGGCAACGCCTCCAGCCGGGCGCTGGTGCTGCTCGACGGCGTGCCGCAGGCCGATCCCTTCACCGGCTATATCCCGTTTTCGGCGCTTGCCCCCGACCGGCTGACCGCGGCGCGGGTGACGCGCGGCGGCGGCGCGGGGCCGTTCGGCGCGGGCGCGGTCGCCGGCACCATCGAACTGTTCAGCGCGGGGCTGGCCGAGTTGCCGCGCCTCTCGGCCGAAGGGGCCTATGGCAGCCGCGATTCGACCGAGCTTTCGGCCGGGCTCGCCGCGCCGGTGGGGAACGGATTCGTCACGCTTTCCGGGAACTGGGACCGCGGCGACGGCTATGTGCTGATCCCGGAGGACCGGCGCGGGCCCATCGACGTGCCGTCGCGATACGAAAGCTGGAGCGTCGCGGCGCGCGGCGTCGCGTCGCTCGATGCCGACACCGAGCTGCAGGCGCGTGCGCTGGCGTTCGACGATCAGCGCCTGCGCGGCCAGCCCAATACCGACTCGCAGAGCCGCGGCGCCGATGCCAGCCTGCGGCTGGTTCATCGCGGCGCATGGAATGTCGACGCGCTGGCCTATATCCAGGATCGCGGCTTCGCCTCGAAGTTCGTCTCGACCGCGGCGAACCGCGCGTCGAACAGCCTCACCCTCGACCAGTTCAACACGCCCTCGACCGGGATCGGCGGCAAGCTGGAGCTGCGTCCGCCGGTCGGCGAGGCGCATGTGCTGCGGCTGGGCGGCGACATCCGCTCGGCAACGGGGCGCACCAACGAGCTGTTCCGCTACCAGAGCGGCAGCCCGACCCGGATCCGGCGCGCGGGCGGGAAGACGCTCAACGCCGGCCTGTTCGTCGAGGACGACTGGCGGATCGGCGAGCTGACGCTGACCGGCGGCGCGCGGCTCGACCGCTGGGAGATCCGGGGCGGCTATCTGACCGAGACCGAGTTCGGCACCGGCGCGCCCGTCAGCGCGACCGATTATGCGGACCGCAGCGGCTGGCGGCCGAGCGGGCGCGTCGGCGCGCTTTATGGCGCGACATCGGCGCTCGATCTGCGCGCGGCCGCCTATACCGGCTTCCGCCTGCCGACATTGAACGAGCTTTACCGGCCGTTCCGGGTGGGCGCGGACGCGACCGCCGCCAATGCCGATCTGCGGCTGGAGAAGCTGAAGGGGGTCGAGGCCGGCTTCGATTACCGTCCGCTCTCCGCCGCGCATCTCGGGCTCACCCTGTTCTGGAACGAGCTGTCGGATGCGATCGCCAACGTCACGGTCGCCAACGGGCCGGGGGTGTTTCCGCAGGTCGGCTTCGTCTCGGCCGCCGGGGTGTTCCGGCAGCGCCAGAATGTCGATGCGATCCGGGTGAAGGGCCTGGAGGCGACGGCGGCGCTGGACCTCGCCGACTGGCGGCTGTCGGCGTCCTATGCGCTCTCCGACGCGCGGGTGAAGACCAACGGCCTGTCCGCCGCGCTCGACGGCAAGCGTCCGGCGCAAAGCCCGGTGCATCAGGCGAGCGCGACGCTCGGCTGGAAACCGGTGTCCGGCGCCGACCTGTCGGCGACGCTGCGTTATGTCAGCGGCCAGTATGAGGACGATCTCCAGACCCGCCGGCTGCCCGATGCGGTCACCGTCGATGCCGCTGCCAGCGTCGCGCTTGCCAAGGGCCTGCGGCTGATCGCGCGCGGCGAGAATCTGTTCGACGAACAGGTCGTTTCCGGGATTTCGGGCGATGGGCTGATCGATCTCGGCACGCCGCGTACCTTGTGGATTGGATTCGCGCTGGCGCGCTAGGCCTTGTGGATCGGGTTCGCGCTGGCGCGGTAAAACCGGTTTATTCGTTGTCAAGCTATCGAATTCTTGACAATCCGGTGGGTGCGGCGCCTCTTGCCGGTTCTTGAAGAGGATCGAACCCTGACAAGCCCATCCGCCTCCGCGGCCGCGACCGGTCCCGCGCATCGTTCATCGACCCTGTCGCCCTTCCGGCACCGGATGTTCCTGGCCTTGTGGTCGGCGAGCATCGCGTCCCAGTTCGGCAACGCCATCCAGGGGGTCGGCGCCTCCTGGCTGATGACCTCGCTCGACGGCTCGGCCGAGAAGGTCGCGCTGGTGCAGGCGGCGATGACGTTGCCGGTGGGGCTGTTCGCGCTGATCGCCGGCGCGGTCGCCGACATTTACGACCGGCGGCGGGTGATGTTCGGCGCGCAGATCATGATGCTGTGCGTTTCCGCGCTGCTGGTGGGCTTCACCACTTTCGGCGCGGTCACCCCCTGGGTGCTGCTGGCGATGACCTTCCTGCTCGGCTCCGGCCAGGCGATCTTCGGCCCTCCGATGCAGGCGACGGTCGGCGAGGTGGTGCCGAGGGCCGATCTTCCCGGCGCGGTCAGCCTCAATATCCTGGGATTCAACGTCGCGCGCAGCCTGGGGCCGGCGCTGGGCGGCGGCATCGTCCTCCTCGGCGGCCCGCCGCTCGCCTTCCTGGTCAACGCGCTGAGCTATCTCGGCATGATCTCGGTGCTGAGCGTCTGGCGGCGGCCGGCGCCGGAACAGACGCTGCCGCGCGAGCGGATCGGCAACGCGATCCTCGGCGGGCTGCTCTATGCCAGCATGGCGCCGGTGCTGCGCAACGTGCTGCTCCGCACGATCGCCTTCGGCCTGTGCGGCACGGCGGCGTGGGCGCTGATGCCGTTGGTGGCGCGCGACCTGGTCGGCGGCGGGCCGATGGACTTCGGCCTGCTGCTCGGCGGCCTCGGCTTCGGCGCGGTGCTCGGCGCGCTGCTCAGCACCCGCATCCGGATGCATTTCAGCAATGAGACCATCGTCCGCGCGGCCAGCGTCATCTATGGCCTCGGCTGCGTCGTGACGGCGTTCAGCCCCTGGCTGTGGCTGACCTTCGCGGCGCTGGTGATCGGCGGCGCGGGCTGGGTGCAGGCGCTGTCGCTGTTCAACGTGACGATGCAGATGTGGGCGCCGCGCTGGGTGGTGGGCCGCGCGCTGGCGTTGTTCCAGACCGCGATCTTCGGCAGCATGGCGCTGGGAAGCTGGCTGTGGGGGCTGCTCGCCGAGACCCATGGCCTTTCGACGGCGATCTGCGGATCGGGCCTGCTGATGATCGCCTTGCCGTTGCTTGGCCTGTTCTTTTCCCTGCCCTCGGGCGAGGCGGGCGATCTCGAACCGCTGCCCCGCGCCAACGATCCGGCGAGTCTGGTCGATCTCGATCCGCAGGCGGGGCCGGTGGTCGTCACCGTCGAATACCGGATCGCGGAGGGAGACATCGCCGGCTTCCAGGCGGCGATGGCCGAGAAGCGCCGCATCCGCCGCCGCGACGGCGCCCGGCGCTGGACGCTGCTCCAGGATGTGCAGAAGCCCGAGCGCTGGGTCGAGCGTTTCCACTGCCCGAGCTGGATGGACTATCTGCGCCATCACAGCCGCGCGACCGTGGCCGACCGCCAGATCGACGACCGGGTGCGCGCCTTCCAGATCGGAAAGGAAGAACCGGCGTTTACTTATCTCGTTGCGCGTCGATGAGGTTGCGTAATTCGGCAGGCTCCCCCATATGGCGCCTGGGAGTCGGGCGGGCGCAGCTCTCGCCAACCCGGTCAGATCCGGAAGGAAGCAGCCGTAACGAGTTTCGCTGCGGGTCGTTTCCGGCTCCCACCTTTTCCTCATTTTCGATGAAACAGCACCCGTCGCAGGCTTCGACAAGACCGGCCTGACCGGATAGGGTGCGTGCGATGAGTGACTCGCACCCCGCTTCCTCCCCGACGCCCTATCGCGTGCTTGCGCGCAAATATCGTCCGCAGCGTTTTTCCGAGCTGATCGGCCAGGACGCGATGGTGACGACGCTCGGCAACGCGATCAAGCGCGACCGGCTCGCCCATGCGTTCCTGCTGACCGGCGTGCGCGGGGTCGGCAAGACCTCGACCGCGCGGCTGATCGCCAAGGCGCTGAATTGCGTCGGGCCCGATGGGCAGGGCGGTCCGACCATCGATCCCTGTGGGCAGTGCGAACCGTGCCGGGCGATCGCCGAGGGGCGGCACATCGACGTGATCGAGATGGACGCCGCCTCGCATACCGGGGTCGACGACATCCGCGAGATCATCGAGGCGGTGCGCTATGCGGCGGTCTCGGCGCGTTACAAGGTCTATATCATCGACGAGGTCCACATGCTGTCGAAGAGCGCGTTCAACGCGCTTCTGAAGACGCTGGAGGAGCCGCCGCCGCATGTGAAGTTCCTGTTCGCCACCACCGAGGTGCAGAAGGTGCCGGTGACGGTGCTGTCGCGCTGCCAGCGTTTCGACCTGAAGCGGATTCCCTCCGACCGGCTGGCGCGGCATTTTTCCGAAATCGCCGATCATGAGGCGATCGAGGCCGAACCCGAGGCGCTGGCGCTGATCGCGCGCGCGGCGGAAGGATCGGTGCGCGACGGCCTGTCGATCCTCGATCAGGCGATCGCCCATGCCGAGGGCAACCGCGTCGCCGCCGCGCAGGTCCGCGACATGCTGGGCCTGTCCGATCGCGGCGCGGTGCGCGTCCTGCTGCAGCATATTCTGGCCGGGGAGGCGAGCGCGGTTCTGGCGGGCCTGCGTGCCCAATATGATCTCGGCACCGAGCCCGCCGCCGTGCTGCGCGAGCTTCTGGAAACCGTTCACGGCATCACCCGCGCCAAGATTGCGCATGAAAGCGACCCGGCGATGAGCGTCGAGGAGCGCGAGGCGCTGAACGACTGGGCGAGCCGCCTGGGCTTTGGCCCGCTCCACCGGCTGTGGCAGATGCTGCTCAAGGGCCTGGCCGAGGTGCAGACCGCGCCGCTGCCGATCGAGGCGGCGGAAATGGCGCTGCTGCGGCTGGTCTACGCGTCCAGCCTGCCCGACCCCGGGGATCTGGTCCGAAAATTGAGCGAGACGGCGGACAGCGATGCGCCGGCCCCCAGCGGGCAGGCCCATACCGAGCCATCGCGCGCCGAACCGCCGCGCGCCGAACCGGTGGCGGCGCGCCCGCAGCCGGTCGAACAGCCGGTTGGGCAGGCGGTCACGGAGACTTTCAACCCGCCCGCCGATTTCGCCGCTCTGGTCAGCCTCATCGACGGCAAGGGCGAGCATATCCTTGCCCATCGGCTGCACGACGATGTCGGGCTGGTCTCCTATGCGCCGCCCGAGCTGAAGCTGAAGCCGCTCGCCGCCATGCCCGCCGATTTCCCGCGCGATCTCGCAGGCCGGCTGAAGACCCTGACCGGGGCGAGCTGGCTGGTGTCGCTGGGCGATGGCGAGGCGGCGCCGTCGCTGCGCCAGCAGGCCGAGCAGGCAGAGCAGCGCGCGCGGGAGAGCATTCTGTCCCATCCCGATGTCCAGGCGGCGATCGAGGCCTTTCCGCAGGCCGAGCTGATCGATTACAGGCTGGACGAAGCCGCGGAAGGATAATCCCCATGCAGAATCTCGATGACATCCTCAAAATGGCCCAGAATGTTCAGGGCGAGCTGAAAAAGGCGCAGGACGCGCTCGACAGCCTGGAAGTGGAGGGCGCGGCCGGCGGCGGGCTGGTCAAGGTGCGCGCCACCGCCAAGGGCCGGATCCTCGGCGTCGACATCGATCCGTCGCTGCTGAAGCCCGAAGACAAGCAGATGCTGGAAGATCTGGTGATCGCCGCGTTCAACGACGCGCGCGCCAAGGCGGATCAGGTGAGCAGTCAGGAAATGGCGAAGATGACGGCCGGCATTCCGTTGCCACCAGGATTCAAACTACCGTTCTAAGCCAAGGAGATTTTGATGAAAGTTGCACTGATCGGCGCCACCGGCAATGTCGGCACCAGGCTTATCGATGAACTGACCTCGCGCGGCCATCAGGTCACCGCGATCGCGCGCAATGTCGACAAGCTGAAGGGCAAGGCCGGCGTCACCGCCGTGCAGGCCGACGCCAAGAAGAACGACGAGATCGTTCTGGCGATCAAGGGCCATGATGCGGTGATCAGTTCATTGCGGTTCGCCGACACCGATCCGGCGGCCCTGATCAGCGCCGTCAAGCAGGCGGGCGCGCCGCGCTATCTGGTGGTCGGCGGCGCCGCCAGCCTGAAGGCGCCCGGCACCGACCAGCGCATCGTCGACAGCGGCCAGATCCCCGAGGAATGGATGCCCGAAATCCGCGGCGGGGTGCGTTTCCTCGATACGCTGAAAGAAGAGAAGGATCTCGACTGGACCTTCCTCTCGCCGTCGATGTTCTTCGGCCCCGGCGAGCGCACCGGCAAATTCCGGCTGGGCAGCGAGGAGCTGCTGGTCGCCGACGACGGAAAAAGCTCGATTTCCTATGAGGATTTCTCGATCGCCATGGTCGACGAGATCGAGCAGCCGAAGCACCACCGCGCGCGGTTCACCGTCGGCTATTGATCGATCGGCAGGATGCGTGCCTCAGAGCTTGAGGCACGCATCGAGCCCGTCGCGCTTCACCACGCCGATCCGCCGCGAGATGCTGTTGCCGTAGCGGCGGGTGAAACCCTTGGGCGATACCGCGCCGCGCTTTTGCGGCAGCGGCAGCACGGCGGCGATGCGTGCCGCCTCGCTGGCGGAAAGCCGGCTCGCGTCATGGTCGAAATAGCGCATCGCTCCGGCATTGGCGCCATAGGTGCCGATGCCGGTCTCGGCGATGTTGAGATAGATCTCCATGATCCGCCGCTTCGGCCACAGCCCTTCGATCAAGACGGTGAACCAGGCCTCCAATCCCTTGCGCAGCCAGGAGCGGCCCTGCCACAGGAACGCGTTTTTCGCGGTCTGCTGGCTGATCGTCGATCCGCCGCGCAGGCGCTTGCCCTTGAGGTTGCGCTGCATCGCCGTCCGCATCGCCTCGAAATCGAAGCCCCAATGCGAGCAGAAACGCGAATCCTCGGCGGCGATGGCGGCGCGGGCCATGTCGGGGTCCATGTCGGACAGGCTCATCCAGTCCTTGGTGAGGCCGTCGCCCTCGATCAGGTTGCCGATCATGGTGAAGGTGATCGGCGGCGGGACGAAGCGGTAGACGCCCACCCAGACGACCGATCCGGCGATGAAGATCACCACCGCCTTGCCGATGAAGCGCACGATCCGGCGCACGGTGCCTTTTGCCTTGGCCATGGATTCGTCCGTAGCCGATGCGGGGCAATCGTCAACATGTTCGATTGAGTTGGCGCGGGCTTTGCCGCATCATTGCTTCCGTACCGGGATGAAGGAGGGCGGCGGATGCGGTCTCTGTTCCTGGTGCCGATGATGCTGGCGGCGGCAATGACCCTGCCGCGGGCCGCGGCCAAACCCATCGAGATCGAGGTGAAGTCTGAGCTCGTGCCGGTGCGCCCGCTCAAGACCGGCGAATTCTCGTGGGCGCCGGAGATCGCGCCAAAGGGCAAGGTGATCGTGGTGATCGACCTCGCCGGCCAGCTGGCGCATGTCTACCGCGACGGGCACGAGATCGGTCGCGCCACCGTCTCCACCGGCAAAAGCGGGCAGGAGACGCCGCCGGGAGTGTTCACGATCCTGGAAAAGAAGATCAGCCATTATTCGAGCAGCTATGGCCTTGCGCCGATGCCGTTCATGCAGCGACTGAGCTGGGACGGGGTCGCGCTGCACGGCGGGCGCAATCCCGGCGCCCCGGCCTCGCATGGCTGCGTGCGCCTGCCCGACGCCTTTGCCCAGGCGCTCTACTGGACGACCGCGATCGGCGACATCGTGGTCGTCGCCTCGCGCTGGGACAGCAGCGCGCCGGAACCGGTCGTCGAGGAAATGTCCCCCGCCGAAATCAGGCTGGAGAATGTGGGGTAGGGCGCTTCCCGGAAAAGTGGGAACCGGTTTTCCGATCGGGAAGCGCGACAAATCAATAAGATGAAGAGCGGTTCCGTTTCGCCTGAACCGGGAACCGCTCTAGATTATCCTGCCGGCAGCAGGCGCTGTTCCTTGGCGATGCGCATCATCGCCTTCTGCAGCTTCTCGAACGCGCGCACCTCGATCTGGCGGACGCGCTCGCGGCTGACGCCATATTCCTGGCTCAGATCCTCCAGTGTCCGCGGATCGTCGCGCAGCCGCCTTTCGGTGAGGATGTGGCGCTCACGCTCGTTCAGATGCTCCATCGCCTGCCCGAGCAGCTTGTGCCGCACCTGGGCCTCTTCGGCATCGGCGACGGCGACGTCCTGGGTCGGGGTCTCATCGGTCAGCCAGTCCATCCACTCGCCTTCGCCCTCCTCGCGGAGGGGCGCGTTGAGCGAGGTGTCGCCGCCCATCGCCATGCGGCGGTTCATCTGGATGACCTCTTCTTCGCTCACGCCCAGATTGGTGGCGATGGTGTGGAGATGTTCAGGCCTCAGGTCGCCATCCTCGAAGGCATGGATTTTCGCCTTTTCCCGGCGAAGGTTGAAGAACAGCTTCTTCTGCGCGGCGGTGGTGCCGATCTTCACCAGGCTCCACGAGCGCAGGATGAATTCCTGGATCGAGGCGCGGATCCACCACATCGCGTAAGTGGCGAGGCGGAAGCCCCTCTCGGGCTCGAACTTCTTCACGCCCTGCATCAGGCCGATATTGCCTTCGGAGATGAGTTCGGCGACCGGCAGGCCATAGCCGCGATAGCCCATCGCGATCTTGGCGACGAGGCGCAGATGCGAAGTGACCAGCCGCGCGGCAGCCTCGGGATCCTGATGCTCGCTCCAGCGCTTGGCGAGCATATATTCCTCCTCGGGCGCGAGGATCGGGAATTTCTTGATCTCCGACAGATAGCGGTTCAGCGAAACATCGGGACCGAGCGCCGGGATCGCGGGCAGACTTTTCGCTGTGGCCATGGTCGAACTCCCTGAAACTTCTAACGCAAGTGATGGACTATACCGAAAGCGCTCTGAACAGTTCCTGCATATCAGATGGACAGGGAACCGAGAAAGACAGATCGCGCTCGGTGACCGGATGAATGAAGCCGAGATGGCGGGCGTGCAGTGCCTGGCGGTGGAAACCGAGGCGCTTCGCGAGTTCGCGGTGATGCGGCTTCGCCCGGCCATAGACCGGATCGCCGAACAGCGGCGTGCCGATCGATGCCATATGGACGCGGACCTGATGGGTGCGGCCGGTTTCCAGCCGGCATTCCACCAAGGCGGCATCGTTCAGCATGGTTTCGGTGCGATAATGGGTGACCGCCCGCTTGCCGCGCGAACCCTCGACGATGGCGATTTTCTTGCGGTCGTGCGGCGACCGGGCGAGCGGCGCATCGACGCTGCCCGAAGCCGGGTTCGGGCGGCCGCAGGTGATCGCGTCGTAGCGGCGGTCGATGCTGTGGCGGGCGAACTGCCTGGCGAGGCCTTCGTGCGCGCGGTCGGTCTTGGCGACCACCAGCAGGCCCGAGGTGTCCTTGTCGATGCGGTGGACGATGCCCGGCCGCGCGACGCCGCCGATACCCGAAAGCCGTCCCGCGCAATGATGGAGCAGCGCATTGACCATGGTGCCGTCGAGATTGCCGGCGGCCGGATGGACGACCAGCCCCGCCGGCTTGTTCACCACCAGCAGATGATCGTCCTCGAAGACGATCTCCAGCGGAATATCCTGTGGCGCCGCCTGGGC
>Ga0153916_10004284_pt1 | contig 10765 bp, 9 predicted proteins | sample Opewatmetagenome_FD_109642 | JGI IMG/M metagenome (GOLD analysis project Ga0153916, IMG submission 109642) | Freshwater wetland microbial communities from Ohio, USA - Open water 3 Core 3 Depth 4 metaG | ecosystem: Environmental > Aquatic > Freshwater > Wetlands | place: USA: Ohio, Lake Erie, Old...
GCATGGAAAATCTCCAGTACCTAAAACTTAAGGCAGAACTGCTGGTTGAAGGAATTCAGGCAACTCCGGAGGCCCTTAAAGAGATAGGGAAGAAGTATAAGGAACAGAATCATGGTCTCTTTGGTTGGGATTTTGAGGATCATGCTGGCATGGCGCTGCCGGATGATTTTCTTCTTCCGGATGGAACCGTGGTTCAATTTAGGAAGAATGGCCGGTCACCCTATCGGGTGATTACGGAAGAAAACGGCTTGATGTTATCCGACGGCAAGGAAAGGATATGCAAGGTCGAATGGATTCCCAGACCGGCCTATTACACGGAAGAGACAGTCAACCATCATCCCATGGTGAAGATCGGACAGATCGGAGGAGAAGATTGTCTCTTTTTCTGTTATCAGAATTATTGCAGTCATTTTTCCAAAAAAGAGGAATGTCTTTTCTGCAATCTCGTATCCACCTCGAAAACCTATGACTCAGTCTTAAAGAAGAAGGAGACCGAAGATATTGGCGAGGTGGCGAAAGCCGCTTTCGCTGAGGGAGGGATAAACCATGTCCTCCTGACGGGAGGTTGCTTCAATCATCAGAAAGAGATTGAAATAGTGGCTGATATTCTAAAGTCCATCCGTGCACAAACGGGTCTGAACCGCGTTCCCGGAACGATTCTTCCTTCCCCGGCAAAAGGGGAGGATGAAATAAAGAGATATTACGATACCGGGATAAAGGCCATTGGCTTTAGTATGGAGATATGGGACGAAAAATTATACGAGGCGATCTGCCCGGGAAAATCGAAGAATGTCAGTCATAAGAACTTTATTCATTCCATACGAACTGCGGCTAAGATCTTCGGAGAAGGGAATGTCTATGGGGTTTTTGTGATGGGATTGGAGCCTAAGGAAACATTCCTGGAAGGCGTCAAGGAGATGACAGCCCTGGGAGCCAATGTCGTTCCCTTTGTCTGGTCACCTAATCCGGGATCAAAACTTGAGGGGCACCGAGCTCCTACCAGCCAATGGTTTGTGGAGACGGTACTGGAGGCTTCCGAAATCGTCCACAGAGCTCATATTCCTTCAGGAACGGAAAATCATTGCTACCGATGCGATGGAAATTCCCTGCTCCATGATGCCCTACGGTTAGAAGGGGTTGAATAAGGCTGAGAATACCCCAGAAGAAGGTAGCGGCAATAGGAACGACAAAACCATAGGCTGGGAATCTGGCTTTCCATCTAAAATGATTTTAGAATGTTTTTATTACCTATTTTATCCCGGCAGCAGAAAGCCACGGTCTTTGGCCGTGGATGAATGCGCCAACTTTTGGCCGGGATGTCGCCCCGCTCGGGGTTTATCAGGTGCCACGGCTTTGCCAGTGGGGTTCCACCTGTCAGCGGGTTTCAATGAAAGATCAGTTCCATTTCCAGTGGCATATTACCAACCTTTGCAATCTCCATTGCGAGCACTGCTATCAGGACGACTTTTCGACGAAGAGAGATCTCGATTGGCCAGGACTTAAGAAAATATCTGATAACCTCCTCAATACAATAAAGGAATGGGATCAAAGAGCCTGCATTCATGTCACAGGTGGCGAGCCTTTATTAAGACCCGAGCTATTTGACCTCCTGGATCATCTGGACCAGGAATCCGTCGTTGGAGAATTAGGAATCATTACCAACGGTCTTCTCATGGATCGAGAGAGGATGAGAAGATTATCCGATTTTTCTAAATTAAAGAAGATAAAGATTTCTCTGGACGGAGCCGATGCAGAGACGAATGACGCCATTCGCTCAAAAGGGGTTTTTGAGAAAGTGATGGAAAATCTTTCACTGATACGAAAGGAAAAGAGATTTGAAATCATTTTGATGTTTACGGTGATGAAAAAGAATTTTAGGAACCTTCCCTCCCTGTTTAAACTGTGCCAGGACAGTGGCATCGATGGATTGATCATCGAACGGTTCATCCCTTTGGGCAAGGGAAGAGGGATCATGCGTGAGGTACTCGGTAGGGAAGAATGGAACGAAATGTTAGGAATGCTCTTCCGTTTTTTCTCAATCGAAGGAGAAGAAGATTCGGTCCTTCCCTACCAAGCCTTCCAAATCAGTTTTACTGGAGAGGAGCCTGAACTCTTGGGGGCTCCTTGTGTCATCGGAGTGGATGGTCTTTGCATCATGCCAGAGGGAAACGTCTTTCCCTGTCGAAGATTTCCCGTTTCCATAGGAAACCTTTTGGAAACTCCTTTAAAGCAGATATGGGAAGCATCAGACATCTTAGAAAAGTTGAGAGAAAAAAAGAACCTCAAGGGAAGATGTGGAAAATGTGAGATGGAGGGCTGCCGAGGCTGCCGAAGTTTAGCTTTTGCGCTAACCAATGACTATCTTGCTGAAGATCCTCATTGTGCATACCATAATATGCAGGATGGTCTTTCTTGAAAGTGAAGGTTTGGCTTCGTAACCACCATTAGGCTTGCCCCTAACCGGCGACTTCACTTACTTATGTTCGCTGGAAGCCAGTCTTGAAATGTAATGATTATTGATAAAACATGCATCATTCATAGAAGAACGACAGAATGAAATAAAATTGGCTTGAGTTCTATATCCAGCGGACTTCTCTTTCCTTGCGTGGGATGATCTTCTTGTATTCGTGTTTCGGATATCCTACCATAATCGCACCGTAAATGCTGTGGTCATCCAAAATTTCAAGGTACCTTTCTATCTTCTTCTTGGCAAGGTCAGCGGCTACTGATAGAAATCCCACCCAACAAGTTCCAAGGCCCAAGGTTTTAGCCATGATTTCCATATTTCTTGTGGCAATGGAACAGTTTGCGTGAGCCATGAAATTAGTTCTGAGACCGTGAACTACCATCACAACTGGGGCATTTCGAAAGACCATCCCTGCAAGCTGATTATTCTGTCTTCTATTTTCTAAGATGTGATAATATGGAATGGCCTGTCTCAACATTTCGTCGCCGATTTTTGTTTTTGCTAATTTCCGCCCGATTTCACCACCGAGATATTTCATCCCCTTATTCCACAGAACTTCGATCACCATTTTTTCAAGTTCTGATAGTCGCTTTCGGTCTTGGATAACAACAAAATTCTCGGTTTGCCCATTTGATGAAGTGCCTGCATGAATTCCAACTTCAATCAACTGTTCTATGAGCTCTTTAGGAACAGGTTTTTCTTTGAACACCCGGATAGACCTCCTGGATAATAACAGATTTCTCATGCTTTCAGGGGAAATTTGGGTGACTAATAAATCTCCAAACTTCTCGGTGGACATCTCTTTATGAATAAGGGCGTTCTCCGGACATATCGCAACGCAATGGCCACAGATACAGCATTGTTCAGGATATCTGACTTGTATTTCCCGGCCTTCGCCCAAAGCGAGGACATAGTTTGGACATACCTCAAAGCAGAATCCACATTTGGTACATTTTGCCGAATCAATCTCTATCATCTCATCGACCTCTCAAAAACTCAAGCATAGATTCCCCAGGTTTCTCCATGCCTGTAAGGCTGGAGTTCTTCACCGGTTGCTTCTTTCATGACGGATTTCGGTTCTCCCCACCATCTTCATCCGAGACTGGTGGGATTCGTCAGAGCTTCTTCCATCTGACGTGAGGTTGAGAAAGGGACCAACTCCTCTTGCGCGAGATGCTGATAGAAATCTCTTTCAAAATCGCTGGTAGCCTCCTGGGCCAAACACTTGTAGAACTCATGCCCCTTGAACTCCAGTTCGACTGCCAATCGAATCGCCTCCATCTCATCGGCGTTCACGGTGATTGTCCCATCCATCTGCTCACTTGCTTCTTGGAAGATATTCTGGAGGTTGCTTCTCTCTGCGGCCACGTGTGCGATTCTCTGCTTTTCAGAAACGGGATCGGTTCTCTCATAGATCTCTTTGACCCTTCGAATATGGTCCAGCTCCTCTTCAGCAATCGTTTGGAAAATGACCTTTGCAAGATAGGTCTTCGCCCTCTCGGCAGCCTTGAGAAAGAAATCGCGGCCATCAATTTCAAAACGAATCGCATTCTCTAAGACCTTTTTGCTTTCCTTCTGTGCACCCATCTGTAAAGCTCCTATCGACTGACCTCAGTTCAAGATGATGATACAAACTTGTTTTGGTATAAATTCATTATACGAAAAACAGAATTGTACGACAAGACATAGGCCCTATCGATGATTATTAATTAAAGTCACCCATAATCCGATGAAATGCCTGCTTGCTGGTAACAAGATGGGAAAGACAAAAAGGGAGCTGCAGCTTGCACCTACCTTCAAATCAAGATAATCCTGAAACTCAACGATTACGGGAAGAAATATGCACGATTAAATGAAGAGGGACTTTCTACAGGTCACCTACACTCACTTCAGCCCGCCTTGCGCAGGGCAACACCCCACAATAAAAAGGTACCAATGAATGGGGATGAAATGGTTGAAAAACAAATTTAAAAATTTTTCATTTTTTATTCCTCTTTTCTTAAAATCCTTCATCTAAGCTTCTTTTAAACTCTTCAATGGATAGTTGAGAAATACCCAATGATTTAAGAGTCCTCCCTGTTTCCATAAAGTTCGTTCCAGACACTGCTCCAGCAAGAGTTATTAACGAACGCGCGATTGGGATATTGACTCCAACGTATTCTGCAACCGAAACCAAAAAAGCTAACCCGCAAGCAATATCTTCTGTGACATATCTATGTTGATAGTCAATTTTCTCATACCATAGTCTGCTTTCCATTAAGAGCTTCTTTGCAACCCTTGGGTACATCCACTCATTTGGCCTTGTCTCGTCATAATAATCTTCTAATGGATAGTGATTTGGCTGAAATCCTAACGCCTTTCTTACCATAATTCTTTCCTCATCAAGGAGGGAGATTATTTTCCTGACCCCCGGGGTTGTCCCTTCATTATGAATGTCATAAGGTGCGGGATTCTGAATAGGACCTGTATTTAACACGATTAATGGAGGATGAAGAATAGGACCAGCATTCATGAGGGCTCCCGATAAGGCATTTTCTATAGGATGGGCTGAGGGAAAAACTGCCTTTATTTTTTCAATGGCTTTTTCTGTCTTTTTCGCTGGGAAAATACCTGTGGGTAGATGACATGCCCTCACAACAATACAGGACTCTTGCGAACTAATCTTTCTCGTCAAATAGGGAAGGGTTCCTGTTTCACCAACAGCAAAATCCTTTTTACACCCCCTTTCTCTCATGTGCTTATACATGAGGTAAGAGCCAAAGGTTCCAGGTGAAAGGAAGATGACCTGCCCGTCCTCTATATGTGGTAATAAATGTTCCGCAATAGATATCTGGGTAAATGCAGGGATAGGGGAGCAAATGAGGTCTGCATCCCTTATCGCTTCTTCAATTTTGCCTGTTATCATGGAAATTTTTGCTTCACCCTGTATGAGAGGACCGCTTACCTTAATCGTATGGGTCTTTTTAATTTCTTTAAATTCATCAAAATACTTACTCCACATCCGGACCTCAAGTCCCTGTAAAGCAAAATCTGAAGCCATTGCAAATGCTCCATTCCCTCCTCCCAGTACGGCGACTTTCTTACCCATGACCTTTGTCACCTCCCCATAATAAATATTTTCATAAAAGTCTATTCCTCCTCATAAAGCCCAGCATTTTTATTAATTGCTCATACCTTTTTTCAAATAAAGCTCGAACATCCACATTCTGATAATCATAAATTCCCTTCCCTGCACGTGGACCGATCTCTCCTTTTTTCATTTTTTCTTCAATCAGTTTGGGTTTTTTAAATCTTTCACTTTTAAAAACGGAATATAGAAAATCATCTGCGTAATAAAGGATATCCAATCCACCCAAATCAACAAATTCTAATAATCCTAGAACGGCGAGTCTGAAGGCAAACCCCGTTTTAATGGCTCTATCAATATCTTCTGCTGTTGCGACTCCCTCTTCGAAGAGACGGACCGCCTCGTTCATAACAACCGCTTGAATTCGCGGCACGATAAACCCAGGGCTATCTTTTAAAACAACCGGAACTTTTCCGATTGTTTTAAGCAGATTTTTCATCTCATCTATTGATCGAGGGTTTGTCTTATTAGAAATCGCAATTTCAACAAGAGGAATTATAAAAGCAGGATTTAACCAATGAGTGATTAACAGCCTATCAGAATTTATAAAACCCTTCTTCAAAGTCTTAAGATCAATGGTTGAGGTGGTGGAGGCTAAGATCGTATCTTGACCAACATAAGGAGAGATTTTTTCAAATAATTCGATTTTTAAATCTGGCTTTTCTGGAATGGCCTCAAAAATAAAGGGGACGTCAAAGCGTTCTTCGTTTATCTCATGAGAAAACGATATTTTCGCTAAGATTTTTGAGGAAGAGTCTCGAAGATACCCAATTCTCCTTAATAATTTCAGGTTGGATTGAACCTCCTCTTTTGCCTTCTTTAGACTAGCCTTATAGGCTTTCTTCGTCCTTTCCTTTCCATCAAGCATGGTGACTTCAAATCCATTGATGGCAAAGGCGAGTCCAATCCCTAAACCCATCCTCCCCAGACCTATAATCACTATTCTTTTTTTCATGACACGACCATCGGAGATGTCCTTCGGCACCATTTTATTATTTGATCATCATACTCGGTAGCCACAACACGACTTGAGGAAAGATAATCATGATAGCCATGACGATCAGATCCAGTCCGAGAATAGGGTAAACAGCCAGATAGATATCCCGCATCCTGATATGGGGAGGAGCCACTCCTCTCATCACAAACAAGACCAACCCAAAGGGGGGCGACAGGGTCCCCATCTGCATATTGAGGAGCATAATGGCTCCAAACCAGATGGGATCAAATCCAAGAGCCATGATGACCGGCATAAAAATAGGAACCGTAATAATCATAATCGGCAGGGCATCTATGAAACACCCCATGAAGAGAAGTACCATCTGCATGGCAATCAAAAGCGCGAGAGGAGGAAGGGGGAGCTTGAGAATAAAATCGATCATTCCACCGGTGGCTCCTGTATAGGCCATGATTTGGGAAAAGGCGACCGATCCAGCAAGGATCAGGAAGATCATTGCCGATATCTTGGTTGAATCCAGAAGCGTACTCTTGACAACCTCCCATTTCAAACCTCGATAGAAGAAAGCCAGAACATAACATCCCACAGCACCCAGGGCGGCAGCCTCGTTTGGAGTCGCAACCCCCAAGTAGATGAGCCCCATCGCCAAAAAGATGACCGATCCCAAAGGGATGATATATTGAATCGTTGCAATAATCTTCTCACGAAACGAAATCCGGGGGATTTCGTATACAGGGGCGAGAGAGGGTTGAAGGGTACAACGAATCACCACATAGGCCGCATAAATGACAGCCATGATGAGCCCCGGGATAATGATGGCAAAAAGAAATTTTCCGATCGAAAAGCGTGCCAAGGAAGCCAATATAACTCCAAGAGCGCTGGGAGGAATCATAATATCAAGGCCCGCGCTTCCCATGATGGGCCCCAGGCTCATCGGGTGCTTATACCCCCTTTTCTCCATCTCCGGTAACATCACGGTTCCCAACATTGCGACGCTTGCCGTAGCGGCACCAGAGAGAGCCCCAAATATAGCCCCACCGAATACCGTTAAAAGGCTCAACCTCCCTGGCACACGTCCAATCCATTTGTCGAGGGTTTCGATCATGCGAGGAGCCACTCCCGTCCTGAACATCACCTCCCCCATGAGGATGAAGAGGGGGACAGGGAGCATGTTAAAGTTGATCGACCCGTACAGACTTAAGATGAATTGATCAAGGCCCTTCTGGCCTCTCCAGAGTAGAAAGGCCGCCAGAATATTGAGAGCAAAAAAACTGAAGGCCACAGGTAGGCCAATGGCGAAGAGAAAAAGTATGCCCAAGAGGATGATGATTAGAATCAGCCACCAATCCAAGAATTAGCCCTCCCTCCCACGACTTGCATTTTTCTTATCTACCCCTGGCCTCGATCTCTTATACTTCAAAACGCTCGAAATGATTCCCCTGAAAGACTGAACGAATAAGAAGAACCCTCCGAATGGAATCACCACCAGAATGGCTGCTGTAGGAACTTCCAAGATCGTAGGATTATAGGTCCCCTTCGAAAAATAGCTCCAGGTGACCCGGGCTCCATACCAGATCAATACAGTTGAGACCCCGAGAATAAGAATATAATGGATAATCGAAAGGAAGGAGCGGGCCGTCTGACTGAGTCGATCGGTGACCAGATCAACTGCGATGTGGGCCTCTGCCTTCAGCACCCAGGCTGCTGCCAAGAACGTCAGATATAACAGCCCGTATTCTGAAAGTTCGATCACCCAAACCTGAGGTTTGTTAAAGAAGTATCTCAAAACGACCTCGATACATACGGATAAGGTGATGAAGACCAGAACCAGGCAGGTGATCAGTTTAAGTAACTTAAGAAACGAGTCGAAAATTGTTTCCATGCCTTTTAAGAGATTCATGGTAGTCCTTGGGCTTCTTTCTCGTCTTAAAGGGAGCAGAGCTGACCTCTCGACTCTGCTCCCTCTGCCATAGGAAGGGTCAGCTTGCAGCTATGCGGGCGAGCCGCCCCTTAATTACCACTCAACTTCTTCAAATCTGCGACGAGATTGGGAACCTTTTTCGCTACGTCTTCCCAATACGCGTCGTAGGCCATCTGAACATATTTTTTACCTTCTGGTTCAGAAAACTTAATAAATTTGACGCCAGATTTTCTCAGCAATTCACGCTCTTTCTCATATTCCTTTTCGAAGTAGGCAACCATATCCCTTTCGTATTTAGCAGTGAAACTTGCCAATTCATCCTGTAATGCCTTAGGGATTTTGTTCCAGACATCCAGGTTGAAAATGATGGTCGCATCCATTCCGTAGAAAGGATGGTCAATGAGATATTTGCAGTTCTCTGTCCAGCCGTCTTCCCGGGCCCCCAGTAGGGGCCACCCGAACCCTTCCACCATTCCTCGCTCAAGAGCAGTGTAAACGTCCGTCGGTTTCACAGAAACAGAGCCGACTCCCAGTTTGCCAAAGAAATAAGTATACATCGGCGCGGTCCTGAGCTTCAGCTTTTTCAACTCCCCTATGTTGCTGACGGGGGTTTTCACCCAGATGTAAAAGGGTCCATGTATCCATCTTCCCAGATAGAAGGCTCCGATTTTTTTGTGACGGTCGACCATATAATCGTAGAATCCACTCTTTCGTTCCTCCCAGGGCTTCAATTTCGACAGTTGGAAGGCATTCAGCTCAGGAGCTAACGGAGAATAATAAGAAGTCACATTGTAATTGATATCGAAAATCCCGTTCTTCAAAGCCTGGATCTGTTCAACCGGGGCTGTGATCTCCGGCCCTCCGAGATAGTTGACAGAAATCTTATCCTTAAACTCTTTGTTCACACGGTTCATCCACTCAACGGCCATGATGGACAACGCGTTGGTTTTAGGGATAAAGGAGACTGCCTTTAATTTGATCGGTTCTGCAAACGATAGAGGGTTGAGAAACAGCCCGACACAAAAGAAAAACGATATCATGAGAAGAAAATAACCTGCCTTTTTCATACCTTGTTACCTCCTTTCAGACTAAAGACTGTGACGGTGTGACATCACGTGTGAAATACTTGCCAGGGGACCTGCCAAAAGCCCCCATCGCCCCTGCCCCAGCAAACATAATTTTCATTCCAACCCCACCCCAAGGGATAAATGCCTTAAGGCCACTCTTAAAAACCAAATCTTTCGTCCCCGGTATGATTTTTGAGTCATAATGAGTGGTTATAACAAATTCTCTCTTACCATCCTCATATGGTTCAGGATATCTTCCTTCGTTATTAGCATGTGTTGCAGAATTGAATCGTCCGTCTTTTGAGGATCTTTCGATTTGATGGCTTTCAGAATTTCAAAATGGCCGTCTCTAGACCTTTTCGCGATTTCAGGAATATGAAGGCATGCGATCCGGAATCTCATCATATGCTCTCTCAGCATTTGGCTGATTTGGTATAGTCTTTTACTCCGACTTGCCTTACAAATGATTTCATGAAACTCGGTATCCAAGTCGATCATCTTTTGAGTCAAGCCTTTTTTGAGAATCTGGTCAGCTTTTTTCAAATTATTCTCTAATCTCTCAAGCTCCTCAGGGGTTATCTTTTCAATGGCCCATCTTGTGGCAAGCTGTTCAATGGCGGTTCGCGTTGTAAAGAGATCCTCAATATCATATTCCTTCATGTCGTTAACAATGTATCCCACCCTCGGGATGGAGTAGACCAGACCCTCTAAATCGAGTTTGTGTAAGGCCTCCCTTATGGGGGTTCTGCTTACACCCATCTCTTTAGCCAATGCTGACTCAACGAGTCTCGTTTCAGGTGAGATTTTTCCTGTGAGGATCGCCATGCGAAGGTCATTATAAACTTTCTCTCTTACGGAAACTTGGTTCGCCTTCATTGGCATAGAGGTTGTGGCCTTTGTGTCCTAAAACTAAGGTACTTTTGAAATACAGCTGAGGTACAATCTATTAAAAACAAATCACATTGTCAACAAAAACATAAATCTGTCAAAATATTCTTTTATCTTTTTAAAAAGGAAAAGTGTTTTTAGGAATTTAGAATTAAATATTGTATGAAAGATTACTATTTGACCTTCCCCTGAAAAAGTGGACACGTGATTAAGTTTCATTAAGGAGCTTCTCATGCTGCTCTGGGCTCCTGTATCCTAATGCCGAATGACTCCTCTGACGATTATAAAACACTTCCACGTACTCAAAAATACTAAGCCTCGCCTCCAGCCTTGAACGGTA
>Ga0153916_10004285_pt1 | contig 10765 bp, 14 predicted proteins | sample Opewatmetagenome_FD_109642 | JGI IMG/M metagenome (GOLD analysis project Ga0153916, IMG submission 109642) | Freshwater wetland microbial communities from Ohio, USA - Open water 3 Core 3 Depth 4 metaG | ecosystem: Environmental > Aquatic > Freshwater > Wetlands | place: USA: Ohio, Lake Erie...
CGAGGAGTATGACCTTCTTCACGTAGTCCTCGCCCATGTGGGAGAACCTCACGAGCGCACTCCCGCCGCGCACGAACTTCATGCCTTTTGGACCGTATTTTTTCGTGACTTCCTTCCTTCTTTCTTCAAGCGTTTCTACTGATTTTCTGTGCTCTTCTGGACCTATGATATTATTTGATAGTTGATTGTTAAGATTACTTATTTCATCATTAATTTTTTGGATCTCGGCGTCATACGTTTCCTTGTCCCCGTAAATCTCCTTGTGCGCTTTCTCTTTCTCTGCCTTGTACTCCCTCTTGTTGATGTCCCCCCTATCCAGCATATCCCGGAGGCGTTTCTTCCTGTCTCCATAGGCGCCTGCCATCTTATCGGCTTCCTTGGGCTTCCATATGCCAGGTCGCCAAGGGGTCTTGCCTTTATAGAACTCTCTGGGATGGAACTCCTTCCCTTGATTAACACAACCTCTTGTCTTGCATTTCAGGATAGCGTGACCGTTCCTGTCAAAGCTCTCGAAGAGCGGCTCGTGGCATTCCGGGCATTCAAAGCCCAAAGCCCCTGTAGAATCAATGAAACCTTCCTCTTTCTCCCTGTCGCGTTTTATTTTGAGGATGTCTTCGAATTTTTTTTCACTCTCTTGGATCTTTTTGTCATAGTGTGTTTTTGATATTTCTTTTCTTTGCAGCTTTCCCCATAGCTCTTCATTTTTTTGCACGCGCTTGCTCTCTATATCAGAAAAGGGTTTGTGATAGAGCAGTTTCCTTTTTATTACCTCTTTTCCTCTTGCTTTAATTTTTGCAATTTGATCTTCAATTTCTTCTATCTTCAGCACGGTTTTTTCATATTCTAATTTGGCTTCCATCGCTTCTGGATGGTTCGGAGTTCTTATGATTTTTTCATAATAGCCTAAGTCTTCCTTCAAGTGTTTCAAGTCGGGCGCTAATATTTCTCTCAATTGAACATCTAATTTGGCGAGTTCCTCGGCATCATCTTCGGTATAACCATGTTTTATGAAGGATTTTTTTGCTTCTTTTATAGCATCTTGAAGCTTTTTTGCCTCAAGTTTTGGATTAAAACTAATTTTCTTTCCGTCTTCCTTCTTCTCATCCGTCAAGAGCAGCCACCTATATACTATTTCTCTCCCGCTCTATAAATTAATGAAGGGGTATTGGCCTCCAAGAAATTCAGGGTTGCTTTATCTTTCCAGCATTATCCTGACCTGGCCGATCTCCCAGCCGCCGGTCCCTGAGAAGATGAGGGTGTTCTGGCCTTCCTTCGCTTCCGTGGCCGAGAAGGAGACGGTATTGAGACCGGGCTTGACCGAGGGGATACTGAGCTCCTTGTCGTTCAGGCGGATGCTCATGCTTCCCTGCCTGTTTATCCTGTCCACGTCAAATTCGAGCTTCCCAATGTAGCCCTGGCTGAAAAGGTCGTACTTGTCCTTGGGTATGTTTATGGCCCTCTCCTTCACGAGGTTGTCGGTGGAAAGGAATATCTTCAGGAGCACGCTATTGAGCTGTATGGGGTCCCCCTGGACGGACATGGTTATCATGTTGTTACCCGGGTCTATCCCGGAATTGTAGAGGTCGAACTTCACGGATTCAGAGGCTCCCGGGACGGCGGAGAACACCTGCGCCCCGTTCACATTCACGGTGAGCTTCGTGGTGCCTGAAGCGGGGCTGGTGAACTCAAGAGCCCCGTTCTTGAAGCTCTTGATCTCGGTTGAGCCCAGCACGAACGGAAGCAGCTTCATGGTCCCGTAATCCAGCTTGACCGAGAAGTCGCGGAGTATGTACACCGTGGAGGCCCAGAAGAACAGCCCAGGCCCGTCAGCCGAGATTTCCAGGTTGTTCACCTCGAATACGGACTGGCGGTCTATGTGGAGCGTGTAGACGCCTTTGGAGGCGCCGTTCTTGTACATCTCCTTGCCGTTCCATTTGATTATGAGGTTCCCGTAAGTTGGGGTGGAATCATGCACGCGGAAGGTTATAGTGGCCTCCCTTGCGAGCGGGACGTACGCGTTCAAAACCCGGACTTCCTGCTTCTCGCTGCTGCTCCCGAAATAGCTGGAGGACACCTGTATCTGGGGCACGCTCTTCAGCGTCTCGGTGTTCACATCACCCACGCGGAAGCTTCCGTAGGAGAGGGACTCCATGTTCTCGCCCGTGAATCCTACCCCTCCGAGGGTGAAGTTCTCGATGGATGTGACGAGGCCTATGCCTCCTGGAGGTATAAGAGCGAAAATAGCCAGCAGAACCGCGATTATTATCACGGCCGCGACAAGAACATAGGCAAAATCGTCCACTTTCGCTCGCATGGTATATTATTGTTATCGAATAAATAAATATAGAGATTGGAGCATGCGGCATGCAAATCCTCAAGACAGACCTCAGGCACGGGGTGATACGCGTGAAGACGGAGAACCCGGATGACCTGTGGCACCTGGAGAAGATGCTGGAGAAAGGCGATTTGGTCACTGCAAGGACTCTAAGGAAGACCACTGTCAAGCGCGGAAGCGAGGTGGATTCAGGGGACAGGAAGCCCGTCACGCTCACCATAAGCCTGGAGAAGGTGGAATACCACAAGGATATCCGCGTTCTTCGGCTCTCGGGGAAGATAACGGAAGGTCCCGAGGACATCCAGATAAGCTCGTACCACACGCTTTCCATAGACACGGACACCGTGCTCACCGTCCACAAGGCCAAGTGGAAGGCCTACCACATGGACAGGCTCAGGAAGGCTCGCCAGAGGAGGCCGCTGCTGTTCATATGTTCCCTGGACAGGGATGAGGCCGAGTTCGCAGGATTGAAGGAGGCCGGGATAGAGTGGGCCGGCTCCATAAGCGCGAGGAAGACAGGCCAGAAGGTGGGCAAGCAGGAGCGCGGAGGGGAATATTACCAGGATATCATGGCCACCCTGGAGAAGAAGGTAGAGTACGAGGCGATTGTCCTGGCCGGGCCTGGTTTCGAGAAGGATAATCTTCTCAAGTTCATACAGGGGAAGAACCCCGAGCTCGCGAAGAGGATAATACTGGAGAAGACCTCTTCCGCGGGCCGTCGAGGAATCCAGGAGGTCATACAGACCTCGGCAAGCAAGCTGCTGAAAGAGACGCGAGTGGCCAAGGAGACGGGGCTTGTGGAGGGCCTGCTCATGGAAGTCACTCGCGAGGGGCCTGTGGTCTACGGGAAGAAGGAAACCGAGCACGCCCTGAGGATGGGAGCGGTGGAAAGGCTGCTGGTTTCTGAGGAGAAGATACATGATTACGAGGGGATACTGGACGAGGCCGAGAGGATGCACACAGAGATCGTGATAATCTCAAGCGAGCACGAGAGCGGGGAGAGGTTCCTCGCGATCGGGGGGATTGGGGGGTTCCTGAGGTTTAAGATAAGGGAATGATTCTTACCCTTACATTTTATTAAAAAAGAAAATATTTATAAATATGTAAGGGTAAATATTCCATATGGCCTCAATAAAGAAGAAGGTTCTGGGAAGCAAGACGTACTTCTACCTAGGGCACACTATCAGGAAGGATGGAAAGGTAGAATACAGGGAGATGTATCTGGGCGAAAATATTCCCAAGGGCATAGACCGGATTAAGGCTGATTTCCTTGCGGGAATTTACAAGGAGAAGTGGCATGGCGTGCTGGAAAGTATAAGGAAAACATACTCAAGCGAAATCAGCAAGATGCCTCCGTCTGTTAGGGAAAAACAGATAGATTCGTTCGCTATAAAGTTCACGTATGATACGCAGAGGATAGAAGGCTCCAAGATGACCCTTAGGGAGACGGCGGACCTTCTGGAAAAAGGCATCACGCCCAGGAAGCCTCTGCGGGACATCAAGGAGGCTGAGGCTCACAGGGATGTGTTCTATCAGATGCTGGCCTATAAGAAAGACCTCACTCTCCAGATTGTCTTGGAATGGCATAGGAAACTTTTCCAAGACACCAAGCCGGATCAAGCAGGGAAGATACGGAAATACCAGGTCGCGATATCCGGAAGCAAGTTCATGCCCCCCTTTCCGGCAGAGGTCTACCCGCTCCTGAAAGATTTCTTCAGATGGTATGAAAAGAACAAAGCGAAAACCCACGCTGTAGAGCTTGCTGCGTTTGTACACCTAAAATTCGTCACCATCCACCCTTTCGGAGACGGGAACGGCAGGATATCCAGGCTCATGATGAACTTCGTCCTTAACAAGCATGGATATCCTATGCTGGACATTCCATACCATGGAAGGACAGGTTATTACAACGCCCTGGAAAGGTCACAAGTCAAGAAGAACGACAGTATCTTTCTCCAGTGGTTCCTAAAGAGGTATGTGAAGGAGAATGAGAGATATATCAGAAAGTAAGGATCATGCGAGCACGAGAGCGGGGAGAAGTTCCTGTCTATCAGGGGAATTGGCGGGTTTCTCAGATTTAAGATAAGGGAATAGCATCAGCGCATCCTGTAGCCAAGCTTGACAAGGCAGTCCTCTATTGTCTCCTTGCCCATCCTTTCGAATTTTATCTGGTCTTCACTGGGTGTGTATCCAAGGAATTCAGTCATGTCTGTTTTGAGGGGAGTAATATCATTCCCGTATGTCTTTATTTGGCTCCACCTGCTCGTGTACAGAAGGACATGAAACCCTTTTCCTGAATCAAGAGGTGAAATAGTCACAGGGAGTTTGCCGGCTTTCATACAGCACGCACCCTTAACTGTTCACCGTGCTCTGGCCCATGCACAGCTCGCACCAATAGAAATCGGGCTCCTCGTGGTTGGAGAAATCCCATATCTTGCCTTGGCCGCCGCACTTGGGGCAGCAGTTCAGGGAGAAGGGTTTGGGCTTGCTCATAAGCTCACTTTCTTGAAAGAAGGTGGCAAGCCACCTTCGGTCCATGGAGTCTTATTGGAGGGGAAGGATTTAAGGCTTTTAACGCTTTCTGAGAATATTCAGGAATGCGGCCCAAAGAAGATGTGGAGGAATTCTGCAAACCCTGCAAGAAGTATGAGGACAGGTGGAGGGAGGCATACGGGAAAAAACACACATATTCCGGGATGGTTTCAATCAATAAGCTGCTTGAGGAAATGTTCAAAGAGTCATGGAAAATAAGCCAGGATGTCCGGGAACATGTGGTCAAATCCGGAATGTGCAAGGAATGCCCCAACACCAGCATATACGACAGGGACAGGATTGAGGAGCTGATTTATCTTGGCAGAATGATGCGGGAAAGCCTTTCGGACAGGAGCATACCTGATATTGAAGCCATACTGAAGCTTTATGGTGAAGCAATGGAAGAGGCAAAAAATGACCCTTATGACGCGCTCATGATTCTTAATAAAAAAACAGAGAAGAAAAAAATCGATTTCTAGCCCGTTATCGGGATCCTGGTCGCCTTCCAGGATATATGCCCACTTTCCCCAGCACAAGCATATATTCCTTGCAAACAATCTGTCTTTATGGACCGCCCTCTTTACCTCCTGAATCCATACCTGAAGGAGTTCGAGGCCACGGTCACGAAGGCTGACAGGACATACGTGGTCTTGGACCAGAGCGCTTTCTATCCGAACTCAGGGGGCCAGCCGTTTGACAAAGGGGTGATGGAACGCATCTCTGACCATAAAGTTTTCGGGGTGGTTTACGTTGGGAAGTTCGGAGGGGAGATATCCCACGAGGTGGACCAGCTCGGCCTGCAGGCAGGCGACAAAGTCCGCTGCAGGATAGACTGGTCTCGAAGGTATCTGTTCATGCGCTACCACACGGCCTCGCACATCCTCTCCCACATAATCCACAGGGAAACGGGAGCGCTCATAACCGGGAGCCAGATAGCGGAGGACAAGTGCAGGAACGACTTCTCGCTGGAGGAGTTCAGCAAGGAGAAGATGTTCTCCTATGCGGAGGAGGCGAACAGGATAATCCAGGCAGGCCATCCGGTGAAATTCTACTTTTTGTCCAGGGAGGAGGTGGAGAAGGACCCTTCGCTCATAATGCTTGCCAAGGGCATGTCCCCGGATATACAGGAGTTCAGGATAGTGGATATAGAGTCTCTTGACCGCCAGGCGTGCGGGGGCTGCCACGTGAAGAACACTTCAGAGATCGGGAAAATCCAGGTGAAAGAGATAGAGAACAAGGGCCGGTCGAACAGGCGGGTCTACTTCACGGTCAGCTGATTCCCCTCTTTTCTCTGATGTATCTGGGCATGAACCTGTATCTTTTTTCGCCAAGGGTCATCAGGTAGAATTCGTGATCAGGGGTGACGATTTCAAGGTCGTTTTCTATATCCCTTCCCGCAATCCGGATGGGTTCCTTGCTTTTGCTGGTTCGCATGGGCTGTATGACCATATTGCCGCCGTGGTGGATGAAAGCATATGCGTTGTCTCCTTCAAACGGCTCGCCCATTATCATCCTTTGCCATTCTTCTTCCCGGATGTCATAAACCCTGCCCGTCTGCATGTCCTTTATAAGAAGGTAGAAATCCGGATGTCTGTATTCTCTTTTCCTGGCTTCCCTCGGCAGCCCGTATATGTGCCCCGTCTTCGGGTCCTTCAGAAACTGCTTTTTCCTCAGGTCCATCATCGTTCCCCCGACAATTAGATAGAAGAATCCCTTTTAAGCCTTTCGCTTGCTTTACGTCAAATCCAGAATCCTTTAAGAACGGTTTCCCGGGTGTCAAATTTTATTATGGGCAGGACCAATATTTACCTATATGATTGAAAAGGCAATCGCGCTCGCCATATTCATAGCTGTCTATTATCTTGCCATCACGAGGAAGGTGAAGATAGCTTACGCCTCCCTAGTGGGTGCGGGCCTGCTGATTCTCTTAGGGATAGTGTCCCCGCAGATTGCTGTATTCAGCGCGATAAAGTGGGACGTCCTGGGGATATACTGGGGCTTCATGATGGTCTCCATGATATTCACGGAGAGCGGGATCCCCTCCCTCATAGCCAGCAAGATAGTCAGGCATGCGAAGAAGGAGAAGTACGCGATTCTCTACCTTTGCGCGATAACGGCCTTCCTCTCCTCCTTCATGGAGAACGTGGGGACAGTCCTCATGGTGGCGCCCATTGCCATAGAGCTGTCCAGGAAGCTCAAGTCCAGCCTGTTCCCCTACCTGGTTTCCATCGCCATAAGCGCGAACGTGGTGACCACCATGAGCATGATAGCTGACCCGCCTTCGCTCATACTGGCCATACAGACAGGCATGAAGTTCTTTGACTTCTACTGGTTCCAAGGCAGGCTCAGCCTCGGGGTGATAACCATCTTCGGGGTGGCGGCAGCTCTCGCGAGCCTCCTTTTCATCTTCAGGCACATGGACAAGGCCGTGAGCATAAAGGAGGAGAAGATAAGGGTGGATTACATCCCGCTTATCGTATTCGTGGGCGGCGTGCTCGCACTGGCTTTCGGGCCCTACTTCGGCCTGAGCCCCGGGCCCGTAGGCCTGGCAGCCGGCTTCGTGTCCCTGATAGTGGGCAGGAAGAAGGCCAAGAGCATGGTAAAGGATTTCGACTGGAACTCCTTCCTCTTCATAACGGGCATATTCGTGGTGATAGGCTCCCTCGAGATCACAGGCCTCCTGACAGACTTTGTGAATGGCGTGGGCGGCCTGGGCATAACCAGCCCAGCAATCATGCTCGCGATAGTGATATGGGTTTCCGTTGCGGCCTCCTCCTTCATGGACAACGTGCCATACACTGTTCTGATGATACCTGTGTGCAACCAGCTGGCCGCCATCATGGGAGTAAACCCCTTCCCCCTGCTGTTCGGCATGCTCATAGGCACGGGCATAGGAGGGAACATAACTCCCGTGGGCGCGACCGCTAACGTGTTCGCGTGCGGTATGCTCGAGAAGCGCGGCTACAAGATAAAGCTCAAGGATTATCTGAGAATCAGCCTGCCTTTCAGCATAATCGCTGTTGTCGTCTGCCACATATTGCTGCAGCTGCTGTGGCTGTAAGCTCGTGACTGAAGGTGAATTTGGCTGGAAGGCGTCTAGAGACGCCTTCTTTCTTTTGTTCACCTTCCATCCATAATCAAAAGCCGTTCTTGTGCAGGACGTCCTTTAGCCGCCTTTTTGGCACGTGCAGGGTCCCCTTCGCGTCCCTGAAAACGCTTGTGTCCTTTTCCATTTCCACGGCGACGGGCTTCTCTGCAGGATAGCCCATGGTCACCACTAGTTCAATCTCGTGCGTGTCCGGTATCTTCAGGAGCGAGCGTATCTTCTCCTTGTTCATCCTGGCCAGGATGCACGAGGCAATCCCTTTCTCCCACGCGGCCAGCACGAGATTCTGCACGGCAAGGCCGCAGTCATGGCTGGCCCAGTCCCCCCTGATGGATTTGTTGATCAGTATCACCACATAGGCCGCAGGCTCCTTTCCTGTGAAATCAGCCACCCCGCCTCCCAATCCTATGCATGAGAACATGTCCTTCCGGAGATTCTCCTCTGTAACTGCTACGTATTCCATGGGCTGGATGTTCCTTGCGGATGGGGCGAACCTGGCCGCGTCCACGCACTCCTCCAGCTCGCTCCAAGAGAGCGGCTTCTGCTGGTACAGGCGCACCGTGCGCCTTGTCCTAAGAATCTCTGGGAAGTTCATGCTATCATTTGTTCGATAGGTTAAAATCCTTTACTCTACTGTCAGATTTATATTTCTGGAAAAGATTTCTTAAGCATAAAGAGTTTCCGGGCCTCTCCATGACTGAATACTTTTGCATCGAATGCGGGGACAAATGGGAAATAGATGACGGGAACCCAGACAGGCGTCCGAATGGAGGCCTCTGCAAATCGCATCTGAAGGAGAAGCTTATCCCTATATACAGGAGCAGGCAACTGGCGGAGGGCAATTTCCCCTGCTTTGCAACAGCGACAGATTACTGCGACCAGGGTACCTGCTCCTTTAGAAAACAGTGCCTTGTGTAATCTGATTCTGGTTATTCCCCTACAATCTGCATCACAATCTCTCGGGAGCGTGCGGGCACGTCAAAGTCGAACAGCGCGATATTCTGCCACGTCCCCAGCAGCAGCTTTTTCTCCTTGAAAGGGATTGTCAGGCTGGGACCCATCAGGGTGGCCCGCACATGGCTTTTTCCATTTTCATCTCCCCAGGTTTCCGTATGGCGGTATTTGATTTTTGAGGGCGCGAGCCTCTCCATGGCATCCTTGAAGTCCTGTACGAGGTTCGGCTCGTACTCTATCGTGCTCACGGAGGCTGTGCAGCCCTTCACGAAAATCAGGACCTGGCCCTCCTGGATTTTGGACTGGCTCACGAGCTTCTGGACGTCCTGGGTTATGTCTATTATGTCTGTCTCGGACCTGGACTTTACCGTCAGGGTCTTCGTTTCAATGGCCATGATAATAATCTGGGGATATAATTAAAAGCATCGAATGCTGCTATTTATCCGCTAATTTATCAGCTTCTTCAGGGACCTTTCCCAATTCTCAGCCCTCATCTCCCCCTCGGGGGTGCTCCTTATCTCATCCTGATAAGGGTAGAAAATGTTGCTGAGGTAGCTGTAAACGAGGTTCTTGATTTTTCCGGAGCCGTTTTTATTAAGCCTGTCCTGATTATACTTGTGCCTGTTGCTGCCCCCGTTACTGAAAGTGCTTGCAAAATCAGAGATAAACCGGTCTATCTCTTCCGGCTCCTCGAGCTCATACATTGCTGCAAGAAGCGGATTGATCTTGCCGCTTTTCTTCCCGAAGGCTTCATAAAGGTTGTCGTCTTTTGGTTTCATGCTGACCAACAATTTCTTAAAAACAAAGTTTTAAAAGCACCAGTCCACAGTCAGCCCGTTCTCTTTCGCTGCTTTTTCTATCGCAGGTTTCAGGCCCTTGTAATACTCACAGTCCTTCCCCTGCATGAAAAGCTCCTGGTACTTGGGGAGCAGCTCTGGGTAGTGTTCCTTTACTGTCCTTACGATGGGCTCAAGGTTCCCGCACTTTATGTTAAGCCTGTCCACTATCACCTCGGGCGCTCCTGTCTCCGCGAACTTCTGGAAAAGCTCGGGAAGGTTTTTGTCAGAGATGCCGGGAAGGATGGGGCCGAAGAAGGCGTATGTCTTGACTCCGGACTCGGAGAATTTCTTTAGGGTGTCCAGCCTCTCTTGGACGGGAGAAGCTTTTGGTTCAAAGGCCTTCCTGTCCCTGTCCTCCGAGAAGCATATGGTCATTCCCAAATCACAGCTCTTCAGGCCGGAGATGAGCTTGAGGTCCCTCTGCACGAGGGAGGATTTGGTGAGTATGGATACAGGATAAGAATAGTCCCTTATGGCCTGCAGGATTTTTGGTGTCAGGACATATTTGGCCTCCAGGGGCTGGTAGCAGTCTGTCACGGAGCTTAGGAAAATCCTTCCCGGCTTGTTCTTCCCGAGGTCCTTCCTGAGGGCTTCCGGGGAATTGGTCTTCACGTCCACGAAAGAGCCCCAGGGCTCTCCCTGGTGCGAGTATTTGCCCATGAACCTGGCATAGCAGTATGCGCAGCCGTGGCCGCACCCCGTGTAGGGGTTCACAGAGTACTCGAACTCCGGGAGGCCGCAAGGGCTGAGCATGCTCTTGCACTGGATTTCTTTTACTTTAAGCATGGTTAAAATGGGTCTTTATAGAATAAGAAACAGTGAGTTCGGCAATATTAATAATGCAAAGTAACTATAGAGAATGAAGGCGCCAAGAGGCGCCTTCTGTCCGGGTGTGCTTATGGCAGCCGAAACCCTGTTCATGCAGATATCCAGCTGGATGTTCTACGTGGTCATGGCATACGGTTACTTCGGCGTGTTTGCCATAAACCTTATCGCCTC
>Ga0153916_10004286_pt1 | contig 10764 bp, 11 predicted proteins | sample Opewatmetagenome_FD_109642 | JGI IMG/M metagenome (GOLD analysis project Ga0153916, IMG submission 109642) | Freshwater wetland microbial communities from Ohio, USA - Open water 3 Core 3 Depth 4 metaG | ecosystem: Environmental > Aquatic > Freshwater > Wetlands | place: USA: Ohio, Lake Erie...
AGGCCTTCTAATACGACCTTCTGCTCATCCAGCCAGCCGTTGGCGGCTGCAGCTTTGATCATGCTGTACTCTCCGCTGACGTTGTAAGCCGCCAGGGGCAGCTCGGGAAAAGCCTGGTGTACGCGGTAGATCACATCCAGGTATGGCAGGGCTGGCTTGACCATGAGCATATCGGCGCCTTCGGCTACGTCCAGGGCTGATTCGCGCAGGGCTTCGCGAGCGTTGGCGGGGTCCATTTGGTGGGCTTTGCGGTCACCGAACTTGGGCGGCGATTCGGCTGCGTCGCGGAAGGGGCCGTAGAATGCCGAGGCATATTTGACCGCGTAGGATAAGATAGGGATGTGTTCGAATCGAGCGGCGTCCAGAGACTTGCGAATTGCCGCTACCATGCCGTCCATCATGCCACTGGGGGCTACGAGGTCAGCGCCCGCTTCTGCATGAGAAACGGCGACCCTGGCTAGGATGTCCAGGGTGGGATCGTTGAGCACATAGCCCTCCGGCAGGTTCGGGTGGGGAAGCTCGTTGCCTACATTGAGGACGCCGCAGTGCCCGTGGTCTGTATACTCGCACAGGCATACATCGGTGACCACGACCATCTCGGGGACGGCATCTTTGACAGCTCGGATAGCCTGCTGCACGATTCCATCTGGAGAAAAATTTTCCTCTCCTACCGGGTCCTTCGTGGAAGGGATACCGAACAGGATGACCGCCGGGATGCCCAGTCGAGCGAGCGACTCCACCTCGGCGGGCAGGAGGTCAATCGACCACTGGTACACGCCGGGCATGGAGCTGATCTCCTTCTGCACCCCCCAGCCGTGACGGACGAACAGAGGGTAGATGAAATCCCGCGGGTTAAGCTCGGTCTCGCGCACCATGCTGCGCAGCGTTTGGGTCAGGCGCAGTCGCCGCGGCCGGGCGGTGGGATAAGTAATGGCTGGAGCGAGAATTGCGGGTTCTACGGTCATGATCTGTGTCCTTTTATTCAGGCCTGAAAATCCAGTAACGTTCGAATTAAGCCATCGGTTGTGTATTCAGACGCCACAAGGGATACGGGCAAGCCCTCATCCTGGGCGGTCTGAGCGGTGATGGGCCCAATGCAGGTGAAGAGTGGCTTTCCTGGCAGCGCCTGGGGGTCGAAGCCAGCCTGGCGAACCAGATTGACGAAATTGCGCACGGTAGACGAGCTGGTGAGGGTCACGATATCCACCCCATCGTTGATCATCTGCAGTGTCCTGGGATCTGGCTTTGCAGGCAAGGTATTATAGACGGCGATCTCCTGCGGCACACCTCCGGCTTTTTGGATGGCTTGCGGCAGAACGGCGCGTGCCAGATTGGCGCGTAAGAGCAATACCCGGCAACCCTGGAGCTTACCCAGCCCTGGGAGGATGGCCTCCGCCACGTATTCGTCGGGGACAAAATCGGGGCGCACACCCACTGCCTGGAGGGCAGCGGCTGTTTTCGGGCCTATGGCGGCTACTTTTAGATGCTCGGGCAACGTTTCGATACGCAGGTCGCCCATGCGCTTCCAGACGATCTGGACGCCGTTGACACTGGTCAAAACTAGCCAGGTGTATTGGTCCAATTGTCGCAGAGCCTGGTCTAAAGCGCCGGTGTCCTTCACCGCTGAGATCTGGATTACAGGGAAGAAGATCGGGATAGCTCCCAACTCTTTGAGACGCCGGGCGAAGCCTGTAGCCTGCGCTCGCGGGCGGGTGATTAAGATACGCTTACCGTTCAGATCCATCGCGATTCACTTTCTGATGGGAACATCCGCTAATAGCTCACTGGCGCCCTGGGCCAGTACCTGCCGGGCGCACTCCAGGCCAAGTTCCTCAGCATCCTCGCCTGTAGCTTGGCCATCCATTACCTGGCGACCGTCCAGAGAGATGACGCGCCCGTGCAGATGGATTTTGTTCTCCTGGTACTCAGCATATGCCGCAACAGGTAACGAGCATCCACCCCCCAATCCTTTCAAGAAGGCGCGCTCGGCGCTTGTTGCCATTCGGGAAGGCGCATCCTCAATGGCTGCCAGCAGCTCCAAGGTATGGGCGTCGTCGTCGCGACATTGCACGGCCAACGCACCTTGACCGGGGGCTGGCATGATAACCTCCAAGGGAAGCCATTGGCCGATCTGTTCGGCGAAGCCAAGCCGGATCAGGCCAGCTCCGGCCAATACAATGGCGTCGTATAGACCCTGCCCGGCTTTGCGCAGTCGAGTATCCACGTTCCCACGCAGCGATTCGATACGTAGGTCGGGGCGTTGCGCCATTAATTGTGCGGAACGGCGCAGGCTGGAGGTGCCCACCCGCGCCCCATCTGGGAGGCTTTCCAGGGTATAACCGCGTTCTGAGACCAGGACATCGCGCGCCTCGCCGCGCGCAGGGATGGCTGCAATAGTCAGCCCTGGAGGATTTTCGACCGGAAGGTCTTTGAGGGAATGTACGGCGGCTTGCACGTCCCCATGCTGGAGCTCATCCTCCAGCTCCAGGGTGAAGAGGCCTTTCCCACCGATCTCTGGCAGCGGGCGGTCGAAGAGGCGGTCACCCAGGGTGGTAATTACCTTCTCTACGCATTCCAGGTCAGGCCAGGCGGCTCGTAGCGCCCAGATTACCCATTGGGTTTGCCATCGGGCGAGCGCAGAGGGTCGGGTGGCGAAGGTCAGTGGAGTGGAGTGCATCGCTCAGGTATTAACAGAGGTGGAATAGCCGTCTGCATCGCTCAGACCAAACAAATTACGCACTAAGGATGCGTATTCGGCTGCCAGTGGCCCGCCAGCCTCATCGCGCAAGCGGAGGATCGGCTCATGCAGGATTTTCTTCACCATGGCCTGGGTCATGGCTTCCAGGCGGAGGCGTTCGTCCTCGGAGAGGTCTGGCAAGCGTTTGAGAGTCCTTTCCAGCTCGTGCTGGCGGATGAATTCAGCTTTTTGGCGCATATCTGCGATGAGTGGCAGTAAGTCCAGGCTCCTCAAGTAATCCATGAACGAGGCCTGCTCTTCCGCCAGGATGGTCTCGACCTGAGGCACCTCGAGTAAACGCTGCTCCAATGACTGCTCAAGCCCGGCCTGCAAGGTATCCATATCGTAAAGCTGCACGCCTGGCAACAGCCCCACCTCGGCGTCTACATCGCGGGGCACGGCGATATCGATGATCACTAGCGGGCGGTCCGGGCGGGAGGTCATCGCCTGTTGGACCAGTTGGGTGTGAATCAGCGTGTGCGGAGCGCTGGTCGAAGAGATGAGTACATCGGCGCGCTGCAGGGCATCGATCAGGCTCTCGAATGTGTCGGCCTCCCCATCCCAGCGCTCGGCGAGCAGGCGGGCGCGCTCCATGGTGCGGTTAACCACCAAAATCCTCTTGATCCCGCGCTTGCGGAAGGCTTCCACCGCCAGCTCGGCCATATCGCCCGCGCCTAGGACCACGACCTGTGAGGCCGCGATGTCACGGAGAGAACGCTCCGCCAGGCGGACTGCAAGGGAGGGGATCGAGGCAGCGTTCTGGCTGATGGCGGTCTCGGTGCGCGCGCGCTTGCCAGCGTGGATGGCGGTGTAGAACAGGCGAGAGAGCAGTTTGCCAGCGGTGTTCACCTCGCGGGCGCGCTCTAGCGCACCCGCTACCTGTCCCAGGATTTGTGGCTCGCCGATCACCAGCGAGTCCAGCCCAGCTGCCACACGCGAGAGGTGCTCGACAGCCTCACCGTCTGCCAAACGATATGTGAAGGGGTGGAATGCTTCGACGGGCAGGTGGTGGATTTCTGCCAGCAGATCCTCCAGGGCGCTGAAGTCCACCTGGGAGCTTGCCGCGTAGACCTCTACCCGGTTGCAGGTCGAGAGGATCACCATCTCGGAGATGCAGCCGGGATGTTGGTTTCCGCATCCCACGCGGGCTAGCGCGGCATTGAGCTTGCTCTCGTCGAAAGCAAACTGCTCGCGGAGCTGGACGCTAGACGTCTGGTGATTCATACCGATACAGAGAATGTGCATAACGCCTCAATGTGTGGCAACGTTGTGGGAATGCAGGCCTTTGGCATGCGTTCCCCGTTTAGCCTAGCTTTCCGGGGATGGGGGAGTATTTTGCAAGGCACTCTCCACCAGGTCGGCCAGGGCGGCGATGAAGACCGGGCTATCATTCAGAGAGGCGCTGCGCTCCAGGCAGGCGCCACGCTGGGCAGCCAACCGTTTTACAACGATATCAATATCGTACAATACCTCGACGTGGTCGCACACGAAGCCAACCGGCACGATCAAGATATTTTTCTCACCTCGTTCGATCAGGTGAGCGACTACCTCTTCGATGGACGGTCCCAGCCAGGGTTCGGGGCTTTGCCCCGCGCTTTGGTAGCAGAATTGGAAATGCCCGATAGGCCAGCCCAGGCGAGCAGCTACCAGCGCGGCGGTCTCATGTAGCTGGGCATCATAGGGGTCGCCCTGCTCGAGGATGCGGCTTGGCAGACTGTGGGCGGTAAAGACGATATACGGCTCCTGATCCACAAACTTCGCCTGGGCGTCAAAGGCGTTTCGGGCGATGGCTTCGATCAGGCCAGGGTGCTTGTGCCAGCTTGTTATCGGGATCACCTGGAGTTGGAGCTGCTGCTGGGAAATGGCCTCATCCAGGCGGGCGAAGTACATGCCAGTGCTCATGCGTGAGCTGTGCGGGGCCATCACCAGGGCGACGACCTGGTGTATCCCATCGGCAGCGATCTGCCCTACGGCTTCCGCGATGCGCGGCTCCCAGTGGCGCATGCCAACGTAAGTGCGAAAACGGCTATTGCCCTCTCCATCGCGGCGCTGAAGTTCTTCCTCCAGCGCAGCGGCCTGCTTACGGGTTAGATCCAGCAGCGGCGAGCGACCGCCGATCTGAGCGTAGCGATGCTTGATCTCCTCGACCAGAGCTGGCGTCGTGGGGCGTCCGCCGCGCACGTCCAGCAGGTAATCCTCCATCTGGTCGAGCGAATCCGGGCTGCCGTAAGCCATCAGCAGAATGCCGATCGGTGCCTGAGGTTTCACGCCCATAGCGCCAGTGTCTCCTGAGGCGGGTGGTATAGGGCGGTATACACGGGGGTGTCTCGCAGGGTGTAGCGGCGCCCTTCGCTAGATCGTAGTTCGTATACCAGATCAGAGAAGTGAGCCAAATCGTCCGTCTCGTAGACGACGATGAACTCCTGGTCTTGTAAGCCGAAGGAATAGAGCAAGAGCTGGGTGATCTCCGGGTATTGTTTGCCAATGCGGATGTGCTCGTTCATCATCCCCTGGCGTGCCTCCCGGCTCATCAGGTACCAATCGGTAGTTTTGACGAACGGATACATCACCAGGTAGGGCTTACGCTCCATTGCGAAGGGATCGATCTCCTGCGTCGACCGCGTCTTGGTATATTCCGAGGGGCGAGTGAAGCCCCACATGGTTTGCATCGTTTGGATCGTGCGCCGGAAGGGGTTTGTCTGGCAGGCGTAGTTGGCGAAGAAGCTCCCCGCCTGGTTTGGATCGGACGTTTCCACTGCGCTCCAGACCAGCACGTCGGCATCTGCCTGGATGGGGTAGAGCTGGTAGACGTCGACCCTCGGGGCGGCAGTGGAGAGAGAGGTCCACCAGCTCGAGAGCGTTTGATTGCGTTCGGAGGGGGAAAGTGAAAAGAAAGCTTCGTTGAACCGGAAAAAAGCGAAGTGACTGAGCGTACGCGGCGTCTGAACAGGCATCCAATAAGATCTCCTTTACCTGTAGTAACTTTCACAAGTTTAAGGGGTTGCGATCCCTGTGTATAGTTAGGTTTTCACAGAGTATGATGAGTAGATGATAAAGATTTTTGGGAATTATGAGATCACAATGAGATGATCACATCCATATCTTTAGCTGCGACCCGATGGTAGAACAAACCATCGGGTCGCAGCCATACAATCATGGAGGTGGAACTCCCGCTCAGATCTCAAACCAGAATACGATGCTGCCGTCCTCGTTGGTATGCGCCTCGTAGCGAGCACTGCCGCTGCTCAGGACAACCCGGTAACCCGGGATGATCACATCAGCGCAGACCTGGTCGGGCAGGTGGACGCCCAGGCAGCTATCGGTCCATTCGGCGGTCTCGAAACTCTCCACACTTAGGGAGCTCACGTCGATACCCAGGTCAGTGGCCACCCGCTGCCGGGCAGCTTGCACGGCTGGGACATTCCCCCCAGGCGGCGGGGTGGGCGTTCCTTTTCGCACGGAAGGCGCCAACCAGAAGGCATTGGCCTGGCTGGCTTTTCCCTGGTTGGTGACGCTCAGGATGAGCTGGACTTTCTTGCCCGCCAATGAAGACAGGTCGACGTCGACACGATAAATATTGCCGTCATAGGTTTCAGTCCACTGCCCCAGATTCTTCTTCGATCCTCCGGAGACCTGGTAATCCAGTGAGAAGAGCACCTTGCAGCCATCGGAATCCTGCAGGCAGCCGATGTCCGCTAGGAAGTGATCGCCATCTCTGACTTTATAGGCCGGGTAAATTCCGGAGATCCAGCCGTTTTTCTCCGCTGCAGGACGCATCCACAGCGTGGATTCGTTCTCGTGCCGCCCGCCTTCCAAAACGGGTCGATCTAGCAGGATGGCGGAACCATCCGCGCTGGCGGAGTCGCCTGGACAGGGCAGGCTGCCGGCGCTGCTGCGCCAGGTTGCCAGGCACATGTCGGCTGCCAGGTCATAGGCGAAGTTTTCATTGGGAGACGTCACCCGAATCTCCGCCCAGAAAGCCTGATCGGCGTTATCGCCAATGCCGAAGCGTTTTCCCGAGGCATTGCTTAACATCCACAGGCTGCGGTAACGGCCCTGCTCCGTGGGGGCGACGAAATCCACCTTCATGTCGATCTTCTCCCCCGGGTGAACGGTATCCTCCAGGGGGATCACCCTTGTCGCCTGCATACGGTCACCGCTAGAGAACACCAGCGTGTAATCCGTATCCCAGGTGCAGGTCCCGATATTCTTCAGCCTCCATACCTTGGAGAACTCCGATCCGGGGGTGAGCAGACTTCCGTCCGCCACGGTGACATCCTTGATGAATTGGACCTGGTCGCATAGGGCGAGCACTGGTGTGGCGGTCGGCGGCGCAGGTGTGGGGGGGATTGTGGTGGCGGTTGGTGTGGGGGCCGCGGCTGTCGCCTGTGGTGGAGTCGCCGTAGGCGTTGCCGCGGGCGCAGAGGCGACGCGGGTCAATTCGGCCGACTGGGTATCGGATGCCTGTTGCGTCAATTGCGCTACAATGGTCTGGGCTGCCTGAGTGTAGGCTGCCTGAGAGCCGGATTGGCTTGTGGCCCCTGCAGCGAGCAGGTTGCAGGCGTTCAATACGAGCAGACTGAATCCGATCCATATAAAGTTGAGTATTAATCGCTTATTCATCGTCCATTCCTTTCCCACTCGTAAAAAGTTGTCGGTGGTTGTTGCAAAGGATTTCAATGCAACCCGACAATTTTACGATAAAAATTACCTACATTGATGATTAATTGCGCGGAAATATCCGTACAATGTTGGTAGACGAAAGAACCGGCCAAAAGGTTCCCTTGGGGATAAAATGATCAGGTAAGGCGGGCCCGTTCTAACGCATCCATATCTATAGCAAACAATATCATTGGAGGATCAGAATGAACTCATTACAGGCTTTTCGAAAGCAAAAGGACGATTTCTTTGCCCACCATCCCCAGAGCCCGCTGACGCACAAGCAGAAGCAGGATTTCCACGGCCTGCATTACTTCCCCGAAGCGCAGGAGCTACGTCTGGAAACGGATGTGGAAGAAATCGAGCCGAAAGACCAGATCGAGATGCAGACCTCTACCGGGGACGTCCAGTCCTACACCCGTTACGGGAAAATTCGCTTCCCGGTAGAGGGGCAGCAGGCTGAGTTGACGATTTACGCCAGCCCTGATGGCTTTTTCTTGCCATTCGTCGACAGCCTGGCGGGCAAGGAGACTTACCCGGCCGGCCGTTACCTGGAGCCCGAGATGCTATCGGGCGGAAAATTATTGGTCGACTTCAACCTGGCTTACAACCCTTACTGCGCCTATAACGAAATGTGGTCTTGCCCTCTAACCCCCTTCGAGAATCGTCTAAAAGTTCCAATTCGCGCCGGAGAAAAGATCCCTGAAGGAGATTGGGTGAAGATAGAATAAATCTGGGAGATGAAGAAATGGGTCAGTGCTTCGACCCCTACCAAGCTTTAGATCAGAATCTAAAATCCGCCGATGCCATGAACCGGTGGATACTCTTGCGCCCTCGTCAGAGAATCGTCCAACGCCTGAAAGGTCAACGCGTTCTCGATGTGTGCTGTGGTACGGGAAACTTGACGGCTATGTTGGTTGCGGCCGGGAGTAGGGCTGTCGGCGTGGATAGTTCTCCTACCATGCTATCCCATGCTCGGCGGAAGAACATTGCTACCGAATTCAAGCTGATGGATGCCACGCAGTTACCGTTCCATCACGAGTTCGACGCCGCAGTGATCAGCATCGCATTACACGAGATGCAGCCGCAGGTTCGTGAAGAGGTTTGGGAATCCATGCGCGAGGCGGTTCTCCCCGGGGGACGATTGATCGCATTGGACTTCGCGGTACCAGGACGAAATAGTCTCTTGGCACGCATTGCAGGCGGGCTTATCGAGCAAGATGAGCGTGGGACCCTCAACTATCATCCCGAACACTATAGGAATTTCCAGGAATTCATGCGCAATGGTGGTCTGCTCTCCTGGATTCAAAAACGGAGCCAGCCTGTAGAAGCAGAATACCGTTTTTGGGGTGGAACTGTAGCAGTCGTAGTAACTGGCCAATCTGCATCAGACATGGATTCGGGCTAATCTTGGTCTTCAATCGCAATTTGATGGTAGATCGTGGAATCAACTGCTCTTTGAAGCCTTCAGCACGCGTAGCAAGGCTTCATATTCATCTTTGCAATCGCCGCACAGATCCAGGTGACGCTTGACCAGGGGCATGAGCGCTACTGCATTCTCCCCGCGCTGAACCATCTCGGCATATTGGTCCAATAAGTCAAAGAATTCATCACAGGTAAGCTCGTCCTCATAGGTCTGCAGGAGCAGGTTGATCAAGGTTGGGAGCGGACCACTCGATTGTCGCGGCTGAGGGCTGGCCGGCTGGGCGCGGCCTATGGATTGCAGCCTTCGGATCAATTTCCGGATGAAGTTCTTTACTGGCATTCCCTGTTCCTCTTTTTGGACGTAAAAGCCGGGCTTTTTCTTACCTGCGGGCGAAGGTTTCCAGCAGGTCTTGCGGGGTCAAGCCTTCTCTCTCCAGGCGTTGGATGATTCGCCGGCGGGCATCGTGCATGAGCTTATACAGAGCGCTACGGTTGGTGTTCATCCGCTGGGCGACCACCTCGACCGGCATCCCTTTCACCACCAATGCCACCATCGCCTGGCGCTGTTTCTCGGTCAATTCATCCGCAATGATGCGCTGCAGGCGGTTTATCATGTCCGCACCTTCAACCGCCGCTTCTGGACCGGGCTCAGTGCTGGCAAACAGTTCTTCGGAAAATAGATTCTCCTGTCCACTCAATAGCTCATCCAACGAGACGTTTTCCCAGCGTTTGCGCCGCAATTCGGTGAGGGCAACTCGTACCGCGATTTTTTGCGCCCAGGTGGTAAATTGGCTACGCCCTTCAAATTCATCCAGGTGGTCCAGCACGCGCAGCAAGGTATCTTGGGCGACTTCCTCTGCCAGCGCTCCGAAGCGGGGGTCGTTAGCAGATAGCCAGCTCTCCAGGGCGTAGGGCAACCCGGCCAGGATTAAGGCGCGCAGATCGGCCAGGGCCGTCTCTTGGAGCGACCCTGGCGAACGCAAGTCAGAAAGCCACTGCTCGTTGGAGCGTTTTTGCATCAAGGCTTAATTATATTAGATCCCCGCTTGTTTTAACTCCCTCATGACCTGTCTTATCTCACTACCTTACCGGTTCGTAATACATCACGACGACCCTGTTATTAAAGGTTTCTGTACGCAACAGTTTTAGATGGACCGGCTCGGCCATCTCTCTAAATAAAGGCTTGCCATCCCCTAACCTGCCTGTTGCACAAAAGTTACGTTTAAGGAACGGTTTATCAGGATTTGGTATTATCTGATGCGAATGTCCCAGTCTTAAGCTCGCCACTTTGTTCGTACGTAGCAACGACGACTCCTGTACTAGAGGTTTTACTATCGAGCAGTTTGAAGTTGGAGGGATTTGTGCCCTCACCAAAGAATCGCTTGCCGTTTCCGATAGCAACAGGAAAAATCCATAGGTGCAACTCAGCGATAAGATTATGTTTTAAAAGCGTTTGAATGAGATTGCTGCTGCCATGAACCTGCAACTCAGGCCCGTCTAATCCTTTGAGCCTGGTGATTTCTTTGACGACATCGCCCTTAATGAGTGTGGAGTTGTTCCAATCAACCTTGTCGAGTGTTCTCGAGACAACGTACTTTTTTGCGCTGTTGAGATTGTCAGCACCGGGCTCGTCTTTGGCATTCGGCCAATAAGCGGCAAAGATTTCATAGGTCTTTCGACCCAGTAAAAGCTCGGGTCGTTTTGCAAAGGTTTCGTCCATGGCCTGACCCATCATGTCGTCCCAGTAGTTGACCGACCAGCCACCACTTTTAAAACCACCCTGGTCATCCTCTTCGGGTCCGCCGGGTGCTTGCATGATGCCATCAAGTGTTACGAACGTAACTGTAACTAATTTTCTCATGTTAATTCTCCTTGTGATTGGGTTTCGTCGAACGTTTGGATCTTATCACGACAAAGCGGATCTGTCTTGTATAAAAAGGACA
>Ga0153916_10004287_pt1 | contig 10763 bp, 8 predicted proteins | sample Opewatmetagenome_FD_109642 | JGI IMG/M metagenome (GOLD analysis project Ga0153916, IMG submission 109642) | Freshwater wetland microbial communities from Ohio, USA - Open water 3 Core 3 Depth 4 metaG | ecosystem: Environmental > Aquatic > Freshwater > Wetlands | place: USA: Ohio, Lake Erie, Old...
CCCAGGCTGGATACTCAAGCAAGGCGAGACTTTCCAGGTTTGGCCCAGCTCACGCGCCGCGCCGCCGGTGGGAATAGCCATCCCGCCTTGACCTTTCGCGCCGGTGAAGTTTTCGGGGCTGATCGAACGGGTCTGAGCCTGGGAGAGGCGGGATAGGCTGCCCAGGTGCAGTCCCAGGCCGTTGAATTGTATTGTCATGTCAGTCTCCTTTAGAATTTGCTCACGGATGAACACGGATCACGCGGATTTTAAATAAAATCCAAACTCTACTTACGTTTGTACTTCTTATTCTCATTGTCAAAAACCTTGCGCTTGAACTGAGCTTGTGGGCCAAAATTGAACAATAAGCCGACTTCGCAACTGGTTGCATTCAAATAATTGAGCAATTGCGCTTCATGCTCTGGAAGCAACGTACGTACGGCCTTAAATTCTACGATCACAAGGTTTTCGACTATCTGATCTGCATAAAACTCACCCACAATTTGTTCTTCATAATAAACAGAGATCGGGACTTCTGTCCCAACACGAAGGCCTATTTTTCTCTCTTCGATTAACATGGCTTTCTGATAAACGCTTTCCAGGAAACCATAACCTAATCGATTATAAACTGTATAAAAACATTGGATAATCTGATTGGTCAATCCTTCATGTTTCATCTGATTTTTATCCGTGTTCATCCGTGAAATCCGTGAGCAGATTACGGAGCAGGGTAGGTTTCGAGGGTGCTTACACGGTAGTAGTGGATGGAATAATAAGGCGTATCGACCGTAATGGCTGAAGCCAGGTGGAAGTCATCCATGTAATTGATCGTGCCGCCGGGAGGATCGGCATCTGGCAGGCTCGTCAGGTCACGCGTGTCATCGATGATATCTGGATACCATTTTTCGGCGGAGGCGTCGAAGAAGCTGGCACTTACATGCAGCTCTTTCTCGCCCACCTGCTCCCAGCGCACACGCAAGATATCCCCCGGCTCGGGGAGATTTCTGCTGTCTGAAAGGGCTGCAGAGGGTGGGAGGCGCCACAGTCCAAACAGGAGCGGCTCGCCTGTCCAGGCGGAATAATAGACCTGGGCGACGCCATCGCTGAGGGCGTATCCGACCTCCAGGTTCTCTTCGCGGTTGATCTCCTTGTGAAAGGCAATCAGCCCGCCGAACGAGTATGTCAGCATGTTGTTGGAGGGGGGTATGCCCTGGGGCCAATCGCTCTCGATCTCAGCCCACCCGCTTGCCAGGGGAGGCATGCGCTCCAGGTTGCGCCCAACCTGGAAGCGAGAGTCGGGTGAATACAACCCTAAGTATGGGGCGAGAAGCAGGTGGTTCTCCCAGGTGCCCCAGTCGATCTGCCACTGGCGACCATCCTGTATGCGGAAGTCCTGCTCCTGCAGTGGGCTGGCAGACCGGTTGTCAGAGCCAGAAGGAAAAGCGTCCTGCGTGGTGCGAAACCAGTCATCTACATAAACCGTGAGCGGCTGGACGCTGCTGGCAGAGAGGATGCCCGCGGAGGCGGTATCGTACACTTCCTCTTTCATGCGCCCCTGGTTGTACCAGCCGTAAAAATCACCATCGATCAGGAAAGCAAAGGCACGCTTGACGCCGGGACCGCTCTGCGAATGCAGACCCAGCTCAAGCTGCACCCAGCGGTCCTGCGGAAAGTTAGCGAATACCTGGAATTCGATGGGCTTATTATCCCAGTCCCGGTGCCCGACGACATAGACAGCTCCCCCCTGGTGCAAGCGCAGGTACCAACCCGTTTCCTCGCCACTGGAAAAGATGCCCCCCAACGTCAGGTAATCGTCGCCTCCCAACCCAGATATCGTGGAAGAAGGAACATAAACATAAACCCGGAACCAATTCCAGGTGCCTGGTCGCTCGTCCCAGGTGTGGTCGAGAGCAGCATCACGGAAATTAATCTGTAAAGCAGCAGAGCCCGGACCCGAGGGAAGATCCAGGCGGGCAGCAGCCATACCTTCGACGAACAGGTCGCTGGTGCGGATCACGCTGCCCGACCCGCTCAGGCCTGGCAGCACCTTCCAATCATCAAAAGAAGCATTGAAGTCTTCCAGGATGGAGGCTGGATCAGGCGTGCTGGTGATCGTGCTTGTCGCCAGCGGTAGCAGCGGATGGCTGGCAGTTGGGAGAGGCGTCTCTGAAGGGGCTGCGGTCTGCGTGGTGGTTTGCAGAGACGTCAGGAGAGAGGAATCGTCAGCCGAGGGAGATGAAGTGGCGGCTGGAGGAGGCGTAGCGTACGGGCTGGGTGAGGCAGGCTGGCTGAGGGGATTGGTGAGGAACTGGCAGGCAGTGAGAATAGATGCAAATACCAGTCCTCCTAAGGATAGGGAACGAAAAAGGATCTTATGAGGCATGTTCAGTCCGTGGTGCCAGCGGGGGAGGTATTTTCCTCAACTGCAGGGAGCGTAAAATAAAACAGGCTGCCTTCGCCGGGACCCTCACTCTCCACGCCTACGACACCACCCAGTTTTTCGACGATGCGCCGGGCAATGGACAACCCCAACCCATGACCGGTGGTGCGTGTAGTGCTGGTGCGATTGAAGATGGCAAACAATCTCTCCCTGGCCTGGTCATCCAGACCTTGACCATTATCGCGCACCCAAAAGCGCACCATTCCATCCTTAGGCTTATCTGCACCGATCTCGACAATGGGCGGGCGGCCCCCATAATGGATAGCGTTGCTGATGTAATTTTCCCAGATTTCCTCGACCCAGGGAGCATGCCCGCTGGCACAAGGCCAGGCAGAAGGCTTGCGGATGTCAGGATGCTTCTCCTTGACCAGGCGCTCCAGGCGCATCTCCACCTCGTTGATGATTTCTTCCATATCGAGAGGCTCGGTGTAAATGTCCTCTTTACGCACCGAGGCCAGCACCAGCAGCTCATTGATGATGCGGTTGATCTTTTCCACCTGATGAGTGAGACGGTCAGCCGCCTCCGCTCCAACTTTATCGTTTGCCAGGGTCACGCTCATGCGCAGCACACCCATAGTCAGGGCGATGTTGGTAAGCGGGTTCTTCAAGTCATGCGCCACCATCGAGGCAAAAGAATCGAGGTCATCGATCAGCAGCTCACGGGAAGCAACTTCTTCGCGTAGCTGCTGGTTAGCCTGGGTCAAGGCATGCTCCATCTCCTGACGCTTACGGATCTCCTCTTGCAAGATGACATTCTTCAGGTGGTAGATCTCTGCATCCCTGCCAACCCCATCCAGTTCAGCCAGCTTCTCGATATTCCTCTGATGTTCTTGCTCTTCCAGGAGTGCAGTCTCCTCCTTGAGCTGGTAGAACTGCTCAAAGTGCAGAAAAGCTTTTTCAAAATCTCCGAGCTGCCGGTAAACGAGAGCCAGGCCTCGGTGGCTTTCGTATTGAAAACGTTTATGCCCGATCAGGGCAGCCAACTCACTGGCGTTGCGTAAGTAAGATAACGCTTCGCCAGGTTGGCCTGTTGAGCGATAAAACTCACCCAGCTTAAGCAGGGCTTCAACCGCCAGCCGTTGGTGCTCCGATTTTTGGGCCAGCTTGAACCCAGCCTGGTAGCAGTCGGCTGCCCGGCTTTGCTCAGCCAATGCCATGAGAATATCGCCTAACAATACCTGTGCCTCAGCCTCGCCGCGCGCATCCCCGGCATCACGATAGAGCTGTCGGCTGTTCTGGCAGCTCTCCTGTGCAAGCGGGTAATCTGCCTGAGTAAAGTACAGGCTGGCAAGTTTTAACAGCGTGGCTGCCTGGGCATCCAATGCGCGAGATTGGCGCGCCAAGTCCAGGCTCTCCTGCAGGATTCCTAAAGCTTTCTCGTTTTCCCCCAGCCCCAGGTAAAGCTGGCTGAGATCCCTGAGCACCTGGGAGCCCTTATCCAGGCGTCCCAGGCTGCGGTAAATGGTCAGCGCCCGGTTGTAGTGCTCCACAGCATCCCGCTCATCGCCCATGCGGGTATAGGTTGCGCCCAGGGCATCGTAGACGGAAGCGCTGGTGAGCGGATCATTGACCTCGTGCAGCAAAGCCTGCGCCCACTCCAAAAGTGCCACAGCCTTCGGTAGATTACTTTCCGAACGCTGGATCAGCTCGGCTGCCAGCTTGTTCAATAGATCGACTTTCTCTTTTGAGCTGGCGGCAGTTGAGACCTGCACTTCTAAATCTTCAACGATATCGGACACGGAACCCTATCCAAAACAGCGGATATGGATGATCTTACCATAGATTAAGCAGCCCGCATGGGTCACTCCGACCCAACCGGTTAAGAAACTATATAAAAGTTTACAACAATTATTTCCGGCTGGCAATAGATTCTTAAAAGCGGCGTAGCTGAGCCGACACCCGCAGAAACGAAGAGGTGCGTGTCGGAAGAAGAAGCAAAATTTTTGAACCGGAAATGCCCACGATTAAAGCGCCTTCCGTAGCGTGAGGGCACCACCAGGGCGCCAAAGCCAGGGAAGCGCACCTGACCGGCATGGAAATGTCCCGAAAAAACGCCGGCGAAGGGATAGCGGATCAGCCGGTATATATTATCCGGTGAGTGAGAAATGATCAGGTTCAAGTCGCCGGCTTGAAAATCGGGCGGCTGCCAGGCTGGTACCCCCCAGGGGTCATCGATGCCACACAGACGCAGGTGCAATTCATCCCAAAGGGGAAGGCGCACGCAGTCGTTGGCGATCAGGTGTACCCCAGCTTGCTTCAGACCTTGCAGCACCGGGGCAGCGCCGGACCAGTAGTCGTGGTTGCCAAGGGTGGCAAACAGCCCCAGGCGCCCTCTCAGCCCCTCGAAGAGTTCCGGAAGCCGGACGGCATCCTCCTGGTAGGTGACAAAATCGCCAGTCAGCAGCACCAGGTCAGCTTCTTCCTGGATCGCCAGCTCCACCGCAGAGCGAAAATAGGCAAAGGGCAGGCGCGGGCTGTAGTGAAAATCGCTCAACTGAACCACCTTCAGCGATCTGCGTGCAGCTCCTTGCGTCAACCCGAGTCCCGCCACTTCCACCTCATAGCGCAGCAAAGCCAGGTCGGTGGTGGTGATGGGATGAAATTTTCGATCCGACGAGCTGGAAGCAGGCTCTGCCACCAGAGATTGCCCTTCAAAATGAAAATTTATCCTGGAGACAGGCGGAGAAGCATGGTAGCGCCAGCGCTGCAGCACCAGCCTGATCTCGCCGAACAAGACTACCAGGAGAATGCTCCCCGGCAGGAGCAGATAGACCTTCAAACCAGTATAACCCATCCAGCCATAGGCGACCGCCAGACCCGCAAGCGAAGCGCAAGCCAGGGTGACCAGCACAATACCCGCCAGCACACTGCGATGTAAAAACTCCACGAAGCTAAGCTTGCGGTTGAGCGCAAACACAAACAGGCTCCCCCCAGCTCCCAAGGTGACAGCCGCGGTAAACAGACTCTGCAACCAGAGCGGATCGGTTTCCAGGAACATTAGCCTGGTTTATCTCCCGTCTGCGGGAGGGAGATGGAGGTTTGATCTCCCTGCGAATTGGGAGGCAACGGGAGTGTATCGATCCCGGGCACCGAGGCGGTCGGCGGGAGGACGATGGTATCCACCCCGGGCACAGGTGGGGGAGGTGGCAGCGGGAGCGTATCGATCTCTGATTTAGGTTCGACTGGCTGCACGAGCGTGGCATCTGCGGAAGCTTTGCGAGAAGACTTGCGAGCTGGCTTTACTTTTGGCTTCGGCTCCAGCTCCTCGGGGGATTCCACCGGCAGGATAGGCTCAGATAACAAGGTGGGTTGGGAAGCCTCAGCATGAGCAGGTTTTTCTGGTTCCGTTTCGGGAGGGCGTTCGGGGGCAGGCTCGGGGGAGGGCTCAGCCTCAGGCTGGGCGACCGGTTCGAGGCCTGGCGAAGGCGGCTCAGTGGGCGGCAGCATTTTGGGGCTGCTGGCTTTGCCAGCCTTATCTGCACCCACCCGGTAAGCCTCGGCGAACAAGGCTGCATAAACTACGTAGGAGTAGCTCGAATAGGCAAAAGACAGGAAAGGCAGCACGAAGCACAGGATGATGGTGAAAAATAGGAACACGGAGATGAGTCCAAAAACCAGGTTCAAGCCAAAGGCGATGGCAAAAGCGATGAGAAAACCAGACGGGTTGGCGACGATGACCGACCACCATTCCTTGAAGCGGAAAGCCGCGGCATACTCCTGGCGCACGACTGCATGGATCAAGGCTGCCGGAAGGAGGAAGGAAATGATCAAGCCAAAGAAGCCAGCGACTGTGGTGCTTCCTAAACTGAAAAAGCTGGTAGCAATCACCAGGAATTCTCTTGGGTCAATGTTGCGATCATTGTTCCACATCTGGAGTAGGGGCGAAAAAGAATTGGACAGCCCTATGACCGTCCAGCCGGCAAGGAACAAGGCAAAAACCGGCAACAGGTAGGTCAGCGCAGCTGCAAAGGGGCGCCAGCCATCCTGAAAAATGCCGCCCAGGTCGTCCCAGGTGGGCAGGGAAGGCTCGCTCTTCTCCACGATCATGCGGCGGATGAGGCGCGCCAGATATCCAGCCGCCAGGATCCAGGGCAAGACCGGAATGGCGCTGGCGAGCAGCAGGACCAGCGCCAGGATGAGTAGCTTCTTGAACCAGGCGGGATCCTTGAAGGGGAAGGTAAGCAGGGTGGAGAGGGATGTTTGAGGCATGGGGAGTCCTTTTAAACCAGACAAAGCTCACGGATGACACGGTTTGATCATTTGAACAACGATGGTGGGCATTCTTCTAAAGTTTTTGATAGATGGAGGGACAAAGATATTATAACCGCAGTGCGATATGGGATGGAGTGTTTTTCTAAAGAGAAAATAGAAGCTCTCTCAAAGGCGCAATGATTTGGGGTGGCACGATTTTGTTGAGAGCGCAGGATCTCGCAATGATGGATTAATTCTATGGTATAAAAGGCAAATTATGCACACACAGAAACCAATCTTCGGACATCTGGCAGCCTTCGTGACCATCTCTATCTGGGGGATCACCTTCATTTCGATCAAGATACTGCTGGTCGATTTTTCACCGGCTGAGATCTTGTTCTTCCGGCTGGTATTTGCGCTGCTGGCGCTGTTCATCGTCAGCCCGCCGCAGTTGAGAGGGGCTTTCACAGAGGGTCAGCCAGGTAGCAGGCTGCGCCTAGAGCTAAAGTACATGGCTGCCGGTTTGTGCGGTGTGACGCTTTTTTTTATGATCCAGAATACTGCTCTGTCTTACACCCAGGCATCCAACGTGAGCGTGCTGCTCAGTGTAGCGCCGCTGTTCACCGCCTTAGCGGCGCGCGTTTTTCTTAAGGATGAGCCGTTGAAAACCTACTTCTTCCTCGGTTTTGCGCTGGCCATGTCGGGTATTCTCCTGATTGCTTACAACGGCAGTACCGTCCTCAAGCTTAATCCACTGGGCGATCTGCTGGCTATCCTGGCGGCAGGGGTGTGGGCGCTCTATTCGGTTCTGGTACGCAAGATCAGTGCCTCTCAAACCAATCTTCTGGCAACCACACGCAAGACGATGTTCTACGGGCTGCTGTTCCTGCTGCCTTTCTTACCGCTGTTTCATTTCCAGCTTGGGCTGAGCAGGCTGAGAGCCCCCCTGAACCTGATCAACCTGCTCTTCTTGGGGTTGGGCGCTTCGGCTCTGTGTTACATCTCCTGGAACTACGCCGTCAGTGTTTTGGGAGCGATGAAGACCAGCGTATATATTTACATGGGTCCGGTGATCACGATCGTGTCCGCAGTGCTGCTGCTGCGCGAAAAGATCACGCTGGTAGGTGTGCTGGGCGTGGGATTGATCCTGGCAGGGATGGTGCTCTCGGAGCGACAAAAGACTTAACAGCTATTCGATTCAACGCAGAGCCGCGGAGAAACGCTGAGATTCGCTGGAAAATAACTCTGCGCTTTCGGCGTCTAAGCACTGATGTGCTCTTATGGGATACGTAAAGCTTTTAGCAGCGCCCCCTGCCCACCAGCCAGCTCGGGCACCTCCTCCAACTTAACCCAAAAGAACTCAAACTCAATCGGCGCAGGCGAGCCGTCGCTGGGATTCAGCTCGTAGCTCAACCAGGCCTCGGGGGCCTCGCCGTCCAGCCCGAGATGAAAGAAGTGGCGCTTAGTAGGAATGCCGTCTGGTTGGATGACCTGGCTTCCCAGGTATGTGATGACGCGCAAACCTTGCAAGCCGGTCTCCTCGGCAGCTTCACGCAGCACGGCGTGCTCGAGCGGCTCGTTCTGCTCGACCGTCCCGCCCGGCACCTGGATGCCCGCCTCGGGGAATTGCGTATGGCGGAAGACCAGCAGCCGCCCCTGATGGGTGATGTAAGCATAAACTTTTCGCTTCATGGCCCTCGTTACGCTCCTCACGACAGTCAAGTTGTCATCCCGAACGAAGTGAGGGATCTTTCAAACGCCGGCTCTGGATCATTTTCCGCGACCTTTAATTGACCATCACTTTCCAAGCGAATATAAGGTGGGCACGATCAGCATCGTCAGGGCAAAGGTCAGGAACACCAGGGGCAGACCCAGGCGGAAATAGTCACGGGCACGGTAGCCGCCCGGCCCCATCACCAGGGCATTCACAGGATGCGCCATGGGCGTCAGAAAAGAAGTGGAGGTAGCCAGTGCGACCGCCATGGCAAACAGGCGCGGGTCGGCTCCCATCTCCTGTGCAGCGGTGATGGCGATGGGCACGATCACCAGCGGAGTAGCTGACCCGCCAGGGATGAATTGGGTGAGAATGGCAGATACCCAAAAAAAGCCCGCCAACAGCGCCAGCGAGCCAAACGAGCCCAAGGAGGTGGACAAGAACCTGGCGATCATCTCAGCCGCGCCGGTTTTGGTGAGAGCCAGCCCCATAGGCAGCATGCCGCCGACCAGCACCACCGAGCGCCAATCGATGGCGGTATAGGCTTCCTCAATACTGAGACAGCCCGTCAAGATGAGTAAGATACCTCCCAGGAAGAGCATCTCGGCTACCGGAAGCCAGTTAGTCGCCGCCATGACGAGCGTAAGGGCAATGATCACGAAGGCGCGCAGCTCTTTACTCCGGCGGGGGGGTTGATGGCTCTCCTCGCTGAGCACAATCAGGTCAGTACCGGACGCCAGCAAGCGAATGGGCTCACCCCGTCCCTGGAGGAGCAGAGCGTCGCCAATGTGCAGCGGCAGGTCTTCCAGCTCTTCACGGATGGGGCTGCCGTTCTGCCAGACTGCCAGCACATTCATATTGAAACGGCTGCGAAACTGGATCTGCCGCAGAGTCTTTCCCTCTAAAGTGGAACGCGGCGCAACGACCACTTCCACCAGGCGGGTGCGCGGTCCCACCAGCCAATCGTTCCAGCCCTCGGCTGGATGCGCTTCCAATCCCAGCTCTTTCATCTCCAATTCCGTAAGCAGCGGGGTAAACAGCAAGCGGTCGTCGGGACGCAGCTCCTCATCGGCCCTGGGAATGCGCACGATTTGACCACTGCTGTGAGCGATCGCCACAACAACGATGCCATGCTTCTGCCCCAAACCGCTGGTTCCTAACGTGCACCCCGCCAACGGAGAATTCGGCAAGAGGTGTGCCAGCCCCATGACCCCCTTGAGATTGTATAGATCTGTGAGCGGAAGGCGCGCCTCCTCCATGGTGAGAGACGGAGCATTTTCAGACGAAGCCGGCAAAAGCAAAGGCGTCAACAGCACCAGCAAAATTAAGCCTAGCACAGCGATAGGTCCGCCGGCAGGCAGGAAGCTGAGCAAGCCAAAGCTGGGGAGGCCTTGATCGTGCAGGATAGAGGCAACCACCACGTTGGAAGTGGTCAAGAGGGTGGACATACCGCCGAGCTGGGTTGCGAAGGCGATGGGCAACAGGATGCGTGTCGGACTGACCTTGATCTGGCGGGCAGCGTTCATGGCGACTGGCATAAGTACCGCCGCGGCCGCGATGTTGTTCATGAAAAACGAGAGAAAACCGGCTGCGAAGGTCAGCGCAACCAACAGGCGGCGCTGGTTCTGTCCCGCCAGGCGCAGTAAAAGCATGCCAAGCCGCTGCCCCAGACCAGTCTGGTTGATGGCTCCTGTGATGACAAAAGCTGCCAGGATCGTAATGACGGATGAACTGCCGAAACCGCTGAAAGCTTCCTGCTGGGTAATGATCCCGCTGACCCCCAGCGTGATGAGCACCATGAGCGCCACTACATCGGCGCGCAGCCGGTTGCTGATGAACAAAAGCGTGGCAAAGAAGAGGATCGCCAGGACAAAAATAATAGGCATTTAGCTTGAATCCCCTGAGGGAACATTCATGGGTTAAATTATACGTTAATTTAGGATAAGCTGCCTTCAAGTTGTGTGATTTAGTAGGGCAATCGCATCATGGACATTTGCTCTATAAACAAGGCAAAATATGTCACCCTGAGCCGCTGTTCTTTGGCGGCGAAGGGTCTCCCAAGACTCAATCATAGGGATTCTTCAGGCTGGCAAAAAACGCCAGCCTTCAGAATGACATTCTTAGAATTTAGATGCAATTGCACTACGTGATTTAGATAAAGATCAAAGGAAGCACGCGGAAAAGCTTTGAATATGTGTTTTTATTCCCTTGACAGTTTCACTGGAAATGGAGTAATATACCCAATACTTGAGCAAGTATTCAAGAATGGATGGCTACCCTATGATCAGACAACAAATTTCTCTCGATACTGCATCCGATCTCGCCAGCCTTTTCGAAACGCTGAGCGATCCAACCCGCGTGCGCATCATCGCTGCCCTGATCGAGGGTGAAATTGGCTTCAGCGAGCTGGTTGAACAGATCGGCTTAACCGATTCGGCG
>Ga0153916_10004288_pt1 | contig 10762 bp, 8 predicted proteins | sample Opewatmetagenome_FD_109642 | JGI IMG/M metagenome (GOLD analysis project Ga0153916, IMG submission 109642) | Freshwater wetland microbial communities from Ohio, USA - Open water 3 Core 3 Depth 4 metaG | ecosystem: Environmental > Aquatic > Freshwater > Wetlands | place: USA: Ohio, Lake Erie, Old...
CTGCCGCCGCTGCGCGCGCGCCGCTCGGATATTCCGCTGTTGATCCATCACTTTCTTGAGCGATCCAATCGGAAACATGGCTTGTCCGTCGCCATCTCCCGTGAAGCGATGATTTATCTGTGGGAATATGACTGGCCGGGAAATATTCGCGAGATGGAAAACCTGGTCGAAAGGCTGGTCATCCTGAGCGAGAACGGTGTTACCGACCTCAAAGACCTGCCGGCCAATATCCGATCGTTTGTTTCCGACAAGAAAACCCCGCAGCCGACGCTCAGCGGCGGCCAGATCGATTTGCGCGAGGCGACCGAACAACTGCAATTTCGGCTCATGGAGGAAGCCCTGCGCTTGGCCAACGGGAACAAGAGCGCGGCCGCGCGCATGCTCGGTTTAAAAAGAACCACCCTGGTGGCGAAACTTCGGCGCAAACCCGCGGCCAACGCAGCCGAGATGTCGTCAACGGCCGAAAGCGAGCCGTTCGCGAAGTTCATGGCCGCCCAGAGCTCGATTAAGGATGTTTAACGGCTGAAGCCGAAGAAAGCGATGCTGAACATGGATAACGCCGGTCAACCAACGCAAGGGAAAGCGGTCCCGACGGTTCTAGTCGTCGACGACAACAAAGGTGTGCTCGAATTTCTCGTCCTGCTGTTGTCGAAGCATGGGCTCACCGCGGTCGGCGCCAAAAGCGGCGCCGAATGTCTCTCGCTTGTCAAATCCCGGCCCGTCGACCTGATCATCCTGGACGTCATGATGCCGGCAATGGACGGACTCCAGGTCGCCCGGGAGCTCAAAACCATCTGCCCGGCGGTGCCGATCATTCTGCTCACCGCCAGGGACGACATGACTACCCGGGCCGCCGCCATGGATCTCGGCGTCGCCGAGTTTGTCGCCAAACCGGTCAACAACCGGGACCTGCTCAATCGGATTCGAACCCAACTCCACAATCTGGAGTGGGACAAGACCGCCAACCAGGTAGTTTCCAAAATCGAAAAATCAACCCAGCCGCCGGCAAACAAAAAGTAAAATTTATTCGGCACTTGTTGAATCAGAGCCTTCGCAGGGCGCTGAAAAACTCTGTGGCGGGCTGCTCAAAAAGATTTCCGTGCGCGGAGCGCGCCGTTCGCTATTCGCGTTCACGGCTCGTGATCGCATGACGAGCAGGATTGCCCACGAAGCGAATGAGGGCGACGGAAGCCGAGGTGTGTGCTTCGGCAGCTTGCTAGTCCCGGATCGCCAGCGCGCCGCCGTCGACCGGAAGATCGACCGCGTAAATGAAATCGGACTCGTCCGAGGCGAGAAACAGCGCCGCCTTGGCAATATCCATCGGCACTCCGCGGCGGCCCGCGAGATTTTTCACGAAGCGGTTCTCCGGCACTTCCTCCTGGCCGACCGGCGAACCGATGCGGTTGGGCGAAATCGAGTTGACCCGAATGCCTTCAGGCGCCAGTTGCACCGCGATGGAGCGCGTCAGGTTGAGCACGCCGGCTTTGGCTGTGGTGTAGGCCGTCGCTTCCTTGCGCCCCCAGTAACCGGAGGTAGATGCGATATTAATGATCTTGCCCTTGCGCTTCTGCTCGATCATCACTCGGGCCGCTTGCCGGGTGCAGTACCAGACGCTTCTTAGACAAACGTTCAAGACCCGGTCCCACTCTTCCTCGGTAATGTCAAAAAGCGTTTTGTGATCGGTCCAGGCGGCGTTGTTGACCAGAATATCGACGACGCCGAATTCTTTAACGACGGTTTGAACCATCTTCTCGACGGAACCGGGCGATGCCACGTCGCAGACCACGCCGATCGCCCGGCCGGGATGCTTCGCGTTGATCTCGCTCGCCACCCGGTTCGCGCGCCCCTGGTCGAGATCGACGACCGCCACACGGGCACCTTCCTGGACAAACAATTTGGCAATATCCTCGCCTATATTCCGCCCGGCGCCGGTGACAATGGCAACTTGGTTTTGCAGTCTCATGATATCCTCCGTGACCATTTCTTTTCCTGGTCCATAGCAGATGCCCGTCCGCAGTTCCAGCCACAAAGGACACCGCCCCGATGACAAGACGTGGCCATGGGAAACGGCAGCGCTTCAGGCGAACCGAAACTCGGCGACGCGCTTATAAGCTGATCTTTTCGGTGTAGAGATCTTTGAGAAACTTGCTGTTCTTGAGTTCGTCGAGGAACCGCGGCTCGACGATATCGGTGGGCCTGAGCGTTTTCGAGCGCTTCTCCATTGAAGCGCCGACGTCGACCAGCGCTTGCAGCGCTTCGCCGTTCAGCTCCGGCAGCGGACGCAATTGGGCGGAGAAATTATCGTACATGGCGTCCACGGTGAGGCTTTGATTGTTGGGAAAATATTTTTTCAGGATTGCCAGGCTGTCGTCCCGCCGCGAAACGAAATGATGGATGGCATCCGCGTACCCTTTCATGAAGCGCCGCACGCCGTCTTCGTCCCGCTTGATGAACGAACGCGTGGTCATCAACAGATCGGTCACCACCGGAACGCTCTTGAGCTCCAAAATCTTGATTCCCATCTTTTGCGCCTCGGCGGCGATATCCTCACGCAAGGGCACACCCTGCACCAGATTCTTGGAGATCGCCAGCACCCGCGCCGGAGCCAGCCCGGCCGCGACCAAGTCGACGTCTTTGCCGGGATCCAGCCCGGCCCGCCGCAGGATCACCCGCGCGATCAAATCCGATCTCGCTCCGAGCGCGGAGACGCCGACCTTTTTGCCTTTAAGCTCCTTGACCGACGACAGCCCGTTGGCCACGCCCATGCCGTACTGATCGAAGTTCACATGGGCGCCCACGACGGCGATGTCCGCGCCGCCCGCCACCGGCTGGAGAATCGCCAGCGGGTTGCCGAAGCCGATGAGAAAATCGACGCCGATGAGGGACTGAACTCCCGCGGAAAGCGTATCCCTGATGGGGAATTCGTCGATGATCAAGCCATACTTGTTAAACAGTCCGGAATCCACGCCGACGTAAGCCACGGCGGTGCCAAGCTCCCAGCCGCTGTAAGCCAGCCTGATTCTTTTCTTCCCCTCCGCGGCCGGCGCTTGCGCAACGAACAAAACGAGCAACGCGATGAGCAGACCCAAACCGGCAATATCCCGGCGAAACGGCGGTGATAGCATCTTCATGGATCAACCATAGCCCACATTTTAGCGCGCTCCAAGAGGCGCCGGCGCCGCCCGACAAGCCCGGGGTTGATGGCAACTTGCCGAGTTGTTATGGTCGGAGCCGGACAGACATTTCGCTTGCGCGCCGCAGATTGGCTGCGGACGCGAAACGTGGGCCGGGAGGGTTGCCATGAAGCTTCTTCACACCATGATCCGGGTCAATGACCTGGATGAATCGATCAAATTCTACTGCGAGGTTCTCGGCATGAAACTCCTGAGAAAAAAAGAGTATCCTTCGGGCAGATTCACCTTGGCCTTCGTCGGCTACGGCGACGAGTCGCAAAACACCGTGGTGGAACTCACCTACAACTGGGACACGCACCGATACGACATCGGCAACGGCTTCGGTCATTTGGCGCTGGGCGTGGAAGATATTTATCGGACCTGCGACGAACTGCGACGGCACGGCGCCAAAGTGGTGCGCGAACCCGGGCCGATGAAGCATGGCGGCACGCATATCGCGTTCATCGAAGACCCCAACGGTTACAAGATCGAACTGGTGGATCTTACCCGGCGCGCCCAGGCCGGTTAAACGCCGCGTCCGCTTCAACGCCGACGCATTCGCCCTCGTCGCAAGCGCGCACGTGATTTGCAACCACAGGCTAATTCATCTACGATTATTTGCGTTTTTATGCGATTTCAACTCCAGCGAAATTTCAGGAGGACCGTTTGAATGGCGACGACGATAACCACCGACTGCATCAGTTGCGGTGCCTGCGAGCCGGAGTGCCCGAACAACGCGATCTCGCAGGGCGAACCCATCTTCGTCATCGATCCCAAGCTTTGCACGGAGTGCGTCGGCTTTCATGACTACGAGGCCTGCGCCGCCGTCTGCCCGGTGGATTGCTGCGTCCCCGACCCCAATAATGTAGAGACCGAGGAGATGCTCATCGCCCGCGCCCGGGCCTTGCACCCGGAAACGCAAATCGGAGAAAACTTCGAGTCCCGGTTCCGCAAGGGCCAAGGCAGAGCCGCCGCCGCTGCGCAAACACAGAGAGCCGCCCAAGCCACGGCGCTGGCGGCGGTCGGTCAAACGGCTGCCGTTGCGCAACCCGCCGAAGGTGCCGCCGTTGGTTACGCCGAATCTGAGGTCAATTTCGTCGAGCTACCCGACATCGATTCATGGGACATACCGATGCGCTGTTTCAAGTGCGGGCAGACGCACGTCGAGCCGGTGCGCAACTTCATGATCGGCAACGTCATCTTCTGCCCGCATTGCCACAAATCGATGGTGGTGCGGGACAATCTGAACTTCCACATCCGCACCCTGCTCAAAGACTCCTATGAGCGCTGGGAGAAGGAACAGAGAGAATTCGCCGAGCGGCGCGACCATGATCTGGCTCAGTTCCGGGAAAAACGGGAGCGCGAGGCTCAAACGTTCGAGGCGCATCAGCAGCGCGAGTTGCAAAAAATTCGCGCCCAGCTCGACGCTACCGGCGAAACCTATGACGCTCCCGGCAAACCGTTCAAAAAGGGTTCCCGCTTCGGCTGGGGATAACTTTTTCTTCCATGCTCAACTCCTGGCTGCACCTCGTCGCCCTGATTGTCTATCTCGGCGCCGTCGTCGGGCTCTGGGCGATCCTGCTGCCGTCCGCCGCCGCGCTCGAAAAACATGAGGACCGGTTGAGCCTGCTCGCTCGCGGGCTCAAACTCTATAACCCGCTGCAAGTGGGCGCGCTCGGCATCCTGATCTTCACCGGCGCCTTCCAGTTGACCGAACTTAAGGCGGCGTACCGCGAGCAGTTCCTGCAACAGCTCGGTTATCGGCTCGCCGTCAAGCTGCTGTTCGCCTTTTTGCTGGTCATCTTCAGCGTTTACCAATCCATGGGCATCGGTCACCGATTCGTCAGGCGCCATGAAGGCGGTGACGCGGTCACGCCCGCGGAGTTGGACTCCCTCACGCGCCGACTCAAAGGCGCCTATTGGTGCATCTTGACGCTCGCCGCGGTCACGCTCTGGCTTGGGCTCCGTCTGCGTCCTTAATTCCGAACGCTGGCGAACCGCCGCGCAAGGGTGCCATGAAGCGTCATAGCGCCGCTAGCTCTTTTCGGAAGAAGGAAAAACCATCGGGATCCGGAGATCGCCGGTTTCAATCCCTGGCTCTGTGAGATTCGCACTACGTCCGCGCGTTGGACGACAGCGGCTATATCGATAAGCTATATCAATAAAAAAAAGGCGGAGCCGATCGGCTCCGCCTTTTCCTCATAGCTAAAATTTTCGAGATTAAGTTTAGCGCCGCGTGAGTTTTTCCCCTTCCGATTGCTGCGCCGGCTGCGCAGCTTGCCGTTCCACTTGAGGCGCGGCGGAGAGGGTGGAAGAAGTAATCCCATCACGATAGACAAGGATTTCCACTCTGCGGTTTTTGGCTCTTCCCTGGTTTGTTTTATTGTCGATCATCGGAGCGCTTTCTCCGTAGGAGACGGTCACGACGCGCAACGGATCCATTTTTTTCTGCGTGATCAGATACCGGCTGACCGCATCCGCTCTTTTCTTGCCGAGCTCATAGTTGAAATCTTCCGAACCGACACTGTCGGTATGTCCCGCGATCAGAAACACTGCGCCTTCCATGCCCGCAGGATCGCCCTTGAGGTCGCTCATGAAACCATCGATCTCTTTTCTCGCCTGGGCCGGCAGATTCGACGAGTTGAAAGCAAAGTTCGCCCCTTCCTTCATGTCGATCACGAAGCGCCGCTCCAACCGGAGATTGGCCAAGGCGCTCAGGGCCTTTTCCGTCTTCGCGTCAAGCTGCCCCAGCCTGCCCTCGGCTCCGCTCATGCGTCCGCCCAGGCTACCGATCTGTCCCTCGGCCTGATTCAAGCGCTGCTCGCCCTGAGTCACCCGTCCCGATACCGGGTCAACCTGCTCCTTCACCCAATCACGAGTCGCTAAACAGCCCTGCGTCAAGAGAACGGCTCCGCCGATCAAGACAGGGTATAAGAATAAACTTCGCAAACGATCTTTCATTGTTTCCCCCTTAGTTGATTTGTACGTAATTATGAATGCCAGTTTAATTCGATATTCAACTCTGGTGCCAATTAAGACCGCATCGGCAAAACGTGAGATATCAATTAGTTGAGCAAATGGCGGGCGGACGCGGGCATTCGAAATGCCTGGGAATTCCTACACGAGCGAAGGAGAATTCTCCCGTCAACATCATTTTGCCCGATCCGGACCCGATAAAATAGCCAAAGCTCTTGCATTGCACCGTCTTTTCGCCCGAAGATAGTTATGGACGGCTCTGAAGCATCCTATGGCGGCGGGAAACTACACCGACATTCTGAAGAACCGGGGGTTTTTCTGCTTCTTTTGGACCCAGTTTCTCGGCGCCTTCAACGATAACTTTTACAAGATCATCATCACCCTGGTCGCGCTCGATCTGCCCGCCGCGGCCGGCGGCGGCAAGCATTATATTCCTCTGATCGGCGGACTTTTCATTCTCCCTTTCTTTCTGTTTTCCGGTTACTCGGGATATCTCGCCGACATTCATAGCAAACGCAGCGTTTTGGTGGCCGTCAAAGTCTTTGAAATTTTCGCCATGACTCTCGGTCTCGTGGCGTTTTTCACCGGGCGCATGGAGAACATGCTGGCGGTGGTTTTTCTCATGGGTCTTCACTCCACTTTTTTCAGCCCAGCTAAGTACGGCATCCTACCGGAGATACTGCCCGAAAAGGATCTTTCTCGCGGCAATGGGCTGCTCGAAATGAGCACTTTCATGGCGATTATTCTCGGCACCTCGCTAGGTGGAACCATTTATGAAGCGTGGAAAGAGCGGCTCGATTGGATCGGCGTGGTTTTGATCGCCGTCGCGGCGCTGGGAACTCTCACGAGCTTGGGTATCACCAAGGTGCCACCCTCCGGCTCGGCGAAAAAATTCAACCTCAACCCGGTCGCGGAAATCTGGGACGGCACGCGCAAGCTTTACAAGGATCGACCGCTTTGGCTCACCGTGATAGGCATTTCTTATTTCTGGTTTCTGGGCGCGTTTCTCCAGATGGTACTGCCGCTGCTGGGGAAAGAAGTATTGCGATTAGGGGAGACCCGCATCAGCCTGCTCTGGACCTTCGCCGCGCTCGGCATCGGCGCCGGCAGCCTCGTCGCCGGCCGTTTATCGGGCGACCGAATCGAACCGGGACTGGTACCCTTGGGATCCATGGGAATGGGCGCCCTCGCCATGGTCCTTTTCCTGACGCAGGATTCGTTTGTTTTTACCGCCGCATCCTTGGTTTTTCTAGGTTTGTTCGGCGGCCTCTTCGCCGTCCCGTTAAACGCGCTGCTGCAACAACGCAGCGGGCGTCAGGATAAAGGTCGCCTGATCGCGACCAACAACGTTTTCAACACTCTGGGTGTCTTGCTCGCCTCGGCGGCGCTCTGGATGATGGAAAGTCCCCTCGGCATGGGCCCGGGTCGGATGATCCTGGTCGTCGGCTTTCTCACCATTGCGGCAACAGGGTACGTCATTTATCTTTTGCCTGACTTTTTTATCCGCTTCATCCTCTGGCTGCTGACCCATACGCTGTATCGCATCCGCATCGTCGGCCAGGAACATATTCCCGCCCGCGGACCGGCGCTGCTGGTATCCAATCATGTCTCCTTCGTCGACGCGCTGCTGATCGGCGCCTCGACCGAGCACTTCATCCGTTTCATGCTGCACCGCGAATATTACGATATCCGCTGGCTCAATTGGTTTTTCCGCTTGATGAAAGTCATTCCGGTCTCGGCAACGAACCGGCGCGACATCGTCGGGTCTCTGCGGCGCGCCCGCCAAGAGTTAGAAGCGGGCCAGGTCGTGTGCATCTTCGCCGAAGGCGCCATCAGCCGCATCGGCCGCATCCTGCCGTTTAAGCGCGGCTTCGAGAAAATCGTCGACGGCACGGAGGTGCCGATTATTCCGGTACACCTCGACCAGTTGTGGGGCAGCGTTTTCAGTTTTCACGGCGGGCGTTTTTTCTGGAAGCGTCCCCGGCTGGCCCCCTACCCGGTCACGGTCTCATTCGGCGCCCTGCTGCCCGCAAACTCCAGCGCCTACGAGGTCCGTCAGGCCGTCCTGGAGCTCGAAGCCAACGCCATGCGCTTTCGCCGCGGCGCCGGCGATCTCCTCCATACCCGGTTCATCCGCATGGCCAAGCGTCGCTGGTCTTCGTTCTGCATGGCCGATACCGCCGGCATGGAGTTGACCTGGGGCAGAACCTTGATCGCAAGCCGCCTGCTCGCGAGTTGGGTGCGCCGCCGTTGCGCGGGAGATTCCATGGTCGGCGTTCTGTTGCCCGCCTCCGTCGGCGGGGCGCTCGCCAACGTCGCGGTGGCGCTCGCCGGGAAAACTCCCGTGAACCTGAACTTTACCGCCGGCCGGGAAGCCATGATCGCGGCTCTGCGACAATGCAACATCAAAACGATTTTGACCTCGCGGCTGTTCTTGTCCAAAGCGAGTCTCGACCCGTTGGAGGGAATGGTTTTTCTCGAAGAAGTGCACAGGCAATTCACGCCGCGGCAAAAGATCGGGGCGCTGTTGAGTTCGCGGCTTTTGCCCGCCCCCTGGCTTGAGCGCCGCCACCGCGGGGAACAAAAGCCGGACGACGTCGCCACGGTCATTTTCTCCAGCGGCAGCACCGGCATGCCCAAGGGCGTCATGCTTTCCCATCGCAACGTCGTCGCCAACATCGAAAGCGTGCGCCAGGTGCTTCACTTCAACCCGAGCGACCGCATCATGGGCGTGCTGCCGTTCTTTCATTCCTTCGGCTTCACCGGCACCCTCTGGCTGCCGCTCCTGGCGGGGTTCGGCGCCGTCTATCATCCCAACCCGATGGACGCCAAAACCATCGGCGAGACCGTGCAAAAGTACCGCGCCACGCTGCTCATCAGCACGCCGACCTTTTTCGCCGGCTACCTGCGCCGCTGCACGCGGGAAGAGTTCGCCACGCTGCGCTTCGCCCTCGCCGGCGCCGAGAAATTGCGCGAGCAGATCGCCAGGGAGTTCAAAGATAAATATGGGCTGGAACTTTTGGAGGGCTACGGCTGCACCGAATTGGCGCCGGTGGTATCCGTGAACACTTTCGATGTCGTTCACGGAGTTGAAAAACAGGGCGGCAACAAACCGGGCACCGTCGGCCACCCGATTCCCGGCGTTGTCGCGAAAATCGTCGACCCCGACACGGGTCGGAGCTTGCCGCCCGGACAAGAGGGGCTGCTGCTGGTGAAAGGGCCGAACGTCATGCTCGGCTACCTCGGGCAACCGGAACTCACCGCCCAAGCGATGCGCGACGGCTGGTACGTCACGGGAGACATCGCCGCCGTCGACGAAGACGGCTTCATCAAGATCACCGACCGCCTTTCGCGCTTCAGCAAGATCGGCGGCGAAATGGTGCCGCATATGAAGATCGAGGAAGTCATCAACGATATCCTCGGCATCGCCGCCGCCGTGGTCACCGCGATTCCCGACCCGCAAAAGGGCGAACGGCTGGTCGCGTTTTATAATCAAAACGGCATCGCCGCCGAGGAGTTGTGGGACCGGTTAAACGCCTCGGAGCTGCCGAAGCTCTGGATTCCCAAGCGAGAGAATCTTTACCGGGTCGAATCGATCCCCCTGCTCGGATCGGGGAAAGTGGATCTCAAAAAGGTCAAGGCGCTGGCTCTGGAGAAATTAAACCCGGCGGTTGGCTAAGAGCCGCTGGCCCATGCGGGCTTCGATATTGCCGCGCCCCTTCGCCGTTCAACATTTGCAAGGCCGGAACGCGCATGCTAGTAAACTTTTTGACTTTGGAGGTCAGAATGGATTTTCAGCTGTTGGCGGATAAAGCGCTTCAGGGCATCGTTCCGGAGCGCGATGAACTGCAAGCGGTGCTCGACGCTGCGGAAGAAGAAGTGCCGGAGCTTTTGAGCGCGGCGTTCAAAGTCCGCCGCCATTATTTTGGCAAGCGCGTGCAGATCCATATGCTGCAGAACGCCAAGAGCGGCCTTTGCCCGGAAGATTGCCATTATTGCTCACAATCCTCCGTTTCCGACGCGCCCATCGACCGCTATCCGTTTCTCTCCAAGGAAAAACTCATCGAAGGCGCCAAAGCCGCCAAGGCCGCCGGCGCGGTCAGATACTGCATCGTCAACAGCGGCCGCGGCCCGACGAACAAAGAAATCGAGGAGATCGCTGACGCCGTGCGCGCGATTCGGGAAACGGTGGGAATCAACATCTGCTGCTCACTGGGCTTGATGAACGAGGAGAAGGTGCACAGGCTCAAAGAGGTGGGCGTCGGACGGATCAATCACAATCTCAACACGAGCCGCCAGCACCACCCGGAAGTCGTCACCACGCACACCTTTGACGACCGCGTCGCCACCATCGAGAGCGTCAAGGCGGCGGGCATGTCGACTTGTTCCGGCGGCATCATCGGCATGGGCCAAAGCGACGAAGACATTATCGACCTTGCGCTCACGCTTCGCGCCATGGACATCGACTCGATCCCGGTCAATTTTCTTCATTCGATTCCGAAAACCCCATTCGAACAAAAAAACGAGCTGACGCCGCAAAAGTGCTTGAAGACGCTCTGCCTCTTCCGCTTCGTCAACCCGAGCAAAGAGATCCGCGTCGCCGGCGGCAGAGA
>Ga0153916_10004289_pt1 | contig 10758 bp, 10 predicted proteins | sample Opewatmetagenome_FD_109642 | JGI IMG/M metagenome (GOLD analysis project Ga0153916, IMG submission 109642) | Freshwater wetland microbial communities from Ohio, USA - Open water 3 Core 3 Depth 4 metaG | ecosystem: Environmental > Aquatic > Freshwater > Wetlands | place: USA: Ohio, Lake Erie...
CGAGCTTGGCATGTTCTCCGTTTTGATTGTTTCCATCGGGTTTCTCTGGAGAGACAACCTGTCCTTGCTCATGGTTGTCGTTGCGCAGACATTAACATCATTGTTTTTTTGGCATGACCGTTTCGATGCATGTTTCTTCATCGTGATTACGGTCTTTGGTACGATTGCGGAAGTGGTGTTCGTATATTTCGGAGTTTGGCGGTACGCAAACCCAACGTTGCTCGGAATTCCAGTCTGGTTTCCCCCTGCTTTTGGCACGGCGGCACTGACTGGCGAGAGGCTCATTCGAACCATAATAAGACTTGCAGTTTAGCCGACCATTCTCATCTCAAAGTAGCGAAGGCACGGTGACCAAGTCAGGGCGTTCTCACAGACTAACGGCAGACGCAGTTCGCCTGCCCTTCATGCGCAAAACCTGAAGCCGATGACAGCTAGAATCTGGATCTCCGTTCTTTCTGCTGGACCGTTCCGTCAAGTTCACTAGCCAGCTGTTCAAGAAGAGTCTTCTGCTTCTGTGTCAGCTTCTCCGGAATAGAGACATCCACTCTCACGAGCAAGTCTCCTCTTCCATAAGCCTTGAACCTAGGCATTCCCTTGCCCTTCAGCTTGATGATTTCGCCTGGTTGGGTGCCAGAGCGCACTTTCACGTTCGCATTCCCATCTAGGGTCGGCACAGAGACCTCAGAGCCTAACGCAGCTTGAGGAAAGCTCACGGTCAGGCTGTAGAGCAAGTCGTCTCCTCTTCGTTTGAAATACGGATGAGGCGCCAAGTGAATCACAACATACAGATCTCCAGGCGAACCGCCTCGCGGAGGAGTCTCTCCTTGCCCTCTTAGCCTGAGTTGAAAGCCGTTGTCTATGCCTGGGGGCACTTTTATAGAAATGCTTCGGAGTTTCTCAGCCAAACCGGTTCCGCGACAGTTCTTGCACGGCACATCTATGATTTCGCCCCCTCCCCTGCACGTTGGACACGGTCTAACTTGCACAAACATACCGAGGGCGCTTCTTCTCACATCTTGAATCTTGCCTACGCCGTTGCATTTCGAACACGTTCGGGGATAAGTTCCTGGACTTGCGCCTGTGCCTCCGCAGACTTCGCATTTTTCTATTCGGGGAATTTGGATTTCTTTCTGGATCCCTTTTGCTGCATCTTCCAAGGAGATTTCAAGGTCATATACCAAGTCTCTGCCAGTGGGTATTCGTTCGCCGAAATCGCGATCGCCGAAAAACGAGCGGAACAAGTCTCCAAAACCGAACCCGAACCCCAGGTCTCTTAGAATGGATTCGAAATCAGTTCCACTGAAGATGTCTTCGGTTGTGTAACGTTGGTCGAATCCTGCGTGTCCCAGCATGTCATATTGCTGTCGCTTCTCATCATCCGACAATACTGCATAAGCTTCGGAGATTTCCTTGAATTTCTCTTCGGCATCTGGCGACTTGTTTCTGTCAGGATGATATTGGAGAGCCAGTGTGCGATAGGCATCCTTGATTTGTTCTTGCGTGGCGTTTCTCGGTACGTCGAGAATTTCGTAGTAGTCTCGTTTAGATGACATTATTCTACCGTTGAAGGACTATCTTATCAAATCATTTCACTTTGTAATCTTCAGAATCAACCACTTTGTCACCGCTACCTTGTGGAGACCCTTCGGGTTTTGCTTGACCTTCTTTCTGTTTAGCGTACTCAGCTGCCGCTTGCTGGTAAATCACTGTTCCGACTTCCTGCAATACCTTCTGGAGCTCGTCGGATTTCTCCTTAATCTTCCCTGTGTCAGTTCCAGCCAACGCATCTTTCAACGCTATCACTGCCGCGTCGATCTTGCTGTTCTGGTCCTGTGTCAGTTTTTCTGTTAGGTCCTTTTTCGTTTTCTCGGCAGTGTAGATTAAGCTGTCAGCATTGTTGCGAAGCTCAGCTTCTTCTCGCTTACTCTTGTCCTGTTCTGCGAACTGCTCTGCTTCTTTGACTAGCCTCTCCTTTTCTTCCTTGGATAGTTTCGTCGATGCCGTTATCGTTATTTTCGCCTCTTTCCCAGTGCCCAAGTCCTTCGCAGTCACGTTCAGGATTCCGTTTGCGTCTATGTCGAACGTCACTTCGATTTGAGGCACTCCTCTCGGTGCTGGAGGGATATTTTCTAAATTGAACATGCCCAGAGAGACGTTGTCATTGGCCATTGGGCGCTCTCCTTGAAGCACGTGTATCGTCACTGCAGTTTGGAAGTCTGCGGCAGTCGTGAAAATTTGACTTCTTCGGGTGGGGATGGTGGTGTTTTTGTCGATTATTCTGGTGAAAACGCGTCCGAGCGTTTCAACGCCGAGGGACAATGGAGTGACGTCCAGCAGGAGTAGGTCCTTCACCTCGCCGGTCAAGACAGCGCCTTGTATAGCAGCGCCTATCGCCACACATTCCATGGGGTCAATGCCTCTTTCGGCCGGTTTGCCCATTATCTGCTCGACGAACCTCTGGACGTAGGGCATGCGGGTCATTCCTCCGATAAGAATTATCTTATCGATGCCTTGCGGCGTCAACTTCGCGTCTTCAAGAGCCTTAATGATCGTCGACTGAGTCTTCCTGACAATGGGTTCAGCCAACGTCTCAAGTTTTGCTCGCGTAACCGTCAAGTGCAGATGTTTAGGTCCTGAGGCGTCGGAATAGATGAACGGAAGGTCCATATCCGTTGTCGTCAAAGTTGATAATTCTATCTTGGTTTTTTCGGCTGCTTCCTTCAATCTGGCAAGTGCCGTTTTGTCGTTTGAAAGGTCAACACCTGTCTGCCTCTTGAACTCCTCCATGACGTAGTCCATTATTGCCTTGTCCAAATCTGTGCCGCCAATTTGAGTGTCGCCACTCGTAGACAACACCTGAAACACACCCTTTCCGAAGTCCATCACGGTGACATCATGTGTGCCTCCTCCGAAACTGAACACCAGAATCTTCATTTCGTTGCTCAACTTGTCAATCCCGTAGGCGAGGCATGCCGCGGTAGGTTCGTTTATGATTCTCTGAACTTCAAAGCCGGCGATTTCTCCGGCGTCCTTCGTGGCTTGGCGTTGATTGTCGTTGAAGTGAGCCGGAACAGTGATCACAGCTTTTCGGACAGAAGCCCCAAGGAAAGTTTCAGCATCCTTCTTTATCTTTTGGAGTATGAAGGCCGAAACCTGCTGAGGTGTATATTCTTTCCCAAACACGTGGACACGATAGTCTGTGCCCATTTTCCGCTTGATTTCCAGTACAGTGCCTTCAGGATTAGCCGTCACCTGCCTCTTCGCAGGCTCTCCGATCAGCAACTGTCCATCCTTTGTGAAGGCAACCACGGAGGGAAACATTTTCCCGGCCATCGTGGGTCCTTCGGCACTGGGTATCACAGTCGATCTTCCGCCTTCAAACACGGCGGCAGCTGAATTTGTTGTGCCCAAGTCTATGCCTAACACTTTCTCGGTTGGTTTTGTGCTACTCATTCTGATTTTTCCTCCGTCTCGGACTTTGGTGGTGGTTTTACCGCAACCTTAACGATACTCGGTCTAATCACCTTTTCCTTCATAACATAACCTTTCCTCACTTCTTCAATTACTGTACAGTCGTCAACATCATCTCTTTCCGTTCTGGCAACTGCATTGTGCTTCGACGGGTCGAAAACCTTTCCTAGGGCTTCTATAGGGACAACGCCTTCCTTCTGAAGCACCTTGACCATCTTGGAGAGAGTCATTTCAACACCCTTCACCACTTTTTCGTCTTCCACACCCGAACGACCAGCTTTGACAGCCAGCTCCAGCTCATCAACAACTCCTAGCAACTCAACGATCAGCGGCTCTGTACAATAGTTCTTGACTTCTTCAATTTGGCGATCGAATCTTCTCTTAAGGTTTTCGAAATCTGCCTGCATGTACTTAAGCCGAGTCAAATACTCCTCACTCCGTCTTCTCTCTTCCTCTAGATCATGCACCAACTCATCACTTTGCGCTTGTTTTTCGTCGTCTAGCTGTTTAGGCAGTTCCTTCTTTTCCTCGGTCATTCAGTGTCCCCGAACAAACACTTCGAACTTCTAGCGTGTACAAACGAAAATATATACTTGCTCCAAGAAGCACCGTCGAGACCGACTACTGAATCATCCCACTTCAGGCTCGGGTCTGGCGATGATAAGGTAATGGTACGGTCCACTTTCCTTGACTGCCTCAACCAGAAAGCCAGCGGCTTCGATCAGGTTTGCTGCTTGCTCACTGCTAAACCTTATTTGAACAGGAGGACCTATCTTCATCGGTTCTTTCTTCCAATCCAAATCGACAACTCTGCCGGTTGATCTAACCATTTTTCTTGCGTTCGTCAGAACCTTTGCTGCATCATCAAAATCATGAAGAACGTTAGCGAAGAAAACTATGTCTGCACAGTGCTCACAGAACACCGTCTCCTCGGCCGCTCCCACTTTTGAAGCTAGGTTTTCCAGACCTTCAGCTTTTGCTCTTTCCTTCAGCATGTGAACGGCTTCATCATATATGTCGAGACCGTAGACCTTCCCATTCTCGCAGACGATTCTAGCAGCGGGAACTGCGAAGAAACCGTCACCACATCCGATGTCGATGAAAGACATACCCTTCTTCAACCCGATATCTCGAAGAATAGTTACTGGGTTCTGCCACTTCTTACGATCAGGATCCTCACCATAATATCCGCGCCATGTCAACCCCTAGCGTCCCCTGTCAGGTACTCTGGAGCGCTCTTGCCTCTGGTGCGGCTCAACGCGTTTCTTGCCAAGCAGATAGCTTCTACTGAATATCCGTCTAACATTTTCAGGCTCGAGCAATTCCTGCTCTAGAACAATCTCTTTCACAGAACGACCCTCCTTCAAGGCTCGCTGAGCCACTTTGCTGGCTTTCAAATATCCCATGTAAGGTGAGAGAAACACTGCCAACGAAGGATTCTTGTCCACATACCTCGCACAACGCGTTTCATCTGCAACTATGCCTTCCACGCACTTCTCCCTGAACGCAGGAAGATAATTGCTCAGAAGCTGGATGGACTGCAGGACATTGTGCATTATCACGGGCGTCATAACGTTCAACTCGAGTTGTCCAGCCTGAACAGCCAAAGACACAGCCAAATCGTTACCGACAACCTGAAAGCACACCATGCTGAGACATTCAGCCATAACCGGGTTGACCTTACTAGGCATGATTGACGAGCCTGGCTGAACTGAAGGCAACGAAATCTCCCCCAATCCAGTGGTAGGTCCTGAAGACAACAGTCTCAGGTCGTTCGATATTCGTATGAATTCAAGAGCCACCTCTTTCAGTCCGCTCGAGACAGCAGCCAGTGCCCTCCTACTCTGCAATGCCTCAAACGGGTTCTTAGCCGCCTTTAACCTCAGGCGCGTCAACTTGCCGAGTTCGGCAATCGCTTTCCTCGCGAATCTGGGATGAGCATTGACTCCTGTTCCAACAGCGGTTCCGCCCAACGCCACTTCCAGCAAGGGTTCACTTCTCGCAGTCATCTGATGCCGCAAATTCCTGATTGCTGACGCGTAAGCCCCGAATTCCTGTCCCAGCGTTACAGGGAGAGCGTCTTGAAGATGCGTGCGCCCCGACTTCAATACATGTGTATACTTCATGGATAAGGCATTGAAGGCGTCTGCAAGATTGTCCAGCTCCGCAAGCAGCGCCTGTAATGCTACCAGCGTAGCCACATGAAGAGCGGTCGGGAATGTGTCGTTCGAAGATTGACCCATGTTTACATGGTCGTTAGGACTCACCGTTTTGTAGTCACCTTTGGGTTTGCTCAGAATCTCCAGAGCCCGGTTAGCCAAGACTTCATTCACATTCATGTTGAAAGATGTGCCTGCACCAGCTTGAAAGACGTCGACAACAAACTGTTCCATAAACTTGCCAGCCAAGACCTCATCACACGCCTGAATGATTGCTTTCCCTGTTTTCTCCTCAAGCCATTCAAGCTCAACATTCACTCTGGCGCACGCCTTCTTCACCAGAACATAAGAACGAACGAAGACTTCCGGCGAGTGCAGACCACTGACTGGGAAATTCTCAAGGGCTCTCACTGTCTGAACCCCATAGTAAGCTTCTGTCGGCACACGCTTTTCTCCAAGTGAATCGAGTTCTTTTCGACTTTCCATATTCCTGCTCCACCAAATGAATGGGCAACCGCGTTTCGCAAATACAAATATAGGGCTAAACAATAAAAAAGAAAGTGGGGTTAGGAAAACTGCTATTTTTCTTTCGCCATTGCCATAACGGCTTTGATGCCGTTTATGACTGCCGCTGGCGCTGCAAATGCAACGATATAGCTCAAGATTACGCTTGCCCAGTCGAACAGCAACGGATGAATAGTCTCCAATGGGCTCCAAACGTTGGCGCTTGCGGCCACTATCAATGCAATGGTTGCGACGAGGAATGGCACCACTTCTTTCACTGTTATACTGACAAGTCCGACTAATACACCCAAGATAAGCAAGACCAGCGTCACATATGCATTAATGTCGTTGGCATTAGGATCGTTATTATAAATCATGTATCCGACTACGAGTCCCATTACGATTGCTATGATGATGAAGGCGGTGAAGGCCCAGCGTGCAATTTGTTCTGTTTCCATTTTTAACCACGAAATTCCCTATATAAATCGAACGTGTTATAAATTTTGTGCATTCAACAGGCGAGGATTCTTCAGTTCTGGCAGAATAGACGACCTTTTCCCTCGCGAATCGGCAGGTAACATTTAATATTGGCTCGATTTTTAATGCAGACGGTGTCCAATTTTGGCTTCTGCAATCGAAGCGGCAAACTGTGTCAAGACATTCGGAAGCATCCGTGCCCTCGATGGCTTAAGCTTCAAAGTTGCAACTGGCGAGGTTTTCGGGTTGATAGGACCGAACGGCGCGGGAAAGACGACCAGCCTACGCATCATTTCCACACTCATTCTCCCTACGTCGGGCACAGTGAAAGTCTTCGACCTGGACGTGGTTCAGAAAGCGGCCCAAGTGCGCAGCATCATAACCTACCTTCCCGAAGAAGCTGGAGCGTACCGGTATCTGTCAGGGCGAGAATACTTGGAATTCATGGCGAGATTTCACAGCAAGAACGGTGATGAAGTCAAGAGAATGGTTGACGAAGCTGTCGACATTTGCGGTCTGGGTGAACGCCTTAAAGACAGAGCAAAAGGATACAGCAAAGGAATGAAGAGGCGCCTTCTTGTCGCAAGAGCGTTGATGACGAAGCCGAAACTCAGCATACTGGATGAGCCTACCAGCGGCTTGGATGTTCTGCACGCGTTTCACGTCAGAGACATTATCCGACGCTATGTAAAGGAACATGGAATCACAGTTCTGCTCTCTAGTCATAACATGCTCGAAGTTGAATACTTGTGCGATAGGGTTGTGCTGCTCAACAAAGGACGAGCCGTGGCTGAAGGAAAACCGCAAGTCTTGAAGGAAGAATATGGTGGCGCAAACTTGGAAGAAGTTTTTGCGAAGGTGATCGGGATTGCTTAGAGGATTCTTCAACATTTTTCTGAAAGAACTAAAAGAACTTGCCAGAGATCCGAAGGTGTTGTTGGGCATGATAGTTGTCCCCTTGGTGATTTTCCCGCTTTTGGGCGGCATTATCGGCTTCTCGGTACAATCGGCAACGGAGAGAGCGCAGATGACGCCTCTTCTGGTCGTGAACAACGATGGAGGCTATTGGTCCAATGTTTTCATAGGAAACCTGTCCCTTTACGCAAAAGTTTTTGTCGTAAACAACACCATCCCGGAGGAAGTTGTGAGCCAAGGCTTGCTCTCGGAGTACAACACCACCCAGTTCATAGAAATACCCGACAACTTCACGAATGAAGTTTTGGCCCATTTCGCGGTCAACAGCAATATTACGGCAACCGTGAACTTCTACTCCGTGTATACTGGCGCAAGTCCCTTTGAAAGTGTGAGCTCAACCATAGTTGACAATTCAATATATGCCTTCAATAGAGTCCTCGCGCCTGATGTTGTTTCATCATACAAGTCGACGATCATCAAGAACATTATTGAACCGGGTGTTGATCCATCTTTGCTTGCTGGTCTGTTGATTTCACAGTCCATTGCCTTGCCCATTACAGTGATGATTCTGCTCACTTACTCGATGCAGGTTGCAGCCACTTCTGTGGCGATGGAAAAAGAGGAAAAGACGCTTGAAACGTTGCTCAGCCTGCCAGTCGACAGGTTTGCCATTCTTATGGGAAAACTCTCAGGCTCGATATTGATCGCTGCTTTGGGAGCGCTGGCCTACATGGTGGGGTTCACTTTCTACACAAGTTCCATCATTCCGATAGCCGTTCCGATTGACCTTGCCAGGCTTGGGCTGGTTCCCTCGCCACTGGGCTACGTCCTATTGGGCATCTCGCTGTTCGTCGCTCTACTGTCAGCATTGGCTCTAGCAGTGATTGTTTCAGCGTTCGCGGAAGATGTGAGAGGCGCCACCTCCATCGTGGGATACATTTATCCCTTGATATTCATACCATCATTCATACTGCTCTACATCGACATCGGCTCGTTGCCGCTTCCGATTCAGATAATCCTGTATGCGATACCTTACAGCCAACCTATTCTTGCGTCGAAATCAGTAATCATGGGCGACTATTTGACACCTGTTCTCGGAATTATCTACGTTGCTGCGTTCACGGTTGTTGTCATGTATGCCGCGTCACGACTGTTTGCCACGGAGAGAATCCTTACAGCAAGACTGAGGTTCAGAGGATTAAGAAGACGTAAGACCCCGGTCCGAGAGGAATTTCAGTAGAAGCCTAGGATGCCGACAAAGCATCAACTGCGTTCTGAGCTTGATAACTCGAAGGAAAAAGCCTTTATGAGGATAGTAGAGACTAGACAATCAGAGGGGCGTAGCATGGTTTCTCTGAGAGCGCTGGGACCATCATTAACAAGAATCACAATCGCTGCTGCCGTCGGAGCAGCACTACACATAGGTCAAGGCGACCCCGATCTAATAGATGCGAAAGCCGTAGAGTTCTCCCGAGCAGCACTAACGCAGACAGACATCGACGGCGAAGTGATGGCTTGCGAAGGACCGAAGGACAATGCGCCAGCATTTCTCAGGAGAGAAAAAGTTGGAACCGGCAAGGGACCGTCCGTGGAGTTTGTCGTTGACCCTGTTGACGGCACCACCGCCGCTTCCAAGGGAAGGAAAGACGCCATATCAGCATTGGCCTGCGCGCCAGCAGGATGCTTCCAAGTGTTGCCTGACGATGGATATTACTTCAAAGTTGCAACGGACCACCATTCGATCGGGAAAATATCGTTGGACATGTCCATCGAAGAAATAGTGCGCACAGTTGCCGCAGAGAAGAATCTGCCTCTTGGAAACTTCACGGTTATCATGCTTGAACGCGACAGGCACATGGAAATTCTGAAGAGGCTCAGAGCTTTAGGCGTCAGAATCATCTTGATTCCCGACGGTGACATCGCGGCCGCAGTAGTTACATGCCGACCGAACTCCGGAGTTGACCTGCTCGTTGGCGCTGGAGCCGGACCCGAGGCCACGATTGCTGCAACAGCATTGAAATGCCTCGGTGGAACGATGCTTGTGAAAGTCTGGAAAGACAAGAAAGATGATCCTAGCAGATTGGACAGGCTCAAAATTGAAGGCGTCGATGTGGAGAAGACCTATAGTGAGAAAGAACTGGCAAAGGGCAACGAGCTTGTGTTCGCTGCTTCAGGAGTGACGAAGGGAGAACTCTTGGACGGGGTCCGCTTCGTCCCAGATGGAGCAATCGTGAACTCGATTTGTATGCGCCTGCCGAGCGGCACTGTTGAAAGATCCGAAACAACCTTGCGTTTCAAAGGACATCCTGTCTATCAGAGATTTCTCCCATGAAAGCTCACTTCAGGATTTCCGTCTAATCCATTTCCGTTTTCTCGCAAAACGTCCCAAGAGAGTAGTCGCATGACCTGCGTGCGCATCTCACGGACTCTAAGCAAGCTGCAGTGGTGCCACCTGCGAACGGATGCTGGAGCTTGGTATCGGTTCTATGAAGTCGTTGAGTTCATTCCATTTTTCAAGGAACATCGCGCCCTTTTCGGTTGCCTTGTATGCTTTGGCGCCGTAGTATGCTTCAAGCATGTTCGTTGACATTAGATATTCAAGGTACTTTCGCACTGCAGTGTAAGACAGGTTTATACAGTACATAATCCTCGTTTGAGAACGAGGTTGCTGGCAGAAATCGATTATTTCCGCCATGATGCCGAAACCGACCCTTCTCGCCATACCGACCCTCAAGCTGGCATTTCTTCTATGTAATGTGCTGTTCAAGACGTGACCTTTAAACCCATGTGACTGTTGACCCACAGCAACAGATCATTCCGTAGAGGCTAAGTCTTCCTTCGTTCAATGTGGCATAGAACCGCCGCTTCCACTTTGTCGCAAGCGTGCCGCGCTCTCGAAGATAGAATTGGGGAGGATTGGCACTTGGCAGACGTCCGAGCCCGCGTTAGACTAGGTTTGAAGAATTATATGTGCTGCTGATGAAACTGTTGCTTTGAGGCTGCATGTCAATAGTCGGTCTGGATCTGGCGGGCGTCAAAAGTCGGCCCACGGGTTTTTGTGCTCTCAGCGGCATGAAAGCTGAGACTCGTCTGGTCTACAGTGACAATGATATACTGAGGAATGTGAGAGCAAGTGTGCCTAGGATAGTTGCCATCGATGCGCCCTTGAGTCTACCGACAGGACGACAGACTATCGAACAGAGGACAAGGGTTCACCTTAGAGAGTGTGACA
>Ga0153916_10004290_pt1 | contig 10758 bp, 13 predicted proteins | sample Opewatmetagenome_FD_109642 | JGI IMG/M metagenome (GOLD analysis project Ga0153916, IMG submission 109642) | Freshwater wetland microbial communities from Ohio, USA - Open water 3 Core 3 Depth 4 metaG | ecosystem: Environmental > Aquatic > Freshwater > Wetlands | place: USA: Ohio, Lake Erie...
CAGCACCCGCAGCAGCTTGGCCTGCAGTTCGAAGGGCAGCTCGCCGATTTCGTCCAGGAACAGCGTGCCGTCGTTGGCATCCTCGAAATAGCCGGAGCGCGCCGTGTTGGCGCCGGTGAAGGCGCCCTTGCTGTAGCCGAACAGGGTCGGCTCCACCAGGGTGGGAGAAATCGCCGCGCAGTTGAGCGCCAGGAACGGCTTCTTGCCGCGGCTGCTCATGCGGTGCAGGCAGGCAGAGACCAGTTCCTTGCCGCTGCCGGATTCGCCCTCGATCAGCACCGGAAAGGGCGAATCGGCGAACTGCGCGATCTGCTGGCGCAGCTTGAGCACCGCCGGGCTCTCGCCCCGGATGCCGCAGCTCGCATCGCTTTCCGCCTCGGCTTCGGCCGCCACTTCCGCGCTGCGCGCCTTGAGGGCGTTGGTCAGGTGCTGGGTCAGTGTTTCCGGATCGCAGGGCTTGGCGATGAAGTCGATGGCGCCCAGGGTCCGCGCATGGCGGGCATTGGTTTCGTCGTTCTGCCCGGACAGCACCAGAATCTTGATGTCCGGCGAATAGGCGAGCAGTTCGGAAATGAGGTGAAAACCCTCGTCGGGCAAATGCTGCAGCGGCGGCAGTCCAAGATCCACCAGCGCCAGTTCGGGCGGCGAATCGAGATCCTGCAACAGCACCTGTGCGCGAGCGCGCGAATCCGCCACATGCACGCGGAATTTCTTGGCGAGCACGAAGCTCAGGGTATCGGTGATCAGCGGATCGTCATCGACGATCAGCAAGGTCGGCTTGTCGTTCTGCGGTGTAGCCACGTTTAGTGTTCCCCACGAGAATCAGCCTCTGCGCCAGCTAAGGAATTGTCATTTTTTCGACATTGTGCCAGAAGGCACGGTCTCCCGCCAACAAAAAGCAGCGAAAATTCAGGCAACGCACGCGAGATAGGCGTCTTCGAGCGTAGCCGAAGCAAACCGGCTCCGGCACTCGGCGGGAGCGCCCACGAACCGCAGTTCACCGCCATGCAGGATCGCCATCCGGTCGCACAATTCCTCCACGTCGGCCAGCACGTGGGAGCTGAAAAACAGCGTCTTGCCCGCTTCCTTGAGCATTGCAAGCCGGCGCTTGACCAGGGCGCGCGCCTTGGGGTCCAGGCCGCTCATGGGCTCGTCGAGCACGAACAGCCCGGCATCGCTCAGGAAACAGACGGCCAGCCCGAGCTTTTGCGTCATGCCTTTGGAGTAGCTGCGCGCCACTCGGCCGAGGGCTTCCGGCTCGATGTCGAGGGCGGCGAACAGGTCGCGCGTCGCCTCTTCCGAATAGGGCTGGCCGCGCAACTCCAGTATGTATTTCACGAAATCGCGCCCGGTCAGGTAATAGGGCGGCATGAAGTTCTCGGGCAGGTAGGCCAGCGGCTTGCGCGCGCGCTTTTCCCGATGCGGCACGCCGCAAAGCTCGATGCGCCCGGAATCCAGACCGCAAAAATCGAGCAGGCACTTGATGAGCGTGGTCTTGCCCGCGCCGTTCATGCCCACCAGGCCGAAGGACTCGCCCGGCGGCAGCGACAGCGACACGCCGCGCAGCACGGGCTGTTTGCCGTAGGATTTGACGAGGCTGTCGATGCGCAGCACGGAGGTGGTCATGGCGCGATCATAGCAGCTAATGTTTGTTCCCCATTGCGCCGGGGCAGCCAGCCCAGTTCCCGCTGTGCCCGCGCGCAATCGAGGGTGAGCGTATGCCGGATGCCGTCGATCCACGCCGGTTCGCCGCCGAAACCGGTGAGCCGCCAGGCTGCTCGCAGCAAGCCTCTGGCAACGAAGAATGGCACGGGCAGCGCGAACCGATGCCGCGCGCGGATGACGTCGCGCACGCTGTAGTCGCCCGGCGCGGCGAGATTGAACGGGCCACTGGCCGGGCGGAACAAAGTCGCGATGATGGCGTCCGCCACATCGTCCTCATGCACGCATTGCAGACGCGGCTGCGGCTCGGGCAGCGCCACATAAAACGGCTGGCGCAGGATGGATTGGAGCAGCGGCTGGCAGTGCGGGCCGAGAATGATGTGAGGGCGCAGCACCGCCGCCTGCCGCAGTTCGCGTGCGAGCCACGTCTCCACCTCGGCCTTGTGCCGGCCATAGAGAAAACCGGGCAGCGGCTGCATCGGCGCATGCTCGGCCAGCTTCTCGCCGTGGCCGTACACCGCGGCGCTGGACAGATGAACCAGCCTGCCCACCTTCGCCGCGAGCGCGGCCTCGAACACCTGTCGCGTGCCGCGCACGTTGATGTCGGCCATCTCGGCTGCGCTCATCCTGTCGCGCAGCACGACGAAGGCGAGATGGATCAGCGCATCGCAGCCGCGCATCAGCTGCGCCAATTCCGGGCCGCGAATATCCGCGACGTGGTGCGCGAATTTTGGATGGGAAAACACCGCCGGCTTGAGATCGACACCGACCACGGCATCGATCCCGGCATGAGCACAGAGTTTGGGCAGTACGGCCCGCGCCAGATGCGCCGCACTCCCCGTCAGCAGAACCTTCACGCTTCACCCTCTAGCGCGGGCATCACGTCCTCCGCCAGCACCTGCATGGATTCGCGCACCAGTGGAGTGGGCAGCGCCCCTGCGCCCACCGCGCATAGCAGATGCGTGACGCCAGCCTCGCGATATTTCTGCAACTGCTCGATACACTCCTGCGGCGAGCCGACCACGGCCATGCCAAAGGTTTTCAGCAGGGTGAGATTGATGCCCAGTTTGAACAAATGACGGAAATGACCGAGTTCGCGCAGCTGTTCGTAGCTGGGATAGAGCCGCTCCAGCACCGGCAGCGTGGTCTTGTACAACTCGCGGTAGTACCACTCGAAGGCCGGCGCCGCGAGCGCCGATGCCCGCTTGCCGTCACGCAGGCAGAACACGCCCACGGTCATGCCGATGCGCGGTGACTCCGCCGCCTGCCAGGTCTCGCGAAAACTTCGAATATCGGCCCGGGTCATGAACCATGGCTTGAACGGGCCCGCCAGCAGGCCCAGCTGCTGCCGCGCAGCCCACTCGAAACTGCTCGGGCTGACCGCCGCCGCCCACAGCGGCGGCGCGTCCTGCACCGGCTTGGGCAGGATGCCCACCTCGATCAGGCGCTGGCCGTCGTGCACGCTCACCAAACCGCGGCCGAAGCTTTGGCGCAACATGTCGAGCCCTGCCGCAGTCAGGGTCCGACTCTGCTTCATGTCGACACCGAACACCTGATATTCCTGGGGCGAGAAGCCGCGCCCAATGCCGATATCGAGCCGGCCGTTGGAGACCACATCGAGCATGGCCACCCGCTCCGCCACCCGCACCGGGTGGTGGTAAGGCAGGGGGATGACCCCGAGCCCAAGCCTGATTCGCTGCGTGCGCGCCGCGGCCGCACCCAACAGAACCTCCGGCACGGAACTGTGGGAGTAGCCACGGGTGAAGTGGTGCTCCACCAGCCAGGCGCAGCGGTAACCCAAGGCGTCAGCCAGTTCCATCTCGCCCAGCCAGTCCGCCACCGCCTGCGCCTCGCTGCGGGCGAGATGGGGCGGCATGGACAGCTCGGAGAACAGGTCGAAATGCATGGGAAAATGTATGGTTAACCGGGGGCCGGGAAAAGGTCACCTATAATGCCAGCCCATGACACACGCGCCAACGTACCGCTGCCTGCTGGGTGCCATCGGCTGGGAGCACGATGCCTGGATCGGCGGCTTCTACCCGGAGGACATGCCGCCCGAATGGCGGCTGTCCTACTACAACACGCATTTCGAGTGCGTGCTGCTGCCCTATCACCACTGGAGCACGCAGACCGTCGAAACGCTGGGCACGTGGCGCGAAGACACCCTGGAGCGTTTCCGCTTCCTGCTGGAACACCCGCCCGGCGCGCTGTCCGAGCCGGACCGGGCAAGGATCGACGCCCTGTCGCCCAAAGCCGTGCTGCTCGGCCCCGAGGAAAACGAGCGCGTGCTCTGGTTCGATGCGGCCAGCGACCCGCGTGACCTCGCAGAGCGGCTGCAAGCCAAGGCGGCGGACGGGCAGACGTTCTACCTGCTGTCCCTGGACGCGAGCCAAGCCAAGCTGGGCGAGGTGCGCACGCTGCTGGACGTACTCGGCTACTGAGCGGGTTCGACGGACCCACCCCTTCAGGTTAGAATGGCGCCATTTTTGGCTCTGACCCTCACGCATGGCGTCCGACAACCTGATCCAAATCCGCGATGTGAACTTCAGCTACGACGTGCGGCCGATCCTCAAGGGGATCAACATGAACATTCCGCGCGGCAAGGTGGTGGCCATCATGGGCCTGTCCGGCTGCGGCAAGACGACTCTTTTGAGGCTCATCGGCGGGCAGATCATGCCCACCAGCGGCCAGGTGGTGGTGGATGGGCAGGTGACCACCGATCTGGACAGCGAGGGCATTTATGCCCTGCGCCGGCGCATGGGCATGCTGTTCCAGTTCGGCGCGCTGTTCACCGACATGACGGTGTTCGACAACGTGGCGTTCCAGATGCGCGAGCACACCGATCTGCCGGAGGAATTGATCCGCGATCTGGTGATGATGAAGCTGCACGCGGTGGGTCTGCACGCGGCGCGGGATCTGCGGCCGGCGGAGCTGTCCGGCGGCATGGCGCGGCGGGTGGCGCTGGCGCGGGCCATCGCGCTCGATCCGATGCTGATCATGTACGACGAACCTTTTACCGGGCTGGACCCGATCGCGATGAGCGTGATCGGCAACCTGGTCCGCAAACTCAACGACGCCCTGGGTGCGACTTCGATCATTGTCACCCATGACGTGCAGGAGTCGCTGCAAATCGTGGACTACATCTATTTCATGGCCGACGGCGTGGTGATCGCCGAGGGCACGCCGAATGACATCCGGAAATCGGATACCGCCTTCGTGCATCAGTTCGTGCACGGCGAGATCGACGGGCCGATGGCCTACCATTACCCGGCCCCGGGCTACGCCGAGGATATGAAGGTGGGAGGCGCCCATGCTTGAGCGTTCCATCGCCGCCGTGCGCGGCATCGGCCACCGCGTGGTGGACGGCGTCTGGCGCCTCGGCTATGCCGCCCGCTTCTTCCTGGCGACGATCCTGCATTCCGGCGTCAGCTTCCGCCGCTTCCAGCTCACCATCAAGGAAATCTATTTCAGCGGCGTGCTGTCGCTGATTATCATTCTGGTGTCCGGCCTGTTCGTGGGCATGGTGCTGGGCTTGCAGGGCTATCAAACACTGCAAAAATATGGCTCCGAATCGGCGCTGGGCACCCTGGTGGCGCTGTCCCTGGTGCGCGAACTGGGACCGGTGCTCGCCGCCCTGCTCTTCGCCAGCCGCGCCGGCTCCGCCATCACCGCGGAAATCGGCCTGATGAAGGCCACCGAGCAACTTTCCGCCATGGAGATGATGGCAGTGGACCCGATCGCCCGCGTGGTGGCGCCGCGCTTCTGGGGCGGCGTGATTTCCATGCCGCTCTTGGCCGCCATGTTCTCCGCCATCGGCGTATTCGGCGGCTACCTGGTGGGCGTGGTGCTCATCGGCGTGGACGAGGGCCAGTTCTGGGCGCAGATGCAGGCGGCGGTGGATTTCCGCGAGGACATCATCAACGGCGTGATCAAGAGCGTGGTGTTCGGCGTCGCCGTCACCGCCATCGCGCTGTTCGAGGGCTACGACGCGCCGCCCACGGCGGAGGGCGTCTCCCACGCCACGACACGCACGGTGGTGACCTCGTCGCTGGCCGTGCTGGCACTGGATTTCATGTTGACCGCATTCATGTTTCAGGGGATATAAGTCTTATGTCACGCACGACAATGGATCTTTGGGTGGGCGCCTTCGTGGTGGCCGGCATGGCCGCGCTGCTGGTGCTGGCGTTCAAGGTGGGCAACCTGGGTACGTTCAACCAGAAGGACACCTACACGCTGATTGCCGAATTCGACAACATCGGCGGCCTCAAGGTACGCGCGCCGGTGAAAAGCGCCGGCGTCGTGGTGGGCCGGATTTCCGATATCCAGTTCGACAATGCCAGCTTCCGCGCCCGCGTCACCTTCAACGTGGACAAACGGTATCAATTTCCGAAGGATACATTCGCTAAAATCCTGACGGCGGGCCTGCTGGGTGAACAATACATCGGCCTCGACCCGGGCGGCGACCCGGACAACTTCAAGAACGGCGACAAAGTCACCAAAACCCAGCCCGCCGTGGTGCTGGAAAACCTGATCGGCCAGTTCCTCTACAGCAAGGCCGCCGACGGGGATGCCAAGAAATAGTGGGGAAATGGCAGGAGCTGCCGTTAATACGGCTTGCCTGATCAATTTTTGAGGATTTCGAATGAAACGACTGTTGAATACCGTGCTGCTCGTCACCTCCCTGGTGGCAGGCTCCATCACTTACGCCAATGAGTTGGGGCCGGATGAACTGGTGAAGACCACCGCCAATGACGTGATGGCCATCATCAAGGCCGACAAGGACCTCCAGAACGGCAACCAGAAGAAAATTTACGCCTTGGTGGATGCCAAGGTGCTGCCGCATTTCGATTTCACCCGCATGACCCGCCTCGCGGTCGGCCGCTACTGGCGCGACGCCACGCCGGAACAGCAGCAAAAACTGGTGAAGGAATTCCGCGACCTGCTGGTGCGCACCTATTCGACTTCGCTGTCCAACTACAAGAACCAGACCATCGACTACAAGCCGCTGCGCATGAGCCCCAGCGACACCGACGTGACGGTGAAAACCACCGTGCTGCAGCCTGGCGGCCAGCCGATTCCCATCGACTACCAGATGATCAAGACCCCCAACGGCTGGAAAGTGTATGACATCACCGTCGAGGGCGTGAGCCTGGTGGTCAACTATCGTTCTTCCTTCGCCCAGGAAATCCAGCAGGGTGGCATGGACAAACTGATCCAGACGCTGGCCAACAAGAACGCCCAGGTCGGCACCAAGAAGAACTGATGGCCTCCATTCGCCGCGAAGGCGCCGCCCTGAAGATTGACGGCCCGATCCACATGGCCAATGCCCGCGCCCTGATGAGCGAGGGCAGCGCGCTGCTCGGGCCGGAGGTCACCTCCATCGACATGGGCAGCGTGACCGAGGTGGACTCCGCCGCGGTCAGCCTGCTGCTGGAATGGCAGCGTGAAGCAGCCAAGCACCAAACGTCCCTGCGCTTCACCAACCTGCCGGAAAACGTAAAAAGTCTCGCCGCGCTGTATGGCGTGACGGATCTCCTCCCCCAATAGGGTGCGCCATGCACCCCGCGCTTGAAGTCCGGGACATCCACAAGCGTTTCGGCGATCTGCACGCCCTGCGCGGCGTGGACCTGACCGTCGAGCAGGGCGAATTCTTCGCGCTGCTCGGTCCCAACGGCGCCGGCAAATCCACCCTGATCAACATCATCGCCGGGCTGGCGCGGCCCACCAGCGGCACGGCCCTCGTCATGGGCCACGACGTGCGCGCGGATTATCGCGCCGCGCGCCGCGCCTTGGGCGTGGTGCCGCAGGAACTGGTGTTCGACCCATTCTTCACCGTGCGCGAGAGCCTGGAAATTCAGTCCGGCTATTTCGGCTTGCGCAGGAACGACGCCTGGATCGACGAGTTGCTGGCCGGCCTGGGGCTCACCGACAAGGCCGACACCAACATGCGTCGGCTGTCGGGGGGGATGAAGCGGCGCGTGCTGGTGGCCCAGGCGCTGGTGCACAAGCCGCCGGTGATCATCCTCGACGAACCCACCGCCGGCGTGGATGTGGAGTTGCGGCAAAGCCTGTGGCAGTTCATCCAGAAATTGAACAGCGAAGGCCACACGGTGCTGCTCACCACGCATTATCTGGAAGAGGCGGAGACCCTGTGCAAGCGCATCGCCATGCTCAAGCAGGGGCGCATCGTCGCGCTGGATACCAAGGACAATCTGTTCGCCTCCTTCACCGACAAATATGTGCGCTTCAGCCTCAAGTCGGGACAAATGCCCGCCTCGCTGCGCGAGCAAGCCTGCGAGGCCAATGGCTGCTACACCCTGCCCTTGCAGGACTACGCCGAGCTGGAGAGGGTGCTGCGCAGCCTGCGGGAGAACGGCGCCACGGTGGGTGAAGTGGAGCTGGTCAAACCTGACCTGGAAGAAATCTTCGTGCAGGTCATGAGGACGCATTGATGACCAGCTTTCTCGCCCTCTTCTACAAGGAGATCCTGCGCTTCTACAAGGTCGCGTTCCAGACGGTACTCGCGCCGGTCATCACCGCCCTGCTGTATCTGCTGATCTTTTCGCACGTGCTGTCCGGGCACGTGGAGGTGTATCCCGGGGTATCCTATACCGCCTTCCTGATCCCGGGCCTGGTGATGATGGCAGTGCTGCAGAACGCCTTCGCCAACAGTTCCTCCAGCCTGATTCAATCGAAGATCACCGGCAATATCGTGTTCGTGCTGCTGCCGCCGATTTCCTACCGGGAGTTTTTTCTGGCCTACGTGGCGGCTTCCATGGTGCGCGGCGTGGTGGTGGGGCTGGGCGTGCTGGCGGTGGCGCTGTTCTTCGCGCCGGTGCCCTTGCATCATCCGCTGTGGGCCTTCGCTTTCGCCTTCTTCGGCAGCGCCATGCTCGGCGCGCTGGGCGTGATCGCCGGCATCTGGGCGGAGAAGTTCGATCAGATGGCGGGCTTCCAGAACTTCATCATCATGCCGCTGACCTTTCTCGCCGGCGTGTTCTATTCCATTCACTCGCTGCCGCCATTCTGGCAGGCGGCTTCGCACCTGAACCCCTTCTTCTACATGATCGACGGCTTCCGCTACGGCTTCTTCGGCGCTTCCGACATTGTCCCCGGCACCAGCCTCGTCATTGTGGTGGCCTCCTGTTTGGCCTTATCATTAGGCGCCCTGCACCTGCTAAAAACAGGCTACAAACTTCGGCATTGAGCACACATCATGGTTACCCCCGAGCAAATCGAACATTACATCCGCCAGGGCCTGCCCTGCGACCACCTGGAAGTGCGCGGCGACGGCCAGCACTTCGAAGCCATCATCGTCAGCCCCGAGTTCCGCGGCAAGAACATGGTGCAGCAGCACCAGGTCGTGTACGCCGTGCTGGGCGACCGCATGCGCGAGGAAATCCACGCGCTGTCGATGAAGACTTTCACGCCCGAAGACTGGGCGAAGCGCTAGGCCCTGACTGCCCCTTTTTCGCCAGGATTGATCCTGGCTTTGCCACCTATTTAATGAGGACAGTGGATAAGCTGAAGGCATGTCAGCCTTTGATCTCCACCTGCATGTAATGGACAAATTCATCATTCAAGGCGGCGTGCCGCTCAACGGCGAAGTGCGCATCTCCGGCGCCAAGAACGCCGCGCTGCCCATCCTCTGCGCCGGCCTGCTCACCGAGAACACGCTCACCCTCACCAATGTGCCGCACCTGCGCGATGTCACCACCACGCTGACCCTGCTCGCGCAGATGGGTTTGCAGGTGACGGTGGACGAGAAAATGGGCGTGTCGCTGTGCGGCGCCAACATCCACAACCCAGTCGCGCCCTACGAGATGGTGAAGACCATGCGCGCGTCGATTCTGGTATTGGGGCCGCTGGTGGCGCGCTTCGGCCAGGCACGGGTATCGCTGCCCGGCGGCTGTGCCATCGGTTCGCGCCCGGTGGACCTGCACATCAAGGGCCTGGAAGCCATGGGCGCGGACATCGAGATCGAGCACGGCTACGTGGTCGCCAAGGCCAAGCGCCTCAAGGGCGCGCGCATTTTCATGGACCTGGTGTCCGTCACCGGCACCGAGAACCTGATGATGGCCGCCGCGCTGGCCGACGGCACCACGGTGATCGAGAACGCCGCGCGTGAGCCGGAAGTGGTCGACCTGGCGGAATGCCTGATCACCATGGGCGCGAAAATCGAAGGCGCCGGCACCGATGTGATCACCATCCACGGCGTGGAGCGCCTGCACGGCGGCACCCACCGCATCATCCCGGACCGCATCGAAACCGGCACTTATCTGGTGGCCGCGGCAGCGGCCGGTGGCCGCGTGAAGATCAAGGACACGCGCGCCGATCTGCTGGACGCGGTATTGGACAAACTGCGCGAAGCCGGCGCGGAGATCGAAGTGGACGGCGACGCCATCACCATCGAACGCAAGGGGCCGCTGAAACCGGTGAGCATCCGCACCGCGCCGCACCCGGCCTTCCCCACCGACATGCAGGCGCAGTTCATGGCGCTCAACACCATTGCCGACGGCAGCGCCACGATCATCGAAACCATTTTCGAGAACCGCTTCATGCATGTGCAGGAATTGACCCGCCTCGGCGCCGACATCGAGATTCAGGGCCACACCGCCATCGTGCGCGGCGTGAAGCGGCTGGATGGCGCCATCGTCATGGCCACCGACCTGCGCGCCTCGGCCAGCCTGGTGATCGCCGGCCTGGTGGCCCAGGGCGAGACCACCGTCGAACGCATCTACCACATTGACCGCGGCTACGAATCCATCGAAGAAAAGCTGTCCCACCTGGGCGCGCGCATCAAGCGCGTGCACTGAAAGCTTTAAACACGGGGGATTGTTTGGGTTTTCCCCGTGAACCCCGTGCTCCCCGTGGTAAAATGCGCCTTTATACATGGCGGCAGAAGTCGTAGCGAGCGGTGAGAGCTTGAGACGAGAAGCGTAGCCGTACAAACCGTACGGTGAGCATCGCAGGTTCAAGATCGCGCCGCGCAGTAGACTTGTGTCGGCATGTTTAATCAAGGCAAAACATCGTGTCCTGCATCACCATCGCCCTGTCCAAGGGTCGCATCTTCGAGGAAACCACGCCGCTGCTGAA
>Ga0153916_10004292_pt1 | contig 10758 bp, 6 predicted proteins | sample Opewatmetagenome_FD_109642 | JGI IMG/M metagenome (GOLD analysis project Ga0153916, IMG submission 109642) | Freshwater wetland microbial communities from Ohio, USA - Open water 3 Core 3 Depth 4 metaG | ecosystem: Environmental > Aquatic > Freshwater > Wetlands | place: USA: Ohio, Lake Erie, Old...
TCGCTCGTAGAACGAAGGCAGATCGGTGCCGCCACCGCCAAAACTGATGCGCACCGGTGCGCGTGAGATGAGCATGCGCTGATCGCTCATACAGTGACCCCCAATACTACAACAACCCTTCCTTTCATCAATAGGCCCCGTGGCCTTTGACTACCGCCGGGATCGTTTGCCACAACAGATGCAGGTCAAACCAGATCGAAAAGTTGCGGATATAATGCATGTCGAGCATGACTCGCTGTTCGTAGCTGACGTCGCTCCGCCCGCTGACTTGCCACAGGCCGGTGATACCCGGCTTGACCGTGGAGAGGTTCATGCGCCATTTGCCATAGCGGGCTCGCTCTTCCGAGGTGATCATGCGCGGCCCGACCAGGCTCATCTGTCCCCACAAGACGTTGAAGAGCTGCGGCAGTTCGTCAAGGCTAGTTTTGCGCAGGACACGCCCCATGCGGGTGACGCGCGGGTCGTCTTTAAGCTTAAAGTTTTGCTCAAACTCGCGGCGCAACTCGTCGTCGCGCGCCAGCCGCTCCTCGGCATCTATATACATCGTGCGGAATTTCAAGGCGCCAAATAATTTGCCACCTACCCCGACGACTCGGCGCCGATAGAAGACGGGTCCGGGTGAATCGAGCTTGATCGCCACGGCGATAGCCAGCATAACCGGCCAGGATAGCAGCAACGCCAGGCTTGAAACGACCAGGTCCAGCACGCGCTTCAACAACATATCCCCCCCGGTCAAGCGGACCTTGTTGACGCTCAGCAGCGGGACATTCCCGATCTCCTGGACTTCTACGCCGGTGGTCAACATCTCGTACAGCCCCGACGACATGCGGATGGTGATGTCCTCGGCTGCGCCAAAGGACTGGAAGAGGTCCAGCAGCTTCTCACGCGATAGGGCCGTGGAAGCGACGATGATTTCCTGAATACCGTGCTGGCTTACCAACGTGGCCACCGAGTCAATCGGGCCCAATACCGGCAGACCCGGCAGGAGTTGGCTGCCCCGTGCCAGTTCGTCATCTACAAAGCCGGCGATCCAGATGCCCGCCTTGCCGTTGGCTCGAAGCTGTTCGGCAATGGCCTGCCCCTCTTCATTGGCGCCTACCACGAGCACCGAGGTGAGAAAACGGCCCTGCACCCGCAGCCCCTGCACGGTACGACGCACGACAAACCGCCCCAACATGACCGTAAAGGTCACCAAACCCCAGGACAAGACCACCCAGCCACGAGCAATGATAAAAGTGGGATCCAAGAAGGTAGCCACGATGACCAGCATCATACCTAATGTGCAGGCGTTGAAAACGCGCGCATACTCGCGCATCCCGCTGAACAGGTATTTGAAATCGTAAAGGCCAAACAACCGAAAGACGATTAACCAGACTGGCACAAGCAAAAGAATCAAACGTACGTAGAAACCGATCGGCGACTCCTCGTGTTGGGCGAACCAGGAGATGCCGACTTCAAAACGCAGCGCGTAGGCTAGTCGGAAACCGCTCAGTATCATGACCACGTCAACGGCCGTGAGCGCATAGGACAACAAAAGTCGTTCTGCCCAGCGCGCGTTGATGGCTACCGGCAATGGGCCACTTAGATGACCTTCCCACTGCTGCGCATTAGCTTGCGTCATTTCAATATGCCCTCCAGTAACTCGGATCCATATACCTCATCCCACACTCGCTAGTCTACCAACATTTGATGATAAAGCTATGTGAATATACTTAGAAAACAGTTAGAGATTGAGACGTCGGGAGACTGGGCTCTACTACAAACAGGCGGGGTTTTTTCTGCCGGTGGTGGGGGAAAAAACAAGTCCACCGGCCCTCTATCTACGCCGACCCGGCATTCGTCACAGGTCAGAGCAGATGCCGCTGGACTTTACTCAGACAGGCTAGTTGAGCAATTGAAACGCCGGCTTGGGTTCGCGGAAACGATAACCAATGCCCCATTCGGCCAGCAAGTAATAAGGGCTGCGAGGATGATCTTCGATCTTTCGACGCAGATAGTGAATGTAGACCTTCAGGGAGGCCAGGCTGGCACTCTCTTCCGTGCCCCAAACTTCGCGGATCAGGTCTTCGTGGGATACTACCCGTCCCACATTGCGCAGCAGAGTGGAGAGCAACCGAAACTCGGTGGGCGTCAATTGGATCGGCTCGCCGTGAACCTTGACGTATCGCTTCTCCAGGTCTATTAACAGACGACCGTCGTCATATACCAGAGCCTCACCAGGCACATCTCGACCATTGCGTCGCAGGAGGGTGCGCATCTTGGCCAGGAGGACAGGTACTTCAAAAGGCTTACGCAAATAATCGTCCGCTCCTAACTCCAAAGCCCTCACCACACTGCGTTCGTCGTGCCGATGGCTCATCACCAAAATAGACTGCATGCCTAACTCACGCAGTCGTCGGCAGGTCTCAAACCCATCCATCACCGGCATCATCACATCCAGGATGGCCAGGTCCGGTAACTGTCTGGCAGCAATCTCCAATCCTGTCGCGCCACTCTGCGCAGCCCAAACCTGATAGCCTTCATTCTCCAGGAAGAGTTTGAGCAATTGGAGTATCGTGGGATCATCGTCGATGAGTAGAATTTTAGCTGGCATTGACTCACCCCCAAATGGGCAGGGAAAAGCCAAAGCGTGTTCCCTTACCAGGCTGACTCTCAGCCCATACACGACCGGTCTGCAACTCGATCAGTCGCTTGGTAGTATACAGCCCCAGTTGATAGGTAGATGGCATCTTGTCGCCGTCGTCGTCCACCGGGTAGAATTGTGTAAAGATACGTTCAAGCTGCCTGGGCGGAACGGGTTCCCCATCGTCCGTGACAAAAACAGCTACTTCAGACGCGCGTGTCTCCAGCTCCACAGTGATACAGCCTCCACGCGGGCAGCGACTCATCCCGCTGCGCAACAAACCCAACAGAACCAACTCGGTCTTGCCCGGATCGGCAGCCACGACGGGAAACGCACCCGGAGCCTCAAAATTGAACGCATAATTGGGTTCCTCAGGTCTAACCAGATCCAACACACGCTCAATCAAGCGCGGTAGAACCACCGGTTCTGAGTAGACATGCACCACACCGCTCTCCAGTCGCGACATCTCTAGCAGTTCTTTAATGAATTCCCGGATGCGTTGGCTCTGTTCCCACATCTTACTGAGCATGGCACGTTGCTCTTCAACATCCAGTTCAGAATTTAGCATGAGATCAATCGAAGCTTGAATGAAGCTGAGAGGGCTACGCAGCAGATGCGAGGCCATGTTCGCAAATTCAAACCTGACGTGCTCGTCATTCCGTTTTGAGAGGACTTCCCGGAAGGCGCAAATAGCCCCTATGACCCGACTGTCTCGAATAAGTGGCACGCCCCGGCCTCTGACCGGAACAAAACGCCCATCCCGCGTCTCCAGGAGAATGCCTCCGCCATCCACAGATTCTTGGTGAGGAAACGAGATGGGCCGCCGCTCTTCTATGGCCTGGTTGAGCAGTTGGCACAGGCCGTTGCCCGAGGAATGATTCGACGCCAACTCGCACACTGAACGCCCTATCGCCTCAGCCAACGACCAGCCTAACATCTCACCGGCAATTTCATTTTGCGCCGTCAGCCGCAGATCCGTATCCACCACCCAAACTGCATTGTCTACTGCTTCCATTAACAGCGACAGACGATCTCGCTCCGACTCAGCCCTCTCTTGCAGCGCCGTCCCTTCCAATGCGACCGCTACCTGGTCAGCAACGTTGAGCACAAACTGCAAATCGTCTTGAGTAAAGGCGCTGGGTGAGGAGCTCTCCAGATTCAGAGCGCCAACCACCCGCTTACCACGTCGCATCGGCACCGCCAATTGAGAACGAGCGTGGGAATGTGCGCCGTTTCCTTCAGGCCTGAGGTCACCTTCAAGCAGGGGCTTTCCCGTCTCCATCACCCGTTGCAGCGTCTGCTCGTCCCACCACCGCTCTGGAGTCCCTCCCCCACGCCGCGTGACGACCAGGTCGCCCAGACTCCCCTGCGACACACAAAATGGCGGACATTCACGACCCCCCATAGCCCAGACCAACACGCCCACTTCGGCACGCGTAGCCTTGAGAATCAGTGAAAGTGCCAGTTGTGCTCCAACCTCAAAATCCGTCACTGCATTCAACTGGTCGGTCACCGCTTGCAGGGTGGCCACCTCCCGCACGCGACGCGTGAACTTGCTCTGCAACATAGCATACTGGCGCGCGTTCTCTACCGCCGCGGCCACTGTTTCAGCCAGGTCTGACAGTCGACGCAGATGGGTCAGAGTGAAATGTGTGCCGGATACCTGATTGTCCACGCCCAAGACGCCGATCACCCGGCCATTCACTTTGAGAGGCACATTGAGCAATGCTTTGACCAGATAGCCGGTCTTGACCTTGACATTCTGCGCACCACCCCCACCCAACAGCATCGGCTTGCCGGATTGGATGACCATCCCCGCGATGCTGTCCTCAACTCGCAAGCTAAAGCCCTGAGCCTGCTTTTCACCCAAGTTCTGTGCGGCACGCAGTTTAAGTTCGCCGGATTCTTCGTCCAGCAACAACAGGTAGCCTTCTTCCGCACCGGTGACAAACACGGCGGCTTCGGTGACCCGATTAAGCACCGCATCCAGGTCCAACAACGCATTGACCGAACGGCCGATACCCAGCAGCGTGCCGAGTTCTTTGACGCGCTGCTCCAGCTCGCGGTTGAAGGTACTCACGTCCTCCACCAGATGCTTGTGGTCCGGGGAGCGAGCTTCCTGACCGAAAACGCGCAACACCGCCTGTAATACCTCCTCAGCGGCGAAGGGATGAATCACACAGTCGAGAACACCTGACCGCAGCAGAGCGACGTCTATCGAGGCTGGCCCTTGTTCTATCATCAAAATCGTGGGTATCCGATAGCCGGCCTGCTGCAAACGATCCAGCAAACGGGTCGAGGAGTCCAGGGGAAGATGCAATAACAGGAGGTGGGGGCCCTCGGCCATCGCAATGCTCACCCCTTCCTCCTGCCCTCGCGCCAACAACGGCTTGAAGCCGTTGGGCGACAATACCTGGTCTGCCAGAGTCCCCGATAACTCGGCATCCAGGTCTACGATGAGGATCTTCTCTCCAGCCACATTTACCTCGCAACGAGAAGCTACGACAGTGGGGAACTAGGAACCAAAGACCGGAGGCCGCCCCAAAACGGGCTGCCCAACCATACATACCTGGTCGATTTGCTTTTAAAGTCTAACAATAGTTAATGATAAAGCCGTGTGAATATACTTAGAAAAATGTTAGAGTTGAGTTTGCCTCTATATGAGGCACTCACTGTGCTTTCAGGGCGCACGTTCATTTCCGCATATTTAGAGAAACAAAAGAGCGGATAGTCAGTGCATAAAGGGCCCTCTTTATGCACTGACTATCCGCTCTTTGCTCGTTCCAGGTAGCGCCTGACGCTTTACCGGCTGCGCGGACCGCTGGCTCTACCGGGACCTATCATTTACGAAATTGGCTGGTATGCCGGGTAGGCTCCAACCTCCTATCCAAACCGGTAGCCGACACCCCATTCATTATGGATCAGACTGGGCTTCGCCGGGTCCTTTTCAACTTTGCGGCGCAGATAGCTGACATACAGGCGCAGGTAATCTACCTCGCCCACATATTCCGGGCCCCACACCTCGGTCAGCAAGAATTCATGGGGCAGCACACGGCCCTTATGCCGGGATAACACAGACAAAAGACGAAACTCGGTTGGGCTCAGGTCCACCCGCTTGCCCTCTACCGTAACCTCGTGTTTGTCAAAATCAATTACCAGGTTGTCATAGGTGAGGATGGGCTCCCGGCCGTTGCTGCCGGTGACGCTCGACCTGGAAACACGCCGCAGCAAGGCACGGATACGCGCTGCCAGTTCCTCGGCCGTCACCGGTTTGACGATATAGTCGTCAGCGCCCAGGTTCAGACCCTCTACCACATTCTGTTCTGATCCAAGAGCAGTGAGCATAATGATTGGGACATCGGACATCTCACGGAAGCGGCGACACGTCTGCCAGCCATCCATGTCGGGTAACATCACATCTAAGAGGACAATGTCGGGCTTGGATGCATACGCTTTTTGCAAACCTGAGATAGCGTTGTTCGCTACCTCGACCTGGAACCCTTTCTTGGTCAACATGAACCGCACGGTTTCACACAACGACACATCGTCATCGATCAGTAATATGGTGGCACTCATTTCAATCTCCTGTCATCCTTACCGCTCTCCCACAGAAGGCCAAACGACACAACTGCAGACACCCCTCGATCTCTCCATACAAAAACCACGATCGCCAGGCAGCCGCTGCGCCTGAAGGGGTACTAAAGAGTAAGGTCCCGTTATGAGGAAAAAGCCAGTGGCGGTGAGCAAGCATAACTATATTGCCGCCCTAGTTTAGGGCATGCTAAGGAACCCACGGATATCAACTTGTTCTAATTATATCATATGAAAGTTTGAATCTGGTTTGAATTCATTGGAATTCCAGGAAATTCGTTGAGACATTAGTCCCGCGCGCCCCTCTCTAACGCAACTTTAACATCTGTCTAGTGTGAATCTAACACACCTCTTTTAAAATGCAAGAGAAACCAAGCGAAGACGAGTTTTCCCATATCTTTGCTTCTGCATTGGTACACATAGAAAGTCGGGAGGTTTTACCCAATGTCTAAAATCGTAGGAATAGATCTAGGCACGACGAACAGCGTGATCGCAGTGATGGAAGGGGGCAACCCAACGGTGATCACCACCGCCGAGGGCGGCCGTCTTTGCCCATCCGTCGTGGCTTTCACTAAAAGTGGCGAGCGACTGGTAGGCCAAACAGCCAAGCGGCAAGCCGTAGTCAACCCCGAGAATACACTCTACTCGGTTAAGCGCCTCATCGGACGCCGCTACGCGGAAACTGAAATTGAGCGAAAAATGCTCTCATACAAAGTGGTTGAGGGGCCCAGCGGTGACGCACGCATCTCGTTGTCGATTAACGACAAAGCCTACACACCTCAAGAGATCAGTGCCCTGGTGCTGGCCAAACTCAAGGCGGATGCCGAGGCCTATCTAGGCGAGCCGGTAACGCAGGCCGTCATCACCGTGCCCGCCTACTTTAACGACAGCCAGCGCCAGGCGACCAAAGACGCCGGCAAGATCGCTGGATTGGAGGTGTTGCGCATTATCAACGAACCCACGGCGGCTGCCTTGGCCTACGGGCTGGATAAGAAAGAAAACGAAGTTATCCTGGTGTGGGACCTTGGTGGTGGCACCTTTGACGTGAGCGTGCTCGAAGTGGGCGAAGGTGTCATCGAGGTCAAATCCACCAACGGCGACACCCACCTGGGCGGTGACGACTGGGACCAGCGTATTGTGGACTGGATCGCCGAGGAGTTTCGCAAGGAGCAGGGGGTTGATCTGCGCCAGGATCGCCAGGCCCTCCAACGCCTGAAAGAAGCCGCCGAGAAGGCCAAGATCGAGCTGAGTTCCTTGCTGGAAACTGAAATCAATCTGCCCTTCATCACCGCCGACGCCAGCGGGCCCAAGCACCTGCAAATGAAGCTGACGCGTAGCAAGTTCGAACAACTGACCGCCGGCCTGGTTGATCGCTGCCGGGGGCCATTCGAACGCGCGTTGGCCGACGCCAAGCTCAAGCCATCTGGAATTGACGAAGTCGTACTCGTCGGTGGCGCAACTCGTATGCCCATGATTCAAGACCTGGTACGGCAACTGACGGGTGGTAAGGAGCCCCACAAGGGGGTCAACCCAGACGAAGTAGTAGCTGTGGGTGCGGCCATCCAGGCCGGCGTGCTCGGCGGCGAAGTCAAGGACGTGCTGCTGTTGGACGTGACGCCGCTGTCGCTGGGTGTAGAGACGTTGGGGGGTGTGATGACCGTGCTCATCCCACGCAACACCACCATCCCCTCGCGAAAAACCGAGATCTTTAGCACTGCCGACGATAGCCAGACCGCTGTGGACATCAAGGTCTTTCAAGGCGAGCGTCCCATGGCCGCCGGCAACATGTTGCTGGGCCAGTTTAGGCTGGACGGCATCCCATCCGCCCCACGCGGCATGCCCCAGATTGAGGTGACCTTCGACATCGACGCCAACGGCATCCTCAACGTGGCCGCCGTGGATAAGGCTACCGGGCGCCAGCAAAAGATCGCCATCACTGCCAGCACCAACCTGGCCAAGGCGGATATCGACCGCATGGTGCGCGAAGCTGAGCAACACAAGGCCGAAGACGCCAGGCGCAAAGAAATGGTGGACACGCGCAACCAGGCTGACGGTCTAGCCTATCAAATCGAAAAGTCCCTGCTCGACCTGGGTGACAAGGTGGATGGCGCTACCCGCGGCGACCTCGAAGCCAAGATCAACGATCTGCGCGACGCCGTCAAGACCGACGATGTAACTCGCATGCAGCGCACCATGGAAGCTCTGCAACAGGCCAGCATGAAACTGGGCGAAGCCATGTATGCCCGCGAGTCCGGCGCGACACCTGGCACCGCGCCTGGCGGCAACGGGGCCGGGGCCAGTTCTACCGGACAGGAAGACGTGGTCGAGGGCGAGTTTACAGAAGCGTAAGCCAGCAGATAATTTTAAGGTTGGAAGTGTGCCCGGCGGGGTGCACTTCCAACCTTCGTATTTGAGTTCCAAGGATGCATAGAAGTGATGTAGCTGTAATGGGTGCATCCTGTCAGCCAATTAGCAGCCAAGATTAATCTTTGATTAATCCATTTTGGATAAATTGTGGTACAATTAGTGTGGATTAAGTGTGTTAGCACCTGTCCACCTGTAGGTCCCCAAAGGGGACCTACAGGTGGACAGGTACTTGGGAAACGAGGTGACATCTATGTACTATCCGATCTGGTATGACTCTACCTTCCTCCTCTTTATCGTGCCAGCCCTGATTTTGGGCCTCATCGCCCAGGCCATGGTGAAAGGTCGCTTCAACAAGTATTCACAGGTGCCTACCCTGCGCGGCCTAACCGGCGCCCAGGCGGCCCGTGAGATCCTGGACAGCAACGGGCTCGGCGATGTGAGCATTGAGGAAACGCACGGCTTTTTAAGCGACCACTACGACCCGCGCAGCCGGACCCTACGCCTGTCATCCGAGGTGGCGCGTAGTCCATCGGTGGCTGCCGTAGGTGTGGCCGCCCACGAATCCGGCCATGCCCTCCAACATGCCAGCGGTTACCTGCCGCTACAGGTGCGCAGCGCCATGGTCCCTGCCGTTCAATTTGGCTCCTGGCTCGGACCGCTCATCATCATGGCCGGCATCCTTTTGGAGGCAGCTATGGGCGCCTTCGCGCTGGGCAATGCCCTGGCCTGGTTCGGCGTTGCCGTCTTTGGCATGGTGGCCGTCTTCGCCTTCGTCACCCTGCCCGTCGAGCTGGACGCCAGCGCGCGTGCCAAGAAATTGCTCTACCAGTACAGCATCGTAGATCGGCGTGAGCTCGATGGCGTCAACCGCGTGCTTAACGCCGCCGCCTGGACCTACGTAGTGGCCGCCATCTCGGCGCTGCTACAAGTCTTGCGATGGATCTTTATCCTCACCGGCAGCCGCCGCAACAATTGAGATCTGGGAGAAGAATTCAAATGTCTAAGCAATACCCAATCCTGGCCCTAGTCGTTCTTGCGACGGCCTTGCTGGCTTGCGGCAATTTGCCTGCGGTAAGCCTATCTTCGGACAGACAGGCGACGGCCGGCCCGCTCAACGCGCCGGTCGCCGCCATCACACCCGCTGTGCCGCCCACTCTGCTTCCTTCGCCCACCCCACTGTCCCAGGCATTGATCCAGGAAGCCGACGCCGAGGAGCTCTTGCTCATCAATCTTTACGAGCGGGTCAGCCCTTCGGTGGTCAGCATCCAAGCGGTCGTAGCAGGGGACAGCTTCGAGCATCCGCCCCTGCCGGAAGGTGTGCCCACCCCTGAAATCCCTAACGAACCCTTCCGCCAGGAGGGTGAAGGTTCCGGGTTTGTGGTAGATACTCAGGGGCACATCGTCACCAACAACCACGTGGTAGTCGACACCACCGAACTGCATGTGACGTTTTCTGACGGCAGCATAGTCCCGGCCAGTATCGTAGGCACCGACCCGGACAGCGACCTGGCAGTTATCAAGGTTGACGTCCCCCCGGAAAGCCTGCGCCCTATCATTTGGGCAGACTCAGACCAGGTCCATGTGGGCCAGCGCGCCGTGGCCATCGGCAACCCGTTCGGCTACGAAAACACGCTGACGAGTGGGATCATCAGCGGCCTCAGCCGCAGCCTGCCGGCGGTCACCGGTTACCTCATCCCCGAGATCATCCAGACAGACGCCGCCATCAACCCTGGCAACTCGGGGGGGCCGTTGCTCAACTCCCAGGGGGAGGTCATCGGCGTCAACAGCGCTATCGTGCCCAGCTTTAACCAGTTGGGCGAGCGGAGTTTTCTGGGCGTCGGCTTCGCCATCCCCTCCAGCCTGGCTCGCCGCGTGGTGCCTGCCCTCATCGAGAAGGGTGAATACGCCCACCCGTGGATTGGCATCTCGGGTGTCACTGTGGTGTCTGAAATCGCCGCCGAGATGGGCCTGCCCGAGGCCAAAGGTGCGCTGGTGATTCGCGTCATCCCCGGTGGCCCTGCCGACGATGCCGGCCTGCTGGGTGGTGAGCGCGAGGTCGAGGTGCTGGGCCGCCCGGTGACACTCGGCGGCGTCGTCATCATGCGTATTGACGATTATGAAGTGAGCCGATTCGAAGACCTACTCTCCGCTCCCAGCCGCCGCACCGAAGTCGGGCA
>Ga0153916_10004293_pt1 | contig 10758 bp, 9 predicted proteins | sample Opewatmetagenome_FD_109642 | JGI IMG/M metagenome (GOLD analysis project Ga0153916, IMG submission 109642) | Freshwater wetland microbial communities from Ohio, USA - Open water 3 Core 3 Depth 4 metaG | ecosystem: Environmental > Aquatic > Freshwater > Wetlands | place: USA: Ohio, Lake Erie, Old...
GGCGTCGCTTCGTCGATCAGTTCACCGCGCTTCCGGAACCCGATCGCGCCGACCGAAGAGACATGGACCAGCCGGCGGACATCGGCCTGGAGGCAGGCCGCTACAACAGCACGCACTCCCTGCCAGTTAACTCTCATCAGCCGGCTGAAATCCCGTATCCAGTAGGAGATAAGGCCGGCCAGATGGATGACATGGGTCTGTCCTTGCGCGGCTTCAAGAACTCGCTTCCCGTCGGTGATGTCCCCATAGACGACCCGGACCTTCTCGTCTTTCCAGCTCTCCGGGATGCGGTCTCCAGGGAGGACATAGGTTGAGACTGAATCCGGCCCGAATTTCCTGACCAGTTCAGGAACGAGGACAGAACCGACAAAACCCGTCGCCCCGGTGACGAGGATCCTCATCCCCGGGTGGTCCTCCGATAATCCCGGAAATAGATGAAAGTGTCGGTGGAAATCCCGGTCAGGGCATGGAGGACAATCGGATAGAAAAAGGACCCGGTAAAATAAGCGACAAGGCCGAAAACGAAGCCCCCGGCCAGGGAAGCAAAGATCTCCGACTGCGGATGCCCGGCATGATGCAGGGTTGAGATGATCGTTTGGATGGCCAGGGCCGGGATAAGGCCGATGGCCGGGATCAAGGGGAAGAACAGAATCCCCCGATAAAGGAATTCCCAGGCCACGTAGTACAGGAAGAGATAGGCCGTCTCGAAGGCGACAAAACCTCTGAGGCTTCGGCAGGCGGTCTTGGAAAAAGGGTAGAAGCGGCCGAGCTCGGCATCCCGGGAGCCAATCAACCCGGATAGGACGGCGAGGGGAGAGCCCAAGGCGGCGATTAAAAGCCCCCTCCGCCAATTCCCCAGAGAAAGCCCGGCTTCCTTCAAAAAGAGGAACGGGTCCGGGGAGAAAAGAAAGATGATCAGGCTGGGGATAACGAGGAAAAGACAGAAGACGGCTGCGAAATAGGCCAGGAAAGCCCGGCGATCATCCCACTTCTGGGTAAGACGCCGATAATGGAAAAAGGAGAACAGCAGGGCAAAGGCCACCGCCAGGTAAATCCATAGGACCGGTTGGACTATTTGATGTATCCTTTCTTCCGCTCTTCCAGGTACCAGTCGACAATAGCCCCGATCTGTTTTTCGAGATCATCGTCGGGGCGATACCCGAGCTCGGCGACCGTCCTGGAGATATCATAAGTCGTTTCGGTCGTGATCCTCCGGATCCGGTAGCGCGTCAGCTCCGGCTTGTACCCGGGAGAAAGCTTTTTCCAAAGCTCCTGGCCGGAAGCGGCGAGCCTGGCGATCAAGACAGGGACATAAAGGCGCTGTTTCTTTCCGATCCCCCGCTGGAGCCCGGAGAGAAATTCGCGCCAGCTGGGGACGAGCCCGTTAGTTACAGTATAGGCCTTGCCTACGGCTTGATCGTTCTCCAGAGCCAGCTCCACGGCCTGGCAGAGGTTATCGATATAGCAGTAGGCAAAACGGTGCTGGCCGCGGCCGACAATGATCGGGACACCTCTCTCGGCACTCCTGAGGATTTTGTCGCAGGTCGTCCAGTCATTGGGGCCATAAGTGTCTCCCGGGCGAAGGATGACCACGGGCAGTCCGGCGCTTTTCGCCTTTTCCAGGAGATAGGCTTCGGTCTTTTTCTTAGCCCGGGTATAGGGCATGAAGTCCGCCGGACGGCCCGGATTATCTTCGGACAGGTTCGTCCCGAGATACCCGAGCGTTAGTGTTGTCGAGATATAGACGATCCGCCTGGGCCGATTTCCCTTGTCCAGGATTTTCTGGATAAGGTTGACCGTCATGCCATAAACCCCGCCTTCGCATTCCGCCTCGGAAGCATAGTCCGAGACGACCGAAGCGGCATGGACGACATAATCGAAGTCCCCCGGGAGATCGAAGCTCCGCGGGTCGAGAAGATCCCCATACAGGACCTTGACTGGGAGCCCCTCCAGGAAGTGGAGGTCGGAGGTCCTCCTCACCAGCCCATAGACTTCATACCCCTTGGCCAGAAAGAAGCCGCACAGGTTGGAGCCGATGAAACCGTTGGCTCCCGTGACGAAGATTTTTTCTTTCAAGGATGGATCTGACGCCATGCGCTCAGGATCTTAATGTAAACCGATTCCAGGCTTTTATCAAGACGGGCCCCAAGGCCATCGTCAGGAAGGCGGCGGCGATACCGACCACGACGTCGAAGACGTAGTGGAAGCGGCCATAGATCGTGGAAACATAGAGAGAAAGGATGACGGGCGCGAGGACGAAGAACGCCGGCCGGGAATAGCGGTAGGCCGTCCACCACATGATCGTCGCCGCGGCGCAGTGGATGCTGGGGATCGTCCCTCCCGGCGTGTGGATGCGGCCGCGGATAAACTCACTGGCGGCGGTGAAGAAATATCCACGCAGCGGAACGGTGTGGAGGTCGCCGATGGCGCGCATCGGACCGGCCACCGGAAACATCATGAACCCGAGCGTGCAGAGAACGATGGCGAGACCGATGTAGAACAGGTAATCCTCGTTCTGTTCCTCCCCATGGCGGCGGTAGATTAAAAGACTGAGGATCGGATAGACGGGCACATAGAAGACGTAGCAGAACATCATCCATTCGGTAAGCCAGGGGGTGATGAACCGCTGTATCCAGACAGTCGGCTGAACCCGCAGAAGTGAAGCCTCGAGGTCGATGACCATCTGGTCGTGCCACTGGGGAAAGAAAATGAGTTGCAGCCGGAGGGAGGCGCTGTAGATATACAAGAGGATGAGCTGGACGGAGAGGGTGCGGAGAAAAAAACGGAGATGGCGGCTCGGCGTCTTCTGGGCGATCAGGTTCGTGCCCAGAAAAATGAGCACCGCCAGCCCGTTGGCCAGGATGAGTCCCGACCAGGAGCCCCGGACCCGCGAGGGAAAGAGCGGGGCCAGCAACGAATAGAGAACGAGCGCACCCAGGATGAGCAGATCCGTGAGCTTTATCTTCAGCCCGAAAATAGTCCGTGACGCCATGACCTTCATGAGAGCTGTCTTTCCTCGCTTTTAAAAACCTGATTAATAGTCGAAGTGGGGGAAAAAGTCAAAAGCGGAGACTCTATATTCCGCCATGTTCCTTATACCAGTTGACCGTCTCCCTGATGGCGTCCTTCAGGCCCGTCTGGGGCTCGAAGCCGAGCTCCCTCCTTATCCGGGAGCCGTCATAGATCCAGTAGTACTTTCGGGCCGCGAGAATACTCGTCCTGGTCAGCTTGGGTTTGCGACCGGTCAGACGCGCGGCAGCCTCTGAGGCGACAGCGGCTAGCCACTGGGCCTGATAGGGGACTTTCAGGAGAGGACGGCGGATCCCGAGGGCTTCTTGAATGGCATCCGTTATGTCAGACCAGGCATAGGGCCTGGGGTCGGCCAGGAAATAGGTGCGGCCTTCAGCTTCCGGTCGTTCCGCGGCGAGAATCAGGGCCTCGACGACGTCGCGGACATAGCAGAGGCTGGTCTGGGGCTCTCCTGTCCCGACCGCCGGCTTAATCCTTCTTTTAATCAACCGGATCGCCTCCTGGAGCTCTCTCTGACGGGGCCCAATGATATTGGGTGGCCGGATGATGACAAAAGGAAGCCTCCCCCCGAACTCATGGACAGCCTCTTCAGCCGCCAGCTTGCTCCGGCCGTAGTCGGAAATGGGCCGGTTCGGGTCGTCCTCGGTCGGGACCCTCCCCTTCTCCGAAGGGCCGGCGGCGCTGATGGAGGAGACATAGATGAATTTCTTCAGCCCCGGATTCCGTTCGAAACAGGCCTCAAGCAGGTTCCTCGTGCCGAAGACGTTGGCCTGGTAATACTCCTCCCATTTCAAAGCGCTGATGACGCCTGCAAGGTGAAAGACGCAGTCGGCACGCTCCACAGCCGGTCCGAGCGTCGGCTTGTCCCGGCAGTCGCCCATCACCAAACGCACATTGAGAGTCTCGATCCAGCCCAGACCGTGAGGCCTGCGGACAAGACAGCTGACCTCCCACCCCCTCCGGACCAGCTCCTCGGCCAGATGGCTGCCGATAAACCCGTTCGCGCCGGTGACTAGGGCTTTCACTGCGTCGGAGCCTGAGCCAATTTCAGGTCCACCCAAAAAGAGTATTGCTTGGGGCCCTGAGCGGAGCGGGCGAGCGACGGGCTCGAACCGGCGCTCTCATTTTCTGCCCGCTCGCCCCTGGCGTCCTCATTGGAAACCCGGGACTGATCGGGCATTTCTCCTCTGCTCATCATGTCGGCCCGCATTTCTTTGGTCACTCCCCCCCACTCAAACCCCACCTTGATCGATTCCCCTGATCCGCTCCCAACCCCTGCCGGATGGACATCTCGCGAGGCCAAAGGAACGCGGAACTCATAGACCATGGAACCGTCCTGCCCTCTGGACAGCCGGAACACGGGCGGGTCCGCGTTTCCCTGGGTCTCGGGCGGTGGAATGATGTCTCCCTTTTTGTTGACGGCGTCGGCTTCAAACAGGAAATACATCGGCTTGGCCTTGATCTCCGCTCTCCTCTCTTCGGTCAGAGCTTGTCCCTGTTTCTCGAGCATCCCGATAAGCTCGTCGGCCGTGGCGTTTTTCCGCCTGAAACGGACTCCAAAGTCCTTTTGTTTTTTCCCCGCCGGGCCGAAATAGAGGGTGATCCCCGTCATCTCGATTGAGCTCAGGTATCTCGGGTCTTTGAAAACGAGCACTCCATAGAGGTTGCGGGCGTCGTTCTCGAACGCGTATTCAATGCTCACGTTTTTCTGCTGGCTCATGACAGCCTGAATCCACTCCGTGGCGACACCGTCGACCCGGAGAGGCTCGGCGACCCACCGGCTTTCCACCACGGTATCCGCAGCCCAGGCCACGGAGAGGAGACAGAACACGGCTCCCAGGCAGGAGAAGGCTTTCCCAAAGATGCGGATTCTCATGTCGGCCTCCATGAACGAAGCCATTATAGCAGAATCAGAGGGACGGGGGAGAGTGGGTATCGGAATCCTGAGGAGCAAAAAAGCAGCGATCTATCTGGCGAGCAGCCGCCCGACTTCTTCGACGGCGCTCGCGGCGTCGGGAGCATAGCCATGCGCCTTGATCTGGTCGGCGTAATCGCGGGTCACAGGGGCGCCGCCGATGATCACAGGGATTCCCAGGCCGGCGGCTTTGACCGCCTCGACTATGCTTTTCATCTGGACCATGGTGGTAGTCAGCAAGGCTGAGAGGGCGACGATGCTCGCCCGGTTCTCCTGGGCTGCGGCGACATACTTTTCGGGGGAGACATCGATCCCCAGATCGATGATTTTGTATCCCGCTCCCTTGAGCATCATGGCGACGATGTTCTTGCCGATATCATGGAGGTCCCCTTTGACCGTGCCGATGACGACGGCACCTCTGGGCTGGACCCCTTCTTTGACCAGGAGAAGCTCGAGCTTGGCCATGCCGGCGTTCATCGCCCGGGCGGCGACGAGCACCTCCGGAATGAAAACCTCGTTGTTCTTGAACAGGACGCCGAGGCGTTCCATCCCCAAGATGAGGCCTTGGTTCAGGATGCTGGCCGCGGAGAGTCCGGAGGCCAGCGCCTGGTCCACCAACTTTTCGACCTCGTCTTTCTTGCCGATGAGCAGCGCCTCTTGAATCTGTTTGAGCATCATTTCCTCCTCTGAGACTCAGCTGATGCAGCGGCTCGAGGGTATCAATATATCCCGAAATCGCCGCCCGATGTCAAGAAAAAAAGGCTCAGGTATGGATTCGTCAGCCCGCTAGTTTCCCACAGCGTCCCTTTGGAGGGAGAAAGCTGCGCTTTCCCCCTTCCAACGGTCGCTTCGCTCCCTGCCTCCCCTTCTCGGACTCCGTCCTACGACCAAAGGGGCCATCCCCCTTGGAACCCCCGCTGCTTTGCTGCCGCAAATCAGCAAACTCGCCTTAGTCGAGAAACCGTGCCCGCTCAGTCGTCCACGGACTTCCTCATCCATACCCTTCGCCTAGGGCAAAAGAAGAGATCCGTGCCCGCTCCGCTGCGGAGGGCTTTCTGAGGGACTCCCCCTCGCCTTAATCTCAAGGAAAGAGAAAGGCATTGTGCACTCGAGAGCGGACTTTCTTGACAATTCGGAGGGGGTCGCCTAACTTAAGAAGGCCGTTTCAAAGGCGGCGGAAACAGAGGATCATCGTGACGGACCACAGATTGAGGCTTATCCCTTCCGTCGATTCGCTGCTGAACACTGAGGGATGCCGGCGGCTCACCGAGAGGTTCGGGCGCGAAGCGACGCTCAACGCCTGCCGGACCGTGCTCGAGGAACTGCGGACCAAGATTCTGAAGGAGTCCCCCCCACCCTTGGAAAAAGACGACTTCTCTCTCGATAAAGTCGCCGCCAAGGTCGCCTCCATTCTCGAGGGGAAATTTCGCGCCGGCCTCCGCAGGGCGATCAACGCCACGGGCATCCTGATGCATTCGGGGCTCGGCCGCGCCGTCCTGTCCGATGAAGCGGGCCAGGCTCTCGCCGAGGTCGCCGGAGGATATTCGACGCTGGCTCTGGAGATCGAGACCGGAAGGCGCGGAAGCCGCGACAGCCACGTCGTCTCGCTCCTCTGTGAGCTGACCGGAGCCGAGGCGGCGGCCATCGTCAACAACAACGCCGCCGCTACTGTCCTAATCCTCAACACTATCGCCAAGGGAAAAGAGGTCATCGTCTCCCGCGGTCAGCTCGTCGAGATCGGGGGATCTTTCCGCATGCCCGATGTCATGACGACGAGCGGCGCCATCCTCAGGGAAGTTGGGACGACTAACAAGACCCATCTGCGGGACTACGAGGAGGCGATCAACGAGTCGACCGGCGCTATCCTCCGCGTCCACCACAGCAACTACCGGATCGTTGGGTTTGCCGAGGAGCCGGAGATCGAACCGCTGGCCGAGCTCGGACTGAAACGCGGAATTCCGGTCATCGACGACGTGGGAAGCGGGGCCTTAGTCGACCTCAAAGCCTACGGGCTCGAGACCGAGCCGCTCGTCCGGCGGAGCATCCGGGCCGGCGTCGCCTGCGCCTGCTTTAGCGGCGACAAACTCATCGGCGGACCTCAGTCGGGGATTATCGCGGGACGTTCAGAATACATCCAGCAGATAAGAAAAAACCCGCTTGTCCGGGCCTTCCGTTGCGGCAAGCTGACTCTGGCCGCCATGGAAGCCACGCTAAGGCTTTTCCTCACTCCGGAAAAGCTTGAAGAGCGCCACCCCCTATACCGGATGCTTGCCTTGAAAACGGACGATTTGGAGAAGCGGGCTCGCCGGGTCGCAGGCCGCCTGCGGAAATCCTTGCCCGCCGGAGTCAAAGTATCGGTTGTGGACGGGGAATCGCAGGTGGGTAGCGGCTCTGTTCCGGTCGAGGTTATTCCCAGCAAGCTTCTGGCCCTTCACAGTGCCTCCACTTCTCCCGATAAACTATCCAGGAAGCTTCGCCGGCAGATTCCCGCCGTTTTCACCCGCATCCATAACGACGCCGTGCTGTTCGATTTCCGGACAATAAGACCGGAAGAGGATAAGGACATCGTCGAGGCCGTCGGACGTCTGTTCACACCTTAAGGGGAAAGAAGCCGCCGTGATCGATTATGAGAAGCGCAAACGCATCATGGGGCGGTCCGTCAAGCTGGGCCACTGCATCTGCAACCCGAAGGACCCCTGCCCCTGCAATCTCTTCAAGCAGAAGAACGTCTGCCTCTGCGCGGGCGAGCGGGAGGAAGAGGCGGCCGAGGACGTGCCCTTGACGCGGTTTGTCGAAAACGCAGGCTGCGCCTCCAAGATCAGCCAGGACGACCTCAAGAAGGCCCTATCTGGGCTGCCGCACATCTTCGATTCCAACGTCCTGGTGAGCTCCGAGACCTGCGATGACGCGGGCATCTACAAGTTAGACGACGAACGAGCCCTCGTCCAATCTGTGGATGTCTTCACCCCGGTAGTGGACGACCCTTACCTTTTTGGGCAGATCGCCGCGGCCAACTCGGTGAGCGACATCTACGCCATGGGCGGAAGGCCGCTTACGGCTCTGTCCATCATCGGCTTTCCCGTGGACCGGGTCAGCCACCGGGTCATGAACAAGATGATGCAGGGCGGTATCGACAAGCTCCGGGAGGCCGGCACGGTCGTCCTCGGCGGGCACTCCATCAAGAACAAGGAGATCATGTTCGGGTTCGCAGTCACCGGCCTCGTCGATCCCAGGCGGATCATCACCAACGACGAGGCCAAGCCGGGCGATGTCCTGATCCTGACCAAGCCGCTGGGCACCGGGACGATCAGTTTCGCCGCCCAGATCGGGAAGGCCGAGGCCGCGTGGCTTGAGGAGACCGGCTGCTCAATGAGCGAGCTAAACCGAAAGGCCGCGGAGATCATGGTGGAGGCCGGAGTCCGGGCCGCGACCGACGTGACGGGATTCGGGCTCATCGGCCATCTGACCGAGATCGCCGTCCAGAGTAGGATGACGGCCGAGGTCTATGTTGACACCGTTCCTTTGTTCGAGGGCGTGTCCACCTGTCTCCGTCAGCAGATCATCTCCGGCGCCATCGAGAGAAACCGGGAGTACGCTTCCAGGTTCGTGGAGCGGGACAAGGATATAGAGGAGGAGCTGGAGACGGCCCTTTATGACCCCCAGACTTCGGGCGGCCTGCTCATGTGCGTCGGGGCAAAGAAAGCCGGGGCGGTCATGAAGAAACTTAAAAAGGCGGGGTTGGAACGAGCCGCCATAATCGGCCGGATCGCGGAGTCGTCTGAGGGCAAGATTCTTTTGTGCAAGCGCTCTGACCGCTCTTAGTGGCCAACATTGCCATGCCGGACAAACAGCACGTCATCATCGGGACGGCGGGTCACGTCGACCACGGCAAAAGCTCCCTAGTCAAGGCCCTGACCGGGACCGACCCGGACTCGTTGCCCGAAGAAAAGGCCCGCGGTTTGACCATCGAGCTGGGGTTTGTCTTTTTCGACATCCCCGATTACGAAAAACAGATCGTCTTCATCGACGTCCCCGGCCATGAAAAACTCGTCAAGACAATGGTGGCCGGCGCCAGCCATATAAACGCCGCCCTGCTGGTCATCGCTGCCGATGAGGGGGTGGCGGTACAAACGAGGGAACACTTCGATATCCTCACGCTTCTGCGCATTAACCGAGGGCTGATTGCCCTGACCAAGTCCGACCTCGTCGACCGGACCCGCCTCGAGGAGGCCGAGCGCGAGGTCAGGGATTTCGTCAGGGGGACCTTCCTGGAATCGGCGCTCATCATCCCAGTCTCCTCGGTGACGGGAGAGGGGCTCGATAAACTCAAGTCGGCGCTCATGGGCATCGGCCGGCAGGTTGAGCGAGCAGAAGACAGCGGAATCTTCCGCCTGCCCATCGACCGCGTTTTCACAGTCCATGGCTTCGGCACGGTTATCGCCGGCACAGTCCTATCGGGAGAGGTAAGAATTGGAGACAGGATCGAGATCTTCCCAGAGAGGATCATCGCCAAGGTCCGAGGCATCCAAGTCCATAAAGAGAAACGCGACCTGTCAGGGATCGGGAACCGCACCGCCTTAAACCTCCAGGACATCGATAAAGACCTGCTGAGACGGGGCCAGTGCGCGGCCGCTCCGGGATCGCTCTCCCCTGCCCTGCGGATGGACGGACGGCTCCGGCTTCTCCCAGATGCCAAGGGAGTAAAGACAAGGGACAGGCTGCGCCTTCATGTCGGGACCGATGAACTTATTGCCCGTATCGTCCTCCTCCAAGTAGAAAAGTTATTGCCTGGGGAGTCTGCTCTGGTCCAATTCGTGCTTGAATCCCCGGGCGTCGCGCTGCCCGGTGACCAGTTCATCGTCCGGACGTTCTCACCCGTCACTACGGTCGGAGGCGGCGAGATCCTGGATCCGACCCCGGAGAGGCACAAGCGGTTTGACGGCGCGGCGATCGAGGGCCTCAGGCGCTTTGAAGGACCGCTTGAGGCCCGGGTCGAGCAGGTCTTCCGCAAGTCACAGAAAAGGTCATTAACGCCCGAAGAAGCGGCCATCCTCCTCGGCAAAAGGGTTCAGGTTATCCGAGAGGTGGTCGGCAAACTCGCGGAGTCCGGAAAGCTCTTTAGGATTCCCGCCGATAAAGACGGGCGGTTCCTGCCGGCCGATGCCCGGGCGGCACTCAAGGAAAAAACGCTCGCCGTCCTTAAGAAATATTTTTTGGCCAACCCGCATCGAACTTCCATGCCGATCGCCGACCTCAAATCCCAGTTGGAGCGGGACGCCGATGAGCCGTCCATGCGTTCGGTCATTGATGAACTGGTCGCCCAAGAAGCGCTTGTTCCTATTGACTCAGGCCTTGCCCTTCCCGGGCATGAGGCCCGGCTCCAGCCCAAGGAGCAGGAGCTGGCAGACCGGGTTGAGGCGATCTATCGGAAGGCGGGATTCGAGCCGCCCCTTGAAGAAGAAGTGGTCAGGCAGATGCGCCTTCCGCTCAATGATTTCCGCAAGGTCCTGGGAATTCTCCTCAAAGAAGGCCGGCTCGTCCGCCTCGACCCCCGGATCATCTATCACCGTGAGTCGTTCGAGCGGTCGAAATCCTTGGTCGTCGATTTCCTGCGACTGCGCCGGGAAATCACGATCGCCGGGGCCAAGGATGTCCTTCGGGTGTCCAGGAAATTCGCTTGCGCCGTTCTCGAATATTTGGATAGGATACAGGTGACCCGCCGGAAAGGCGACGTCCATGTGCTGAAATAGGGACGGGAGGGCATGGGTCCTGGTGGGCCCTCTGGACTTCAAATCCAGCACGGCTTCTGATGA
>Ga0153916_10004294_pt1 | contig 10757 bp, 9 predicted proteins | sample Opewatmetagenome_FD_109642 | JGI IMG/M metagenome (GOLD analysis project Ga0153916, IMG submission 109642) | Freshwater wetland microbial communities from Ohio, USA - Open water 3 Core 3 Depth 4 metaG | ecosystem: Environmental > Aquatic > Freshwater > Wetlands | place: USA: Ohio, Lake Erie, Old...
AGGATCGCGATCATCATGATGCCGACCTGGATCGCCACGCTGCCGCGCTCGCTGCGCAACAGCCACCACGCCTTGCGGTTCAGCTTTCTGTGCGTCATTCGAATTTGAATCCCTTTTCGCGAAACAGTTTCAAGCAGGCGTCGACGCTCCCGGAATCGTAGAGCCTTCCCCGGCCACGTTCGATTTCGGCAAGTGCGGCGCGCTCACCAAAGGCCGCGCGATAGGGCCGGTGCCTCGACATCGCCTGCACCACGTCCGCCACGGCCAGAATCTTCGCCCCTTGGAGGATCTCGTCCCCCTTCAATCCGGCGGGGTATCCCGAACCGTCGAGCCGCTCATGGTGCTGCAAGATCATCTGCGCCACGGGCCACGGGAAATCGACATTCTTGATGATGTCGTGACCCGTCTGTGCATGCGTCTGAATGAGTTCGTATTCGAGCTGCGTCAGAGGTCCGGGCTTACTGAGAATATCGATCGGAATGCGGATCTTGCCGATATCGTGCACTATGGCGGCAAGATAGATTCCCTTGATTTCGTCTTCGGGCAGGCCCATTTCGTCGGCCATCGCCACCGCGAGGCGCGCAACGTCGCGCTGATGACCCGCCGTGTACGGGTCGCGCATTTCCAGCGTACTGGCGATAGCCTGCACGGCCTCTTCCATCGCCCGGCGCAGATGCTTTTCACTGTCTTCCCGCATTACACGTTCCCGCAGCGCCACGATGCCATAGGAAAAATCTTCGGCGAGCTCGACCAGAAGCTTCATTTCGTCGGGCGTGAATACGCTGCCTGCGGGTGCATAAAGCGTCAGGATGCCGAACGTCACGCCTCCCTCGCTCAGCGGCAGGAGCACCCGTGCATCTTCCAATGGGCTGCCGCCCGCATCCGCACGCACCTTTCCCGCCTCTGCCATCGCGCCATTCTGGCTAACGCTCGGCCTGCCCAAGCGAAGAACCACTTCGGTGGTGGTAGGATCGGTGAGCAGCGCGTCCCACTCGGCGTCCGTCCGCGATCCCGCCGCTTCGCCCCCCCCAAAAGCCTTCGCCATGGAGCGTACCGCCACCGCCGGTCTGCGCTCGGCGAATCCGATCCAGGCGAGGCGGTAACCCCCGGTTTCCACCAGCACCTCGCACATCCGATCGAGAAGCTGCTGCTCGCTCGTCGCCCGGACCATGACTTCAATCGCCCGGGTCAGAACCGTGAGCGCGCGGTTCACCCGCACCAGGCTGTCCCGCGCCAGCTTGTGGGCAGTGGTATCGCTGAACGACACCACGACCGCGTGCGGAACAGTTCCCTCCGGCCGGAACAGCGGCTCCACATTCACGGTAATCCAGATAGGTACTCCGTCAGCGCGGGTGATGCCCACCAGCACATCACGCTGCGCCTTGCCCGTGCGAAATGCTCTCGCGGGAGGAAGCTGATCAGGTTCCATCGGCGTGCCTTCTGCGCCAACGAACTGCCAGGCTGGATCGGCTGTTTTGCGGCCTATAAGCTCTTCGACCGTAGATCCAAGGATCCGCGCGGCACTGCCGTTGCAAGTAACGATGGAGCCATCCGAATCCTCTACGATCACGCCATCCGCCATGGCCAGCACCACAGCGCGATAAAGCTCCTGGTTTTCATTCAGAGCCGCCTCGGCCCGCGATAGCTCCGTGACATCGAGCGCAATGCCGATCACCGCGACCTTACCGTCGTACACCGTCGACGTAAATTGACCGAGCAGGTCGACGATATCGCCGTTCTTGGCCAATACCTTGGACCGGACCTGCGCGCTGTGCCGCTTCCCCGTCGCCACCTCACGGAACATGGCGAGCGTCGCTTTGCGCTCACCTTCCGTCGTGCACTTCAGGAAGTTCCGCCCGATGATTTCATTCGGCAAATAGCCGAGCACGGATGCCAATTTCGCATTGATGTAGACAACCGTTCCATCCTTCCTGAAGATGCCGATACTGGCCAATTCCTGTTCGGCCAGGTCCCGGAACAGTGCCTGCTGTTCCCGCTCTTTGCTTTCGGCATTGCGGGATTCGGTGGCGTCGTAGTAGAACCAGGCCCGCCCGAGATACTCGCCGCCGTCCGCATCGCGCAGCAGCGGCGCGGTGAAGCAATCGAAGGCACGACCATCCTTCAGCGTGATCTGTTCCCGCAGCGACATGTCCTTGCGGGTATAGAGCAGGCGAATATTCTCGACGTGGCTTTTGGGTTCGACGATCTTGCTCAGCATCACGTCCACGAGCCTGCGATTGGAAAGGCTCGCCACGATGTCTTTCGGAATTTTCCACATGTCAATGAAGCGCTGATTGAGCGAGACGATCCCCCCGCGGCGATCGACAACCAGGATGCCATGCGGCGCCACATTGCGTTCCGCCGCGACAATTGCCACCCGTCCTTCGAGCTCTTCTTCGAACTGTTGCCGCTTGCGCCGCTCCGCCACGCTCTCCAGCGCATGCCAAGCCGCGAATCCGAGCCAATCGAGGGAGGAATTCGTGATGACGTCTTCGGCCCCGGCCTTGGCGATTTCCGCGGCCGTCGCACCGTCGAGCTTATCGGAGACGACGATCACCGCACTCTGCGGACTGTGCTCGTGACACAGTGCAAGCGCCGCCAGCCCGTCGAAATCCCGCATCTTCCAGGATACCAGCACAAGATCGGGGTTCGATTCGTCCAATGCGGCGGCAAAGCTGTTCATCGATTCGGCACGGCGTATCGGGCACCTCAGGCCGGCCTTCTGCAGGCCGTCCTCAAGCACCCGGGCCGCCACGGCGTCCGGCGCTGCGATCAGAATGTTCGGCCTCGGATCCACGCGCTCCATTCCGCCACCCGGACGCGAGTCAACGCGCGCATGCGATGCGATGTCGTGATGCTGATCAATAACCGTGCGGCCGTGACCAGATCCGGCAGCTGCACGAGATGGCTTTAGAGCCCGATCCGGCACGCCGTTATCCATCCTATAAACGAATGACAAATGCCGCGTTCGCGCAAGTCGGGACATATACCGGAGCGCGATGTCACGCAGGGTCAGTAATCTCCGAGCCTGTCCAGTGCAGTCATGCGGACTTAGGATGTTCACGCGGTCGATAGAGGCCGTGGAGCTGCAAACAGAGCCAGCCCCGAAATCTGTCCGGCGGTTATCGGGAACGAAGGGACGAGTTCAAATGGAAATTTCAAGAAAAGTCGCGGGCATGCTTTCGATCAAGTCGGAACGCGGCGTTACTGCGGTCGAGTACGGCCTCATCGCTTCGCTCATCGCGATCGGGATCATCATCGGCATCACGCTGGTCGGTACCAATCTCAACGCGTTGTTCAACTTTATCGGCGGCAAAGTCGCACCTCCGGGCTGATCTCGCGCCGGGCGCCCCCGGGCGTTCGGATCTTGGACGCTGCGCAAGGGGGCGGACAGTCAGTAAGGCCGCACAGACCAAGGCGAGTGCCGACAGCGAGAGCATCCGGCCGGCGCGCGCCTTGGATTCCGATGAAATCGAGAACATGGATTGGCCAGCTGCTCACCCGCGGTATCGCGTAGGCTCGAGGATTGCATCGATGAGTTCCTCCTTGCCGTTGGTCGTGTCGCTCGCTGCATTCGTGGCGTTGTTTGCCGCGGCGGTGACCGACCTCAAGGCGCGCACGATACCCAACGGCCTTGTCCTGGTGGTATTCGCGCTGGGGATGGCGGCGAGGCTTTTGTCAGGGGGGAAAACGCTCTGGCTAAGTCTGCTGATTGCCGCAGCCGTCTATGTCGTCGGCGCGGGTTTGACCCACTACGAGGTGATCGGCGGCGGCGATACGAAAATGATCGCTGCTGTCACGGTGCTCGTGCCGCCGGCAGCCGTGCCTGCGCTTCTGATCTGCATCGCGTTGGCCGGGGGCCTGCTCAGCCTCTTCTATTTGGCTGCTGGATGGCTGGTCCGGCGGAGCGGCGGGGCGGTGGCTGCGCTGGGCCAGCCGGTTCCCGGCGCCAGCGACTTCGACCACATCGTCCGGCTTGAGGTCGCCCGCATGCAGGCGAACGAACCGATGCCCTACGGCGTAGCGATCTTCAGTGGTGCCGTAGGCCTGGTCTTGATTGGGATCCTATCATGTATCTCCGCAACATCCTGTTCGCTGTAGGCCTGATCGCCCTGATCGCGGGCTTCGCGCTAGCCGGTCTCTGGCTCTGGGAAAGCGGCTCGACGCAGGGCACCGCCGCTGACGGACTAAGGCCCCCCATCACCATCCTCGTGGCCGCGGCGGAAATCCGGCCAGGCACGCTGCTACGCGCCGAGGACATGGCCTGGAAGGCGGTTGCAGCCACCAAGGTTCCGCCCGCGGCGATTCCGCAGCAGCCCGGAGCGGAAAAAATCCTGCTCGGCGCCGTGGCCCGGCGCAGCTTTGCGGCCGGTGAGCCGCTGGTCCCGGGCGGCGTCGTCAAACCGGGTGACCGCGGGTTTCTCGCCTCCGTGCTTTCGCCCGGCATGCGCGCGGTCGCGATCTCGGTCGATGCGTCCTCCAGCACGGCGGGGCTGATCCAGCCCGGGGACTATGTGGATGTCCTCCTGGCGCAAAACGTTGCGGGTGACACCACCGGCCGGAATGTCGTCGGCGAAACGGTCCTGCAGAATGTGCGGGTCATCGCCGTCGATCAGTGGTTTGCGGCGGAGGGAAAACCCGCCTCCGGCGCCGCGCCGATCACGGCGGTGGAAAGCCGCGTACCGAAAACGATCACACTCGAAGTCGACGAAGAGAATGCCAAGCGCCTCCTGGTGGCGACGCAACTCGGCAAGGTCACGCTTGCCATGCGCGCGCTGGAAGGCGCCTACGCCGTCCCGGAACGCGCAGCCGGCGATACCGAACCGGTCTGGGCGACGGACGTCTCTTCCGCCTTGGGCGGCCGTGGCCAATCGCCAGCGCGCGCAGCAGCGGGACCGCCTGCCGGAGCCGGTCGTGGCTCCGTCATCATCATCCGGGGATCGAATATCCAGGTCCAGTGATTTGCGCCGTCAGCTCATGAGGGTCCGATGCATGCCGTAGCCAAAATTCTCCGCCAGCACGTGCCGCGCGCGGCACGCGCTACCGGCGTGGTTCTGACCGCGTTGCTTCTCGCCCTGCCAGCGGACCTCCCGCGCCCGGCGCACGCCGCCGATGGCGTTCGGGCCCGTTCCGTCACGGTCGAGGTGAGCAAGGCGAGGCTCATCCGCCTTCCGGCGCCGGCAACAACCGTGTTCATCGCCGATCCCGCCATTGCCGACGTTCAGGTACCCAATCCCGGCAGCTTCATCGTCTTCGGCAAGAAGCCCGGCAGCACCCAAGCCTACGCCTTCACCGACGAGCGCCAGATTGCGAGCTACACGGTGCATGTCATCCGCTCCACCGGCGAGATCGAACAGGAATTGAAGCGGGTGGCGCCGGGTGCCGCCGTCGAGGTTTCCAGCACGCCCGGCGGCATTGTCGTCAATGGCCGCGTGGCCACGCCGCTCGACGCGCAAAAGGTCAAGGCTGCCGCAAACCAGTATCTCGATGCCAAGGAGCAGAACGCCTTCAACGTTGCAGTCGGATCGGCGACCCAGGTCAATTTGCGCGTGCGCGTGGCCGAGGTCTCGCGCCAGGCCGAGAAGCAATTCGGCTTCAACTGGAACGCGCTGTTCAACGACGGCACGATTGCCATCGGCCTGTTGACCGGGCGCCCGCCCGTCTCCACCTGGGGTAACTTCAATCGCGACACGTCGCCGAACGGCCTGGACTCACTCGGCTTCGGTTACACCAACGGCGGTTCGGTAAACATATCCGTCCTTCTCGACGCGTTGCAGGACGAGGGCCTCGTCTCCATCCTGGCGGAACCCAATCTCACGACCATTTCCGGCGAGCCGGCGAACTTCCTGGCCGGCGGCGAATTTCCGGTCCCCGTCTCGCAGAGCCTCCAGGAGGTCACGATCGAATGGAAACGGTTCGGCGTCAGCATCGATTTCACACCGGTGGTGCTCTCGCCGAACCGGATCAGTATCAAGGTCCGCCCCGAAGTCAGCGAACTCTCTGACACTGGCTCCGTTACGATCAACAGCATCAAAATCCCCGGGCTTACGGTGCGCCGCGCCGAGACGACGGTGGAGCTGGCGAGCGGCCAGAGCTTCGCCATCGCCGGCCTGTTCCAGAACAACGTCTCCAACGAGGTCAAGCAGTTCCCCGGCCTCGCCGATGTGCCGGTGCTAGGCGCGCTGTTCCGCTCCACGTCCTTCCGGCGCCACGAAAGCGAACTGGTGATCGTCGTCACCCCTTATCTCGTCAAGCCCGCCGTCTCGGCGACGGCGCTGCACCTGCCCAATGAAGGCGTCGTCTTCGCCAGCGACATCGAACAGCTGCTGCTCGGCCGGCTGACCGGAAAACCCGGCACGATTTCGACGCCGGCGCCCATCACGTCCGACCAGCCGCATCTGAGCGGCGCCGCTGGCTTCATCATGGAGTAGTCATCATGGCCGCGCCCACCCTATTACGCCTCCTGCCCGCAGCACTCGCTGTCATCGCGCTACAGGCCGGCTGTATCGACGAACATGCCCCCGTTGCGGTGCAGTCGTCCTGCCCGGCCTGGGTCGACTATCCCAAGGACAATCACATCAACGACGCCTCGCCGTATCTCGGCTGCACCAACCGCGCAAACCTCGAACAGATGCTCGACGACAAACAGGACATCGTCGCCGGGCGGACGCTGGGCGCGGCCAGCGGCGAGCGCGAAAGCAATGTCGTCAAGGCCTATCAGGAAGGCAGAACGAAAACCGCACCGTCGGGCAGCTCCAGCGGCGCCGCCGCCATCTTGCTCCCTAGCAGCGGCAGGACAGGACCACAGTGATGCAAGGTCGAGTCGAACCCAACATTTCCGGTATCTCTGCCGTCGACACGACGCCACTCGCCATGGTCTACACCAGTGACCGCGACTCGGAAGGCGTCATTCGCCAGGCACTCGGCGATCTGGGCATACCGAATACCGCCTTCGGTGTGGAGGGTATCAAGGGCGCCATATCGGACCTCAGCAAAAAGCCCTCGCCGCGTCTGCTGATTGTGGACATCTCCGGCGTCGATGAGCCGACTGCACAAATCAACCAGCTTGCCGATGTCTGCGAACCCGGTACCGGCCTGATCGTGATCGGCGATCGGAACGACATCATTCTTTACCGCGAACTCAAGAACGCAGGTATCGTCGAATATTTCTTCAAACCCCTTTCCGGCGCCCTGGTCTCACGCGCCTGCAATGCCGTCCTCACCGGGAACCTCGAGCAGCATGCGCTGCGCACCGGCCGCTTGATATTCGCGCTCGGCGCGCGCGGCGGCTGCGGCGCCACCACGATCGGCGTGCGTCTGGCTTGGCACCTGGCGCAGACCCGCAAGCGGCTCGTCGCCTTCCTGGATCTCGACCTGCAGACGGGAGACTCCGCCCTGCAATTCGACGTGACCCCGCACCATGCATTGCGGGAAGCCCTGGAGCATCCCGAGCGCATCGACGAGTTGTTTCTCGAGCGCGGCGTCGTACGTGTAACGGAACGCCTGGACCTCCTGGCTTCCGAGGAACCACTCGACTTTCTGCCGTCCTACGCGGAAGACGCGCTCCTCACGCTGCTCGAGAAGTTGCGGCACAACTATCGTTATGTGTTCGTCGACGTTCCCGTCGCGCATGCGTCCCTGATGCAGCGCGTCTTGCACCTTCCCAGTCTGTGCCTTTTGGTCAGCGATGGCTCTTTGGTGTCCGCACGCGACGTCGCTCGCTGGCGACTCTTTCTTGGCCCCAATTCCGCGGAACGATCGACCATACACATCCTGAACAAGGCCGGTGCTCCGGGAAGCTTGCCCATAGAAGAGTTCAACCGGGCGGTTGGCAAGCCGCCGGACATCATTGTCCCTTACGACAAGGACGTCGCAGCCGCCACCAATCTAGGCGTCCGCCGCCTGGAGGAGTGCCATGCCTTTATGCGGGCGTTGCGGCCCGTGCTGCGCGACATCTCGGGGGAACCCACTGAAGACGAGCGCACATTGCTCGATCGGATCATAGGACGATAACAATGTTCTCCTTCGGACGGAAGACCGAGGACGTATCCCGCCCTGTCGAGACCTCCTCACCCGATGCCGAACCTGCGGTAACTCCGGAATCCGAGGTCGATACTGCTCTCGCGGGCAATAGGGTTTCCGAAACCAAGACAGCGCGCGTGCGCGAAAGCGCAGCCAGGGCTGCCGCTCATCCTCCCCTTGGCCGCACGCGGACATCCGCCAGCGATCTCATTCAGGATCAGGTTCTGATGCAGATCGAGCCGGCGGCGGCCATTCGTATGGACCGGCAAACGCTAACGGAACGCGTCAACGAATTGGTCGCAAGAATCGCGGGTGAGCAGCGCCTGCTCCTGAATCAGGCAGAGCAGCGCAATATCGCCGCCATCATCGTCGACGACATGATCGGCCTGGGCCCGGTCGAACAGCTCCTGCATGACGAGACCATTTCGGACATCATGATCAACGGTCCGAAGATGATCTACGTCGAACGCGGTGGGAAACTGGAATTGACCCCCTATCACTTTCGCAACGACGCCCACGTCATGCATGTGGCGCAGCGCATTGCCTCCTCAGTCGGCCGCAGGGTCGACGAATCCAGCCCCATGCTGGATGCACGCCTGGTGGACGGAAGCCGCGTGAACGTCATCACGGCCCCGCTCAGCCTCAAGGGCACCTGCATTTCAATCCGGAAGTTTGCGAAAAACGTTATGAGCTTTCAGAAATTCGTCAGTCTGGGCACCGTCTCTCCCGAACTCAGCCGGGCGCTGGAGATCGCCGCTCGCTGCCGGTTGAACATCCTGATTTCGGGTGGCACCGGCTCGGGAAAGACGACATTGCTTAACGCGCTTTCGCGCCTGATCGACAAAACCGAACGCATCGTAACCATTGAAGATGCCGCAGAACTCCAGTTGCAGCAGCCGCATGTGCTGCAACTTGAAACACGCCCGCCCAATATCGAGGGCCATGGCGAGATCGCGCAGCGCGATCTCGTGCGCAACGCCCTTCGCATGCGGCCCGATCGCATCATCGTCGGCGAGGTTCGCGGACCGGAGGCATTCGACATGATGCAGGCGATGAACACCGGACACAACGGTTCCATGTCCACTGTTCACGCGAATTCCGCGCGCGATGCGCTCGCCCGCGTCGAGAACATGATTCTGATGGCCAATGCCAATCTCCCCGTTCAGGCGATTCGCACCCAGACCGCGAGCGCACTCGATTTGATCATACAGACCGAACGCATGCGCGACGGTATTCGTCGCGTCACCGAGGTTGTGGAGGTCGCCGGAATGGAGGGCAGCGTCATTTCGCTTGGCGCGCTCTTCACTTATCGCTTCGAGGGCGAAAACCCAGACGGTTCGCTGCGCGGTTCGTTCGAGCGGCGCGGCGGGCGCCCACGATTTCTGCCGCGGCTGGAATATTTCGGACTTGCACAATCATTCATGGAAGCGCTGGGGACACGCACCGGAGCTACGGAACAGTAATGTTTATACTTGGGCTTGCACTGTTCCTGATGCTATTTACGGCCACGGCTTTGCTGGGCGCATTGCTGCTGCAGACGCGCGCCGCGCGGCGGGAGATGTCGCGACGCACGGACATGGTCGCGCAGGGAGCGATTGCCCGCCCCCGCCAACGATTGCCGGCTGACCTCGTGCCGCGGATGGTTGCGGCCAGTGCATGGATCCGGCGTATCTTGACCATCGGCATGCCCTATCGCTGGGGCATGCGGGCCGGACCGCTCTTGCTCATCCTCGTCGCGTTGGGTGGCGGCGGGATTGCCTGGCTTATGCTCCACGTACTGTTTCACGTGTCGCTGTGGATCGCGCTGCCTTTGACGGCGGCGGCGGTCTTCTTCGCACCACGTCAAATCCTGAAGCACCAGCAGGATGTGGCCGAGCAGAAGTTCCTCAACTTGTTTCCCGACGCCATCGACATGGTGGTCCGCATGGTTCGCGCAGGGCTTCCCGTAATGGCCGCGATCCGCACGATCGGCGACGAGGCACCGGAGCCCGTAAATGCAGTGTTCGCGGGATTGGCCGATCAGGTGGACATCGGAATTCTCTTCGATGAGGCGCTGGTGCAGGCTGGAGAACGTGTGGGTCTTGCGGATTTCCGTTTCTTTGCGGTGGCAGTTTCGCTACAGCACGCAACCGGCGGGAATATAGCGGCGACCCTGGATATCCTTGCGGATATCATCCGCAAGCGCAGGGCCGCGCGATTGCGCGCAAAATCCACCACCGGCGAGGTCCGTGTGTCCGCCTTTATCCTGGGCTCCCTTCCCTTCGTCGTCATCACCGGCCTCCTGATCATGAGCCCGGGCTATCTGACCCCGCTCATCACGGATCCCCGCGGGAACGCGATTGTCGGCGCCGCGATCATCAGTCTGGGCCTGGGTTTCCTGACCATGCGGCAGATGATGCGTCGCGCGACGCAACTGTGAAGGCGGCGCGGGAATGATGCAGATACAGCTCGCGGCTATTCCATACGGTCTGGAGATATCGTTGCTGTTCGGAGCGATTCTCCTCAGCATCGGCGGGGTGGCGCTGATCGAGTATGCCAGGCGGGTGCGCCGCGAGGAGATTTCGCGCCGGGTCGACCGAGTCGTGCCAAGGCTGATAGCTTCCGGACTCTTGAGCATCGGTCCATCGCTGAACCGGATTCAATATCTCGAGACACCTGGTGGCATACCGTCCCGCACGCGGCGCGAGATTACGCGCCGCCTGGCGGTGCTGCGCGTGCCGGCGAACCGCGCCATG
>Ga0153916_10004295_pt1 | contig 10756 bp, 9 predicted proteins | sample Opewatmetagenome_FD_109642 | JGI IMG/M metagenome (GOLD analysis project Ga0153916, IMG submission 109642) | Freshwater wetland microbial communities from Ohio, USA - Open water 3 Core 3 Depth 4 metaG | ecosystem: Environmental > Aquatic > Freshwater > Wetlands | place: USA: Ohio, Lake Erie, Old...
GCGATGCGTGCCATGGATCGATCCCTCGTAGTCGCCGTCGAGTGCTTGCCCGGCTCAAGGTGTTCAATTATCGTGTCAAGCGCCTTACTTCAGGGGGACTTCCATGATGTCATTTCGCAGAACCGCGGTGCTCGCCGCCGCGCTCGCCGCGCTCGGCGCGTCGTTCGGCTCGGCCGCGCAGGACAAGGTGCTGCACGTGGTGCCGCACTCGAACCTCGCGATCCTCGACCCGATCTGGACCACCGCGTACATGAGCCGCAACCACGGCTACATGATCTACGACACGCTGTTCGGCACCGACGCCAAGAGCCAGATCAAGCCGCAGATGGTCGACACCTGGAACATGTCGAAGGACGGCAAGACCTGGACGTTCAAGCTGAGAAAGGGCCTCGCGTTCCACGACGGCGCGCCGGTGACCGGCGAGGACGTGGTGGCGTCGCTCAAGCGCTGGGGCGCGCGCGACGCCCTCGGCCAGCAGCTGATGACCTTCGTCGAGGCGATGGAGGCCCCGGCGCCCGACACCTTCGTGCTGAAGCTGAAGGAGCCCTGCGGCTTCGTGCTCGAGGCGCTCGGCAAGCCCTCCTCCAACGTGCCGTTCATCATGCCCAAGCGCGTCGCCGACACCGATCCGTTCAAGCAGATCGACGACTACACCGGTTCCGGGCCTTATATCTTCAAGAAGGACGAGTTCAAGCCCGGCGACAAGGCGGTCTACGTGAAGAACACCAAGTACGTGCCGCGCAAGGAGCCGGCCTCGGGCACCACCGGCGGCAAGCGCGTATACGTCGACCGGGTGGAATTCAACCTCGCGCTGCGCGACCCGCAGGCGCAGGTCAACGCGCTCGCGAACGGCGAGGTCGACATCCTCGAGCGCCCGGCGTTCGAGAGCTACGCCCAGCTGAAAGGCGCCAAGGGCGTGGAGATCTTCAGCCGCGACCCCCTGGGCTTCCAGTACATGTGCCGCTTCAACCATCTGTATCCGCCGTTCGACAAGGCCGCGGTGCGGCGCGCGGCGCTGGCGGCCTTCAACCAGGAAGCCTTCCTCAAGGCCCAGGTCGGCATCAAGGAGTACTACCACACCTGCCCGTCGATGTTCACCTGCAACACGCCTTACGCGAGCACCGCCGGCAGCGAGATCATGGCGAAGTCGAACATGAAGAAGGCGCGCGAGCTGCTCAAGGCCTCGGGCTACGACGGCACGCCGGTCGTGATCATGAAGCCGACCGACCTGGCGGCGATCCAGAAGCTGCCCGACGTCGCCGCGCAGCTCATGCGCCAGGCCGGCTTCAAGGTCGACCTGCAGGCGATGGACTGGCAGACGCTGGTGTCGCGCCGCGCGAAGAAGGACCCGCCTTCGGCGGGCGGCTGGAACATGTTCTGCACCGCCTGGGTGGCGCCCGACATCTGGAGCCCGTTGAGCAACGCGGCGCTCGACACCAAGGGCGAGAAGGCGTCGTGGTTCGGCTGGCCGAACGACCCGAAGATCGAGGAGCTCAAGGGGCAGTTTGCGCGCGAGCTCGATCTCGGCAAGCGCAAGAAGCTCGCCGCCGAGATCCAGGCCGAGGCGTTCGCGAACGGCACCCACGCGCCGCTCGGCGAGTACATCAACCCGGTGGCGCTGCGCAAGGGCGTGACCGGGCTGGTGATCGGGCCGGGCGACTTCTACTGGAACGTGAAGAAGAACTGAGCGGCTGCGCCAGCATGACGGCTCCGGTCTGATCGCCCGGGGCCGTTTTTTTTCGGACCCATCGTGTATCAATTCATCGCGCGGCGCCTGCTCTCGACGATTCCGGTGCTGGTGATCGTCGCGGTGCTGGTGTTCCTGCTGCTGCGGCTGACGCCCGGCGACCCGGCGGCGATCCTCGCCGGGGACGCCGCGAGCCCCGACCAGATCGCCCAGATCCGCGTCGGCCTCGGGCTGGACAAGCCGATCATCGTGCAGTTCGGCATCTGGGCGTCGCACGTTCTGCGCGCCGACCTCGGCGAGTCGTTCTACTTCAAGATCAAGGTGACGGAGCTGATCGCGCAGCGCCTGGAGCCGACGCTCGCGCTCTCCACCCTGACCATCCTCATCGCGGTGCTGGTCGCCGTGCCGCTCGGGGTGATCGCCGCCTGGCGCTTCGGCGGCTGGTTCGACCGCGCGCTGATGGGGTTCTCGGTGCTCGGGTTCTCGATTCCGGTGTTCGTGCTGGCCTATATCCTGATCTGGATCGTCTCGCTCAAGCTCGGCTGGCTGCCGGTGCAGGGCTACCGCCGCATCGCCGACGGCTTCTGGCCGTTCCTGCGCCACCTGATCCTGCCCTCGATCACGCTGTCGGTGATCTACATCGCGTTGATCGCAAGAGTCACGCGCGCATCGGTCGTGGAGGCGCTGGGCGAAGACTACATCCGCACTGCGCGCGCCAAGGGGCTGCCCGAGTCGCGCGTGCTGATCGCGCACGCGCTCGCCAACGCCGCGGTGCCGATCGTCACGGTGATCGGCATCGGCGTCGCGCTGCTGATCGGCGGCGTCGTGGTCACCGAGTCGGTGTACGCCATTCCCGGCCTCGGACGGCTCACCGTGGACGCCGTGCTGGCGCGCGACTTCCCGACCATTCAGGGCGTGATCCTGTTCTTCTCGCTGGTGTACGTGGTGGTCAACCTGCTCGTGGATCTCTCCTACGTGTTCCTCGATCCGCGCATCCGCTACTGATGGACGCCGACGCGCTCTCGGTCGAGTCCGCGGACGTCCGCCACCACGAGTCGGCGTGGCGGCGGCTGCGGCGCAACTGGTCGGTGCGCCTCGGCGGCGCGGTGCTCGCGGCGCTGGTAGTGGTGGCGCTCGCCGCGCCCTGGCTCGGCACCGTCGACCCGACGCTGTTCGACGCCGGCAGCCGCGATCTGGTGCCGGGAAAGATGGGTGAGATCACCACGCTGGAGGGCGACACCATCCCGCACCGCTTCATCATGGGCTCGGACTCGTTCGGGCGCGACATCTACAGCCGCGTGATCTATGGCGCGCGCGTGTCGCTCTCGGTCGGCCTGCTCGCCGCCCTGCTCGCGCTCGCCTTCGGCGTGCTCGCCGGGCTCTCGGCCGGCTACCTGCGCTGGGTCGACGGCGTGCTGATGCGCTTCATGGACGGGCTGATGGCGATCCCGGCGATCCTGATCGCGATCGCGCTGGTGGCGATGTGGCGCGGCAGCCTGCCGACGGTGATTGTCGCCATCGCGATCCCGGAGATCCCGCGCGTCACGCGCCTGGTGAGGTCGCTGGTGCTGTCGATCCGCGAGGAGCCCTACGTCGAGGCCGCCGTGTCGCTCGGCACGCCGACCTGGAAGATCATGTTCAAGCACATCCTGCCGAACACCATGGCGCCGCTGATCGTGCAGGGCACCTACATCGCCGCCTCGGCGATCCTGCTCGAGGCGATCCTGTCGTTCCTCGGCGTCGGGCTGCCGCCCGACATCCCGACCTGGGGAAACATCATGGCCGAGGGGCGGGTGCAGTTCAACGAGTACCCGCACAACGTGTTCTTCCCGGGGATGTTCCTCGCGGTCACCGTGCTCGCCGTCAACATCCTCGGCGACGGGCTGCGCGACACGCTCGACCCGAAGATGGCCAAGCGCGTATGAGCTCCGTGCTCGAAGTGCGCAATCTTTCGGTGGCCCTGCCCGCGGGCGGCGATCGCCGGCGCGCGGTGGACAACGTGTCCTTCGGCGTCGAGCGCGGCGAGATCGTCTGCCTGGTGGGGGAGTCGGGCTCCGGCAAGTCGGTCATCGCGCAGGCGATGATGGGGCTGCTGCCGCAGGCGCTGCCCGTGACCGGCGGCAGCATCCTGCTCGAGGGAGAGGACGTGGCGAAGGCGCGCCCGGAGCGGCTGCGCGAGCTGCGCGCCACGCGCATGTCGATGGTGTTCCAGGAGCCGATGACCGCGCTCAACCCGGTCATGACCTGCGGCCGGCAGATCGACGAGGTACTGGTGCAGCATACCCGGCTCACCGCGGCCGAGCGCCGGGCGAAGATCCTCGACATCGTGCGCGAGGTGGCGCTGCCCGAGCCCGAGCGCATCGTCGCCTCGTATCCTCACCAGCTCTCCGGCGGTCAGCGCCAGAGGATCGTCATCGCCATGGCGCTGGTGCTGGAGCCTGCGCTGCTCATCGCCGACGAGCCGACCACCGCGCTCGACGTGACCACCCAGGCGCAGATCCTGCGGCTGATCCAGGTGCTGCAGGGGCGCCACGGCACCGGCGTGCTGTTCATTACGCACGATTTCGGCGTGGTGGCCGAGATCGCGCACCGCGTCGCGGTGCTGCGCCTCGGCGAGATGGTCGAGCTCGGGCCGAAAGCCGAGGTGCTGACCCGGCCGCAGCACTTCTACACCAGGATGCTGATCGGCGCCGTGCCGAAGATCGAGCCGCGCGGCCGCCCGATCGACAGCTCCAAGCCGGTGGTGCTCGCGACGCGCGGGTTGTCGAAGGTCTACTCCGATCGCGGCTGGTTCGGGAAGCGCCGCGAGGTGCGCGCGGCGAGCGACGTGACGCTGGAGATCCGGCGCGGCCAGACGCTCGGCATCGTCGGCGAGTCGGGCTCGGGCAAGTCCACGGTGGCGCGCTGCATCGTGCGCCTGATCGACCCGACCAGCGGCGAAATCCGGCTCGGCGGCGACGAGATCGCCGCCAAGTCGCGCGCCGCACTGCGGCCGCTGCGGCGCAAGGTGCAGATCGTGTTCCAGGACCCGTACCGTTCGCTCAATCCGCGGCGCAGGGTGCGCGACGCCATCATGGAAGGGCCGCTCAACTACGGCGTGCCGCGCGCCGAGGCGCGCGAGCGGGCGGAACGGCTGATGGAGCTGGTGCGCATGGACCCCGGGGTGCTCGGCCGCTACCCGCACCAGTTCTCGGGCGGGCAGCGCCAGCGCATCTGCATTGCGCGCGCGCTCGCCATGGAGCCCGAGCTGCTGATCGCCGACGAAGCGGTGTCGGCGCTCGACGTGTCGGTGCAGGCGCAGGTGCTGGCGCTGCTGGAGGAGATCCGCGAGCGGCTCGACCTGGCGATGCTGTTCATCACGCACGACCTGCGCGTCGCGGCCCAGGTGTGCGACTACGTGGCCGTGATGTCGCAGGGGAAGGTCGTCGAGCAGGGTCCCGCGGCGCAGGTGTTCGGCGCGCCGCGGCACGAGTACACGCGCGCCCTGTTTTCCGCGGCGCCCGGCCGCAATTTCGCGTTCGGCGCGGCCTGAGCCGAGCGCAGGTTCGGGCCGGCGAACTCCCGTATATATACTTGCGTCCATGCGTTCGCCCGCCATCGACCTGTTACGCGCGCTGACTGCCCGCGGCCCGCAATCGCGCGCCGACCTCGCCGCGGCCTGCGCGCTGCGCATGGCGGACCTCGAGCGCTGGCTCGCGCGCCTCGCCGGCAACGGCTTCCTCGTCGTGGACGGAGAATCGGTGCGTCTGTGCGGCGCGTTCGATTTTCTCGATGCCGAGCGCATTGCCGCGGGAATCGGCACGCGCGCCGCGGACATCGACGTCGAGGTCGTCGACGCCTGTTCCTCGACCAGCTCGGCGCTGATGAACGAAGCGCCGCCGCGCGGCACGCGGCTGCTGCTCACCGAGGAGCAGGTCGCCGGCCGCGGCCGGCGCGGCCGGCGCTGGCTGTCGTGCGTCGGCGCCGGCCTGGCGCTTTCGCTGCGGCGCGGCTTTTCGCGCAGCGCACGCGAGCTGGCGCCGCTGCCGCTCGTGGCGGGCGTGGCCACGGTGCGTGCGCTCAGGACCCTCGGCGCCGCGGACGCATCGCTCAAGTGGCCGAACGACGTGCTGGTGCACGGCGCGAAGCTCGGCGGCATCCTGATCGAGACGCGCGCGCAGGGCCAGCAGACGATCGCCGTCACCGGCATCGGGCTCAACTGCCGCACGACCCCGGCTCTTGCGGCCCGCCTCGGCCGCCGCATCGCCGCGCTCGAGGAATTCGTGCCCTCGCTGCCCTCGCGCAACGACGTGGCGGCGCGCGTCGCGAGCGAGCTGCTCGAGGCGCTCGACGCGTTCGAAGCCGGCGGCTTCGCCGCCTTCAAGGACGCGTGGGAGGCGATGCACGAATACGCCGGCCAACGGCTGCGCGTGCGCCTCGCCGACGGGCGCGTGGTCGCCGGCGTCGCCGACGGGCTCGCGGAGGACGGCGGCCTGCGGCTGCGCACGCGCCACGGCATGCGCGCGGTGAAGAGCGGCCGGGTCGTTTCCGCGAGGGTTGCATGATTCTCGCCATCGACGCCGGCAACTCGCGCGTGAAATGGGGCTGGCACGACGGCCGCCAGTGGGTCAACCTGGCCACCGTGTCGCTGATCGAGTTCGCCGCCGCGAGCCACGACATCAATCCGTTCGCCGCCACCCACGATAACCCGGAGCGCATCGTGATATCGAACGTCGCGGGCGACGGCGCGCACCAGCTGCTCGTCAACTGGACCAGCATTTTCGACGCGCAGCCGCTCTGGCTGCGGGGCGAAGCCGAGCGCTGCGGCGTCAGAAGCCGGTACGAATTCCCCGAGAGGCTCGGCTCGGACCGCTGGGCGGCGCTGGTCGCGGCGCGCGCGCTGCAGCGCGGGGCCTGCCTGGTGGTGAGCGCGGGCACCACCACGACCGCCGACATGCTCTCGGCGGAGGGCGAGTTCCTCGGCGGCGTGATTCTTCCGGGTGTGGAGCTGATGCGCTTCGTGCTGCACGAGCACACCGGCCGGTTGCCGCTCCAGGAGGGCCGCTTCAGCAAGATGCCGCGCAATACGATCGACGCGATCGAGACCGGATGCCGCCACGCGCAGGCCGGCGCGGTCGAGCGCATGTTCCACAGCATGGGGAACGAGCCCCTGTGCCTGGTGAGCGGCGGCGCGGGGGAGTCGCTCATCGAGCAGCTCGACATCCCCTGCCGCTACGTGGAGAACCTGGTGCTCGAAGGCCTCGTCCGCATCGCCCTGAGCGAGCGGCCGGCGCCTTCCCCCGGCGCCGGCTAGCCGCATGCGCACGCTGTTCCTCCTCCTGCTGCTCGCCAATCTCGCGTTCTTCGCTTGGGCGCGCTACCTCACTCCGCCCGATCCGTATTCCGACTCGCGTCCCCGCGAGCGCCAGGTCGCGCCGCAGCGGCTGGTGTTGCTGCCCGCGCGCGCCCCGAGCGCTCCGAGCGCCCCGCCGCCTCCCCCCGCCGCCGCGCCGCCGCGCCCCGCCGCCGCGACCAGCCCCGGGGCGTGCATCGAATGGGGCAGCTTCACGCTGGCGGACGCCGAGCGTGCCGAAAAAGCGCTCGAGCCGCTGGCGCTCGGCGCGCGCCTTGCGCGTCACCGCGTCGAGGAAAGCGCCAATTGGTGGGTGTTCATCGCGCCGCAGAGCGGCCGCCAGGGCGCACAGAAGAAGGCCGCCGAGCTCAAGGCGCTCGGCGTGGACGACTATTTCGTGGTGCTGGAAGACGGGCGCTTTCAGTGGGCCATATCGCTCGGCGTGTACCGCTTGCCCGACGCGGCCCAGGAAAGGCTCGACGCGCTGCGGGCCCACGGCGTGCACAGCGCCCAGATCGGCCAGCGCGAGGCCCAGGTGCAGAAAGTGTGGCTGCAGGTGCGCGACGCGGACCCGCAGATACGGGCCCGCCTGCGGGACGTTGCCAAGGACGCCGGGGGTACCGAGCTGCGCGCTTGCAGCACCTAGCGTCGCGCGGCGCCGCTAGCCGATCGGCTGCGTCCCGCCCGGCACGTGCTGCGCGATCAGCGCGAGCAACCGGTCCGCGCGCACCGGCTTGGTGAGATAGCCGACGGCACCGAGCTCCCTGCCGCGGTGCTCGCCGTCCTCGACCGATGTGAGAAATATCACGGGAATGTAAGGCAGCGCGCTGTCGGCCTTGAGGGCCGCCACGAACTCGAAGCCGTCCATGTAGGGCATCAGGATATCGACGATGATCAGGTCGGGCGGATTGGCAAGCACCGCGTACCCGGCCTCGATCGCGTCCTGCGCCAGCCGCACCTCGTAGCCGGCGGACGACAGATGCAGCCGCAGCAATTCGCGGATGCTCTCGTCGTCGTCAACTACCAGGATGCTCGCAGCCATCGCGTCGTCAAAGGCGGGGCGGGCCCGGAATATTTGGTGCTGGTGAGTGGACTCGAACCACCGACCAAGATCACCAAGACCTTGGTCGAACACCTCTCCGCCCCCGCCTCCGGTCAAGTGTTCGTGAGGGATTCAATTCTAAAGGGCTTCGCCGTCCGCGTGACAGCAAATCGCGTCCATTCGTTCGTTGTTGAGAAGCGAATCGACGGCCGCGTGAAACAGCTCACGCTCGGGCGCTATCCGATGCTTTCTGCCGAGCAACCGCGCACCGAAGCACACAAGGTCTTGGGAAAGGTCGCACGTGGGATGAGTCCCATCGCCGAGCGAGAGCACGCACGGTTAAAGGGCGTGACGTTGAAGAACGCGTTCGAGGATTGGCAGAAAAGGCCTCTGGCAGCGATCACGAAGGCCCTTGTGGCGTGCGCTTCGCGACGCGCGAGCGGAAAGGCTTAGGCAGTTACTGGCTTGCCGCCAGTAACCGCCCAGTAGCCCCCTTCCCACCGGGGCCCTCCTAAGGCGAGTTGCCGCGCGTTCTTTATCCGCGCCTAGGAAGGCTGCTTACCGGATCAATGGTGGTGGTGCCGCTTGCCAGACACAATCTTCAGCCACGCCCGGCCTTCGAAAGCCGTGCCCGAATCCGTCCTGCCGGTCACGATCCCTTCGTCGTCGCCTGGCTGGAAATTCGCCTTACGAAAGTCGAAATGGCAGATCAGATCGGGCCGCTTGTCGCTGTTCACGTCGACGCCGTGCTTGTTGCAGCGAAGCAGGCTGTCCTCATTGCCAGTGCTGCCAAACTTAAGTGAGCTCTGGTCGACCTGCAGGGCATTGAATGTGTCGGAGGACAGCAGCGCCACCGGCATGCCGCCTTCTTTATTAAAGCGGCCCCGGACCGCCTCGAATTCGTGGTCCCGCTCTACATCGCGGTACCGGTCGAAATTGTGGCGCCTCATGGAGTAAGCCAAAATAACTTCGCGGCTGCCCGGTCTAATTTCGATGTTGATCTGCTGCACCGGCGGCGGCGTAACCACCGGCGGCGGCGTAACCACCGGCGGCGGCGTAACCACTGGCGGCGTCACGCCCGAGATCAGCAGCGTGTAGGGGCCCGGGACGTCGAAAAGCGGGGAGGTGGAGTCAAGCGAGCCATCGCTCAGCGTGTCGGAGTTGGTGAAAGTGCCCGGAAAGCTGCTGACGCCAACAACATAGGTTCCCGTTGTTGGTACATGGAAATTATCGATGCGAGCGTCCGACAGAGACACGGAGCCCGGGTCGAGCGTTGTGGCGTCGTCGATCTGCTGCAACGGTATCAGGCTCACGGTGTTGGTGCCGATCGGTCCGAAGATGGCAAGAACCGTATCCACTCCCGTGCCGTCGCTCTGAATGCCGCCATCGATATCGATGGTTACAACGTCGCCCGCCTGCGCCTGAAAGCTGTAGAAGTCCACGTCGCGGTGGGTGGAAGTGTTAAGGATCGCGCCGTTGACTACTGCGGTGCCATCGCTGCCAATGACAACTTGCTGGGCTTTGCTTAGGGGATCGTTCGGTTCAATCTCGTCCACGGCCAGCGCAACGCGGCTCGCGCCCAAGGTTGCAAGAACCGCGATAAACATCGCCGACCGCATGAACCGCTTATTCGTCATCATTTTTGCCTCGCTATTCGGCCAACATGAGTGCCGAGTTGTCGTCAATGCACGACGCCACGCTATCCGTCCTCAAGGTCCCCGCACAGTGAAAAGCTCACGTCGCATGCGAGAACCTCGCTGCCACCGTGATCTAGTTCTCAATTTGACAAATCTTTACCCGCCGTTCAGACGGGGCGGGAGCCAAGTCAGGGCGAGCCTTGCCCTCGGTACCCGGTCGTGTCCCGTTGAGTGATGTATGAAGAGCCCTTCGGCGCACCTTCACTGCCGTGGCCGAATCGATCGACCTACAGCCCTGCGCGATGAAGCGCATGGTCAATCGCAAGATGCGCGGAGACCTCGCGGCGGGCTACATCGTCGCGAACGTTGAGCGGTTGCGCGAACCCGTCCGACGCGTCGGCGATTTCCTTCTCAAAGCGGTCGGGCTTAAGGGCTCGGCGGCCGTGCATCCTCTTCGCGCGGCGCAAGTGGAGGCTTCGGCGTCCACTATTCAGTGCTCAATTGCGCCCTCCTAGCCCAATCCCAACGGGAACGCCGCTTCGTACTAACTACTAACGTCGCTCATATATATACGGATAGGGCCGGATTTCACCTAGCACCTGTACAGAGCGGGTGCTAAGCAAATCGCATGACAGCTTCTGGGCGGAAACGAACGTTAGGAAAGCACAACGCGCTGCTAATCGCGAGCAGCGCCAGTTGGTTGTCATGGCGTTTGTGGCCGGTGGGAGCGCGGCGGAACTAACTACAAGGAGACTCGGCCGCACAGCTTCGTCGGCCGCACCCTGGGGAAGGGTACTAAGGCCCCGATAGCGGTGTACGCACGGCGACGCAGCTGTGCAATGAATTGAAATGTCGCGGCCCATGAAGGCGTCAGAGCCGCGTCTACTCGGCGTTTACACAAAGAAAAATAGCTTAGGGAAAAACGCCTAAACCATTTTTCTTTGGTGCTGGTGCGCGGACTCGAACCGCGGACCTACTGATTACGAATCAGTTGCTCTACCAGCTGAGCTACACCAGCGCTGCGGGCCCCGGAGGGCGCGCGCGGCGGATTATACGCC